>Ga0105099_10002582_pt1 | contig 10705 bp, 6 predicted proteins | sample PPLLak3cmMay2015_2_FD_79138 | JGI IMG/M metagenome (GOLD analysis project Ga0105099, IMG submission 79138) | Freshwater sediment microbial communities from Prairie Pothole Lake near Jamestown, North Dakota, USA - PPLs Lake P8 Core (1) Depth... | ecosystem: Environmental > Aquatic > Freshwater >...
GAAATGCAAACGGGCTTTCTCTGCGCTTCCCCCCATATACTCGGGCAGTGCACCATAATACAGCACATAAAAATCGTCGATGGATCCATTTCCGTAGTCAGGATCAAGAACTCTGACCCGCTCCATCAAGGTGGCGGCCTGGGGGACAGTTATGCCCAGTTTCATGTCAAAGGGGTCTATTGCAAATGCACCAAGCCAGCCGGCTCCAGCCCAGTATAAATGATCGATATCTTCAAGCTTGACAAGGCTTTTGGCCTTATCATACTCTCTGTCATGAAGGGCTTTTATAAAGCCGGGATATTTCAATTCCAAACCGTCGAGGAGCATATCGCGCCCCCTGAGGTAGAGGTTTTTGGCCCGTTCAAGCAGATGTTTTTTTTGAAGGTACTGCTCGTCTTGAAGCAACTCAGCCGGGTTTTGCAGAAAAGCGTTGGCGTACATGACATACAAACTGCCCGTACGTAATCGTAACCCCGTATGTCCCGGCATTGAGACAAGCAGGGATTCGTACATCTTAATGGCAAAAGGGAGGGCATCGGCTATAAACTCGGGGTCGTTGTCTGATGTGAATACATTGCCACCTTCACTTGATGTGAGCGCATTGGCAACTGTATTCATGGCCATTTTCTTGATTGAACACGACCAGCTTGTTACCAACATAATCAGAACAAGCATCTTACAGTGGCGCATAATTTTTTTTGTTTTCATAAAACACCCTTGACAATGAGAATATTATAACACATTTGCCGGCCATGAAAGACACTTCGACAATCAATTTTTTGTATACAAAGAAACCCGTTGAAGAATAAAAAAAGTCTGATGAACAAGTTAAAACTGTCCGGCAAAAGCAGGGCTTTTGCTCCTTTGTTCGTGTTTGTTCGTGGCTAAAGACTCTTCTATCTGATCAGTAATCGCAATGTCCGGTTTTAACTTCTTGTTTTTTGTCAAAGTTCTTTTTATTTAAGGCGCTAATTTAGCACTATTATTACGCTGATTTACTGCGAGCTCTCTTTTATGGGGGTGTGGGGGCTCATGCCCCCATCCCCCACGAATTCCTGAGAGATCGGTGTAATCTGAACAGTTCGTACAGATATCCTAATAATCTTAAGACTATTGGCTGACAGGGCTTGAAAATTTCGACAAATGATTATATTATTTCACTTATTTATGGTGGAACTGAATTGCGAGGAGATCAGACAATGGAATGGAAAGCAAGTCATATTTTGGTGAAGGACAAAACACTGGCTGAGCATATCTATAAAAAACTGAATGAAGGGGGAAGTTTTTCTGAAATGGCCAAAGAGCATTCAAGCTGTCCCAGTAAAGGGAAAGGGGGAGATTTGGGTTGGTTTGGCCCAGGACAGATGGTAAAAGAATTTGAAGATGCCGTCAAAAAGCTGGGTAGTGGTCGAATCAGCAAACCGGTGAAAACTCAGTTTGGATTTCATATAATTAAGAAAACGGGTGTTAAAGAGTAAAATATGCCCCTGTTCCTACCGCTCACCGGAATTGATCAACTGGATCAGCAACACCTGAAAGTGGTCAGATTAATTGATCAACTCATCCATATGATTGAAAAAACAGACCACGATAAAGACCTGCTGGATGTACTTTCACAGCTTTTTCAATTCACATCGGAACACTTCAGTACCGAAGAAGGTTATCTGAAAATGGCCGCATATCCAAATACTGCTGCCCATATCGAACAGCACAGAGAGTTTGAAAACAATCTGAAAGGCTGGGTACAGCATTTTTTGATGGATAAACTTGATGCCACCGAATTACATCAGAAACTGCTGGATTGGTTCAACACCCACATATCCGGTAGTGACATGGATTATGTTCCTTTTTTGGAAAAGTCACCCATCAGAAGGTAATATCGTATATTGCCGAAACGGTTTCAGAGAATAAATTCAGCTTCCTTTTGCTTTTGATTCGGCAGCAGGTTAAAATGGCATTTCGGGAAAAATAGGAAATGGAGGTTATTTAATGCAGAAAAAATCGGGTTACTTGGGGTTGATACTGCTATTGTCATTGGTGTTATTTACTGGTGATTTGTTTGCGTGTACCAACATACTGGTCAGTAAGGGCGCATCCAAGGATGGATCTGTCATAATTTCATATGCTGCGGACTCACATTCTCTTTATGGTGAACTATACTATACTCCGGCAGCTTTGCATCTTTCCGGAGAAGAGTTGGAAGTATACGAATGGGATACTGGCAAGTATTTGGGTAAAATCCCTCAGGTTCGTCAAACTTATTCAGTTATCGGTAACATGAATGAATATCAGGTGGCCATCGGCGAGACAACTTTCGGCGGACGCAGAGAGCTTCACAATCCAGATGGTAAAATGGACTATGGAAGTTTGATGTACATCGCACTGCAAAGATCAAAAACCGCACAGGAAGCTATTTCAGTCATGACTACCCTGGTTGAAGAGTTTGGTTACTACAGTTCCGGTGAATCTTTTTCGATATCAGATAAAAATGAAGTCTGGATTCTGGAACTAATTGGCAAAGGAGCTGGTGTAAAAGGCTGCTTGTGGGTAGCCAGAAAGATTCCCGACGGTTATATCTGCGCCCATGCCAATCAGTCACGAATTCGTCAATTTCCCCTGAAAGACCCCAAAAATTGTCTCTATGGCAAAGATGTTATTACCTTTGCGAGAGAAAAAGGATGGTTTTCAGGTAAAGATGAAGAGTTTAGTTTTGCCGACACTTATGCCCCTGTTGATTTCGGCGCTTTGCGCTTTTGTGAAGCCCGGGTTTGGTCTGTTTTCAATCGTGCAGCTTCTTCGCTTGAACTTTCACCAGCTTGGGTTATGGGTAATTTAAAGGCAGAAATGATGCCCTTATGGGTTAAACCAGACCAGAAACTATCCGTTCGTGACGTTTCGGAACTCATGCGGGATCACTATACCGGCACACCAATGGATATGACAAAGGATATTGGAGCCGGTCCATACAAGGCTCCATATCGCTGGCGCCCCATGACCTGGGAAGTTGATGGTCAAAAAGGGTTTCATGAACGAGCCATCTCAACCCAACAAACGGGTTTCTCTTTTATTACCCAGAGTCGAGCCGCATTACCAGATCCGATTGGTGGCATTATATGGTTTGGCGTTGATGACACCTACATGACCGTTTACGTCCCAATGTATTGCGGTATCCGTGAAATTCCAAAACCCTATGCAGTGGGTACCGGCCGGTTCAACGCCTTCAGTTGGGATTCTGCTTTCTGGGTTTTTAATTTTGTTTCCAATTACACTTATTCACGGTACAGTGATATGGTTGTCGATGTTCAGCGTGTACAGCGACAACTGGAGGGTGAATTTGAGGCAATGCAGCCTTTAATCGAACAGGAAGCAATGGCACTTCATGAAGGTTCACCAGAAAAAGCCCGGGCTTATCTGACGGGATACAGTACGAAACAGGCCTTGGAGACGGTGAAGCGTTGGCGAAATCTTGGTGAAAATCTGATTTACAAATACCTGGATGGTAATCCCAAAAATGAGTCAGGACAGCCAACCCATCCAGAGTATCCTAAAACGTGGTATAAACAGGTTATTGAAACTTCTGGTGATCGATATAAGGTGCCGGAAGAAAAAAAAGATTAAAAAAGTAAATATAGGGGAGTGCAAAACTCCCCTTATCAAGCAGTGAGAGATGAAATACATGGATATGGATGAGTATTTGCTCCTTTTGAACAGCCCATTAGTTAATACCATAATGTCAGCATCCTCCTCACTGATTTTCATTCTTAACGAGCATTTTGGTGTTGTTGCATTTAATCCCGCAGCCCTTTCCTGGCCCGATTTAACGGGAAAAGTGGAGATAGGAAATTCTATTTTATCTTTGCTACCCCCACAGACTAAGGAAGTGGTCAAGGCGCATCTGATGGTTGTACAACAATCCCAGCAAGCCCACCATTTTCAACTTATGCTGGGGGAGCGCTTATATACCACATCGCTTCATCCAGTCTTCAAAGATGATCTGCTGCAGTCAGTTGTGATGATATCGGACGATGAAACGGAACAGAAACGTATGGAGGACGATCTGTTTCTCTCAAATCAGATTTTATCGACCGTTCAACATCCAATGGCCATTCTGGATGATCAGGAAAGATTGAAACGAGTGAATGACGCATTTATCTCTTTTTTCACTCCCGAAAAAAAGATCATGGAAAACACCATTATTGCCGACATTATGGGGATTGAGAATTATAAAAAAACAATAGGTCAGCAGTTAAATGAAGCCAGAAAAGGTACTTCTGTTGAATCACAAAACTGGTATCAGCTGCCACAGCTTGGTCAACGGTTTTTACGAACCCATATTTATCCTCTTTTCAGCGGTCGTCAGACCATAACCGGCTTGGTCCTTCATGCAGTTGACTTGACTGAAATGAAACGCATGGAGGAAAAACTGCATCAGCTTTCCATTACCGACTCTTTAACCGGTTTGTTTAACCGTAATCATTTTCAGTGTGTATCGGAAGCAGAAATGTCCCGGTCAGCCCGTTATGGAATTCCGTTGTCCTTTATCATGTTTGACATTGATCATTTCAAGCGGATCAATGATACCCATGGTCATGATTCCGGAGATGTTGTTCTTAAAGCCATATCCAGTCAGGTCCTTGATCAGATCAGGGATACCGATTCATTATTTCGCTGGGGTGGTGAAGAATTCATTCTTTTGTTACCTCATACCACCGGCAATGAATCGGTTGTCCTGGCTGAACGGATTCGACTGGGAATAGAGAACACTGCCTATGAAATTGTGGGAAAAGTAACGTGCAGCTTTGGTGTAACCTCCTATCACGGCAGTGAAAGCGGTCAGCAACTGTTCAGTCGATTGGATGAACTCCTGTATGAAAGTAAGCGAAGTGGACGGAATCGTGTCACTGCAGAGTGACAGCTGCTTTTCGTCCTTGCTATCTTTTACCAAAACCCGGTAAAATCTATTAATGCCCAAAGACAGAGATAAAGAGGGGTTATGAGCCAGAAAAAAACCATTTCATTACTGGTTGTTGAAGACAGTTTAACGTTACAGAATCAATATCAGCGCATTCTTTGTGATGGACCTTACCAGATTGAAAGCGTTTCTTCCCTACGTGAAGCAAAGGCGATGCTCCTTTCACAGCCATTCGGACTTATTTTGCTGGATCTGTCCTTACCTGATGGGGATGGCATGGAACTGCTCGATCAATTTGCAGAGCGCTATCGCAACCGCATCATCATTCTGACAGGTCACGGCTCGATTCAAACAACGGTAGAAGCAATGAAAAAAGGGGTGTTTGACTTTCTGGAAAAGCCGGTTGACCCCAGTCATCTGTTGGTAACAATTGAGAAAGCGGCTGATTTCTTCATTTTGCAAAGCGAAAACGAGCATCTGAAAAAAGCCGTCAGTAAAGAATCGGTTTTTGATCAGATACAAGGGAACAGTCAGGCGATGACACTTTTATTGAAAAAAGCCATAAAATTGGCAAAAACCGAGCATAATCTCTTGATTAGCGGAGAGACAGGAACAGGAAAGGAATTACTGGCCAGGGCCATCCACAAAGCATCAAACCGCTGCAAGCAAAAGTTTATCGCGGTCAATTGTGCCACAATACCAGAAACTTTGGCGGAGTCTGAATTGTTTGGTTTCAAAAAAGGCGCTTTTACCGGAGCTGGAAACGATTATGCGGGAAAGTTCAGAATGGCTGATGGTGGCACGTTATTTCTGGATGAAATAGGAGAACTTCCACTATCGGTACAAGCGAAATTATTAAGGGTCCTGGAGAACAAAGAGATTACGCCACTAAAAGAAGTGGACTCAATATCCATAGATGTACGGGTACTGGCTGCTACAAACCGGGACCTTCAAACAGAAGTTAAAGCGGGACGGTTCAGAGAGGATCTTTTTTATCGGATCAACACGCTGACTCTTCATCTGCCTCCACTTAGAGAACGGCCTGAGGATATTATCCCTTTATCAAAACATTTTCTTTCAATTGCAAATATTATCGGTTCAACAGGTGTTGAGCAGATCGAACAGGAAGCCATGGTTCTGCTGGAAAGGTATACATGGCCGGGGAATATTCGTGAACTCAAAAATCTTTTTCTAGAGCTGACTGCTTTGGCAGAAAATGAAGTCATTCGGGCAATTGATCTGCCCAGCCGCTTTCATGGTGCTGTGCGTTCAGCAGAGGATAACCATGTCGAAAAATCAAAACCTGATGTCACTTCCCTCAGCCTTCGTGAAGTGGAAATGCAGCATATTTTATCTGTGCTGAAACAACATGGTAATAACTATAAAAAATGTGCTGAAGTATTGGGATTGGCCCGCTCTTCACTTTACCGAAAGCTGGATGAGTACGGTTTGAATAAGGGAGAATCAGGGTGATTGTCCTATAAGGATAGTCAATCCGGGGTAGCATGAACCGTTTTTCTGTTATGATTTTTGTTGTTTTCATACAGCTCATTTTCATTCCTTTATACGCTACTTCCAGTCTTAGATTTGAGCATCTGACCATAGAAGAAGGGCTATCCCAAAACTCCGTATTTACTCTGCTTCAGGATCGCTACGGATTACTATGGATTGGTACAGAAGTGGGGTTGAATATTTACGATGGGAATCGCATCAGAATTTTTACCAGGGATGCAGATGATTTAAATACTTTGAGCGATAATATTGTTACAGCTCTGTGTGAAGATTCTGATGGTACTGTCTGGGTTGGGACTGACAACGGCTTTAACCGGTTCAAAAGAGAATCTGAGACATTTGAAAGGATCATCGATCTGGAACGTGGGTTTAGCGAAACGATCTCAATCAGCTCTCTATATTGTGATCAGAATGACTATATCTGGATAGGTTCAAATGGATTGGGACTATTTCGCTTTAACACTGAAACTCTAAATATTGATCGGCACTATATTCATGTACCGGATGATGCGACAACCCTGGGCAATAATAATGTGCAGGATCTTTATGCCGATCATGAAGGCAATTTATGGATTGGTACTATGGGTGCGGGAGTGAATCGCTTTGATTTTAAGACCGGTCTTTTTGAGCAGATTGAAAGTAGGCAAGAAGGGGGTATGAAGCTATCAGAGGCACATGCTCGTTCTGTGTACCGATCAAAATATGTCCCGGATGAATTATGGATAGGTACTTGGGATCAGGGATTAATACAATTTCATATAAAGAATCGGGAAGCCCGTCATTTCCTGCCGTCTTCTAATCCTGGTTCAATTTCTCATCATGAGATTAAAACTGTATTGGAAGATTTTGAAGGAACAATTTGGGTAGGAACCAGCGCTGGTGGACTGAACCGCTTTGATAGGAGCCAGAAGCTGTTCACGACGTATAGACACTCTACACACCTTAATGATTCTATCAGTCAGGATGATATTACTACTATTTACGAGGATCGGAGTCAGATTTTATGGATTGGTACAGTTTCCGCTGGGTTGAACAAATATGTCAGCCACAAAAACTTGTTCAAACGGTACAGGCATGATCCTCAATCTGATGGATCTCTCACGGATAACTTTGTCCGTGCTTTATTGATTGACAATCGCCAGCAACTTTGGGTAGGCACATATCGAGGCCTCAACAGGTATGATCCCATTACCGATGTGTTTATGCCTCTCCAGAACGTAGAGAGTGAGAAAGAGCGTGGTCGGGTATTGATAGAATGTCTGGATGAAGATCTAGCCAATGCCATCTGGATGGGAACTTTTTCTGGTATCGCCCGACTTGATCCGAATAAACAGAACTTTACCTGGTTTGAACACAAGGACGATAACCCGGACAGTCTGAGTCACCAGATTGTTTATTCTATTCTTGCCGATAAGAAAGGACGAATCTGGGCGGGTACCTATCGAGGCTTGAACAGATTGGATCCTGGGGAAAGAAAATTTGTGCATTATCTGCATGAACCCCCCAAAAAATACTCCCTTCCCCACGATATGGTCATCACGTTATACGAGGACCGGGATGATTCAATCTGGGTGGGTACAGCAGGAGGAGGATTGGCCCAACTGGATACTGCAAACTCAAAGTTTACAACTTTCTGCCATAATCCTCTTGATAAAGCAAGTTTAAGCCATAACAGCGTAGTCGCTATATGCCGGGATAATATAGGTCGAATGTGGATTGGGACTGCAGACGGATTGAATATGATGACGGAGGATAACAGGGGGTTCATCCGTTATGGACGACGTAACGGCTTGCCCAGCTCATCCATTGCCTCTATCACTCCCGATGACAATGGGAGATTGTGGATAGCCCATTCGGCTGGCTTGTCTTGGTTTTGTCCAGATACGGGTATTATTCGTAATTTTACTTCAAAAGATGGTTTACAGGGAACAGAATTTAACCGTGGAGCGGCGGCAAAATCCAAAAGTGGTGAACTTTTCATAGGTGGGATCAATGGATTCAACCGTTTTTTTCCGGAAGACCTTATGGAGATACATCATCGTGGGTCGATACATATTACCGAACTATTTATTATGGGACAAAGCTGGCGTGGTGATCATCCTCAGTACAGTGTAAGCGAAATCAGGCTGAATGCAGCGCAGAACCAATTGGCCATCTCATTTTCTTCAGATGATTACAGCTCGCCGGAACGGACATATTACCAATATAAACTTGAAGGCTTGGATAAAAGTTGGACCTATTCAGGAAATCAACGAACGGCTCATTACAACCAACTTCCACCCGGTCGATTTCTTTTCAAGGTCAAAGCATCCCTGGATGGGACCAATTGGGGTGAAGAGGCATTAAACGTGGTGGTTGAAAAAATTCCTCCTTTTTGGGTGACGTGGTGGTTTAGGCTGTTATTTCTGCTGAACCTTTGCACCGCCATATACCTGTTTTTCCTATATAGGGTACGTCATCTCAGAAGAAAATTGGAAGAAGAAACTCAAATTCGAATAGTACTCGAAGAGTCACAAAATGAACTTCAACGTGCTCACCAGGTGGCTGCACTAAGATTGGCGCAGCTGCGTGAACTGATGGCTTCAATTACCTCAATTCTGATTGCAGTTGACCGCAATGGAACGATCAGTGAATGCAACCACCGGGCAGCCGCCTTTTTCCAGACAGACCGTGAACAGATGCTGAATAGACCTCTTGATGCTTTTTTGAAGGGGGATTACGCTTCTTTATCCAAAGTTTTGGATTGGGCATATGATGTACCGGTATCAGTTAAAGAAAGACAATTTGTCATGGAAAAGGATCATGAGCATCATCTTTATCATCTCTGGGTCTATCCTATTATGACAGAAGAATCTCATTTTCAGGGAGTGCTATTGCTTTTTGATGATATTACCGAACAAACCAATCAGGAGACTCAGCAGTATTTGTGGGAAAAACTCAAAACCATTGGACAGTTACAAGCAGAGATAACCCATGAAATCGGAACGCCCATTCAGGAAGCAAAATTTCAAGCTTATTTATTGGAAAAATCTTTGGATGAAGGCCAGGAAGCGGGTAAATTGAAGATGGATGGGGCTTTAACGGCCGAGATAAAAGATGGTTTGTCCATTATTCAGAACAATATTGATCGTGTGTTTGCCATAATCAGATCGGCCAAAGAACTATTTTACCCAGGCCGTAACCAGAAAGAGATGGTGGATATCAACAAGTTGGTAGAGACAACGCTTATGGTGACCCGGAATTCTCTGCAAAAAAGAGCCAGATTGGTAGTCGAGCTGGTTGATGCTTTACCATTGGTTGAAGGCTATCCAGCCGAATTAAGCCAGGTACTTCTCAATTTGTTGGGTAATGCTGCGGACGCAGTTGAACACCTGCCAGGGAAAGGTGAGATCATAATACGCACCTTTTGTCAGGATGAATATGTTGGCTTTGAGGTTTCTGATAATGGATCCGGAATAGATCCGCTGGTTGGGGCACAGATGTTTGCACCTTTTTTTACCACCAAAGAAGCAGGTAAAGGGACTGGTCAAGGTCTGACACTGTCAAGGTCCATAGTCGAAAAGCGGCATTTAGGGAAAATTAACTGGCTTAACCAAAAGGATGGTGGCGCACTTTTTTCTGTTCACATTCCTTGCCGCACCTAAGCCCCGCACAGGCAAGAATAGATACATTTTTTTTCAATCATGTTACCTTCAGTGAGATCGTTCGTTCTGACTGATATGGAGCGTCAACATGACAGAATCGGCAACAATGATTCGTTTTGAAGAGCAGCAGCTGGTCAGGGAGATGCAGCAGGCGAATCAGGATGCGTTCAGCCTTTTGTATGAAAAGTATGTTGAACGGGTACATGATTTCATCTATCACAAAACCTTTCACCGTGAAACGGCACGCGATCTGACCCAAACTGTTTTTCTCAAGGCCATTGAACACATCAGTAAGTTGGATGGGGAACAAGGGTCTTTTTCCGGGTGGCTTTTTGCCATTGCCCGCAATAGTGTGATTGATCACTATCGTACCCAACACCCCAGCCAATCCATTGATGATGTTTGGGATCTGGCATCGGATCAGAATGTGGAACTGGATATGCAGAACCGTGAACGCTATGAAGTCTTGCACCAGTATATGTCCAGTCTGAATCCGGAGCAAAGAGAACTGCTGATCCTGCGTATCTGGCAGGATCTTTCTTTTGGGGAGATCGCACTGCTGAAAGGACTTAGTGAGGGAAGCTGCAAAATGGCCTTTCATCGGCTCATCAAAAAGCTGCGCCAGGATATGCCGGTA
>Ga0105099_10002583_pt1 | contig 10705 bp, 9 predicted proteins | sample PPLLak3cmMay2015_2_FD_79138 | JGI IMG/M metagenome (GOLD analysis project Ga0105099, IMG submission 79138) | Freshwater sediment microbial communities from Prairie Pothole Lake near Jamestown, North Dakota, USA - PPLs Lake P8 Core (1) Depth... | ecosystem: Environmental > Aquatic > Freshwater >...
CTCTGTCCGAAACGGGCATCGTAACCCTAACCGTAACCCATTCTCCACCTTTATTCATCACAGCATTCCTAAATTTGCTTACAGCCCCATCAAGGCGATTTCCTGACGTTACCCTAACCTCTGGACGAAACGGGCATCGTAACCCTAACCGTAACCCATTTCCTATATATATTGTCCCCCATCAACCTTAATAACCTCCCCCGTAACATGTCTCGACTTATCCGAGCAGAGAAAGGCCACTACGTTTGCGCACTCTTTTGCCGTGGCGATTCTTCCCAGTACGGTCTCGTCGATAGCCTTGTTAAGGAATTCGATGGGAATATTCTGCGCCATTTCCGTCATGACCATACCCGGCGCAACGACGTTCACATTGACGTTGAATTTTCCGAGCTCTTTTGCCAGAGCCTTGCTCATGGCAATCTCGCCGCCTTTTGATGCTGAGTAGTTGGTCTGGGCAAATTTTCCCCGCAGGCCGTTGATTGAGGAGATATTAACGATTTTGCCGTATTTCTGATCCTTGAATACCATGGCGGCTGCTTTATTATAATTGAAATAGCCTTTGAGGTTGACATTAATGACCGTATCCCACTGCTGCTCGGTCATTTTCCAGATGACGCCGTCCCAGTTGATGCCCGCGTTGCAGACCATAATGTCGAGGCTGCCGAACTCCTTGATAACAGTCTGCACCATGTTCTGAGCATCCTGGTGGCTTGAGACATCGGCTTTAACCGCAAGTCCCTTGCGTCCCATTTTTTCCACCTGTTGAATGATCTCTTTCGCTTCCGTGTCATGGCGGCGGTAGTTTATGGCGACGTTGCATCCCTCCTCTGCAAGAGTCAGGGCGATTTCCCGGCCGATTCCCATGCTTCCGCCGGTGATAATGGCGTTTTTATTGGTCAAACATAGATCCATGCAGTTTCTCCTTTATTATATGAACATTACAAATATGAATATTCGGTTATTTGTCTTTCCAGACCGGTTTTCGCTTTTCAAGAAACGCGTTGATTCCCTCAACAGCGTCGTTGGTGGCCATCAATTCATCAAGATAAAGCTTCTCCAGCCTTCCAATGTAGTTTTTGTATTGCTCGGAAAGATACATTCTGCTGCCCTGATGCGCTATTCTGAGAGATGAGGCGCTTTTGGGAATAAGCTGCTTTTCGATGAACCCGTTGACCGTTTCGTCGAGTTTCTCCTTTTCGGTGACTTCGTTGACCAGACCGAGACCATGCAGTTTCTGCGCCTCGAACTGTTCGCCGGTCAGCACCATGCGTGAGCAGAGCATGTCACAGCCGCGGGCTGAAAGCAGGATGCTGGCAACTGGCGGCAGAACCGCCAGTTGAATTTCAGGTACAGCGAATTTCGCGGTGTTGTCGGTAAAAACGAAGGTGCACGCAAGAACAAGCTCAAACGCACCACCGAGGCAGAGACCGGAGACCTTTGCCAGCGTGGGAACCTTGCAGTCAATGACATCGGCGATGAATGTGTGGAAGCCGGGAAGCATATCGTTCACCAATCCCGGTTTATGCTCTTCAACGCTCGCGCCGAAGCTGAAATGCTTTCCCTGACCGGCAAAGATGATAAGCTTCTTGTGGGGATTTTTCTGGTCTTCAGCAAGCTGCGCCGATATCTCTTTCATCATTTTGGCGCTGAGTATATTTGCCGGCCCCGGGCCAAGAGTTATCTGGGTTACCGCGCCGTCGTATTTCTGCTCGACAGTAATGAGTTCGTAAGCCATGATATGTTCCTCCTTGTAAAAAATAAATTCGAAATTCGAATATCGAAATACGAAACAAATACTAATTAAGAAATGAAGAAATGATCAAAACCTTGCAGAATATATCGCTCCTTTGGAGATTTGCCATTTCTTCAGATATTCGTTATTCAGTTCTTTTTCTCTTCCCTTGGAAATTGGGAATTCTACATTCTACATTGGACATTCATTCCCCTTCCTAACGGTCGGGGCACGGCATTTTAGTTTTTTTACTTCGAAATTCGTAGATACTTGTTCGATATTCGATATTCAATTCTTTCTTATATTAGGGTTTGAATATCACTCTCTTCTCCAGCTTGTGTCCCAGCGCCATCGGAATTATCTCATTGATTGCAGAAAGGGGATGCACTTCGATATTATCAAGAATGTTGATTTCTTCGGCCAGCACTTTTTTGACAACTTCCGGGTAGTATTCCGGTTTGCAGCCCCAGTTGCCGAACAGATCGGCGTCAAAGGCCATGATATTGCTCATGCGGACGGTTACCTTGTCCATGGTAAATCCGACGATTCCCACGGTTCCGGCGAATGAGAGGAGCGAGAAGGCAACGGTCTGGCCTGCTGCTGTGCCGCTTGTTTCGAACACTTTCCACTGGTGCTTGGGCAGCTTGTTTTCCTTGACCAGGTTACGGATTGCATCTTTCAGCTCTTTTTCCTGCAACGTTTTGGTGTTGATGGTAAAATCGGTACCAAGCTGTTTTGCTTTTTGCAGCTTTGCATCGTCTATATCGAGCGCTATGACCTTTGCGCCTGCCTGTTTTGCAAACTGCGCCATATAGATGCCTATGCCGCCGACACCGATAACCACGGCGAGGTCGCCTTTTTTCAGTTTGCTTCTGACCAGCGACTGATACGGAGTGGTTACTGCATCAGCAATAACGCTGAGGTGTTCGAGCTTGAATTTGCCGATACTTTGCGGGACTTCGCATACAAACCGGGCTGGTACGGTGATATGGCTGGCAAATCCGCCGTTAAAGTCGTTGCCGGGCATTTTCTGATTGCGGCAGACATTGCTTCTTCCGCCTTTGCACAGCTCGCACTCGCCGCAGGGGAGAACCGCCGGGATAATTGCATTTTTGCCGACAAGGTTCAGAAAGGAGTTTCCGGAAGCTACTACCGTGCCGCTGATCTCATGACCCAGGATCAAGGGAAGCGGGCTGTTGGTGTTCACTTTGCCGGCAATAAATCCAAGGTCGGTGTGACACAGGCCGCACCCGGCGATCTGCACCACGACTTCGTCTGCTCCGGGCTCGCGGGCGGTGAACTCTTTCCGTTCAAGAGGTTCACCCACTTTGGTGAAGAAGTATCCGTAGGCGTTAATGGTCTGCATGGTTTTTCCTCCTTTTATTTCAATTATTTGGTGTTTCGGTTGTTTTTTTGATACTATAGTTGCTATAACGGTTATTCCTGTTTTTAAGGCACGACGCCTGGTTTAAGGGCCATTCCTGCTTTTAAGCCACTGCGTCGTCTGGTTTAACGGCTATTCCTGTTTTTAAGGCACTGCGCCTGGTTTAGCCGTCATTCCGGCTTGTCCGGAATCCTTCTTCCTCCCGCTAACCCCTCATACAAATCTTTAAATTCAGGGTTACTTTTATTAACCAATTCAATTTTCTCATCCCGGCTCATATTCTTAATCTGTTTTTCTCTGATTATTGCAACCCGTGGTGCATTGAATACCTCATAATAAATCAAACGGTGCAGATAATATCGTGCTGTAAAACATGTCGGGTTGCGATGCGTTTTATGTTCATATACTCGCCTAATAAGGTTGTTTGTCACACCCACATACATTGTTGGCCTTGCATTCGACATTATGTATACAGCGAACGTTTTTTGGGGCATAGGCGCAACTCACTCTGAAAAAGGATTCCAGACAAGCTGGAATGACCGGTAAAACCATATGGCTGATGAATTAAGAATTACGTATCAAAAGTCCAGTCTCCAGAGTATATAAATTCACATACGAACAAAAGGATTCTGGACAAGCCAGAATGACGGTTAAACCAAAAGATTATAATAAAAAAAGATCAAGAAAACAAAAAACTAAATTTACACAATTCTATTTACAAAGCTTTTTTCCTCACATATACCGTCTTAAACTTCTCCGCTGCCGCTTTCATGCATTCGATGCATCCCGGCTCGTCGTCAGGATCAAAAGGCTCGAGCCGCACCTCGAAACCCATCTCTTCGTATGCCTCGACTATTTCGGAGAGACGGGGTTCGTCGTAGGTTATCTTTTTTTCCCAACCGTCGCGGGCAAGATCGTTTCTCATTGTCATACCTTAATCTATGCCTGTTTGACGGCAGCGGCTTCTGAAGATGCCGGCGTAAACGCCAGCGCTTCGGTTAAAACAAATGCGGCCTGGAGATACGATGTCGGGCAGAGCGGAAAACACTCCTTGCAGCGGTTGCACTCTTGTGCCGCGATTTCGGGAATAAAACTGATCTCCTTGCGGACTCCTCTGTCGATAAATCCCACGGCGTTTTTCTTTTTTATTTCGGCGCAATACCTGACACACAGGCCGCAATGAACGCAGAACGAAGCCTCTTTATCAAACCGGTTTCTGTCGGCGCCGTACTCTTTTGCCAATTCCTGCAGCAGGGGAGAGTCGGGCGCGTGTGAGAGCAGGAGTTCAATGAGTATTTTGCGTATCCGGGATAGTTTTTCGGATTTTGTCCGGACAATAAGATTGTTTTCTACCGGGTATACGCAGGAGACAACGATCTGTGAACGGCTGCCAGCGTCGACCTCGACGACGCAGATGCGGCACCCGCCGAACGGCTCCAGTTTTTCGTGGTCGCAGAGCGTTGGTATGGCTATACCGGCGCTCCGGGCTGCCTCAAGAACGGTCATTCCTTCCCGTGCAACAACCTCTTTGCCATCGATCTGCAAACGGATTTCGCTCATTGTTCTTCGCTCGCTTTAAGTAATAGTCTCTGTTCTTCGGGAATAGGAGCCGGCATTGGCTCGCCCGAAATCTTTCGTACCGCACTGAACCGGGACGGGCAGACTTCAATGCAGGTTCCGCACTTTGTGCATTTATCCTGGTTGATTATATGGATTTTTTTCTTGCCGCCGTCTATCGCCTGCACGGGACACTTCTTAAGACACGTCATGCAGGCGCGGCACTTTGCCGGATCGATATAAAATGCGATCAGATCTTTGCAGTAGAGTGCCGGGCACCGTTTTTCTTTGATATGGGCGTCGTATTCGTGCCTGAAATAGCGCAGGGTGCTGAGAAACGGGTTCGGGGCGCTTTTACCAAGCGCACAGAGCGAGGCTTCGACCGCAGCCTCCGAAAGCTGTTCGAGCGTCTCGATATCGCCCTCTTTTCCTTTTCCCTGGGTGATATTTGTAAGGATCTTGTGCATCTGGCGAAGGCCTTCGCGGCAGGGGAGACACTTACCGCACGATTCGTCGGTAAGGAAGTTGATGAAGTACCGCGCGACGTCCACCATGCAGGTCTCTTCGTCCATCACGATCATGCCGCCGGAACCCATCATTGAACCGGCTTTGGCAAGAGCGTCGAAATCAACTGCCAGGTCAAGCTGGGCTTCGGGGATGCACCCGCCCGACGGCCCGCCGGTCTGAACCGCCTTGAATTTCTTGCCGCCGGGAATACCGCCGCCGATTTTATAAATGATGTCCCGCAGTGTGATGCCCATAGGCACTTCCACAAGCCCGGTGTTGTTTATCTTGCCGACAAGGGAGAAGATTTTAGTGCCTTTACTGCCATTTGTGCCGATCTGTGTAAACCAGTCTGCACCTTTATTGATGATAAGCGGTACGTTTGCCCAGGTTTCGACGTTATTGAGCACGGTCGGCTTGTTCCAGAGGCCTTTGATATTGGAACGGATGTATTTGGGTCTGGGTTCGCCAGCCCTTCCTTCCAGCGCGGTCATCAGAGCGGTTGATTCGCCGCATACGAACGCACCGGCTCCTTTGTGTACCTTTACTATGAAATCAAAACCGGAGCCGAGGATGTTTTTACCCAGCAGGCCGTATTCTTCCGCCTGCCTGATGGCGAGAATAATATTTTCGACGGCCAGAGGATATTCCTGACGGACGTAAACATAGCCTTCATTGGCGCCGACGGCGTAGCCGCCGATGATAAGCCCTTCGAGCACTGCATGGGGGTTTCCTTCAAGCAGGGCGCGATCCATGAACGCGCCGGGGTCGCCTTCGTCCGCATTGACAATCACATATTTCGGCGTTTCGGGGGCGTTACGGGAGCCTTCCCACTTTTTACCCGCGGGGAAACCGCCGCCGCCTCTGCCCCGCAGGTTGGCTTTTTTCACTTCGGCGAGCACCTGGGTGTCGCTCATGCGGCAGAGCGCTTTCGAAAGCGCGGAATAGCCGCCGATCGCCAGATAGTCGTCGATGCTTTTGGAGTCTATTCGTATATTATTACAGAGGATGTTTCGCTTTTGATGCCGGTAGAAAGGAATATCCGATTCATGAACCGCTTTTTCTCCGCTCACCGGATCGGTATATACAAGACGTTCCACCACTTTTTTCTGCCTGATTGTCAGGGACACGATTTCGGGAACATCGGCAGGCGTTACCTGAAGGTAGCATATCTCCTCCGGATAGATAACCACAACAGGTCCGCGCTCGCAAAAACCGGGGCATCCGGTTCCTTTGGTATCCACGGCTGCGGTAAGTTTTTGTTTTTGAATCTCCTCTCTGAATGCTGCGACAACGTCACCTGCGCCGGAGGCAATGCAGCCCGCGCCGACGCATATTGAAATGCAGGGCTTATCCGGGTCTCTGCCGGATAAAAGATTCTGCCTGAACCGTTCAAGCGCGTCAGGCGAATTCAAACGTGTCATATAGTTCCTTTACTCGTATTTTTTCAGCACGTCCGCCGTCTCTGCGGTTGACAGCTTGCCGTGTGTTTTGCCGTCTATTTCCATCACCGGTCCCAGCGCGCAGCAGCCGAGGCAGTTCACCGTCTCGAGGCTGAACTTCATATCCCGGTCGGTTTCGCCGGGTTTGATGCCGGTTGCATCCTGGACTGTGTCGAGAATCCGTTTTGCGCCGCGCACATGGCATGCCGTGCCCATGCAGATATGAACCTCGTGGCGTCCCTTCGGCGTCAGGCTGAAGGCTTTGTAAAACGTGGCGATATGCCGTATCCTGTTCAAAGGAACCTGCAGCTTGTCGCTCACCCTCTGTAAAGCTTCTGCAGGGAGCCACCGGTTTTCCGCCTGAATATCCAGTAATATCTGAATAAGCGAGCCGGGATCTGTGTTATGTTTGTCGATAATCCGGTCAATCTGTTCTGTATTCATACGTGGTTACCTTATACACTCCATTACCTGTCCGCCCGACATAGTCAGGCAGCAGCATACCGTTTGCTGTTTATATCGAATCTGACCAATCCCTGGCGTGACGTACTGTTTATGTACCGTGAAACATCAGACGCGCTCATCCCCAGCGCATCTGCGATCTCGCCGGTTGAAAGCGGTTTCTCTTTCAGGAGCGCTACGATTTGGCTTGCCGCCAGTTTATCGCCGATCAATTCGTTAAAAAGCCTGTTTGCCTCGTCGCCCGTGTAGAATGCGTTGTACGCCTCTTCCGATTTCACCGGCTGCCGCATTCTCTCGCGTTCAACAAGCTTGATGTAGGGGATTATGGTATTAACGGATTCAAGCCGGAACGCCATCCGGGGTTTGTCGACGCCTTCGGATCTACCCAGCGGGCCGAGTTCCCTCAATTTCTTTGCAAAATCGTCCATAATTTCCGCAAACCGGTTGCCTTCGGCAGCGGAGAGCCATTCAAGTCTCAACCGCGCAGTGTTGATGCCGATGTGTCCCAGTAATTTTCTGCACAGGTGCATGGTGCTTAAGGCGTCGTAGTTTCCTTCGGTGACATAATGGCATTCGCCGGGCCAACAGCCGCCGACGAACACGCCGTCCGCGCCTTTCTGGAAAGCCCTGATGATAAACGACAGGTCAACCCTGCCGGTGCACATAAGGCGGATTATTTTTATTTCGGTCGAGTATTGTAGTCTGGAGACCCCAGCCATGTCCGCGGCGGAGTATGCTCACCAGTTACATAAAAAACCGATAATCTTCGGTTTTCCCTCTATTGCCACGCTCATTGTTACTTGTGCTCCTTATATTTCGTTTTGTCGTCTTTGATTGATTTTTTATGTCGTCCTCGTCCCTCGTCCATCCTCCTCGTCCTCGAATCTTCTCTTCATCGAGGAAAGTTATCAAAGCCCTCCCTGACGGTCGGGCTACTGCATTTTGTTTCGTATCTGGAATTTTCAATCACTACCATTTGTAATTTATCATCTACCATCGAGTGCTCATGGTTACAATTTATTATTACCATATTTCAAATCTTAAATCTTACATCTTAAATCTTAAATTTCCTCATCCACCATCCATTATCCATTATCTCATGCTAACGCCGCATCAATCTGCAGACATACCTCTTCATCCGTATAATGCTTCAGCATAATGGCGTGTGTGGGGCACTTGGTGCAGCAGAGGCCGTCGCCTTTACAGAGAATCGGATTTACCCGCGCCTTTTTGCCTTGCGGTGTATCATGAAACTCTATTGCGCCATAGGTGCAGGCGCTGATGCAGGCGCCGCACGAAACGCAATCGTTCTCTTTTACCTCGCACACCGAACCTGATGCGGTGACCGAATTTTTCGAAAGAAGGCAAACAGCTCTGCCCGCAGCGCCATACGCCTGGCTTATGGCTTCCGGTATGCTTTTGGGGTAGTGCGCTGTGCCGCACAGGAAAACGCCGTCCGCGGCAAAGTCTACCGGTCGAAGTTTGACGTGCGCTTCCTGGAAGAAGCCCTCCGGGCTCATGGCCACTTTGAAGAGACGGGATATCTCCTGGGTTCCGGGTGCGGGGATAACCGCTGCTGACAAGACAAGGAAATCAACCGGCACGGCAAGCTTTTTACCTAACACCTGATCGGTCACCGTAATTTGCAGAACAGGCCGTCCTTCCTCCTGGGCAGGCTCGACAACAGGCTTATCATCCGGCTCATAGCGGATGAACCGTACCTCTTTTTCCGACGCTTCCCGGTAATAATTCTCGCTGAATCCGTACGTCATCATATCCCTGAAAAAGATATAGACGTCCATGTGCGGGTTGAGCTGTTTCAGCTTCAGCGCGTTTTTGACGGCCTGGCTGCAACATATCCGGGAACAGTAATTTCTGTCGGGCTGTCTGCAGCCCACGCATTGGATCATTGCCAGGCTTTGTGCACCGGTTATTTTTTCATCCCTGGAAACAATTTTATTTTCAAGCTCAAGCTGGGTCAGCACCCGTTCGTCTTTGCCGTACAGGTACTCTGCAGGTTTATATTCCTGCGCGCCGGTAGCGATAATTGCCGCGCCGTGGTTGATTTTTCTCTGCCTCCCTTCGGATGTAACCGTCGTAGTGAAATTGCCCACATAACCGGCAACGTCGGTAATGGCAGCTTCATGCAATACATGTATAAGACGGTGCTGATACACCCTGCGTATGATCTCCTGCAAATAGGTCTGAACATCGAGTCCCTGCAGGGTGTACTGAATACTTCGTGCCATACCGCCAAGCTCTTTCTCTTTCTCGACGAGGTATACTTCAAATCCCTGATTCGCAAGGCTCAATGCGCCGGTCATACCGGACAGGCCGCCTCCGACAACAAGTGCGGCTTTGTTAACCGGCAGATCGAATTCACGCAGCGGCTCCAGGCAGGCGGTGCGGGCTACGGCCATGCGAACGATTTCCTTTGCCTTCTGGGTGGCGCTCTCTTTCTCTTTGGAGTGTACCCACGAGCAGTGCTCGCGGATATTGGCCATTTCGAAGAAGTACTGATTGATGCCCCCTTCGCGCAGCGTATCACGGAATACGGGTTCGTGCGTTCGTGGCGTGCAGGCCGCGACAACTACGCGGTTAAGCCCCTTTTCACGGATGGTGTTGGATATTTTCTGGGCAACGTCCGTGGCGCAGGAGAAGAGGTCTTCCTGGGCATGCACTACGTTCGGTAATTTCGCGGCATATTCCACAACCGAGGGAACGTCAACGACCCTGCCGATATTTGCGCCGCAATGACACACGAATACACCGACGCGCGTCTCCTCGATAGAGACATCGCGCTCCGGCGGATACACGCGTTCCCTGGCGAGCTTGCCCCGGCGGTAGTTGAGCAGTTGACCGCACAGGGAGCCTGCGCCGCTTGCGGTCACGACCGATTCAGGGATATCCAGGGGTCCCTGAAATGCACCGCTCACGAAGATTCCCCTTCGCGAGGTCTCCATCGGATTGACCGGGTTGGTTTTGCAGAATCGGTGCGCATCGAGCTCGATACCGAAGATGCGCGCAAGTCGCTCGTAATCGGCGGGAGGAGCAAGTCCCACGGAGAGCACCACCATGTCGAACTCTTCTTCCTTCACGCCATTCTCGTAGGTAGAGTATTGTATGGTGACATTCCGGGTTTCCGGAATCTCTTTGCCGACCGATACATAGCTCCGGATGAATCGTATCCCCGGAAGATTCGCCGCCCTTTGATAGAAGCGCTCGAATCCCTTGCCATAGGAGCGTATATCGTTGTGGAAAATAGTCGCCTTTGCGCCAGCGTCATGATCCTTGGTGAGAATCACCTGCTTCTGGGTGTAGGTGCAGCATACTGCGGAACAGTAGCTGTTGTCGCCTTCGGTTACCTTGCGGGAGCCGACGCAGTGGATCCACGCGATGTTGTGCGGGTGTTTGTGGTCGGAGGGCCGCAGTATTTCGCCCTCGAACGGCCCGGTTGCGCACAATAGTCGCTCGAAGTCAAGGCTGGTCACCACGTTTTGGTATTTTCCATAGCCGTAATCATTGCGCGCCAGGGGGTTGAATACTTCATACCCCGGCGCCAGAACGATCGCGCCGACGTTTACTTCCATCTTCTCCGGTTTCTGATGCAGATCGATAGCTTTA
>Ga0105099_10002584_pt1 | contig 10703 bp, 5 predicted proteins | sample PPLLak3cmMay2015_2_FD_79138 | JGI IMG/M metagenome (GOLD analysis project Ga0105099, IMG submission 79138) | Freshwater sediment microbial communities from Prairie Pothole Lake near Jamestown, North Dakota, USA - PPLs Lake P8 Core (1) Depth... | ecosystem: Environmental > Aquatic > Freshwater >...
CGATGCTTCCGCCGGCCAGGTCGGTGTTGTATTTGCCCCGCATGGCCTGGTACATCTGGGACAGGCGCTGGTGGGCGATGATCTGGTTTTTGTCGAAGGAAGAAACTTCGATGTCCGGGACCTGGATCATCCCGTAGCCGGAGGGCGCGATCGCCCAGCGCATGCCCTTATCCTTGGTGTAGGTGACCCTTCCGTTGGGATCGACCGTGATGGTTGTGTCTCCGTAGGTGCCGGGCTTGATTTGCGACAGGATCTGGTCGTCGGTCATGTTGGCCGCTTCGCTCGGGGTATCGAAATCGATCCAGTTTTTGGGCTGGCCCGAGACCGGGTCCGGGATTTTCGAGACCCGGGCCTGGGCGAGCCGCTCGAGAAATCCTTTGTCGGTGTAGGCCGTATTGCCGTCCCTGGAATACCCGGACATCATGGCCATGCTCATGTCGTCCACCTGCCCGGCAATCGCGGACTGGGCGATCGCGTTTCCGATCGCCAGGCCGAACATGGCGCTGAACGTCACGCCAGGTCCCGCCCAGGCGCCGAATTTTGCCTGCCAAATCCTATTGGCGACGATGTTGAGAACTTCCGTTCCTCCGGCCATCCCCGCCGTCTGGCCGGCTTCCAAGTATTTCTCCTCGGCGAGGAGACTGAGGGTTTCATACCCCACATACACGTAGGCTCCGTACTGGGCGACTTTGGCCAGGACGTGGCCCGGATTGGCTTTGGTGTATTCCCACATTGTTTTCGCGTCCGGGATGACGCGCTTGGGGATGACCGTCGTCCCGGCCGGAGGGAGAGTCCCCTCGGCCGACGCCCTGACGCAATCGTCGATGCTTGGTTCGGTCGAAATCCAGGGACGGTTGTACATCCGGTCCTTCAGGACGGCGGCCATTTCGTCCTGGGTTTGGGCCACCTTGGCGATCAGATCGTCGACGGTTGCATCCCCGGCATTGCCGAGCTGACGGAAATTATGGAGGGCGCCCTGGGTATCGTCAATCAGGTCCGCTACTTGGGCTTGAATCGCGCCGGCCTTCGCCGTGTCGCCGCGCGCGAGGGCTTCCGCCGCCTGTTGCCGAAGGGCCGCATACTGGTTCACCTGGTGGGTCAGCGATTGCTCTCGGACGTATTTAGCGAATTGATCGAACCTGGAAACGACGGCCCGGTCGGCGGCCGACAGAGCTTCCCCGGCTTTGGCCTTTTTCCCGATCGCGGTGATATCGTCGATGTATCCTTTCCAGGCCGTCCGGTTGACGTTGACCCCGGCTCCTTCGAGGACTTCCTGGTAGCGCGGCCCGTATTTGGCCATCAACATGGCCGTGTCTTCGGTCGCGGCCGTTGTCAGGCCTTTTTCCAGGCCTTTCCGGACCCGGTTCAAGGCCAGCTGCCGCTCGAAATCGGATTGGAGCCCGAGGTTGTAGCCCATGCTCCGCAGCGGCGTGCGGTCCATCGCCACTCCCAGTTTCCGCAGCGTTTCGTCGGAGTAGGAGCTCAGGTTGCTCATCGCCTTATCGATATTCGACGCGTCATCCAACAATTCCGGGTCGACGACCTTGCCGGCTTTGTCGACATATTCCTGGACCCATTTGCTCCCGGATTTGGTCCGCATCCAGTCCAGGTTGCTCATCGAGCCGCTGAATTTCTCGTAGGCCTCGGGCAGCATCCCCGACGGCAGCCGTTCCAAGGTGAAACGGCTGGATTCGAGACAGCTCTCGGTCATCCTCATGAAATCGTCACCGTAGATTTGGGCGATCTCCCGGTGGAGACGGACCGCCTCGTCCGCCTTGTCGGCCGCGCCCAGGTAAATGGCGTCGTGGTCGGACGGTTTGAGGGTGAACAGGCCGCCGAACTCAGGATTGGACGGCGTCTTTCCGGGAAGGACATACCTCAGTCCGCGACCCAGCCGTTCGTTGACTTCGGCGGCGATCGAATAATGCATTTTTTCGACCAACGGGCTGAGGCGTTCCATCAGCTTGCTCTTCTGGTCGAAGGCCAGACCCTCCATCAGCTGGTTGCATTTTTTCAGGAGATCGCCCATTCCCCGGGCTTCGGCCGTGGCGGCCCATTTCCGGATGTCCGGACCCAGGGCCTTTTGAAGCTCTTCCAGGGCGGCCAGGTGCTTGTCGAATTCCCGGACGATATGAACGGGGATCTGGGGCGTTCGGATTCCTGTAATGATGGGCGGGGCGATGCTTCCCCCGGCCGAGGCGGCCGGCGAAAGGGCCGGCGTCGTGGCTTTCAGCGCTGCGGAAACGGCTTTAATTGCCGCTTCCTTCGCCTGATCGATCTTGTTGTTGTCGGCCATCGAGCCCGACACATCCATCAGGAGGAGAATGGACAGCTGAACCGGCTGGGGCGGCGTTTGGACTTGCGGTGTCGCGGCCTGGGGATTGGCCTGCTGGCCGGGGGTTTGACCGGGCGCCTGGGCCGATGTCTGGGGCGGCGGTTGCGTCTGCCCCGTTCCCTGACCGTGAAGCGAAGGGAAGGGGACGATCCCGACGAGAAGGAGGAGTGTGCCGATGAATCCGGCAAGAATGGGACGGCCGAGTTTATTCCGAAGACGAGACGTCGTTCTCAAGCCCTGCGATTGAGACATGTTCCCTCCTCCATCGAACCGGATAGCCGGCCGGAAAAACAATTCTGGCGGAAGCATAATTCCGGGCTCTGAACCTGTCAAGAGCGGGGAGGCTCTAGGTCAAGGCAACGCGAAGATGTCCCCTTCTCATCCAATTATTATGCCATCGCTTTGGCTTTTAAGCTTTTTGGCATTTTTTCGATGGCATAGCGCAGGGCCGTGCGAGGCATAGCGGCTTTGTTTTTCATCACATATTCAAAGATCTCTTTTTGATGCGCCTCGCTCGCGGCTTTGAGCATCCAGCCATAGCCTTTTTGCACCAGATCGTCGCTGTCGAGAAGTAAAATATCCCCAATTTCACAAATATCTTTCAAAAATTTTCCATGCCTTGCCGGAATTATCAGCGTGACGGCTGATGCTCTTTTAACCCATCGATTTTTCGACGTGGCCCATTTTTTTAGGTTTTCCAAATACCGCGGATACATTTCCACAAACGCGCCGATCGTATGATTGCACAACGTATCGCAAGATGCCCAGTTGGAAACATGATCATTTACCAGTTTTTCAAATACAATAAAATCGGTCGGCTCAAAGCTCTTGCGAATGAGATAGGTAAAATGACAGGCAATAAATGACTCTTCCATATAGCCCGATTGCCACAGTTCATGGCACAAGGAAAAAACCTCATTTTTGTCCAGAGCCAATATTTCCTCATCAAACTCCTTGCCGATTTTGGAAACAAGCGCCGTTTTAACGCCGTAAATTTTTACTTTTTCCTTGAAAAAATTCCGCCCCGTCGCTTTGGTGTGCGGATCGCTGTTTTGCCTTAATTTTTTGCGGATTGCATTGGCAATGGATCTCATCTTATAGGTCTTTTGCTAATTTATTATATTGGCCTTTGGTGATAAAAATGCGGCGATGATCGGGATCAGGCAATTCTTGCTCCAGCTCTTGCCTCCGCCCATAATCCCAGCCAAGAACTTTCTTGGTCTTAACATCGATATCAACGTAGAATCTGGTGTTTGAATCTATTTTTTTAGTCACAAGTTTATTGTATATGAAAACGGCATTATGCACGAGCCGACTCGTGTGGGACTTGCTTCGGCCTTGACGCGATCAGCGTTATTCCCCTCCCGGATAGAGAAGCGAATTGAGCAGGAACTTGTACGTCCCGTGGGACTGGGCTCGAGCCTGGCAGGCGATCCCGATCAGAATGACCCGCCCCTTTTTATACTGCGTGTCGACGACCGCGGCCTTGCGGGCGATGACGTCGGCGCCCAGAAGCCAGCCGCTGAGGAGGATGTCGCTTTCGGGATAGCGGGCGACGACTTTTCGGTCCCAATCCGTCGTCAGGGGAACCCAGGTCTCCAGGGCCGGGCTGCCGGTGAACACCGCCGGAGTCATTTCCGGCAAGCCGTATCCGACGGGCGTCGTATTGTCGACGGTCAGCCTCAGGATCGACATCGGGCAGAAGAATTTCGCCGAATCGACTTTCTCCAGGATGTTGCGGGCCGGCGGCTCGAATTCCTTGATTGCCAGCTTGCAGGCGTCGTTCAGGGTGACCAAAATCCCGCCTTTCTCGACGAAGGCCTTCAGGTTGTCCACGCCTTCCTTTTCCAGGCCGCCCTCGTATTCGGGCGGCAAGGGGGTGAACCACCGAGCCCAGGGTGACGCCGGGTCAACCTTTCCCGTTTTGATGAGGTCATAGTCCTCGCCGGCGAAGACGATCACGTCGAACCTGGCTTTAAGGTCGACGGTGACGGAAGACGCGGCGGCGGTCGGGGCTTTCGCCTTTGTCCCGGCGGCGGTTTTGGGGGCCTTGAAGTCGGAATTGCGGATGGTGACATAGGGAACGCCAAGGTCGTCGAAGACGTAGCGCGTCCAGCCTTCGTCCATATTCGCCCACCAGGATTGATAAAGCCCGATCCGCGGATTCTTGAGGGAGGTTTTGGGGATCGAGACCGCGTCAGTCAGAGGATAGGCCTTGAGGTGGAGTTTTTCCAGAAGCCCCGGAAGCGTTTTTTTGACGGCGGGGCCGTTGGTCACGATGAAGCTTCCGGGCGCCGCTTCGAAACCGGCCCCGGAAATCTTTTCCTTGGACCGAAAAATCTCCGCTTTGTCCTTGAGAAGAGCGAACGCCGCGGCATAAGAGGCGTTGGCCCGGGCGTCAAGAACCAGATAGGCCGGCTCTCCGGCCGGAAGCGTGACGTCGGGGAAGGGGACGGTGTCGATTTTTTCAAGCTCCGCGGCGAAGGGTTTTTCGACCTGGTTGCAGGTCACGCCCATCTGCAGCGGCAGGGTCCAGCCGGCATTGTCGTAGGGCGGTACCGGCGGGCCGCCGGCGTATTCCCGAATGTCGGGATATTTCTGCCGCTCGAGAAGGGCCCAGGCGTACGGCTTATAGGGCTGGGCCATGAGGACGACGAACGACCCGGCCGGATAGAGGCGGCCGTCGGCCGTGAAGTCCTTGGCGGCCCGTTGGATCTCGACGCCGCCGAATTGGAGGACATCGAGCATTTTCAGCATGGTCGGATAGTCGTGCTGGGCGGCCGGGATGACGAAGGCATACGGTTGGCCGGAATCGACCGTCTCGACCGAGTTTTTGTACATCTTGTAGGAATTGAGAAGGAATTCTTCCTTGTGGAGGGCGGCCGTCCGGAGCAGGCTGAAGGTGAGCGTCAGCTCGTAATCGACGAGGTCGCGCAGCCGCCACCAACCGCCCGGCCAGGGATCGGGGAATTCCATGATTTTCTTCGTATGGGAATTCGGGATTTCGTTCGGCTCGATAAAGATAGGGGAGGCCAGCCGGACGGAAGCCATCTCGGAGAGGAGCCCGTAGACGTTGTGAAGCCAGGGGGTGTCGTCGACGGCCCCGATGTACCAGCCGGTGAAGCTGCGGCCGTGTTCGACGCCCTTGAAGCCCCTCTGTTGGAGGTCGTAAGCCATGTTGGCCCCGAGGAGGTTGACGCCCCGCCAGACGAGCGGCTGAACGTTGGGGACGGGGGGATTCATGAACGGGGGAATGAACAACCGGGCTTCTTCGGAGCCCATTTGGTGCTCGTCGAGGTGAATCTGAGGGAGCCAATCGTGGTAGAGAACGCGCGTTACGGCCCGGGTCTCGGCCAGATTCCCCATGAACCAGTCGCGGTTGTCGTCGTGGCCGGCGTAATGATGGTAGATCCAGGGCATGGAGCCGCCCTCGTATTTGGTCCCGAGGAATTTCCGGTACCAATCGACTTCCATTTGGTTGCCGTCGGGGTTGATCGACGGAACGAGGAGGAAAACGACGTCGCGGAGGACCGCGGCGGCGTCGAAGGGCGTGTCTCCGGTGATCAGCTTATAGGCCAGCTCCATCGACATCTGGGAGGCGGCGATCTCGCTGGCGTGAAGGCTGCAGGTGACGAGGACGATGATCTTGCCTTCCTTGGCCAGCTTTTCGGCTTCGGCTAAGGGGAGCGCGCGGGGATCCCGCAGCTTTTTCGTGACGGCCCGGATCTGGTCGAGGCGGGCCATGTTCTCCTCGGAGGAGATGACGGCCATGATCATCGGCCGCTTCAGAGTCGTCTCGCCGATGACTTGGAGGGCGAGCTTCGGCGATTCCTCGTCCAGCTTTTTGAAGTAGGCCTGGATTTGGCCGTAGTCGGCCAGCTTCCGGTCGGCCCCGACTTTAAATCCGAGGAAGGCTTCAGGCGAAGTCTGGGCGGATAGCCGGAGGGGGAGAAGGACGGCAAAGGACATGAATGCGGCGAGACCGAGCGGAAGGAAGCGACGGTTGATCATGCGAACCTCCGTGAGTGAAGGGGTGAAAATCTTTCTACCACCGGAGAAGGAGAGAGTCAATGGACCGTTCTGACATGTCAAGGCAAAGTGACAATGGAACGGACGAGCGGGGTTGGAAGGAGGCGATAAATCCAGTCTCCCGTCGGGTCGAAATATTAAAAACCGAGCCGAAAGGTCCCCAGGACCTGAAAGCCGCCGAAATCCCTGGCTTCGTCGATCGTCATCCTCAGGACGGAATACCGGGCTTCGAGGCCGACGCGCGGTTCGATGAAGCCCAGCCTCAGCGGTAGTTCGGCCGCGGCGCCGAGCCAGAAGCCGGTTCCTTTTTTTGAGTCGAACGCCTCGAATGTCAGGTCGGCGAAATCCAGGCCGCCGCCCACCTTGAGGTCGAACCCCGGCCGCGGCGGAAGAAGATGATAATACCCTCCGAGGAGGATATGGACCGCGGCGTAGGTGTCCCCAAGACCGAAAAGGAAAACGGACAGCGACGACTGGAAGACCGGCGAGGCGTAGATTTCGATCCGGTCCGAGACCATGACTCCCGCGTCCAAGCCGAACAGGAACGCGCTCCCCGCTTCGGCCGGCTCGCCCAGCGATGACCACTGCCACCCCGGGGCGAATCCGAGCCGGACCCGTTTCACTTTGAATTCATCATCAGCCGCTCGGAGAGGAATGGAGACCAGCAGGACCGCGGCCAATACAAATGCCGACGCACGCTTTATCATGACGACTCCTTCAGCGAATTCCCAAGGGAATTAAATATCATCCGGGCGTGGTCCTGTCAACGCGCCGGATTCCTTTGCCGGCCCGGGGTGAGACTTGAACGAATCGGCTTTCCGATATAACATGGAAAATAAGGGATAGAAGGCATGACCAAGCGACGAGAGTTTCTGGGGCTCTTTGGCTGGGGCGGGACGGCCTGGGTGGCGTCCCGTTTCCGTTTCCCGGGAAAATCGACGGCAAACAAGGAGGAGAGAATCATGGCCTACGTCGCGAAGGATTTCGGATCGCTCATCGGGATGGCGGGTTTCAGCGAAACAATGCTGAAAAACCATTTCACTCTGTATCAGGGCTACGTGACGAACACGAACAAATCGCTGGACCTTCAGGCCCAAATGCTCAAGGACGGGAAAACGGGAACCCCCGAGTTCGCCGAAGTCAAACGGCGGCTCGGCTGGGAATGGAATGGGATGCGGCTCCACGAGCTGTATTTCGGGAACCTGGGCGGGAAGGCGGGGCTCGACCCGGCCGCCAAGTTCGCCGCCCGGCTCGCGGCCGAGTTCGGAAGCCGGGAGGGCTGGGAAAAGGACTTTCGGGCCACCGGGGCGATGCGGGGCATCGGCTGGGTCGTCTTGTACCTTGATTCCGCCTCGGGCCGGATGTTCAACGCGTGGATCAACGAGCACGACACCGGCCATCCGGCGGGCTGCGCGCCCCTGCTTGTCATGGATGTCTTCGAGCATGCGTACATGACCGATTACGGGATAAAGAAAGCGGATTACATCGAGGCGTTTTTCAAGAATATCGACTGGGCGGCCGTTTCGGCCCGGCTCGGCTGACCTTCGCCTTGACACTCCCCGCAGCCTGATTTAGGATGCGGGCCATGAGCCGTCTCGCCCGGCTGCGGAACATCGGTCCGGCGGCCGTGGTTACGGCCGCCTTCATCGGTCCCGGAACGGTCACGACCTGCACCTTGGCCGGGGCCAAGTTCGGATATGCCCTGCTGTGGGGTCTTCTCTTCTCCACCGTGGCCACGGTCCTTCTCCAGGAGATGTCGGCCCGTCTCGGGATTGTCGGGCGCAAGAGCTTGGGCGAGGCCATCCGCGAGTCGGCCCGGAGCCGGGCTACGCGACTGACGGCCATCATCCTTGTTCTCTCGGCCATCGTCATCGGAAACGCCGCTTTTCAAACCGGAAACATCCTCGGCGGCGGAATGGGCTTGGAAACGATCGTCGGCCGGATGAATTTTTCCCTCGGTTCCCTGAGCTTGAACGGCTGGGTCTTGATCACCGGCTTGCTCGCTTTTCTGCTTTTGTGGTGGGGAAATTATAAAATTATCGAACGGGTTCTCGTCGGCCTCGTCGTCCTGATGAGCGTAACTTTCCTGGTGACCGCGATCATGGTCAAACCGGACTTGGGACGGTTGTTCAACGGCCTGATCGTTCCCGGTATCCCCAAGGGCTCTTTATTGACGCTCGTCGGGTTGATCGGCACGACGGTTGTGCCTTATAACCTTTTCCTCCACGCCTCCGCGGTCCGGGAAAAATGGAAAAATCCCGAAGATATCAAGGCCGCCCGGATGGATATCGCCATCGCCATCCCCCTCGGGGGATTGGTCTCGATGGCGATCGTGGTCACCTCGGCTGCGAGCATTTTCGGTTCGTCGCTCGAAATCAAGGGCGCAACCGATATGGCCGTTCAGCTTGAGCCGCTCGTCGGGAGCTGGGCTCGGATTTTCCTCGCCCTGGGATTGTTCGCCGCCGGGCTCACTTCGGCGATCACCGCCCCGCTGGCCGCAGCGTATGCCGCCGACGGCATTCTGGGGTGGAAGGCAACGCGCACGGATCCCCGTTTCCGGGCGGTCTGGATCGGGATCATTCTCGTCGGATTGTTTTTTTCGCAGTTGGGCTCGAGCCCGGTCGAGGCCATCCTTTTCGCCCAGGTAACCAACGGAATCCTGTTGCCGTTGGTCGTGGCCTATCTTCTGTGGGTGATGAACAGGCCCGGGATCATGGGGGCCTACCGAAACCGCTGGAAAAGCAACCTGGCCGGCGCGTTTGTTCTTGTCGTGACCCTCGGCCTGGGCGTGCGGAGCCTCCTTCAGGTCTTGAAGCTGATCTGATAGAAGCGCGGGTTTCATTGACTTAAAAGCCCGATTCGTCTAGAATTTGGCCCCCTGGCGGCGTAGCTCAGTCGGTCAGAGCATGCGGCTCATATCCGCAGTGTCCGGGGTTCAAATCCCTGCGCCGCCACTTTTTTCCCTTCCCGTCCCTGAAAATTAATCAACCTCTCTCCGTGTTAAAATAGAGGGAGGAGGACCGGGATGAAAAAGGGACAAAGACCGTCGTTCGTTTCGAAAATCCGCCGGACGATTGTTCACCGGGGGATGATCAAGCCCGGGGAAACGATCCTCGTCGCCTGCTCAGGCGGGGCGGATTCGACCGCCCTTCTCCATGCCCTGCATGAGCTCCGAACGGATTTCTCCCTCAAGCTGGCCGTGGCTCACTTCGACCATGGCCTGCGGGCCGCGTCGGCCAGGGACGCCAAGTTTGTCCATGAGATGGCGGCCGACCTCGAGCTCCCGTTTTATCTTCAAAAGCAGGATGTCGCGGCCGAGGCGAAAAAGCAGGGGCTGAACCTGGAGGAGGCCGGTCGCCGGCTCCGCTATGAATTCCTCCGGGAGACGGCCGCCGAAATTGGAGCCCATCGGATCGCCACGGGCCATTCGCTCGACGACCAGGCCGAAACCGTCCTGATGCGGCTTCTCCGCGGGAGCGGCTCGCGCGGCCTCAGCGGCATCGCTCCGGTCCTGGAATATGTCGTGATCCGGCCCCTGATCGACGTCCGGCGGAAAGACATCGAGGTTTTTCTCCGGGAGCGGAAGGTTTCCCACCGCGAGGACGAGACCAACCGCGACCTCCGGTTTCTCCGCAACGCCGTCCGGCATCGCCTGATTCCCCATCTCGAAAAAAAGTACGAGCCGGCGATCGTCGAAAAGCTCGGCCGGACGGCCGAGCTCCTGGCCGGGGACGAGCGGGCTCTCGAACTTCACGTCCGGCGGATCCTGCCGGGAATCGTGATGGGGGATGGCGTCAAGTCGGCCTTGAGCGTGGACGCCATGACCCTGCTTCCGATCGGATTGTCCCGCCGGTGCATCAGGGATTTTCTCGAGCTCCACCAGAAGGGCGACTTGCTCCGGATCACGTTTGACGACATCGAAAATATCCGCAATCTCGGCCCGGGGAAAGTCGCCGTCCTTCCCGGGAAAATCCGCCTGATGCGGGAAGGGGCCTGGATCAAGCGGGCCCTGGCTCCTGTCAAGCAAAAGGCGGCGGGGTTCACCCGGCTCTGGGACGGGAATACGCCCCTGAAAATAGGTGCGAAGGGCGCCGTTTTCTCGGCCCGAATCATCCCCAACGGCCGGATCATGTCCGAACCGTTCGACGATTCCCGGCGGGTGTTCCTGGATGCGGACCGTCTTGCGTTTCCTTTGCAAGTTCGGATGCCGCGTCCGGGAGATCGTTATCGGCCGCTCGGGGCGGCCGGCCGACAGAAGCTCACCGAAGCGCTTCGGGCCAAGGGCGTCCCGGTTCGCGAGCGTAATCGCAAAACGGTCTTTGTCTCGGGGGAGGAGATC
>Ga0105099_10002588_pt1 | contig 10696 bp, 11 predicted proteins | sample PPLLak3cmMay2015_2_FD_79138 | JGI IMG/M metagenome (GOLD analysis project Ga0105099, IMG submission 79138) | Freshwater sediment microbial communities from Prairie Pothole Lake near Jamestown, North Dakota, USA - PPLs Lake P8 Core (1) Depth... | ecosystem: Environmental > Aquatic > Freshwater >...
CTCCGCAAGACCCGCGATGTCGAAGTCGGTCGCCGCCACCAGGTTGGTGATGTCCTTGAAATATCCGGTGATACCGAGGCGGAGCCAATCGGAGAACAGATGTTCCCAGCCGACCTCGTACGACACGGTTTTCTCAGGATTCAAGCGCGGATTGCCGAGGTCGACATTCGTCGTGTAGCTGAAGTCGAGTCGGAGGTTCTCATACAGATAGCGGAAGTCGGGACGTTGGAAGAAGTGGCCGTAGTAGAAATGGATCCGGTCCCGATCCGTGAGGGGATGAGAAATGCCGACGCGCGGGCTGATCTGCCAGCGATAGGGGATCTTGTCTGCGTCGGTGAGATTCGTTCGCCGTGTCGGATCGGACAGTTCTGCGATGTCCGCGGGGTACAGCACCGTTCCAAATCCGTTTGGGTCGTAGTAGTCGAATCGGAGACCGGCATTCAGGATGAATCCGTCGCGGACCTCGATCTTGTCCTGGACATAGAAGCCCAGGTCGAAGAGGTCTTGCGACCAGACATCGAATCGCCGGGCGAGGACAGATTCGAACGACACCTTGTCCACGACCCCTTTGTTGTAGGAGAATTCAGCCCCCGCTTTCAACAAATTCGTGTTGTTGAACTGGTTCGAATAATCGAGTTTGATGGAAGAGGTGCTGCTGCGCTGATTGAACCACCAGCCTTCATCTCCGGTGAAATACCAGTATTGGGTTTCGAATGAACGATCCTTGTATCCGGCCGTCGGATATCGGGCCTCGTTATTATCCTGCCAGTTGAGCTCTTCAGATGTGTTCCCATCCTTATCTCGATCATCAACATCCCGCACGATCTCACGGAAGTGCGTCATGAAGTGCGATGCCTTCACATCGATATAGGAACGTTCGTTCAATGAGTGTGTAAAGAGCATCGCGACGTTGTAGCTGTTGCGGACCGGAACAGAAATGTGTTCCTGCATCCCGGACTGATAAATGTCCCGGACATAGCGATACTTCCGTCCGTTGAAATCGATGGAATCGACGCCGTAGTCGGTGAACACAGGAGCAGGATAACTCTGCGGATCGGCGACGAAGTGGAATTGCTCCAGGACCGATTGTCCGGCCTCAGAGATGACGCGCTGATAGAGGTCGGATGTGTATCCGTCGCTGAGGGGTCCGTATTTCGAGTATCGGTGATAGTAGTCGTCGTCGCGGGTCCAGGATTTCAGTCCGGTGATCGAAATGCGTGTGGACGGAAACGCCGCGAGGAATTTCATCTGATAGGACTCGCGGATGAAATCCTGATGAGGGAGGAAATCCTTGGTTTGCAGTGTGACGTCGGATGAACCGGAAAGGGAAAACCGTCCGCCGAGGAGTTCAACGGCGGGGGTGCTGAGGAAGACCTCATAATTTCTCCAATCCGGTTGGCCGGAGCCGTAGGCGTTGGGGCGCCATTCCATTTTGGTCCAAGGGAAATCGGAGGTCCGTGCACGGAGCTTTGCGCTGAAGCGGGACGACGGATCGCGCATCACCGTGTTGACGATCCCGGATTGGGCGTTCCCGTACTCGGCCTCGAATCCTCCGGTGGAGACCTGGATCTCCGACACGCCGATCTGAGGGAGATTAATTGCGAAGCCCCCGGTATTTCCCGTGTATCCGTTCACAGCGCTTCGGATGGGGATGCCGTCGACAAGAAACATTGCCTCATTGAACCGGCCGCCGCGGAAGTGGCTTCCCACGACGCCGGCTTGGAGTTGGACGATCTCACGAAAATCGTCGACGGGCAGAGCGCTGATGGCGTCTTCATCAATAATATGTTTGGTCGCCGTCTTATCCTGCTGGATCGCCGGTCGCTCGGCCGTCACAACGACATCGCGCATTTGGATGTCCTCCGTCGACAAGGAGAAGTCGAGCGTCGTTGTCATGTCGGCCATGATTCTCACGTTGGTCACGGCTTTGGTGCCGTAGCCGAGGATCGATGCGCGAACGCTGTACGTGCCGACGGGGATATTGAGGATGAAAAAGTTGCCGTCCGGATCGGTCGTGGCGCCCATCGTTGTGCCCACGAGCATCACGTTGACCGACGGAAGAGGTTGACCCGTGGCAGCATCGGTAACCTTGCCGGCGATCTTTCCCGTGTTCCCGGCCCAGGCAGCATACGTGAGGAGGAGCAGTAAGCAGAGGAGTTTCTTCATGGATTCCTCGAGAGAGAAAAGAATTCCGGTTGAACCACTCGATCCTGAACCGGCTCCCTCCGCCTCTCGATCCCCCTACACACAACACCCGGCTCTCCGGGCGGAGAACCGGGTGTTGAAGCCGCAGTTCAGGATGTCGATGAACCTACTTCAGCAAGAGCATCTTGCGCGTTGAAGTGAATCCTCCTGCCTGGACCGTATACAGATAGAGGCCGGAGGGCAAGTTCGACGCATCAAATGTGAGCGTGTGTGTGCCGGCATTCATCATGCCTTCCTGAATGGTCGCGACGAGCTGACCGAGCAGGTCGTACACCTTCAGGGAGACCTGTGATTCCATGGGAAGCGCGAACCGGATGGTCGTCGAAGGATTGAACGGATTCGGATAGTTCTGCTCCACGGTGAATGCGGTTGGAACGGCCATCGGCTCATCGCCAACGTCTGTGGTAGGAGGCGTGAACTTCAGCGCCTTTTGATAACCGACCACGTAGCCGAGCGTCTGTCCCAGGAAGTGTGCGTTCGTCATATCGGTTCCGTCGCCCGGAGAGCCAGGAGAGATGTCCGTCCAGGTTGTTCCATTCGTGGACCACCAGGCTTTCGGATCATCACCTTTATATCCAACGGCGAGGAGAAAGTTCGTTCCACGGATCGGCTTCACCGCCTTGACGACACAGCCTGATTCAACTTGGATGGAATCGCTCCAAGTTGCACCGCCATCCGTTGACCGATGAACGTATGAACGGACGCCGGAAGCCGTTTGACGAGGGACGAGCCAGCCTTCCGTGGCGCTCGCCATGTTGATCGAGCGGATGGAATATGCATTCGACAGTCCACCCGTAAGCAGGACGTCGGCCGAGGTCCAGGTCGCGCCGAAGTCGGTCGTGCGCAGGATGCGCGGCGCCGTGCCGCTGCCGTAATACGTTGTGATCCAGACCACCGGGCCAATTCCGTCCATACACTGATGGTAACTGGAGCTGCTGATCGTGCTGGTGTTCAATTCTGCCGCAGGAAGGTTAGTGAAGCGGGTCCACGTTGCACCCGCGTCCGTGCTCTTCACCACGCAGAGGCCAGCGGCGTCGGCATCCCCAATCGCCATCACGGAATCTCCGCCCGTGAACTTGATGCCGTTGAAGTATCCGTTCCCGCCGCCGTACGTGAACACGTTCGTCCAATTGGCGCCGCCGTCGGTGGTACGATAGATGTCACCGATCCAGGTCGCGGCCAGGGCGATGTTCGAATCGCGTACCGTCATGGAATAGCCAAGGGAATTCGTGAAGGTGAGCGACCTGCGTGTCCATGTCGCGCCGTTATCGGTCGAGCGAAGGATGAAATCCTCATCTGTCGAAAGGTCGTATCCGCCAACCCAGATGAATCCCTCGGGCGTTGCGAAGACATCGTCGAGTGAATTTCCAAACGCAACGAGATTCAAGGTATCCCAGAGGGAGATGGAAGCCTTTGCGAGACTCGGCACGCCGACTGATTCAACGGTGGCCCGGTCGAGCTTCGCGCGCTTCTCGGCACGTGGGTCCTTCGATGCTGTTGCGGTGACGGCGATCAGGAGGATCAATACTCCGAGATTGAACCAATGTCGCATAGCTGACCCTTTCGGTTGTTAAGTGGGAGGAAGTGCTGCTGGAGAAAAAACCATGACAACATTAACACTTGATTGGAACGTTGTCAAGTGTCCTGGTATGAAGAAAGGGCGGACCGCTTTCGCAATCCGCCCTTGGTGGAAAGGCTTCAAATGGAAGGAATTGGCTTATTCTCGCACGATCCAGACCTTCACGGTGCCCGTGACGCCCCCGGGGAGTTTCACCGGAACGTCATAAATGCCGAGGGCCTTCAGCGAATCCTCGAGCTCGATCGTCCGCTTGTCGACTGTGATGCCTTTTTCGACCAGCGCGTCCGCGATCATCTGCGACGTGACGGAACCGAAGAGCTTGTCGTCTTCTCCAACCTTCATCTTGATGCTGACGGAGGTGTTGGCAAGCGCCGCCGCGACGGTCTCCGAATGCTTCCGCTCCTTGTCGGCTCGGCGCACGACCTGCTTCTTTTCTTCCTCCAACTGCCGGAGGTTGTTCTCTGTTGCCTCGTAGGCGAGCGCCCGGGGAATGAGGTAATTCCGGGCGTAGCCGTCCTTTGCGACGATGACGTCGCCGACGCGGCCAAGGCTTTCCACGTCCTTCCGAAGAATGAGCTTCATGGTCTAGACTCCTTTCGATGGACGATCAGCTGACGGCCTCGTTCAAGAACGGCAGCAAGGCGAGATGGCGCGCACGCTTGATGGCGACGACCAGCTGCCGCTGATGGCGGGAGCAGGTGCCGGTGATACGCTTCGGAATGATGCGGCCTTGTTCCGAGACGCACCGCTGGAGCCGCTTCTCGTTCTTGTAATCGATGTAATCTTCTTTCGAGTCGCAAAACCGGCAGGTGCGCTTTTTCCGCTGCTGTTGATTCCGGCCGCGTCCGCCGGGACCGCGACCGCCAGGACCACGACCGCCAGGTCCGCGGGATCCGGGACCCGATGTGGGAGTACGACGTTGACCAAATGGGGGCATGGGAGATATCCTTTTATTTCAAGTTCGGAATTCGGAGTTGGGAGTGTTCACTCGCTCTTCGCAGGGACTTCGGCCGCCGGTGCCTCGGCGGGCATGGGAGTTGAGGTCATCGCCGGCTTGATGAGGCTTTCGCCCGTCAGACGCGATTTCAGCGCCACCTTGTCGAGACCGATCACGATGAACCGGAGCACATTCTCGTCGAGATGGAAATGACGTTCGAGCTTTGATACGATATCGCCCGGCGCCCGGAACTCCATCACGATGTAGAAGCCGTTATTGCGTTTCTTGATGGGGTAGGCAAAACGCTTCCGCCCCCACTTGACGAATTCCATCATCTCGCCGCCATTCTTGACGATCAGGTCTTTGACCTTCTCTGCGACCGCATCGATCTGCGGATCGTCAAGGCTGGCATTGATGATAAAGGTCGTCTCGTAGACCTTTGATTTTGCAGCCATGGGTATCCCTTTGGACTGTGATGTAATGATCGGCCCCTGTTCGCATTCCTCACGGAACGACAGAGGCAGGGTTGGTGAATTATGATTGTTCAGGACGCACATTGAACCGGCTCATGGCGCGATCCAATCCGTCCTCGATACAGCTCACGACAGCTTCAGCGGCTCGTTCCACCAGTTCGCGGACGACCGGGAGTTCCTGAGAGGTGAATCGTCCCAGGACGAACTCCACGACATCGAGTTGTTGTGCGGCCGCTTCTGGCGACCCGATCCCGCAACGGATGCGCGGGAAGCGGTCGGTCTCCAACTCGTAGATGATGGACCCGAGTCCATTGTGACCGCCGTCCGACCCGCCGCTCCGTATCCGAAGCGATCCGAGAGGGAGCTGAAAGTCATCCACGATCACCAGGAGACGATCCGGAGGGACGCGGTATTCTTCCATCGCGTGAATCACTGCGCGTCCGCTCCGATTCATGTAGGTCGTCGGCAGGATCAGCGTCGCTTCTGACTCAGCTATGCGCGTCGGAGCGAACAGATAATCTCCGCGGCCTTCGGCGAAGCGCGCTCCCAGATTCTCGGCAAGCACGGAGAGGACTTCGAATCCCACGTTGTGGCGGGAACCGACGTACTCCGCTCCCGGATTCCCGAGCCCAACGATGAGGAACATGGGAGATCCCGAAACAGGGGATTACTTCTTCTCCGCCTCTTCGGCGCCATCCTCGGGCTTCTTGCCCTTGGCAATGACTTCGGGTTCCGCCGGCGCGGCTTCCGCTCCCGGTACGACTGCAGCGGCTTCCGGTTCCTTCACCACGGTCGGCGGCACGACGGCGACCACGGTGCTGTTCTCGTTCGTCAACACCTTCACGTTCGGGATGGTCAGATCCTTGACGTGCACGGAGCGGTTGATCTCGAGCTCGGCGACGTTGATCTCAACATGGTCCGGAATGTTCTTCGGCAAGCAGCTGACCTCCAGGCGGTGCAGGATATGCTGAAGGATCCCGCCTTCGCGAACGCCCTTGGGTATGCCGCCCGTCAACATGACCGGAACGTTGATCGTCAACTCCTCATTCTCGCTGAGGCCGAACAGGTCGAAGTGGACCGGACGGTCGGTGACCGGGTCCAGCTGCACATCGCGCAGGATGCACATGTGCGACGTACCGTCGCTCAGCTTCAGGTTGATGACGTGTGTGGCGGAGGTCGTGTAGAGCGGCTTGAGGGTTGGTTCTGGCATCGCGACGGGGATGTTCGCCTGGCCGTGACCGTAGTAAATGCCGGGGATCATTCCGCTGCGACGCAGGCCAGCTGCCTTCTTGCCGACTTCCGTTCGGACTTCTGCCGTGATGGTGATTTCAGACATCGTATGGCTCCTTGTTACGTCTTATCCTTGTCTACATCAAACAGTGAACTGATCGATTCGTTGTTATGCGTTCGGATGATCGCCTCAGCAAACAGATGCGCAGCCGTGCGCACGTGGATCTTCGGGCTTTGTGCACGCAAGGGGAGGCTATCGGTGACCCAAATCTGCGTCAATTCCGACTCGTCCAATCGCTTGATCGCCGCTCCCGAGAGGATCGGATGCGTGCACGCACCGTACACTTCCTTCGCGCCATTCGCTTTCAGCGCATGGATCGCGTTCACAAATGTTCCGCCGGTATCGATCAGATCGTCGACGATGAGGATGTTCTTGCCTTCCACCTCGCCGATAATATTCATGACCTCCGCTTCGTTCGGCTTCGGACGACGCTTGTCGATGACGACGAGGTCGGCGCCCAGTCGCTTGGCGTAGGACCTGGCCATCTTGATCCCGCCGACGTCCGGAGAGGCGACAGCGAGATTCGGGATCTCCATCTTGCGGATATAATCCGTGAAGATCGCCGAGGAATACAGGTGATCCATCGGAATGTCAAAGAAACCCTGGATCTGCGCCGCATGCAGGTCCATCGTGATCACCCGGTCGGAGCCGGCTTTCGTCAGAAGATTGGCGACGAGTTTCGCGGTGATCGCAACACGCGGCTGGTCTTTGCGGTCCTGGCGCGCGTATCCGAAATAGGGAATGACGGCCGTGACGCGCTTTGCCGACGAGCGCTTTGCGGCATCCAGCAGGATCAACAGTTCAAGCAGGTTATCTGCCGGCGGCTGTGTCGACTGGATGATGAAAACATCGGCTCCACGGATGTTCTCGCTGTACTTGACCCAGATCTCTCCGTCGCTGAAGTTCTGAATCTCCGTCTTTCCGAGGGAGACGTTTGCAACTTCGCAAATTCTCTCAGCAAGCTGGCGATTCGAACGGCCGGAGAAGATCTTAAGTTCGCTCATCGCGTATGTCCCTCTTGGTGACGGAGGAATATTTGATTACGTGATTGCCTGCCTGTCCCCCGACTTATGTGGGGGATTCGAACCAGGGAATGTCCCGTCGCTTATCGACGGGATGCCTTAGCACTTGATCACTGGCCTATGAGACGGTGAAAGGATGAATTCCCCTTCATCGCCTTCAGCCGCGATTCGCGCGCCACGGCCGCAGTACGAGAGCGATAATGCTCAAGGCGGACGAGTGCGAACGGACGGCGGGATTTGGTCGACGGCACCCGACCTTCGTTGTGCCGCTGAAGCCGATCTTCAATGTCGCTTGTCTGACCGATGTAATACCCTCCGTCAACGCGGCTTTGCAGAATATAAACAAAGAACATGATCCCAAACTCCCCCAAGTTGAGAATCGAGTATGATGCAATTGCTGGGGTGCCTGGATTCGAACCAGGGAATGTCCCGTCGCACAGCGACGGGATGCCTTACCACTTGGCTACACTCCGATCAGTTTTCTAAAAGTCCTATTCGCCTTGAGTCGTTTCAATGCTGCTTCGCGCCGCACCGCCTCCGAGCGTGACTCAAACAATACCACATGTACCACTGTGAATGGACGACGAGACTTCGTCGACCGGACTCTACCTTGATTGTGCCGTTTGAGTCGCTCCTCAAGGTCACTCGTTTGACCAACTGTGCTGGGGTGCCTGGATTCGAACCAGGGAATGTCGGCTCCAAAGGCCGATGCCTTACCACTTGGCTACACCCCAATGATGTCAAAGAAGAACAAACCGAACCAGGGAATGTCCCGTCGCACAGCGACGGGATGCCTTACCACTTGGCTACACCCCAATGATGTCAAAGAAGAACAAATCGAACCAGGGAATGTCCCGTCGCACAGCGACGGGATGCCTTACCACTTGGCTACACCCCAATGATGTCAAAGAAGAACAAATCGAGCCAGGGAATGTCCCGTCGCACAGCGACGGGATGCCTTACCACTTGGCTACACCCCAATGATGTCGAAGAAGAACAAACCGAACCAGGGAATGTCCCGTCGCACAGCGACGGGATGCCTTACCACTTGGCTACACCCCAATGATGTCAAAGAAGAACAAACCGAACCAGGGAATGTCCCGTCGCATAGCGACGGGATGCCTTACCACTTGGCTACACCCCAATGATGTCAAAGAAGAACAAATCGAGCCAGGGAATGTCCCGTCGCACAGCGACGGGATGCCTTACCACTTGGCTACACCCCAGAGAAAGTGGCAATGGGGAAACGGGGAAGCGGGGAAAGTGAAAAGAAGCCCGCTGCCGAACAAAAAAATTCCCAATTCCGTAAAAGAATTGGGATAAAAATGTACCCAAAAAAAGGCTGTAAGTCAATGCTTGCATTTGCATGCTTCTCTCTCTATTTTTTGTCTATTCCTATCACTTGGAGACAGACATGCGTTCTGCGAAGCCTATTGCCGTTGTAAGTCCTCTCAGCCTTTCAAGCGAAGCGGTCCGCGTACGCATCTTCTGGATGCTCACATTTTCAGTTCTGACCGCCGTCGGGGCGCAGGTCGAGATCCCGAATGTTCCCGTCCCCTATACCGCCCAGACTCTGTTCGTGCTCTTGGCGGGTGCGTTGCTTGGACCGTGGTATGGGGCAGCGAGCATGATAACGTATTTGGCCCTTGGCGCCGTCGGTTTCCCCGTTTTCTCAGGCTTTTCGTTTGGAATCGCTCGCTTGTTGGGCCCGACCGGAGGATATCTCCTCGCCTTTCCGCTTGCCGCGTTGCTCGTCGGTCTGCTGAGTCAGAACAGAAATCGGTTCATTCCGATCCTCCTGAGCATGGGTGCAGGGCTTCTCGTTATCTTTGCGATGGGTGCGCTACAACTGTGGGCCGTGCTGCTTCGGGATGCCGAGCAAGCGTTCGCCTCCGGATTGATGATATTTTCTTGGTGGGATGGGCTGAAGCTTGTCGCAGCGGCGAGCATCGCGTCGTTCTATCGGACGCGCGTTCGTCGTTCCGCATAGAGCATCGCCACTCTCCGAATTCACTGAAGCCATCCACGATCATCTCGGGATGGCTTCGTCATTTCCACAAGAACGGTCGAAGGGAGTCTGGGATATGGATCGACGTGCATTTGTGCGGACAAGTGCGGTGGCAGCTGCGTGGACGATGGCAGGAGGGATGCGGCTGGAAGCTGCCGGAAAGATTCCGGATCTCGTCGCGGTCAAGGGGGGAGAAGCGGAGGCGATGTTTCGCCGGGGGATCGCCGCGCTCGGCGGGATGCGCGCCTTCGTCAAACCGAATTCCAAGGTCGTGATCAAACCCAACATCGGATGGGATGTTCCACCCGAGCGAGCGGGGAACACGAATCCCAAGCTGATCGCGGAGATCATCAAACAGTGCAAAGAAGCAGGCGCGAAGGAGATCACGGTCTTTGATCACACGTGCGATAATTGGTCGCGGTGTTACCGGACCTCGGGAATCGAGGCAACCGTTCGCGAGGCAGGTGCGACGATGGCACCAGGCCATGCCCCTGCGTACTATCAGGAAGTGAAACTCAGCGGGGGGAAAAGTCTCACAAGCGTGAAAGAACACGAAGCGATCCTTGCTGCCGATGTCTTCATCAATGTTCCGATCCTGAAGAGCCATTCTTCGACCCGACTCACCATCGCCATGAAGAACCTGATGGGGAATGTATGGGACCGGGGATATTGGCATGCGAACGACCTGCATCAGTGTATCGCGGACTACGCCGGATATCGTAAGCCGACGTTGAACGTCGTCGACGCATACGCGGTCATGAAACGAAACGGACCGCGGGGCGTTTCAGTGAGCGATGTGGTGACAATGAAGGCCCAACTTCTCTCGACGGACATCGTCGCGATCGATGCGGCGGGGGCGAAACTCCTCGGGCTCGATCCGTCGGATGTGCGCCATATCGAACTTGCCGCGGCTCGTGGCGTCGGCACGATGGAACTGGACAAACTCGCGATCGAACGCATCTCGTTGTGAAGAAGCTTCCTCATCCGCTGAAGATCGCGCGGCTCGTCTTTGCGACCGCATTCGGACTGACACTGACTCTGATCTTCCTTGTCCCGGGGTCAGCGATCAGCACCGTCCTGTCGCCGATCCTCACTCCGCTCCAACTTGTTCCCTCCATCGTCCGCCTGACGGGGGGAGCAGTCATCGTCCTTGCCGGATTGATCCCCGTGCTCCTGCTGAC
>Ga0105099_10002590_pt1 | contig 10692 bp, 7 predicted proteins | sample PPLLak3cmMay2015_2_FD_79138 | JGI IMG/M metagenome (GOLD analysis project Ga0105099, IMG submission 79138) | Freshwater sediment microbial communities from Prairie Pothole Lake near Jamestown, North Dakota, USA - PPLs Lake P8 Core (1) Depth... | ecosystem: Environmental > Aquatic > Freshwater >...
GTATAATGCCTGTGAATCCCCTGGCGACAGGTGGATTGCTTTCCAGAAAATTGAATTTCTGTCTTTATCAAGCGTGAATTAGTCTGGCGCTTTTAATTTCGGTGGGTTTCCGGACAGGCACTACTTAATCACCTTTTTCCTGATTTTTTGTTTCATCCACCCGGTCATGAAGGCGAAGACCGTATCACTATCCAGCTCCTCGTGCATGGCATGATAGTATCCGGTGCAGATTTTGAAGGTGCACATGGTTCCGGTTTTTTCTGCGAATTTGCGGCTGGCCTCAAACGAGGTAATCCTGTCCGCGTCGCCATGCATCAGCAGCAGGGGAACGTCGAGCCGTTCGGTGTTGGCAAGGGCCCATTCGCCTGCGGAAAGGACGTCAACAAAACGGGGTGTAACCCGGTCGTGGGTGAGCGTGTCATTCTTCCGCCGGCCTGCGACAGATGTGTCTCTGGACAGTGCGCGCAGGTCGACGCCGCTGGATAACGACAGGGTCGGCCACAGATAATACAGCGTTTTGCCGAGGGGAATCTTCCAGAACGGCGGTTTAAATGCGGGGCGCAGCAGCGGGGCAGTGGCCATGATTCCGGAAATGTTGGGCTCAAACCGCAGCGCATAGTTGATGACAAAATTACCGCCCATACTCTGGCCGTAGAGGAACAGCGGCGTTTCGGGAAAGCATTTTTTCACTTCCTTGATAAACAGGGTGATGTCCTCCAGGACAATATCGTATGTTGTAAAGTTTCCGCGCACGCCCTGCGATCTGCCGTGGCCGCGAAGGTCGAATGCGGCAAGCGCATAGCCGGAGTCGTTCAGAAATTGAGCAAGATGCGCATACCGTCCGCTGTGTTCGCCGAGTCCGTGTAACAGGCATACAACAGCCCTGGCTTTTTTTTGGGGTTTCCAGCACCGGCTGAAGATATGCAGGCCGTCGCGCGTGTCCCAGACGAATTCAAAATAGCGCTGGCGTGTGCGCGCGGCATTTTCGATGGACTGAAGCGAATCATAGGAGAAGTATTCTTTTGAGGAACGGCTGCACGACAGCAGCATGCAGAAGAGAACGGCTGAAAAACAAATATATTTTATCATAGGCATCTTTCAAAAAAACTTCTCGTGAGACTGCCGGTACCTGGCCGGCCCTGTAAAATAATAAAATCCCGCAAAGACATTCTACCGCAACCGCAAAAGCTTCAGTCGGGGGATACCGTAAAAGTAACAGTATCCGCCGGTGATATCTCGCCGGCAGCCTCCCCATGCTCCGGCTCCGTCCGCATCAGACTTTTCCGGACGATACAAGCGCCGAGAAGTGCTCAAACGAGCGGTCGTATGTTTTTTCGGCGGTTTTCGGGAAACAGCAGCCGGGAAGCTCCCTGCTTCGCAGATGGTATGCAATGCACTCGCAGCACAGGCCTTTACGCGAGCACGGGGAATAGGAGCATGTGCAGGATGCGAGATTTTCAGCTTTATTGCATTCCATACGGGTATTCTCCTTTCGTATACTATCCATTCAGGTAATCGATGCGGCAGTGTTACATTTTCGGAGGTCTGAAATTGATGGTTGTTTCAATCCAGACTGATATGCGCTTATTCTCTTTTCTGGCAGCGGTAAATCTGGTTTTCAACAGAGCAGTATGGATCGCCTTATCGGTGCCGTGTCCCAGGTCGTTGAACATGATATATTCTTTGACGCTGCCGTTTGAACCGACCAGTATCTTCAAACGCACGCTGCCTTCCACCTGATTTTCGATCATCTCCATGGAGTAAACCGGTTTTAACGGCTCGAGTATTTCCGGCGCGATTTCAGCAGCTTTTACGTCGATAGCGGCGGTATCTCTCTCGATGATAATCGTGTCGGCAGCAGGCGAAGAAAGAGCTAAAACGGTGGTTGCCGTGTTGTCCGTTTCCCCGGATAATGCCGATCCCTGCTGAAGCGTTTTTTTCTCTATGGGCAGGCATGCCAAACCGATGCATATCACCGGATAATAGAATAATTTGACCCTGTTCATTCAATAACTCCTGGATTAAAGGGTGACAGAAAAAGCAGACAGGGCATTGATGGCTGTGCCGGATAGGACGGCCGGAAAACCGGCGTTGACTGAAAGAAATATACGCCGAAACCCGTCATCGAGCATCAGCGCCATATACCGCGACAATAATATCGTTCAGTTTTCTTTTCGGCACATGATGATTGCCGTCTTTATCGCGGTAGTATTTGATATTTTCGTCAACGCCTATGTCGTCGATAATCACCGTTTCTTTCGGTGTGCCGAGCGCAATAACGAATTTTATTTCAAATTGCGGGGCAATGGAAAACAGTGCGCGCATTGCATCCTTGTCAATAGACTGCAGTATGCAGACGCCCAGGCCTTTTTCTGCAGCGCCGAGTGCGATACTCTGGGATGCTATGCCGTGATTGACCGTGGCTTTTGCCGCGATTGCGGTATCCTGCAGGATTACTATATATGCAGCAGGCCGCTCACCTTCCTGAGGCCCGCCCCACTCTTTAAGATAGCCGGCCCATTTAAGGCATTTAAAAATGTCTTCGTTCTTTTTCCTGTCATTGCACAGAATGAATTTCAGCTCCTGAAAATTCGCCTCGCAGGGGGAGAGCCGTGCCAGGTCAACAAGCTCTTTCAAGGTATCAAGAGAGACCGGTTCGTTCTGGTAAAACCTGCGGTAACTTCTGTTTTTTTTAATGAGGTCTTTGAGCACGGATTGCCACCTTTCAGATTGAATGTTAGTGTCCGTAGGAAAATTGAATACGCGGCAAGCGTAGATAATTTGACGTACAGGCACTTTTTCAGCAAAGCATATAATTTCTCTTCCTTAATTTACGGCTTTGCCGGATTACTCATGTATGTAAAAAAAATACATTTTATTCCGGTAACTATTAACCAATTTCTGTTTATAATTGTTTTTTTTTGATACTACCCATACCAATAGGTTTTGGATAACCGGAAATATGCCTGCCGGCCGCGAATACAAACGCCTGGGTAATTTTTTCAACGCAGGTATATTGCCGGGATCAGGTGGAAATATCGCTTTTAATCATGGCTGACGCGATAAAAAAAGAGCATCGGAGTAATCAAACTGCTGGTGATTTCAGCTCGCCAGGTTAGATTGATAGTGAATTATCTGTGAAAGGTGGTCGGTGTTTTTGTGATCGAGGTCTTTGAAGTTTACCCCGATAAGCGTTTTTTCATGTTTGGCCCCGGAGACACTCTTCCACTGAACCTCAAATTTAGAGGTGAAAAGAATAACATCCTTGTTAAATTTGTGGACCATTATAAGAAGGCCGCTTTTCCAACCGTCGATTCTATCATCAATAGCGATGCACATACCGCTCTTGCTTACATTTTTACACTCGGTTCCGTTCAATATGACGTCGTTCATAGTAACTGTAATTTTTTTGGAAAGCGAGATCCTGGTATCTTTCCTGCGTTCAATACTCATAATTTCTGCCTTTTTAATAATGATTATTGCTTCAATACTTATCAAGGCTGAATGTGCTATACTATATTGTATAATATATTCAAAATTCGGGAAAATTGTCATTTTTTTTATAAATTGTTAACAGTATTTATTCTGCTATAATGGGAAAAAACGCGTAATTTGTTATCATTTAATCGGTTAGAACCTTAGAAATAATTTTCTGACATTTTTCCCCCTAAGGGTACTTCGAGGCAGAAAATTATTTCGTGAAGGTTCTTATCCAGCTTGTCTGGGTTAGGGGATTATAACGTGCAAAGCGGCATATATTTTATTAGAAGCAAGAAGATTTTTGGCGTTTATATCTTAATTATAAGCCATTAAAGGCGGTTGTTATGTTTAACAACAATCCTTTTCCATATCAGGCCGCAATTGTTTTTAGGGCTCAATAGCCCGATGTATTTTATTTTTATTACAAGGTATACAATAAATATGGAATACACAGCCATGAAAAATAATCAAAACAAAACTGACGAATGGATTCTGGTCGACGGTATTGTTGTCGCCGGGTATGGGGTTGCCTCCGGACGCGCCAAAAATTCTCCCTATCCGCGCGGTTCAATTTCCATGCAATCGCCTTTTTTCCTTGATCGCGGGGTGGATATAAGGCACTGCTATCAGGGGACAATCAACATCGATATACAACCCTGCAGGTTTCAAATGGTGAACCCGGAGTGGACGCTTGTGGATGTTGCCTGGTTTGACGGGTTGCATGAGACCTTTTCGTTTTCACGGTGCGTGGTAATTTACAAAAAAGAATACACGGAAGGATTCGTCTATTATCCGCACCCCGAAACAAAACCCGCGCATTTTCAGAATGAGTCTACGATTGAGATACTCGCACCTTTTATCCGGAATATCGGCGAGGGCTGCCGTGTCGGACTTTCATTGATCAAACATGCGATACGGATATATAAATAACGGCTTTTTGGCTCTTTAAATGCATTTATAAAACAAGCTATACGATAAACCCGCGCCTGCCGGAATCATGCTGTTACTGATTTGTATAATCAATTAGCGAACCCTCTCTGATTCAGTTCTTTCTGCTCAATAAAATGATATATTAATTTTGAAATGGCTATCCATTAAGCAGTCAAATGGCACTGACATTGCAGCATGTAATATTATAAAAAATAATCAGTTATTGATATATTATATATTAAAAAAAATATCTATTCGCTTAATAAATTAAGCGAAAATTATTGAGAAATGAAGTTTTTTTGTGTTATTCCGCACAAAGTGTCCTATATTTTATTAACAATGAGACGCAAGGTAAAAAAAAATGAATAATAAAAATAGTAATCTGGCTACAGATTCGACTGTAGTTGCATTTTAACCAAAAGGGGAAAGGGGTCTTTATGAGAGAGTATCTGTGGATAAAAGAAAAGAGCATGCGTTGGGGCTTCCTGATAGCAGCCCTGATAGTATGTTTTTCTGTAAAGCAATCCTTTGCGGTGCCGCTGGGCGATATTCAGAGCTTTGCATGGAATGCAACTGATAAGCGGGTGGATGTTTCCGTTGGGACACCAAAAGTTCGGATAATTTTTTATAAAACTGATATTTTCAGGATATGGGTGTCATCATCGGCTGGTTCGTTTTCGGATGCGGCGAGCACGCAGCTTGTGGTATGGAAAGGTGCGCCCATCACCCCGACAATCGATGAAACAAATGCTGACTATTATTTGATTAAAACAGATGAGTGTGCATTGCGGGTGTATAAAAAACCCTGCAAATTCAGTTTGTATGATGCTGCCAATACCAAGCTCTATTTCGAGGAATCAGCACCGATCAACCTCGGATCAACAACCATACAGACGCTCAGACGTCAAACCGACGAGCATTTTTATGGGTGTGGAGCATGGAACGGTCACTACTGTCTTACCGATTTGACGGCGCCGGCAAAATATGTGCAGAATTACGGAAATGGCGGATCGCCGAATCCAGCTCCCATGTATGTGTCGCGGCTTGGGTATGGCGCCTTCCGGAATACGTGGAACAACACTGGCAGCTATGATTTTAAATCCACAGTGACCACGTCGCATGGTGAAGACCGTTTTGACTGCTTCTATTTTTATGGCCCGTCGTTGAAAAAGGCGCTTCGCGGTTATACGGATATTACCGGGAAAATTAACTTTTCCGCAATATGGTCGCTGGAACTGGGTGTTGCCGGATATTTTACCAGTGCAACATCGGCATTTGGTCTTGCTACCGATAATGCTAAAAAATTTGCATCATACGACATACCGTTTGGCTGGTGGTTTCCCAATGACAGTTATGATGCGCGCCTTGAAGACGTGCAACCTCTTGTAGCGCCTTTAAAACAGATGAATGAGTGGACCGGGGCGTGGTGCGGAAGCGTATTCAACGACCTAAATAACAGAACAAAATGCGTAAGAGATTGGGGTATCCGCGGATTCAAGCTGGACTGCTCCTGGATTGGTGCGGGCGGTATAAAGTGTTTTAATGCTCTGCAGGCGTGTGGTCCTGATGGCCTCGAAGCCCTTTCCAACGACAGCGCGCGCACGTATCAGTGGACTACTGCCGGATGGGCTGGTTCCCAGAGGTTCTCGCATGCCTGGACCGGCGATCAATCCAGCTCAATGGACTGGATCAAATGGCATATTCCTACCATAACCGGCGCTTGTATGTCCGCAATGAACGGAACCACCGTCGACCTTGACGCCATCTTTGATGGAAGCGAAGCTGAAGCAAAAGGATCTACGACCTATGTCCGCTGCTGGCAGTGGCATATGTGGATGCCGTATCTGTATCTGATGGATGGATGGTCCGGGCCTAAACACAGAATGCCGTGGAACCGCTGTCCGTCATATATTACTCCTACCCTCAGACCGAGCATGAAGCTGAAAACGCGCCTTACCCCGTATATGTACACGTTGTTAGCCGATGCATACGAGACGGGTGTTTCCGCACAACGTCCGCCGATGCTTGAGTTTCCCGATGACCGTACAACCTGGGACGAAGGAACATCGGCAGATACAAAATGCAAACAGGAATATATGCTCGGGCCATGGTTTTTGATCAGACCTGTGTATGAGAAATTCACTACCACATCGACAATTACCATGTGGTTGCCCGGCACAGCCAATGAAAACTGGATAGAATATTACTCCGGCGCGGTTTCGCAGGGCGCACGGAATGCAACCTGTGAAGTGGGTCTTGCACCGGATAACTATGACGCCAACAAACCGCCTGCAATTCCGGTTTGGGTAAGAGAAGGAGCCATTGTCCCGATGTGGCCTGCACAATACTGGTCAAATAATATCCTTATCAGACCTAACAATCCGGGCAATACTCTGAAAAATGCAACCACGGACGTGAAAGGTGCCTGGACAATAGATGTGTATCCTCATCGTGCAAAGGTTACCAGTTTTTCGATGTACGAGGATGACGGTCTGACAAGGGAATACAAACGCGGCAGGTCTGCGCGGACATTGATTACCAGTGATTGCACCAAAGAAGGAACCAAGCGCTTCAACGTCAATATAGGCCCTGCTGTTGGCGACTACACCGGTAAACCGGCGACGAAAACATTTATCGTTACGATACATACGGGTAATAACTGGCCGAATATAAAACCTGCCACCGCAAGAATTAATGGTGCTCCGGTTTCGGAAAAAACCGATTCTGCCAGTCTTGAAGCAGCCAGCGATGGATGGTGGTGGAATCCTATTAAGGGTGGAGTCGTGTATGTGAAAACGCAGGCGGTTTCTGTGAGCGCGACCACGGATATTGTTGTTGACTTACCCGGTGTTGGAATAAATACTTTTACGGATATCACCGGTAAAGAACTGTTCAATAACTTTACTGTTATGTGCCGTGCTGATAAGATCAACCTCTCCTTTGAAAACATGTATAACGGCCGCATGAACGCTTCCGTCTATACGCTTCAGGGAAAACTGGTCTTGAATAAAGTGGTTGATGTTGTGCATAGCAAAGCTGAAATCAGTAATCCTGGAATGAAAATAGCCGGCGGAAGCTATATCCTGAGGCTTGAAGCCATGGGCAGAAGGGTGTCCAGAAAGTTCATTGCCGACAGGTAAAATATTTCAGAGAATACGAAAGAGTATCTGCGCCTTGTGCGTAGATACTCTTTTGATAGAGGTTTTCCAATACGGTCTCGTATAAAACTTACAAGGAATAAAACCCCAATCAGCTTTGAGCGGAGTTCAAGAAAAGAAGCGTTATCGTTTTAAGAAAGGTTATATAGACAGGTTATCAGGTTCACAGGTACTCGACCCTGTTAACTTAAAAAGTTTTAGAACCGTACGAGAATTGTTGAAAGTTTTTTTACTTAATAAATAATAATATCAATACACATAAAAAGGGAGGAAAGGATGTCTGGAAAGAATAAAATACTTAAAAAAGTATTTGCTTTGATCTGTCTTGCTGGTCTGTGTGTTTCCGTTAACGCTGCCACGAATGGACGGTGCTACGCTTTAGGCCAGCCCTTTTTTGTCGGTGATATACTGAACTCCGCTGGTCAGGGCTGGGTGATGCTTTATCATCTGGATAAAATGCAGGGTACTGCTGATTTTACCGGGCCTACCGGAAAACCCGGCCCTGTAATTTTGATCAAATCATTAGGGGATAATTTTGCGATGGGCGCTACACTCAATACTTTTGATCGCAGAACCGGCGGAAGCGTGCTTGCCAGCACCGGGTTTTTAAATAAGGCGATTCTGTTCACGCCGGAACCGGATGTCACTCAACAGAGGTTCCCGAACTGGCCGCAACTCCATTTCGGTTTAAAAATCGGGGAACAGAGAATAGGATTGGATGCATTTTTTGAAACCCAGAATTATGGAAAGAATTCAAACAGCGATATTCTTGATACTATAACCAATGTTACCGGCACCAGTGAATTCAAACAAAAAACAGCGATAAATAATGTCGGCGGAAAAATCAGCGCCCGGTTTGCGTTTGGAAACCTGGCATGGAATCCTTGGTTTTGCTACGGAGTGCCGTATCTGGACGGCTCGGTGAGCGATGTGCTGACAAGCACAAAAACTGATACGGTTATTCAAAATACCACGGATATGATTTTTTCGATGAATAAAGAGGATAGATTGTTAACCTTCGGATCGTGTCTTGATTACACCTTCGGCGATTGGGGTTGGGGTATCATCGGTGCATGGTACAGAAACGAAACATTCCAGTTTAAAGGAGAAGTAACGGAGAAGCAGACTCTGAACAGTTCGATTCTGTATCAGCATGATTCAACCAGGGTATCTCCCCGTTATAATAACAGTTTTTACGACTATTTTATCTCGATTACGCCGAATGTATTTGAAAATCTTACCGTTGCATTTGAGTACCAGGGCGGTTTCTCAATTTTAGATCAGAAATTCGAAGATAAATCGCAGACAGATACGACAATCACAACATACTACAATGATTTTATTATCGCTCTGGAGAGACCGATTACCGTCAACAGGAAACTGATTGATGTTCTTACTGCGCGCGGTTCATTGCGTTACGCAGTTGGCCGGCAGATTGAAAAAACCACAAAGCCCGATGGATCGGTTTTAGAGTTTGTAAAATCAATGTCAACCAATTACGAGCAGTTGGAAGGAATGGCGATATTTTTCGGTTTCGGATACCAGAAAAAACGCGTGACCGTGGATATGGCAATGCGTCTGCTCCTGTGGAATCAGTTGGGTATAGTGACAGGCCCTCCTCCTGCCGCGATAACCTTTACCGTGGATTTGCATAAATAAGCACCTGTTATTATTTTGTTGAGTATATGATGAGCGCCTCTTAAGAGGCGCTCATTGTTTATGTATTCTCGCCAAAATCCGTTTAAAAGGCGTCGGTCGCTTTATGAAGACATCTTTTTCATATCGGTTTGTCCTTCTACTCTTCCTCATCTCCGGTATCAGCGGATTAATCTATCAGGTCGTCTGGGTGCGGATGTTCGGCCTTGTTTTCGGTAATACACTGTTTGCTTCAAGCACCGTTATTACCGCATTTATGGCAGGGCTTTGTGCGGGGAGCATTTTTGCAGGCAAATACCTTGCAAAACGGAACGACTCTCTCCGTCTGTATGCAGGTATGGAGCTCTCCATCGGGATAATCGGCGCGCTGATGCCCGTATCTATAAAAATAGCGTCTTTTATGTATGCATGGATCTATCAGTCGTTCGATCCTTCATTTGCCGTTCTGACAGGTATCCGTTTTTGTATCTCATTTGTTCTTCTATTCATGCCCTGTATGTTTATGGGCGCAACCCTTCCGCTTTTAAGCAAATATGCGGCTGATGCACCAGGTGGAAAGGCAGTTGCCGCGGCAAAGCTGTATGGGATAAATACCATTGGTGCGGTTATCGGGTGTTTCGCTGCAGGGTTTGTTCTTATTAAAGCGTTTGGTGTTGCCGAAACAAATTTTATTGCAGCTTCAGGAAATGGTATAGCGGCTGCCGGCGCATATATTCTGTTCAGAAAAAGCGCGAAGAAGATCGCAGAAAATCGAGACGCTGTTGAAAATACCATTCCGGGCGCTCTTGCGGACAGGTTACCCGATGCGGTATTTCAGAAAATAGTGCTGTTGTCCTGCGCCCTTTCAGGCTTTGCCGCACTTTCGCTGGAGATTGCATGGACAAAGGCATTGGCCAGAACGTTTCAGCTTGTCTGGGCGTATAACGCTGATACGTATGCATTCGTGACCATGCTGGGAATTCTGCTGGCCGGGATCGGGGCCGGGAGCTATCTGATAGCGCTGTTTATTCATCGGATCAAAGATGCCACCCGGCTGTTATGCGGAACACAGCTTTTTCTGGCCATGTCCGTTATTGCATCGATTCACCTGCTGCAAAATCCGGTTATCGTTAAAAACAACTTAAACTTTCTTGTCAATCTTCCCGCAGTGTCGGGACTTACCTCTTTTTTTGTTTCGTTGCTGGGCGCGCAGGCCCTGATGCAGGCACTGCTGGGGGTACTCATTATTTTCACGCCTGCGGTTCTGATGGGGGTCTCGTTTCCCCTGTATGCTGCCTTGTTTTTAAACCGGACCGGCAATGTTGTTGCAAGCGTGGGCACCGTATATGCCGCCAATACCCTGGGCGGCATTCTGGGATCGCTCTGCGCCGGTTTCCTGTTAATTCCGGGCATCGGGCTGTTGCCGTCCACAGGTTTGTCTGCCGCCCTTTATTGCATCGCAGCATTGTGCATGCTGTTTATCACCCGA
>Ga0105099_10002591_pt1 | contig 10687 bp, 14 predicted proteins | sample PPLLak3cmMay2015_2_FD_79138 | JGI IMG/M metagenome (GOLD analysis project Ga0105099, IMG submission 79138) | Freshwater sediment microbial communities from Prairie Pothole Lake near Jamestown, North Dakota, USA - PPLs Lake P8 Core (1) Depth... | ecosystem: Environmental > Aquatic > Freshwater >...
CATCGGGGGAATATGTCAAAAGGCTGGATAATGCTAAAATCGTCAGCAAGAAATTCAACATACCTATAATTGAAGACTACTATGAACCTGAAGAATGGCTTGAACTCATACGCGGGTTCGAAGAAGAGCCAGAAGGCGGCAAAAGATGCAAGATATGCTTTGAGATGAGGCTTGAAAGGACCGCAGAGTACGCAAAAGAGAACGGGTTCGATGCGATGACGACCACGCTTTCTATATCACCATACAAGGATTCTGCGATACTGAACGAGATAGGAAAAAGGATGGCGAAGAAATACTCTGTAGAATGGATACTTTCAGACTTCAAAGAGGACGACGGCTATGAGAAATCAAAGATGATGAGCAAAGAACTTGGACTCTACAGGCAGAACTATTGTGGATGTTTTTATTCTAGGAAACCTGCGAAGAAATAATTTCACTTCTTCAATTCTTTATCTTCCTGCTTCTTGTTTCCATATCTTGAGATTATGCTTTTCTGCACTGTGTTGAAAGCGTCTTCTATGTCTACTTCCAACTGATTGGAAAGTCTGCATAATGCAAAGAAAAGATCACCTATGCCATCTTTGAATATTTGAGGATTCTCCTTGACAAACTTTATCCTCTCTTCTTCTGACTTGTAGCGGATAGTCTTTGACATCTCGATCAGTTCTTCGTGAAGATGGTCGAACTTGTCTATGTTAGGCCTATCTTTCCATCCGTTGCCATCAGCGAATCTCTTGACGAGCTTCTGAGCGTCTTTCATCGTGGTTATGTTATCTTCCATAACAAAATCACCCTGTAATAATTAACATCGCATCACCGAAAGAATAGAATCTATACTTGTTCTCTACTGCTACTTTGTAAGCATCCATCACATTATCAAGGCCGACCAATGCGGAGATGAGCATTATCAACGTCGACTTCGGGAGATGGAAATTCGTTATCATCATCTCCGGCTTCAACTTGAACTCATAACCTGGGTAGATGAATATCTCTGTGTCCCCTTTAACAGGTTTTACGATGCCTAAATCATCTGCAGCAGATTCGAGCGCTCTAAGCGATGTTGTCCCGACGATAATCAGACGCTTCTGCCTGTTGTTTATGATGTCTGCCGCCTCATTCGTTATCTCGAACCACTCCTTGTGCATCTTATGCTCTTCTATCTCTTCAGTCTTCACAGGAAGGAATGTGCCATAAGAGACGTGGAGCAGGACCTTGGCAATCTTGACACCTTTATCTTCTATTTTTTTTATCAATTCTGGAGTGAAATGGAAACCAGCAGTAGGTGCTGCGATAGAGCCTGATGTTTTTGCAAAAACTGTCTGATACTCTTCCCTTGTCGCTTTCTTCTTTATGTAAGGCGGCAACGGCATCTCGCCTATATCCTGCAATACTGCTTCCATATCATCGCGGTTGAACATCACTTCAAAAACGCCATCTTCACCGCCGACAACTTTTCCCTTCACATCCTTATTGAAGATGAACTCTGTCCCTGGCTTTATCTTGTTCGTCTTAATCTGGCATTCGTAAGTGCGGTCTTTGATCTTCTTTGAGACAAGCAATTCCGCAGCTGAACCTGTGACTTTTCGGCCGATGAGCTTCACAGGTTCTACTTTCGTCTCATTCAATACGAGGACATCATCTTTTTCGAGATAGCTTAGGATATCTTTGAATATCTTGTGCTCGATAGCCTTTCCTTTTACGACCATGAGCCTACTAGAATCCCTCGGGCTTGCCGGCTCCTGAGCTATGAGCTCTTTAGGAAGATGGTAATCGAACTGTGAAAGCTTCATGAAGCTTAAAAATCAAGAATTATTTATAATACTTTACATGCAAAAAGCACATCAACGAAATTGCTTATCAATCTAATCACTGGTCAACACTGCGCTCGCATCGATTAAGAAATCGTTTCTATTTGCCCAACTGCGATTAAATCAGCTGTTTGTAAATGCTGCTCGCTAGGCAGTGTTGACCGAGAAGTAAACAATATTATACTAATCTGCCTTCTTCGACAAAGTTACCAGAGCCGCAGTTAGGGCACATCTGGAGAGGGAAATCCTTCTTCCTAGAGAAATGGAACTTGCAATTATAACAATGGTACTTTATCTTCTGGTTCAGCAAGGACTGTTTCCTGTTGAACTCCATCTCAGCGATCTCTTTCTTGCGCTTGTCCTTGCAGTCATAGCAGAATATCGAAGAGCCGTCGATGACCATGGAAGTCTCAGGGTATTCCATGCCGCACCTGTCGCATGGCTTCATAGGTTCTTCTACGTCGTCTTCTCTCTTAAAAACTTCTTTGAACCAGTCTAAGACTCCCATGCCAATATCCGTGTCAGCACTCATTTATAAATTTTTCATTCCGGTATTTAAACAAAGAGCAACAAACGAAAGAAGCACGTAAAAACGTCTAAAAACAAAGAAAAAACATACGGTAGCCGGCAACTGGTCTTGCTCGGTTGACACGCGCCATCCAGTCCCATCTACGCTTCGCTACGATGGGACGCTAAAACTAAAAAAATACGGTAGCCGGGAGATTCGAGCCTTATTAATGGCTTTTCGAACCCGGGCACCCACCTTGGGAGGGTGAGATCCTATGGCGCGCTTGATTGCGTACCGCTAGATGACTACCGTATATAATATGTTCAGCTAAATATAGGAATATTAAAAGTTTGCGCCTACTTATGCAGGAAATCCTTTTCAAGCGGTTCTGGACGTTCACCTGGCTGATTGGAATAGAACAAGTAGAAGTTGAATGAGATATCAGCCACAAAGTCAGTGCAATGACACTGACTATCATAATATCAAGCATCGCTACAAACGTTATACCTATTATTGCAAACAACTCAAAAATGAAGAACCTGAATTAGGGGTTAAGAAGGACTCCTGTCAAGCTTGAAGCATCATGCTCTGAATTATGCAACAGCTGCAGAAATGAAGCACGAACATATATTGCATCCAAAACATTCTTCTCGGGATATATCTAGAATTCATCTGTCTGCATATGGCAAGTATGCCTGCATTATCTTCCTGACAACTTCCCTGACTTCAGGGCGTTCTTCAACTAGATCCTCATCAAAGCTGAAGCACTTACCATAAGCAGTGCCTATGTGGTTCCCTTGGAAATATGCATACATGCAGCTGGGATCCTCATTGTTCTCGAGACTCCTCTTGTCAGCGTACAAGACAAGGTCATCAATACTTATGCTCTTAAGCGCAAACACCTGCATATTATTGAGCTCAGTACCTGAACCATCAAGAAAATCATATACTGCAGAAATAAGATAGTTGAGCAGACCCATAAGAAATCAGGATTTACCTTACCCTTATCTTGAATTTGGACCCGTCAGCTATAGCCACGACACTGAAATTCTTCACTTTGTTCTCGGCTGCCCACTTCTTGGCGCCTTCTTCAGACTTGAATGAGCGTGGTTTCACTGGCGCTGCCGGACCTTTCTTAGGTCTCTTCTTCTGTAGCCTTTTTGAAAAATATAATGATGACATAAAATCACAGCATTCTAGAATTTAGCAGTCCTATATAAATCTTATTGATAAGATGCGTTATTGAAAAGTCTTGCTTTCAGCAAGGTGCTGCCAGGCTACACTATTTGATTATTCTACTGACACCTGACCTCTCCGTAGGCGCCACCCTTCTGTCAGGTATGTTAGTTGAATAGAAATTAGCTCCGCAATTAGGCAGCACTACACGTTTCAATAACGCTTTATTATACTATCTACTCTTCTTCTTCCTCTTCGCTGTTCTCTTCATCAAACGGGTCGTCGAAATCCCCGAACCCGTCGCCGTCCCAAGCATCATCACCCATACTCATCTAAACCACCCCTGATCAATAGACAAATATTGACAATCAATATTTTGAAGCCAGCTTCACGTCTTCTGATTTGACTGTGACACGTCCTGAATGGACTGAAAGCTTGACTGCACGCTCTGCTATGTCTGCTGCTATGTCCTCAATGACATCCTTCAATGCTGCTTTGGCCTTGTCTGAAGCCCTCTCAGCACCGCAGTTCTTCAGTATCTTTTCCATCGCTGCGAGCGGAAGCAATTTTTGTGTGCTCATGACATTCCCTCCATTTTATACATTCAAAATGAAAATGACCTAAATTTAAGGTTTGTATCTATATTATGACTGGTTATTTTTAATGTTTTCGGTTTTAAGCCCTGTTTTTCCCTATTTTTGCGTTCTAGGCTGTTTCTTGGCGTTTCCTGGAGAAAGGGGGGTTCTATTCATGAGGAGTTATTATTGTCACTTATAAGTGGTAAAAAATAGAAAAGTTTATATATGAGTATGACTTGGTATTACTCCATGAAGTACAAAATCAGCATTTCTGTGGATGAGGAGACCATACTCAAGATACGTGAAGGTATGCGAAAAGGGCTCTTCAGGAACAAATCACACGCATTCGAATACGCAATACACGAGGTGCTGAAATGAGCCTTGATGATGTACTTGCCAGAATACTAAAAGAAGGTGTAGGTTCTATACTGATAGTTGATGATATCTGCGATGTAGACTCCAAGCATGGCGAAGCATATTCTGAACACATAGAAAATGAAGAGAATCTTGAAGTTTTCATAAGAAAGAAAGGACTCGCTAAAAAAGATCAAATCTGGCCAGTGATATGTGATGTCGGTCATGAAAAAGTACAGAATCCTGAAGCGAAAGATAGTTGGTATTCAACTCTCAAAGAATTTAAGGCTCCTGTTGACTTGATACTGGTCAGTTCTAACTTTGATGTCATTAAACCTGTAGATTCATGCAACCGTTCATCTGCGACTGTCAAAAAATTGAAAAGCGAATTTCCTGGAGTTGAGATAATCTATTTTACACCTTCTTATGACAGTGAAGCGCTCAGTAACGCCATGGAGAAAGTCCTGCCCATCTTTGTCGCTCCTGAAGCATATGGTGTGATGGAACAGTTTGATTTCGGCGAGTTCCCTACATTAATGCATTATCTTTGCTACAAACTCACAGGGAAATCGTATGGTAGACGGGTAAAAGAACGTCTTTCGTCGCAACAGCATGCGTATAAGAACAGCATGTGGAAGGAATATGTGAAACACATAGACAAGTCTCTGCGTTCAGGAAACTCACAGACTGAAACAGATTACAGATTCATCATACTTAGCGATAGAGAGATCGCCCTTATTGGAGACTACCAACCTTCTGCTAATGAGAAAGTTGAAGTCAGGGGCCTTGAATACACATTGAATGATGAAGATATAGAAAAATGCGCAGCGATATTCCTCGATAACAGCTGGGACCATGCTAAACATAAAGGAGCATTGGGTGACGGTATCAAAAGACTACGCGAGCTTCGAGCTCAGCTCGATAACAAAGGCAGATCGATACCTATAATCTACCAGTCTGGACACAGCATGTCTGCTTTCACTGTTGAAGAAAAAGCAGAGATAGAAAGCCTTGGAGCTGTCCTTGCGACAAAGGATGTATTCCCTAAAGTCTACAAAGGAAAAGAACTCGCTGAAAAAGAGATTTATGTAGAGAAGATAGCATCAAGGAACCCATCACTTTACTCAAGATTGGCTCTTGTCCAAAATTTCAACCGCGGAAAACCGATAGGCAGCGATGGCCTTTTCGTAGTATGCTCAAAGCTGGTCGAGAGTAAGAGCGACCAGTCTACTGACGTTTATCTTGACAGGATGCAGACCCTTGCGATGCTCCACACTGAATTCAAGGACCAGGTAGAAAATGAAAAATTTTCTGCAAAGATCGAGATGTTCAAGAGATATAGCCAACTCGTCAAGAGATTTGAAAGACTTGAATCTAGTGAGCTTGAGGGTTTTGCGAAACTGTATTCGAGAATATCGAGAAGACGCAGCCTGAACGAGATAACCCTGGTGGCGCATAACGACACCAAGTGGGACAACTGGTTCGGCGGCACTGATGATGCGCCTGGAAGGACACTTGGAGATTTCGGAGACGCCTCGGCAGGAAATGAATACAGAGACCTGGCAAGAGCACTGCTGGACATGGAGTCTGGTTTCAAGAAAGTCAAGGATACTCGATGGGTCAAGGAAAAGGTTGCTGAATATATCCGGCAGAGAAGCGCAATCGACAGTGAGTTCAAAGTAGATGAGAAAAGATTCCTGAACAACGTGTATAGCATGATCTTCGTAGAATCATTCAGGGAAGCAAGCAAGAAGTCAGCTTCGCTTCCAGAGATATCGAAACAGCTCTTAGAAGTCGCTAAGTCCTATTGTAGACATCTGAGTTAGATTTCGCCAGCGCAAGCCCGATCATCGGCATATGCATGCTGTACAATATCCTCAATATCTCAAGATAGAAATGGTATAATGGCTTCTCTTTTATGGTCGATAGAGCATTGAGGTTCGCTGAAAGCGTGGCCCTCACGAACTTATCCGTGTCATAGAGGGTCTTGGTGTCTTTCTCGAAGAAACCTTCAGTCACTTTCTTGAATATCACAAGCAACTTATTTATGTCATCTTCTGTGCGCTTTGAAATCTTTATCTTCTCTTTACTTATCATGCCGGCCATCTTCTGAAGGTCTGTCTGTATGACGATCAAGTATGAAAGCAATGTGTACTGCTCAAAACCTTCTTGCCCTTTTATGTTATTGGCTATGAATCTCTTGCAGAACTGCTCGTGGGACTTCGCCTTCTCTGTCAGCCGGTCTATTCGCTCTAGTTCCTTATTCTCTAATATTATTGATACGGACTCCTGTATTATGAAGAATATCTTCTTCAGGAGAAGGATATAATTCTCCTGTCTAGGCTCACTTATGACCTCAAGGATGCAAAGACCGTCGCACTTCTTGCTTATCTCCATCCCGGTCAATACCTTGTCTATCAAAGATTCGATGACATCGACTTTCTCTTTGTCGACATCTTTAAGGGTGATCCTGCTGAGCCCGCTCCTGTAGAGATGCGTCAGCGTAGTGCTGAGGCTCTTCTCGTCTATCCCTTTCAAGGATATGGTGCTCTCTTTTATGTTGCTGACAGATATAGGTGATACTATGATCTTCTTGCCTTCTTCAGAGATATCGACTTCCCCTTCTTTCTCAAGACTGTTCTCCCTGACCCACTTGACAGGAAGGGTCATGGTGAAGGAATTATTGCCTTGTCTTATGATCCTGCGTCTCATGTCTGTCGTTATATCCTCTTAGTATTTAAATTTTGCTATTTTTTAGGAAAAAGAATATTCTTAATATTTTTTATATCGAAAGAATATATATTCTTCTGACTGCTACTACTCATCAATGAATTAGGTGGTGAGAGAGATGAAGTTGATTAAAAAGATCAGGAGTTTAATGCTCGCGGCAGTGCCTGCGGCAGTGATGATGTGCAGCCCTACGGATGCGGGTGCTGCAAAAGTGAAAGCTGAACTAATGCTAGGTCAAAAGGCCGCGACGCTTGATATGAAGATATCCGGCGAGGTCGCGCAAGACATAGGTTTCTATGCAAGGAGCACAACCACAGTAGGCTACGATGGAAAGGCAAGCCAGTTCCTCTTGGGAGAACTTAGCTGCAATGTGGTCGACAAACTCTATGTCGCTTCAGGAGCGCAAGTCTCTGGCGGAAAAGTAATCCCGTATGTCGGGCTCGAATACTTCGTCAAGAAAGGCGATGTCAGCGCGACTGTTGCAACAGTGATGACTCTTGAAGACAAGCCTTCAGGCAGCCTCATCGCAGATGTGACGTATTCGCCCAAACTTTCTGAAGAGCTGAAGCTATTCGCAAGGTTCGAGGACCTGTCAAGCTTCGTGAAAGAGGGACATGCATTCACAAGAGGCAAGTTGAGACTAGGCCTAGACATCAAGGGCTACATAGTCGGAGCTGCAGCAGACCTGACCCTGTCAGGGATGGAGCCTAAATTCGACTACAGCATCGGAGGATTCCTGGCAAAGGAATTCTGAAAAATGCATAAGGTGAGAGCAGAAAGACTGCTTTCAAATCTTTTCTTCAATCTTTTTTATGATGAATAAAAGCAAGGAGGAATAAAAAATGGACTATAATGAACTTGAAAGCGCATTAAATAAAGTCTTGCCTGAAGGATCAGCAAAAGGCAAGATAGACCTAAAAAGAATAGCCGAACTTACAGATCTATTGATATCAGAAAGAGAGTGGACGGAAACCCGGTTATATACACACAGCGTCTGCCACCTGTTCGAGAGGTATGGAAATAGCGGCAAGTGGTCCCAGTCATACCTAAATTCGGCAGAACTGCTCGGATGTGCTGAGAAACTCGTTGCAGCGACACTCGAGAAAGCAGTCAAGTCCGATGAGTTCTTGAACGTCAAAAGAATAATAACTCCGATAATCGATTATAACCTTGACCACATGGCAGAGACACAGGGCAGTTTTGCATTCAAGCCAGCAGTATTGAAAGACCCTGCTTTCATAGCAGCATTAGGTGAGAGCGAGGAAGCTGAATACGGCAGGACCTGCCTCGATTTCTGCAAGGCTGAAACAATCGAGGATTTCTTCAAGCTGTACGTCGAGGAGCTTAAACGCGAGGAAAAAATCGAGGCTGGTGGAAGTCAGGATACAGAGACCATGCCGGGTATATACGTCGATGTAGATGGCACATTACATCACGGTAAGGACTATGAGACTGGTGAACCCGCAGGCATAACTGAGATTGCGCAAGAGTATGTACTCAAGAAGATCGAGGAAGGTGTGTCTGTCACTGTCTTCACTGGTGGATCCCCTGAGGAAGCAGCAAAGAGACTGGAAGAGGCCGGCGCAGACAAAAGATTGCTCAAGGTTGAGTCGAAGAAGGGCTACATCGGAAAGACGTTAGAAGTGCTAGTCGATGACACGCCTCCTGAGCGGCAAGGATTCAGAGCCAGGACACACTATGCTTCAGGCCAGCAGGCGATGGATGCGGAATACCAGAAGCCGAAATAATTTTTTATTTTTTTAATGAAACAGCAAGCAAGGAGGAAAAGAAAATGGCAAACGAAAAGCAATTGGACCTGACATCTCTTTTAGGGGACGTCAGAGCAGAAGTAGAGACGCTGGCAGAATTTGTGGCGAGTGCAAGAACAGCCAGGCAAAGGATATCCGAAGTAGAGCCGTCACAAGAATTTTATTTGACTGAGTGCGCTGGTTGTTGCTGTGATAAGACAAGTTACAGATTCTTCGCAGGAATGCCTTTAATCAATCGTGCCAGTGGCCACGCAGACACAGGAAATAAAGGGTTCATCGTAAAAGTATACAATAAGCCCGCAGGACTTTCGGCAGACCTTGCCGAATTCATACTGTTTGGGATAGAAGGGGTCAGCCCTGAGGAAGTACGCGGAACTTCCGTGTATGGCGCTTGTTATAGAGTTTAAATCGAAATTCGTCGCGCAAAAGACGAGCCTTTATTTTTTTATCAAGCTAAAGGAACGGAGGATCAAGATCATGACACAAAAAATATTGGTTGTAGAAGACAACGTTGCATTCGGCAACGATGCGAAAGAAACGCTAGGCGCAAGATTAGTCACGACATATGCAGAATTCGAGAAAGAGCTCGAAAAGGAAAGACCTGACGTCATATTGTCAGACCTGTATTTCCCTACAGGTCATGCTGGCCAGAAGGATGAGAAGATGCGTGAAGCATCGATAGTGATGATTGACTCATATGTCAAACGCATCGACAGGCCGAATGTTCTTGGTAAGGCAGTAGAGAAAGTGCTTGAGCTGGGAGTATTCGGAGGTAGCATCGACGAATACCTGTCTGCATTGAAGGATGACCCTGTAGTCAAAAAATACAGGCAACAGATCATCAGTTCATACCAAGAGCTTGAGAAACTAAGGAAATACCAATCCTTAGCTGTCGCGATAAAAGACGGACGTCACGACCCCCCGTCAGGGATATTCGTGTACAGGAAGGCTGACGAACTAAGCATACCGTGCATGATCGTGACAAGCGCTTACCATCACGGGATAGAATTCCAGCCGTTTGTCGAACATGTTAGGCATTACATAGATACGCTTGTAGATGGCAAGAAGCCGTGGAGAACTGCTTTAGAATCTCTGATTCGGTCTTGAAGGTATTGTGCGGAGCGGGCGGGATTTTCCAAGTCCGGGGTTAAACTTTTTTGAACCCGCAAGGGATTGGGTAAACCCACTGAGGCATCAGCTCAGCACAATACCAAGTTATGCCACCGCTCCATTGCACAACACCCGAAAAGCTTATATACTTTTCAAGCGTAATATTTTGTGATTGGGTAATCTCACTGGGGTATCAGCCCAGTTCTTCTTTTGTTTTCTAGATTTATTAAAACTCTTGAGAATTCACTGGATTGTTTACGGAATAATCCAAGATGTTTCTAAATCCATTGAAAGAATGATTCCAGAAATCTGTTTTATGTGCGGTTCTTCCAAGAAACGAGAAAACATCCCGGCAATATACAGAATGAAATGACTACATACCTCAAAAAATCATCACGAGCTCTGTAAAACATATGCTTGTGGCATTCGGAAGGGTATATTATCATCTATCCCGATAGCCATTTCAAGCAAAACCTTTAAAAACCCTAAATCCTTCTGGGTCGGTATGGGAAAAGAGGTGGAAAAGGTTCTAGTATTGTGTAGTTCAAAGAGTCTTCTGAGGCAGAGTGATGGATGAATCAACCAGGAGGCTATTAGGGATACAGAAGAAGGCATCAAACCTATCTGAACTAGCTTACAGGATAAGAAAAAGGA
>Ga0105099_10002595_pt1 | contig 10676 bp, 11 predicted proteins | sample PPLLak3cmMay2015_2_FD_79138 | JGI IMG/M metagenome (GOLD analysis project Ga0105099, IMG submission 79138) | Freshwater sediment microbial communities from Prairie Pothole Lake near Jamestown, North Dakota, USA - PPLs Lake P8 Core (1) Depth... | ecosystem: Environmental > Aquatic > Freshwater >...
AAAATCCGCAAAGAAGGTGAGAAAGTCATTCTGGAACCCATCGAAAAGGCTAAGTGGCCGGCTGGATTTTGGGATATTTTTAAACCGGATCCGGGATTTGAAATTCCCCAGCCAACACCAACAAAAGAATTTTATTTGGATTAGCTGAAGACCTTATGTATCTGCTTGATACCAATATCATCAGCTATTGGATGCGTGGCCATCAGTATATATTGGAACGGATCAAAAACCACAGCCCGAAGGAACTCTCGATTGCGACGATCACTTTGGCTGAAATCTATTACGGGATAGAGAAATCTCCTATAAAAAAGAGAGAGCGTCGCAAAAAAATTGAGCAAATACGATCAATTCTGGATCTGCATCCATTTGATGAATCGGCCGCGTCAAAATACGGAATCATTCGAGCACAACTTGAAAAAAAGGGGCTGATAATAAGCGAAAGAGACCTTCAGATAGCATCCATCGCCTTAGCCAGGAGACTGTGTGTCGTCACGCACAACACCAAAGAGTTCTATCGCGTGGAAGAACTAAGAGTGGAGGATTGGGCAAAAATTTAGAAGCGGCTGCAGAATCTTTATCCTTTATCCTGTTCCCGCTGGGTCCCTCAAGCTTTTACCAGATCGCTTCATAATCCTTCGGAGCGAGGTTCCATTTGAGGCCGTATACATGGATGCGACGGGTCTCTCCGGTCCGGTCGTAGATTTTGCCTCCGGCGTGGAGCCAGGCCAGCATCCCGCCTTCCAGGTTGAGCATGAGGATCCCGCGGGCTTTGAGCTTTTCGGCGAGCTTGCCGCTGCGATAGCTGATGGTGCAATAGCCGATGATGACGTTATCGCGGTAACGTTCGGGGTCCTTCAAAAATTCTTCTTCCGTGACCGCGCCTGGAAGCATGGAGACGTCCTGCTCCTTTTTTTCACGCACATCCACGAAAAGCGCGCGGCCGGCCTTCAAGAGCTCCATGGCCTCGGCTGGTGCGATGTCCTGAACGCCCGCAAAATCTTTCTTGTAGTTGCGGTACATGGCTTCGATCCTGGCGCGCTTGGCATCGTCGCTCATGCCATCATCCGCCCGAACCGGTAGTCCAATCCCGCCCGCCAAAATCCACGCGGCCGCGGCAATCCCAGCTTTCAGCAACTTAAAGCGAATCGATTTCACGGATCACACCACCGTCACGGCCGGCCCGACCATCTCAGCCAGCGCCCGCAGGGCCAGCGCATAGCCGGCAGCGCCGAGTCCCAGAATTTGGCCGGTGACCACACCGGCCGTCACGGATCTGTGGCGAAACGCCTCGCGCCGGTGGATATTGGACAGGTGGACTTCGATGACCGGCACGGCCAACGCCGCCAGGGCGTCGCGGATGGCGATGGAGGTATGCGTGAATGCCGCGGCGTTGATGATCAAGCCGTCACAGCGGTCGGCGGCCTGCTGGATGCGGTCGACGATGGCGCCCTCGTGGTTGGACTGGAAAGCGTCCACCGCAAGCCCCAGCTGCGCGCCCAATTCTCCCAGGTTGCGGTTGATATCATTCAGGGTGGTTCGGCCGTAAATCTCCGGCTCGCGGCGACCGAGCAGGTTCAGGTTGGGGCCGTGAATGACCAGAATGCTCGGAGAAGACGTCGGCGGGTGACTCATGGGGTGCTCCTTGCTCCTTACCGATCCGCCAGCTGGCGCATGGCGAGAATCGTCCGGCGATAGTCCGGACTTTTAAAAATCGCTGATCCGGCAACGAAGACATCGGCTCCGGCGGCGGCGATATCGGCAATGGTCTGCGGACTGACGCCGCCATCGATCTCGATCAGGGTCCGGAGGTCTTTTTCAGCGATCATCTTCTTCAATTGGATGATTTTGGCGAGGCTGTTGGGTATGAAATTCTGGCCGCCGAACCCCGGGTTGACGCTCATCACCAGCACGAAATCCAGGTATTCGAGAATCCATTGAAGCGTCTCGATCGGGGTGGCCGGGTTCAACACGACTCCCGGCCGGGCTCCCGAATCCCGAATGAGCTGGACGGTGCGATTCAGGTGCACGCAGGTTTCCGCGTGCACACTGATATAGGTGGCTCCGGCGTTGGCGAAGTCGGAAATATAGCGATCGGGCGCATTGATCATCAGGTGCACGTCGACCGGAAGCGCGGTGACTCTGCGGACAGCCTCCACCACCATCGGCCCGAACGTGATGTTGGGGACGAAATGGCCGTCCATGATGTCGGCATGGATCCAATCGGCTCCCCCCGCTTCCACCGCCTGGATTTCTTCTTTGAGGCGTCCAAAATCGGCCGACAATATCGATGGCGCAATCAGCTTCATGTTCTCATCTCTTTTATAAATTTATAAATTATTCTAATTGGTTGCTTATATAAAGTTGAAGCTTAATGTTTGGTTCTAAACCGCACGGCGAAGAAGCCATCCATATAACTCAGATGCGGATAGGTTTGCAAGAACCCGTGCGCGTCGATCAGCGGCCGGACGATCTCCGGCAGGTCTCCGGCTAGGCCGTCGACCCGGAATTCCGGGTTCCTTGAAATAAACGCTTCGACCACTTCGACGGTTTCCTCCGGTTCGGGCGAACACACGGCGTAAACAATTACTCCCCGGGGCTTCAGCCGCGCCGACACCCGCTCCAGCAGCCGAGTCTGAACGTCGCGGTAGCGGTTTAAGTCCCTGTTGCGGTCAGACCATTTGATGTCGGGGTTTCTCCGCAGGGTGCCCAAGCCGGAGCAGGGTGCATCCAGTAGAATGCGGTCGAACGGTCCTTGGCTTTCGTAAGCGTCGGGCTGCATGAGGTCGGCTTCGCAAACCGCGACCATCGAAATCCCGAGGCGCCCCATTTCATCCTTGAGTTGTGAGAGCCGGGATGCGCTGTGGTCCAGGGCGACCAGTCTTCCGCGGTCCTGCATGAGCTGGTCGATGTGGCCGGTCTTGCCGCCGCGGCCGGCACAGGCATCCAGCACGGTTTCGCCCGGCTGCGGATCCAACAAAATCGAAACCAGCTGCGCCGCTTCGTCTTGGACCTGGAACCAGCCCTGACGGAAAGATTCCAGGTCGCGCAAAGGAACCTTAAGACCGCTGACACGCACGGCATCGGGAGCTGTGTCGGCCGGCGCCGTTTCCACCGCGAAAGCCTGCAGGGCGGCAGCCAAGTCATCGCGGTTTGTTTTCAGAGTGTTTGCCCGCAGCGTCAGTGGCGGCAATTGATTGAGGGCAGCACACAACTCGAGTGTTTTCTCGACGCCGTAGCGTTCGATCCAGCGCTCGACCAGCCATGCTGGGCAAGACCATTCCGCGGCGATCGCCGGGACCGGCAGGGTTTTGGAGTCCGGGAAAACCACGTTGGAATACTCTACGGCGGCCCGGCGCAAGACCGCGTTGACGAATGGCGCCACCCGGGCTCCGGCCATGGCCTTGGCTGTTTCGACCGCGCTGTGGACGGCAGCCGACGGTGGGATCCGGGTGAGGAACAGGATTTGAAACAGAGCTAACCGCAGGCTGGCCAGCACCGGCAGTTCGATTTTGCGAAGCGGGATTTTCGAGAAATGTGAGAGGATGAAATCCAGGCGACCCTGCCACCTCAAAACCCCGAATACGAGTGCCTGCAGAAGGTCTCGATCCCTTCGATCCCGGACAGTCCCTGCACGGTCGAGTTCGTCCAGAAGGGCTTCCAGATTGCTCCGGCCCTGGCTCAGATGAACCAGGAGCGTGGCCGCCGAGCGTCGGGCATCCGGACTCCAATGCAGGGATCCGGATCTTGATGTTGGCATGCGCCGCGGGGTCATAGATGCCTTGCCGTAGCTACCGTCTGCTCGGCACTCGCCGCAAATTTTACACTGGGAGGACGAACATCCTCATGTCGTTTCGGACATCGGCCGAATATCCAAACTGCCTGTTTAAACGGCTGCTGCTGGATGTCGGCTGCGGCAGAATTCAGGCGGATTATGCCTGTCGAGCCCTCGATCGGGTCGGATCAGGCCAGAACATCCCCGGGTGCGATGTGGCATCCGCGCAGGAATTCGGAAACCGGCAATCGGCTTCCGGAAGCTTCCTGAATCTCCAGAATGGAAAGCGCCCCCTCGCCGGTCGCCACCGTCAGATCATTCGCAGGGCTTTTCAGTACGGTCCCCGGAGGTGCCTTGGTCGGCGTCTGGGCTGTCCCGGCCCTGAAAATTTTTAAGCGCCGGTTCCCCCAATAGGTGAAAGCGCCGGGCCATGGATTCATTCCGCGGATGAAAGGCTCAATTGAAGCAGCCGGCTTCCTCCAATCGATCAGACCGTCGGTTTTTTTCAACAGGGGCGCATAGGTGGCCTGCGCGTGCTCTTGGGAAATGCGGCGGATGGTTCCATCGGAAAACGCATCGAGGGTCTGACAGATCAGGCGGGACCCCAGCAGCGCCAGGCGATCATGGAGGGTTCCGGCAGTATCCGCTGCGGCTATGGGTTCTCTCGCCCTCAAAAGAACATCCCCGGTATCGAGCCCTTTGTCCATCATCATGGTCGTAACGCCGGACTCCTTGTCGCCGTTGATGACTGCCCAGTGGATGGGCGCCGGGCCGCGATAGCGCGGCAGAAGCGACGCGTGCACGTTGATGCACCCCTGCGGGGGCATGCCCAGGACCGTTTCGTTGAGGATGTGGCCGAAGGCCACCACGATGAAAAAATCGGCCTGCGCTTCCCTGAGTGCCTGTAGGATCGTTTCATCCCTCAAGGACTGTGGCTGTATTACGGGGCGCTTCAGTTTGATCGCCGCTTTCTTGACCGGCGGAGCATCCAGTTTGCGTCCGCGCCCCTTGGGCTTGTCCTGGCGGGTGACCACCAAAACGATGTCATGACCGGCTGCGTGCAAGGCTTCCAGCGAAGGCACGGAAAAATCCGGCGTGCCCATGAAGACGATTCTATGGCGCTGTTTCATTTTCGCGCATCGCCTTTCTGACCCGGCGCTTGTAGAGTTCGCGTTTGAGGGCGCTGATTCGGTCGATGAACAACTTGCCGTTGAGGTGGTCGATTTCATGCTGAAGCACGATGGCCTGCAGCCCGTCCGCTTCGACGCGCAGCGGCTTGCCCTCGCGGTCATAGCCTTCCACTAGGATCCGTTCCGAGCGTTTCACGTCGGCCCGGAAATCGGGAACGCTGAGGCAGCCTTCGTTGTCCGAAATCATTTCGCCTTCACTGGAGACGATTCGCGGGTTGATCAGGACATGCATGCCGCGCTTCTCATCGCGTGCGGAAATGTCGTAAATCAGCACGCTCCGGTCCCATCCGACCTGAATCGACGCCAGGCCGATGCCCGGCGCCATATACATGGTCTCCGCCATGGCGTCGATCATCTGCTGCACCTGGCCGTCAATGTTTTCGAGCGGGACGGTCGGCTGAAGCAGGAATTTTTCCGGATAGGTCAGAATTTTCAATTTGGACATGCCGTCATGAACGGGAATTTGGTCCGTTGCTCAGGCGCGGCAGGCGATGCCGTTATCCGCAAGCAGCCGCCGTGCGGTTTCCGTATCTGCGGTGATCTGCTCCCGGAGCGCCGCGAGGCTCGAGAACTTTATCTCATCGCGGATGCGCTTGATGAAGTTCACGCGAATTTTTTGCCCGTAAATGATTTCTTTGAAATCCAGAATGTGCACTTCCACGGTGAATTGAAGATCATCGAACGTCGGACTGTACCCGATGTTGGCGACCCCTTGGAGCATGTGGCCCTGGGCCTCCACCGTAACGGCATAGATTCCGGCCCGGGGGCAGAGTTCGTCCTCCAATTTCAGATTCGCCGTGGGAAACCCCAGCAGCTTGCCGCCCCGGTCGCGGCCGGCGACCACGGTCCCCCTGATTTGGAAATGGCGCCCCAGCATGCGGCAGGCGTGCTGCATTTCCCCCGCCTGCACCAATTCGCGGATGGCCGTGCTGCTGATGCGCTCAAGGGTTCCCTGAAGCGTGCGGATCATTCCCGTCACGATCACTTCAAAGCCCAGCTGGGGCGCGAGGGAATTCAGCAGATCGATGTTGCCTTCACGATTTTTGCCGAAGGCGTAATCTTCCCCCACCACGATGGCCTTCATGCCGATTTTTTGCACCAACAGGTCCTCAACGAAGCGCCGGGCGGATATGGCTGCAAATTCGAGCGTGAACGGTATGGAAATGAGGACGTCGATGCCCGAACGCTCGATCAGCTCGACCTTCTGCTCGAACATGGTGATGAGAGGGAGCGATGAATTCTTTTTCAGAACCCGCAACGGGTGAGGTTCGAAGGTAATAGCAATGGAGGTGCCATCCATGGCATGCGATCGTTCGATGACTTCATAAAAAAGGGCTTGATGGCCAATATGCACGCCGTCAAAGTTTCCGATCGTAACTACCGCGCGTTTCAATGGACCGGAGATGTCGCTAAGGTTCTGAATGTGCTGCATGTTGTTCTTTTCCGCACTCCAAATATCTGCTTGACATATAATGCGAAACTATATAGATAAATCAAGTCTTGCAGCAAATCAATTGTTTTGTGCCGAAGTGGCGGAACTGGTAGACGCGCTAGGTTCAGGGTCTAGTGAGGGTTCCCTCATCGGGGTTCGAGTCCCCGCTTCGGCACCATACCTTAAGGACCTGCTGTAACTAATTGAGATTACAGCAGGTCTTTTCTTTTTTAGGCCTTCGATCATCGATTCCACCTCTTACACAAATCCCTTGCACAATTTGCCTGGGAGAAAGGTGGAATCAAATGAAATGCACACTCCACTCCCCGACTGGCAACAGTCTTGGCAGATCTCGGTCGGACAGTGACAGGAAGATTTCGAGCGGAACTGACATTCGTGCGCAAGGATGGGACTATATTTGAGGGCGAAATTTCATCGGCGCTTTTTACAGAACGTAATGCCGAAGCCGTGCATCCTCGATAAAGTTTTATCTGGTAGCCAAGAGGGTCAATCCGCTTCAGATTGCCGTTGGTCGGAAAAGGTGCCAGGGACTTTGCACCAATGACAGCGAAGAGAAGCGACGCTTGAACAGGCGTGTTGAAATCCAAATCGATAGGAACCGGTGAGAAGCTAAATCGTGCCCATCCCGTCAAGTAGTATCTGTTTAAACCACATATTGCCTCCGTAATTATCCAATATTGCTTTTCTGCTATACGTTAGCACCTTCTATTATAATAACACTGTTGTCCGTTGTTTTCACTGAAAAGGTAGGGACTCGTAGAGTTCGCTATCCCAAGAGCGCCAACGAAAAACATCGATCTGAAGTTCCTGCCAGACAGCCTGCACCTGACAGCGCCAGCAAATGACATCGAGTATGTTGCAGCACAGGCTTTAGCTTGGCCGGTGAAAGCTGACAAGGCCGAAGCGACCTACGAGCACGGCCTGCTCCGAGTCGATGTGCCCTTCAAGAATCCGATGGAAGACGCTAGAAAGGTCGCTATCAAAGTAGGAGGCACAGACACCAAAACAAAGAAAATCAAAGCCTGAAGACCCGTTAACTTTAGAGAGACTCTTCTTGTTCTACCACGGAAGACGCTCAATCCATCGGGCCGGAAATGCAATTCCCTCAGGCAATGCGGTCCGGAGCTCTCCTCTCCTGGCAATCTTTCATTCCGGCCTTGCCTTCTGGAATTTTTTTAGACGAACCCGAACAAGAGAGGAGGTTATCATGAACCCCATCGACCATGGCGAAGGCATGAAAACGAAATTGATCGCATGGAAGGCTAAAATGGATGCTCTCATGCAAAAGGTCGCAATCCGTGGATCTAAAGAAAGCGAAAAAGTCTTGCGCAAATACCAAGACCTGAAAATGCCCATCAGTAAGATGTCATCTCGCATCGAACAGTTCAATAGCGAGCGGTCCACGGAGGGGGCCTCACAGATAAAAAATATCGACAATGGCCTGGTCGATATACGTGGAAAATATGTGCTGCGACCTCGGCTATCGTGGACAGGACTTTACGGAAAAGAACCGTGGCCAAGGGAGAGGAAGCACTGGGAGAAGGTTTGAAGAAACCGGGCTCTCAGGGATGGGAACAACACAGGGCGGCCCCGTAGCTGCCGAGCAGAAGGGCTGCGACCTCATCATGATGGCGTCTAACGGCCGGAGAGGCGTTAAAGCGCTCTTGATCGGCAGTGAGACTCAGAAAGTGCTGACGCATTCCAGGATTCCCGTGCTAGTGTACCGCTGAATATTGGGGAAGCGCAGGTATATCCAACGAAAAACGGTTAACGCTAATCCGTACCCATTGCGATTTGCGTAAGCCAACATCCCGCATAGGAGGAATCATGCTGACTGATCGCCCGTGGTTGATTGCAGAATCCATTGCACTTCAACATGAACCTCCGTGCATTTCGATTTACCAACCGACGCATCGGCATCGACCGGAAAATCAACAGGACCCGATCCGCTTTCGTAACCTGCTGAAAACTGTGGAGGAGTCATTACGGCAAAAATACCCAACACAAGAAATTCAACCGCTCATGGAACCATTCAGCTTGTTGGCGTCCGATCGCAACTTCTGGAATCATACGCTTGACGGACTGGCCATACTCAGTGCTTTAGGTTTGTTCCGAATTTTTAGACTTCAGCGGCCCGTCTCCGAATTTTGTGTTGTGGCCGACAGCTTTCACGTAAAACCGTTGATACGCATTCTGCAGTCGGCTGATCGATACCAGGTCCTATGTCTCAATCGGCGTGAGATGAGGCTATTTGAGGGCAACCGCGATGTGTTGGACGAGGTTGAGCCAGCCCCGGGGGTCCCGAAAATTATCTCGGAGGCGCTTGGCGACGAATTGACTGAGCCGCATCAAACCGTCGCTTCCTACGGCATGGGGGCCGGAAAAACGCCCATGCGCCATGGACACGGTGCCAAAAAGGACGAGGTGGATAACGACACGGAGAGGTACTTTCGGGCGGTCGATCGTGCGATCCTGGAACACCACTCCCGCCCGACTGGGTTACCGTTGATGCTTGCGGCCATGAAGGAGTACCACGCTCCATTCCGCAAGGTAAGCCGCAACCCCTTTCTGATGCAAGAAGGCCTTCAAATCAACCCTGATGCCTTGAGCCTTGATCAGTTGCGCGTTGAAGCATGGATAAAAATGGAGCCGGTTTATCTGGAACGATTATCCAATCTGATTGAAAACTACCAGGTCGCTCGGTCCCGACAGTTGGGGTCGGACGATCTATCGCAAGTAGCTCAAGCCTCGATTGCCGGACGCATTGGCCATCTTCTGGTCGAGGCTGACCGGATAATACCTGGCCGGATCGATCCGGGTACTGGGGAAATTAAGTTGACAGACATCACCCATCCTGAAATCGACGATCTTCTCGATGACCTGGCGGAAACGGTTTTGAGAATGAAGGGTGATGTGGTGGTTGTCCCCAAAGAGCGAATGCCTTCGATTACAGGGGTATCAGCAACCTATCGTTTTTAATGCGTCTCTGCCTCCTATCTATTCGATTTGGGGGTTAGATGATTTAGGGCATGACTTAAAACAAGAGGATGGCAGACATAGAAAAATCAACCGGTACTGCATTAGACCAGGTCAAACTGGAGGCACGCTAAGGTAAGGAGGGCTCATGAAAATTGATAAAAACAATATGAGCTAACCCCGATATCAGTGTGCGGCGACCATGGAATGGGCCTATTTGAACAAGATTGACCGTTCGGACTGCATCCTGATGAACTACAGCAGGTCCGGCGGATATATTGAGTCAGCGGTTGCGCCAGTAGCGGGATCAACATTTTCATGCGCCTAAAGCAATGCAAGTCGAAAACGCAATCTGCCTAAATCGTGAGCGCTCCAATTCCCTACGTATCTATCCGCGCTGCGGCGATTTTTAGTATTTGAGACTTGAATAATCTTAGCCACTACGGTTATGCGACGGATATAGGCTTCAGCTTGTCTTGCGACATTCATCCTGGTGGGCCTGGGGAACGCGGCGAATCACGAGCAGAAGGAACAAGCCGCGGCCGCCAGGGAGAAGAGTGGGGTGCTGAGGAGAAGGCCTCCCATATATCCCCGGGAGGTCCCCGGCCGTCTTTTTAGCCGTCATTCCCGGACGGCGGGTTGCGCAGAGGAATTCTTCTGATCCGGATTTGCCGTCGCCATTCCGGTATATCCGGTGGTTATCGAAGCAAAAGCGTTCAAGAAGCCACCGTAAGAACCAAAACAGGAGATGAAAAATGGACACACCCAAGTAATACAACCTGCCGACGCTGACCTACGACTGCAACGCGCTGGCACCGATTATTTCAGAAGACCTGTTGAGGCTGCACCACGAGAAGCACCATGCAGCCTACGTGAATGGGGCGAACGCCATTCTCAAAAAGATGGACAAGGCCCGCACCGACAATACCGATTTCGACACGAAGGCGACATTCAAGGAGCTCTCGTTTCACATCGGGGGCACGTGCTTCACTCGATGTTCTGGGAGAATCTCGCTTCGCCGGGCAAAGGCGGGGGCGAGAAGCCGTCAAAAACAATCGCGAAAGCCATCGACGAGGAGTTCGGCACCTTCGACCGGTTCAAAAAGCTGTTTTCGCAGGCGGCGGCAAGCGCCGAGGGCTCGGGTTGGGCTGCTCTCGTGTTTTGCAAAAAGACGAACCGGCCCATCATCATGCAGGTCGAAAAGCACAACACAAACGTCTACCCGATGTTCAGGATTCTGATGGTCCTGGATGTCTGGGAGCACGCGTATTATCTCGACTACAAG
>Ga0105099_10002597_pt1 | contig 10669 bp, 10 predicted proteins | sample PPLLak3cmMay2015_2_FD_79138 | JGI IMG/M metagenome (GOLD analysis project Ga0105099, IMG submission 79138) | Freshwater sediment microbial communities from Prairie Pothole Lake near Jamestown, North Dakota, USA - PPLs Lake P8 Core (1) Depth... | ecosystem: Environmental > Aquatic > Freshwater >...
CGTTGAAGGAACAACGGTCAACACGAAATTCGGTATGGCCAAAACTGACCATGTACTGTTTATCGGAGCGGGTGCATTTCATGTTACCAAGCCATCCGATCTGATTCCGGAATTACAGGGGCGTTTTCCCATCCGCGTTGAATTGGATTCCCTGAGCAAAGATGATTTTATCCGCATTCTGAGGGAACCCAAAAACGCTCTTACCAAACAATATGCACAGCTCCTGAGCACTGAGAATCTGGAGGTCCTTTTTACCGATGATGCCGTTGAGGCAATTGCAGAACTGGCAACTGAATTAAACAGTCGGGCCGAAAACATCGGAGCCCGGCGTCTGCATACTATTCTGGAAAAAGTGATGGAAGATATCTCTTTCGATGCCACGGGAATGGACAGTGGAAAGGTAAACATCGATAGGGCATACGTCGAAGATAAGGTCAAAGGGATTGTAAATGATCAGGATCTCAGTAAATTCATTCTCTGAAATGCCGCATTTTCAAGAAATATCCAGGCAAGGTTGCCGATTCGGTCTGGCCATTGTGTTTCTGCTGATTATGCTCAGTGAAACTGCCTGTGGAAAGATTGGCCCCCTGACTCTGAGTGAACGTCCGTTGCCTGGACCGGTCACTGACATTGTTCTGGAACAACATCAGGATAAGATCCAGATCAATTGGCTTTTTCCCAAATTTCTTCAGGATCAGAAAACCCTTTTCCAGCCGGAGTTGATCAAATATGTGGAAATATGGCATTCCCTTGAAAAACCAGGGCAAAAACCCTTCTCAAAACTTGCTAAGCGAATCAAAAAGATCTCAACAAAAGAATTGTCCCGGGACAGCAATAACAAATATATCTTAGAAATTCAATTCCCTCCAGAGAAGCTGGATTCTGTGAAACATTATTTTGCACTGAATTACAGTTACCAAAGGTATAAACCAGAAATCAGTCAGGTTATATGTCATCATGCTTTTTTGCCGGCACAGCCAGTCAGCGATCTGACCATTGTTGAGGAGGGACGGTACTTCATACTTACCTGGAGCCGCCCTGTTCTCAATATAGTGGGCAAGCCCCTCAAAGAGTTGATTGGCTATCAGGTGTACGGACAGAAAAAAATGAACTCCAACTGGGAAATGGAAAAACAACTCAATTCAGACCCTGTGCTTCGTGAGGGATTCGAATTGCAAAAGTCCGATTCTGAGGGGGAGTTCCGCTTTCGTATAACAGCCCTGACTGCACCGAGAATAGAGAGTGATTTTTCCAACCTTGTTTCCATCAGCCTGATAGACGATATGCCCCCGCAAGCTCCTTCAGCTCTGGTATGTCTCAGTAATGATGACCATATTATCCTTGTCTGGGAAGGATCTCCCGATACAGATTTGAAAGAATACCATGTCTACCGAAAGCAAAGTCATGCCGAACCCTTCAAGTTGCTGGCTGATGGTGTCAAGACCTCATCTTTTATGGATTATGAGGTGAAACGTGGGCAGACCTACATATATCTGGTTATTGCCATAGACCAAAAAGGCAATGAAAGCAGTGAATCCAATATAGCCGAAGGTATAAAAGAATGAACCCCCGGGTGGCCCTTGTGGCCTGCCCGAACTATCAGACAGATCAAGTTGAAACGGCATTGCGAAGGGCCTTGGACCTTCTTGGTGGGATACGTAAGTATGCTCAATTCGCTGAGACTGTCCTCCTGAAACCCAATCTTTTGACCGCTGCATTACCCGAAAAAGCGGTCATCACCCATCCTTCCGTTTTTGAAGCCTTTTGTCGTATCCTTGTAGATGAGGGGGTGCACGTCCGTTATGGGGATTCACCCGGGATAGGCACAAGCAAGGCCACCATACGAGCAACAGGGTTTAAGAACATAGCTGATTATTTTGCTGCTGACATCGCAGACTTTAGCACACAGATCCGCCTGGATAGTCCAGAGGGGAAACTGCTTAAACAGATGGTCCTTTGTCCCGCTGTAATTGAATGCGACGGGATTTTCAGCATCAGTAAGCTCAAAACCCACGGATTGGTTCGAATGACCGGAGCCATCAAAAATTTATTTGGCTGTGTTCCGGGGCTTCTCAAGGGGGAATACCATGTCCGTATGCCGGATATCACCCTTTTTTCCCAAGCCCTGCTTGATATTGCCCATTGCGTTTCTCCCCGTTTGCATATCATGGATGCCATTGTGGCCATGTCTGGTAATGGTCCCCGCAGCGGTCACCCCACCTTTATTGGAGCATTGCTTCTTTCAGATGATGCCGTGGCCTTGGATCGTGTGGCCTGTCGCCTCATCCATCTGCCTGAGGAATTTGTACCAACTCTGCTGGCTGCCTCAAAAAATAATACTCTTTTTAAAGAACAAATCGATATCCTTGGTGATCCTGTGTCCTCTCTGTCCAGGCCCGACTTTGACATAGCCAGATATCCGGTTGATATACTGGCCTCCAGGCATCATTTCCCTCCCTTTATAAAACAGTTTATAACACCCAGGCCTGCCATTGATGCCCAAAAGTGTATCCGATGCGGCTTATGTGTACAGGTTTGTCCTGTTCAACCCAAGGCGATGCTTATTACCCAAAAGGAGGAGCCCCCCACTGTCAACATGGATCGTTGTATACGATGTTATTGTTGTCAGGAACTCTGTCCCCATGGTGCCATCAGTCTGACAAAACCCTGGCTGGGACGCTGGCTTCACAAACTGAAAAAGAGTCCTGATTAGCGACTTTCAGCCACCAGAAAAAGCGGTACCTTACCGGAAAGTCCCCTTATTACGTCCGTTGAAACCATTTCTGCCATCTTTTCTCTTGTCTGAGTGGTTGCACTGCCGATGTGTGGGGCGAGGACGACCTGTTCACACTTCAGTAATTCCGAACTGACCAGTGGCTCCTGCTCATATACATCCAAGGCAGCCGCAAACAGATGGCCAGCTTTCAATGCATCTGCCAGAGCTGCCTCGTCCATCAATTGACCCCTTGAGACATTAATAAAAATGGCACCAGGTTTCATTCGAAAAAAAGCATCACGGTTGAAAAGGTGATGTACTTTTGGACTATAGGGCAAATGCAGCGAGATAATATCGCATTTTTCCAACAGTTCATTAAAATCGACCCGTTTAATCCCCAAATGGTGTTCTAATTCAGTTTTTGGGCTGGGCGAAACATAAACCACCTTCATGCCAAAAGACAGAGCTCTTTGGGCAACAGCAGTTCCTATTCTGCCCAAACCAACAATCCCCAGCACGGCCTGGTCCAATTCTTTGCCCAACAACAACGTTGCCCCCCAGCCATTGAAACGTCCCTCCCGGACATATCGATCCGCTTCAACGATGCGTCTTGAGGCGGCCAGCAGCAGCGCCAGGGTCAGATCGGCAGTGGCGTTGGTGAGGACATCAGGGGTATTGCAGACCCAGATGCCTTTACTGACCGCATAATCAACATCGATATTGTTGTATCCCACCGCATAGTTGGCGATGATCCTGAGATCAGGCAACAGGTCGATCAGGTTTTTTTCAACCGGGTCAGAAAGGAACGAAATGAGCCCTTGGGTGTCCGGGTGGGCCATAGCTGCTTCTGTCAGGGTTTTATACTTTTGTCCATCAATCAATTGAACTTGTTCACCAAGGGAATCAATCTGTTGCCGGGTAAAGGGATGAGCCATAATGACCTTATTATTCATGTATACACTCCATCAGGCAAGTAAAGGCTTCAGTGAATTTTTTCACCAGAGCAGCATATGAGATTTTGGCCGCATTTACGCTTTCCCCCACATGATCCGACCCCACCAAAAGAGCCTGAAAGGGGCGACCATAAAATTGACGCAAGGGGTACAATTCCATCTCAACCCGATCAAAGCCCAGTTTGATTGTCGAATTCTGCCATTCCAGGGTTTCACGATGAGGGATGTCGACAGTGATGACTGATCTGGAGGGATACCGGGTTATGGGGATCATGTCCAAGGCCTCCGCATTAAAAGCCGGACAGAGCTGCGATGTCATGATGACCGAAGCGGCAGTCACCACATCCGGCAGCGCTTCGTTTTTTAACGATCCGGCTGTTCCCAGAAAGAAAAGCTGCTTATTCCGCCAGTCTTGGATTCCTGACAAAAGTGTCAGCATATGGGGGTAACCCATGAATCCAGTGAGTACTGTGCACTGTTCGAAATGGACGATTTCAGCGCCCAGAAATGATCTTATTGACTGAGCTTTGTCGCAAGTATCTGCCCAATGACGCTGATGATGGCAAAAGGGAATCAATAGTAAGCGGTCACGGGCGGGGAGTCGATAAGGAATAAACGGGAGTTCGTCAAGCATTTGCTGAAAAATGGGCGGTAGAGGATTCGAACCTCCGACTTCTACCGTGTGAAGGTAACACTCTAGCCGCTGAGTTAACCGCCCAGTCTGCAGATTATACCCCAGTGATTTGTCTTTCGTCAATAGCCCATTCGAGCTTGGCCCACAAACATTATTTAGGGATCAGGGATCAGGGATCAGGGATCAGGGGCCAGTAAAAAACCTGTTGACAAATGACGGAAGATGAATTAATATTGTTAAAAGCAATAATTGCTAAATGCAAATATAGGAGGACCATATGAGTGGAGTGATTACTTTAACCGATGATATTTTTGAAAAAACAGTGGCTGAGGGGACTGCTCTGGTTGATTTTTGGGCACCTTGGTGCATGCCTTGTCGTATGCAGGGTCCAATTATTGAGAAAGTGGCTGTCCGGGTTGGCGACAGCGCCAAAATTTGCAAGATGAATGTGGATGAACAGCAGCTGGCTGCGCAGAAATACCGCATCACCAGCATACCCACTCTTTTACTTTTTAAAAATGGGCAGGTTGTGCGTCAGTTTGTGGGTGTTCAGGACGAAAACACTTTGGTATCAGCTATATCTGGCTGATTGTGTAGAATATGAGACTGGTCGAACTCCTAATGGACCTGACTGCAAAATGGCAGTGCTGGGAAGAGGAGTTCGCCAGAATTTATGGTCTGACCCAGGGGATGATCTGGGTGATTCTGAGGCTTGATTTTCATGAATCTGTCTGTTCCAAAGAGTTGGCAGCCAGAATCGATTTATCTATGTCCCGCGCCAGCCGACTGGTGGATCAGATGGTGGTGCGTGGGCTCTTGAATCGGGACAGCGACCCTGATGACAGACGGCGCTGTACTTTAGGACTTTCCGCAGCCGGTATGAAAGTCAGAGAAAAACTGATGGTGAAACTGGATTATCTTCAAGAACAACTGCAGCAGGAGGGAGAGTTTTGTGACTGGAGTAAAATGATCATCTTGATAGATAAATTGAAACAGCAGCTAAATCCAACTGTTGAGGGCTAAAGAACAGATTCACAATTTTCAGAAGCTTTTTTTAATTTTAAGTAGTCTTTGCTCAAAGACTCGAATCGGAAGAAAATAGAACTGTATTGGGCTTCTTTTTCTGATAACTCATCTTTAAGACGCTGGTTTTCCTGCTCAAGAGAGGCAATTTTTGCCATGAGCTGCTCTATTTCTTTTCGAAATTCTTTATTGACCTGCTCATGTCTGGCTCTGGGAACGCCACACGAGTACGTGGCTGACAACAGAAGTAACAAAATAACACTACAAAAATATCTCACACACAGTCCTGATTGGTTATAAGGTCGGGCGGGTATTTTTTGGGGATTTAAAGGGGAGATATGATGTACCCGCCCGCCATTTGCTCCTTATTATATGTAATAAATCTGAAAAATCAAGTAATGAAAGCGTTTTTTTTACGTTTATAATTATTGCAGCCCTTTGGAACCAGTTTCTTAATTCAGAAAAATTTATTCAAATAAGAAGAGCCAGTTTCAATATTCTGTTTTATAGTGATCTCTCGGTTTTTTTTGGGGGTGGGGATGTACCCCACAGCCCAGATTCAGTGACCAGTAACTGGTGACTGGTTTTTTGGTAAGGCACACCCGAGAGATCGCAGTAAAGCTGAATATTGAAACTGATTTTTTGCTTTAATATTTTTTTGATGAAGCAAGGTGCAGAAATAATCCATTCTTGCTACAATCCCGTATACAGATTCTGAGAAGAAGGAGTGTTATGTCGAATACGGAATTAAAAAGCGAGCGTCCCATCCCTTTGGCTATTTCTTTGTTACCCATTTTTTTTCTGATTGGAACACTCTCTCTGGTCATCGTTGCCTTCAAGCAAGAGGCGCATATAGCATTGGTTTGTGCCACTGCTTTCGCAGCAGTTATTGCGGCTTTATATGGTTATTCCTGGAAAACGATTTTAAAGGGGATGGAAAAAGGGATTGGTCTGGCTATGGGGGCTATGCTTATACTGATCATCGTGGGCACCATGATCGGCACCTGGATAATGGGGGGAGTGGTCCCGGCCATGATTTATTATGGGCTGCAGATTCTTTCTCCCGGTTTCTTCTTGGTTGCGGCCATGGTGATCTGCTCTGTCGTATCGCTTGGTACAGGGTCATCCTGGTCCACGGCCGGTACAGTGGGTGTGGCCCTGATTGCCATAGGCCAGGGTCTGGGAATACCTATCGGTATGGTTGGCGGAGCCATTATATCGGGGTCCTATTTCGGCGATAAAATGTCTCCCTTGTCTGATACCACCAATCTTGCCCCCGCTGTTGCGGGTACCGATGTGTTTACTCATGTCCGTCATATGATCTATACCACATGGCCAAGCTATCTTATTTCCATCATATTATTCGGAATTCTGGGCTCACGTTTTGGTGCTGGCCACCTGGATACAGCTAAAATTGATAATATATTGCAGACAATTAAGAGCAATTTCTTGATCAGTCCCTGGCTGCTTTTACCTCCGGTTCTGGTCATCGTTATGGTGGTTCGAAAAGTGCCTCCCTTGCCAGCCCTTTTTATGGGAACCATTTTGGGTGGGATTTTTGCCATTTTTTTTCAGTCCAGGGGGCTGGCAGATGTATTTGCGGCAGCACACAGTGGTTTTATTTCTCATACAGGTGTACCAACGGTTGATGATTTGCTCACCCGGGGAGGGATGCTCAGTATGATGAGTACTGTCGCTCTGATTGTGGGAGCCCTCTCATTTGGAGGGGTGATGGAAAGGTCCGGTATGCTCAACACCATTGCTTCCGCTTTGGTTCGCCGGGTAAAAACATCAGGTTCATTGGTGGCCGTGACCATTTTTTCATGTATCACAATGAATGTGATCGCAGCAGATCAGTACATGGCCATTGTTATTCCGGGTCGCATGTATAAGAAGGCCTATGAAAAACTTAAGCTTCATCCAAAAAATCTGTCGAGATGTCTCGAGGATTCAGCCACAATGACTTCAGCTTTGGTGCCATGGAACAGCTGCGGTGCCTTTATGTTCGCAACTTTGGGTGTTAACCCCCTTGTTTACCTGCCTTACGCTTTTCTGAACCTGTTAAATCCTGTTGTTTCTTTGTTTTATGGCGTGACAGGGATTACGATGCATAAAGTTGGCGAAGATACTGTTTATGAAGCCAGTGATGAAGAATAGCCTCAGTTTGGCTAAAAAACCCTCGCTTCGTTACAGAATGCTGTCTGAAAATTTGCTGCAGGTCACCTATCCCGATGGTCAGCGAATAAAGCTGTTTCTTGATTCTGTTATGCAAATTGCAGATATTTCCGGACCACGTCGCATTTTGTCCTTAAGGCAATTGTGCTCTCTGCTAAATGAAAGTGATTGTGTGCTTGAGTTGGGTTGCGGAGATGGGTTTTCAAGCCATTTTTTAAGCCATCAGGTTAGATCGGTGATGGCGTTGGATTGGCAAAAAGAATGGATCCATTATGCCGCCCGGCGCTACCATCATCAGAATTTACAATTCATATCTTTGCCTGTTATGACTGACCCTTTACAGTTGAAAGAACATACGAGTGGGAAGTTTGATAAAGTGGCTTTGTTCAATCCTCTGACCAGAGGATTGGAGGTTGGAAGTATTTCAGAGCTGTTCCAATTCATCGAGGCTGAATGGGGGAAACTGCCCCTTTTCTGGAGCGAGCAGTTGCCTTTAAAAAAAGATGAATCTGACCACTTCTTTGATCTGATGGCGGAGTGTTTGGGGAAAGCTCGAATCAATGATTTTATGATCCTCAAATCCGGCAATGAATTGATGACTTGGCCAAAAGACTGGACCAGCCGCTATCCATTGGATTTTGGTTCTGTCAACACACATATGGATCTTGTGATGCGCATTCTGGACCGTCTGGATGCCCCTCTGGTCTTTGGGCCAGGTATTCCAGATTCATGGCCGATAGATTTCTTTTTGCTGGATTATAAGCGGATTTATGGGCGGTGGTGCCCCGGTGAAACTGTTGCTGTCCCTTTGTTTAAGAGAGACATAAAGGCAGAGCCGGTTCCGTTGGGAACCAGTGAAATGATTTACGGCTTTTCCGAGGAAGAAAACGCTGTGATTGGTTTTGGTGAGGCCCATGGCCCAAGCGCTCTTTGGTATTATGGCAATGGCAAAGATCATCTGGACAAACTGAAAGAGCGTCTGCTGTCAGATCTCAAGAAAGGACACTGTGTGGAGGGTTATGCTCAAAATGATGGCCCCGAAATGCTGGTGCGAGTCAACCGACGAGAGCGTTTGCCCTTATATCCCTTGTTTGATACCACACTGCTATTACCCAAAGCAGCAGAAATTACATCATATCTGGAATGGACTAAAAAGAAGGCCCAGTTGACAGTGACTCCTCAGGCTTGGACAGATTTTGGATCGCTGATGAATGGTCAGGACCACCGGGGGCTGTTGATTCTGGTGAACTTCTGTGAATCGGATCTTAAAACGATAATGGCTATGGCATCGGCAGGCTGGCGCATAGGCCTTGGAGCAAACCAACCCATTGATCAGGTTCCATTGCAGAGCTTTGAAAAATTCAGGCTGCTACTTGAGTATAATGGGGTAGATACAGAGGCCCTTTGGATGGGCGTGATGCCCCCTGATCCGGCATACATCAAGAATATCTACTCTCGTTTCGGCAGGTTGCTGATCAGTACCAGGTGTATCCAGAAAAGCTGGGACAGCAAACGGATTCGTTTTTGTCTGACTCTCGGAGCCGGAGATGATTTACAGCTACTTGTGCGGCAAGCGTATTACAAGATGGCTGGATTAGAAGAACTTGATGATTATCTGATGCTGTATGCTTGGGCATCCGTGTTGGAAAAGGCAGGGCAGCGTCAGGCTGCAAAGCTACTCTTCACAACCTTGTCAAACTCCAGGGTGCCCAGCGAACTTGAGCCGAAAAAGAGGCAAGCCGGTGTATATTATCACTTAGGTCGGATAGCCGAAGCGGAAAGTGATTTGCCCCTGGCCGTACGCTACTACAAACACTGTCTGTCATTAGAATCAACTTATCTTGAGGCGTCTGAACGCCTGGCCTGTCTGAACCATCCAGGACGGGCTGTGTAGGGCGCGGTTCAATATGCAGGATTCTGGTGGGGAAGGCTTCTCTCCCTTGCAACCTAACGTGAGCTACGCCCACAACCCATACTAAGTGACTGGTGACAAGTGACAAGTAAAAAAACCCGACCGGCAAAAGCAGAGCTTTTGCTCTTTTGTTCGTGTTTGTTCGTGGCTAAACACTCTTCTATCTGATCAGCATTTTTTTGAGTGGTGGTTGAAAATTTAAGAAATTTTGTACAAGAAAGGACTATGTTTAAAAGGGCATTCATGTTATCGCTTATTTTGGTATCCGTGTCAGTTTATCCAATGCAGAATAAAAGTGGAAAGAAAATTGAGAAAACACGATTTTTGATAGATGTGTCTGAGCATAGCGGGGCTATCAATTGGACTGAATTTGACAGAAATCGCTTTTCTTTTGTGTACCTGAAGGCCAGTGAAGGGATTGACTTGGTTGATAGTGCCTTTCAAAACCATTGGCTGGAATTGAAACGATTGGGTATTCCCAGGGGGGCATATCATTTCTTTGTGACAGAAGATGATCCTGTAGTCCAGGCAGAATTTTTTATTCAGACAGTAGGGGACGATCATGGTGAATTGTTGCCAGTACTGGATATCGAATTGATCGGGCACGGTACAAGGGGAGATCTGGCAAAAAAGGTGCGGATTTTTTTGGAATTGGTAGAGAAGAAATACAGGGTCAAACCCATTATTTATACGAGCCCCAATTTTTGGGACAAGCACATTCGCTCAGATTTTTCCGCCTACCCACTCTGGGTGGCTGAGTATGGAGTGGATAAGCCCCGGTTGCCTCATGGCTGGACGGGTTGGATGATTTGGCAATACAAGGAAAATTTGGCCCTTGATTGGGTGGAAAAAGGAGCTGACATCAGCCGTGTTCATTCCGACATGGACAAAATACTGAATGTACAAAATGGGCACTGATATCCAGGAAATAGGCGGACCAATGGGCGTCTCCCATCAACCGGGCTTGTTTTCTCGGCATCTTTTGGAGTATGTTAAAGGTATCTGAAGTCATGGATAACCTTGGCAATGTCGTCAGGTGACTTGGCCTCTATTAGGAGATTTTGATGAGAGATAAACGAAATTGCTTGATGCTTATGGGCCTTATGTTGCTAATGGGAGGGGTTTTGCCTGCTCAGAAAACATCACCCCAAATACGTCGGGTAGTACCCCACAACCAAAACAGGAGGGTGACTTCCGAACATCGGACCACCATTGCCCGTCTGGCTTCTGATTTGGTTCTTGAGGCAGATGAGCTC
>Ga0105099_10002598_pt1 | contig 10669 bp, 8 predicted proteins | sample PPLLak3cmMay2015_2_FD_79138 | JGI IMG/M metagenome (GOLD analysis project Ga0105099, IMG submission 79138) | Freshwater sediment microbial communities from Prairie Pothole Lake near Jamestown, North Dakota, USA - PPLs Lake P8 Core (1) Depth... | ecosystem: Environmental > Aquatic > Freshwater >...
CAAAAATAGAGAAGGTGTTGGATGTTGGCGCCCATAGTATTGCGCAGCCTAATCTGGGGCATGGTGTTTATATATACAAGATACGGGCAGGCAGTAGAGAACTGGTGGTAAAAAGTTCATCCCTTGGTCGGACGGGAGGGGCTATTGCATTGAGTGCGCCAACACCGGTAACGGCAAACAGCAGCAGTCGGTATGTGCCGATAGATGATGTAATATTTGCATCGAAGGAAGGGCTGTTGAACTACCGGGTAGCCGTAACGAATTCCGATACCAGCGGAATAGTGATAAAGATGATACCGAATGCGGGTAATGTTACTGATGCGGATGGGAATGTGTATCAGAGTGTGAGGATAGGGACACAGGTCTGGACAGTGGAGAACTGGCGGAGTACGAAGTACAATGACGGGACAGCGATCCCGCATGTTCCGGATTTCGGGGCTTGGGATACTCTTACCACGCCGGGGTACTGCTATTACAACAACGCAACGCATGCAGACACGATAAAGAAATGGGGGGCATTGTATAACTGGTACGTAGTGTCGCCATCCAATCCTAAAAAGATAGCTCCTGCAGGGTGGCGGGTGCCGACGGATGCGGATTGGGACACTTTGCAGTTTTTTTTAATCGCGAATGGGTATAACTGGGACGGGAGCACGAGCGGAAACAAGATAGCGAAATCGATGGCTTCCAAGACTGATTGGATTAGCAGTACGAACAATGGAGCAATCGGCAATGACTTGAGCAAAAACGACGCCAGTGGCTTCTCGGCCCTTCCGGGCGGTTATCGTAATATCGATGGTAATTTCTACTACCAGAGTTACTACGGTATCTGGTGGAGTGCTACGGAGAGCGATGCGTCAAGCGCATGGTACCGTTACCTCTACTACTTCAACGAGGCCCTGTACAGGAACAACTTCAACCTCAGAAAGGGTTGTGGGTTTTCTGTCCGTCTCGTCAGGGATAATTGACTATTTGAAAATTCGATTATTTTCTTTCACGTTCCCGCGAAGCGGGTCGCAATTTTTTTACAAACGTGGGACTATGGCGCAATACAGTGAACTCCCGGTATACAAAGCAACATACGACTTATTGCTTGCCATATTTCAGTTCACGAAGGGCTTTCAGCAAGGAGTACAAGTATACTGTTGGCGAAAGCATGAAGAAAGAGACGATCGACCTGATTACGCTCATATACCGCGCCAACAGCCGAACCGACAAGGTAGAAACGCTGCAAACCGCGCGTGAGCATATCGAGGTAATTCGGTTGCTTGTTCGGCTTATGAAAGACATGCGACAGATCGATATCAAGTCTTTTGTAGCCGTCAATGAACAGGTGGAAAACGTATCTAAACAGTTAACCGGCTTGCAGAAGGGCAGCCGCAACAAATAGCGTTTCCTTTGCCAGAGTTCCGTGCGTTACGGCGTACGGGAGCGTGCATATTAAATCCGGTAACCCGCTGGCGCATCTGAGATGCTCAGGGCTTGGCCCGAAGAGCAGCGTTAGCTATACAAGATCATGCAGTCTGAAAACGGCGGTATGACAATAAAGTGGTTACTTTTATTCTCGGCCCTTCCGGGCGGTTATCGTAATAACGATGGTAATTTCAACAACCAGAGTAACAACGGTAACTGGTGGAGTGCTACGGAGAACGATGCGACAAACGCATGGAACCGTAACCTCAACTACAACAACGAGAACCTGAACAGGAACAACAACAACAAGGGTTGTGGGTTTTCTGTCCGTCTCGTCAGGGATTTAACGGGAAACGGCAAGCCCCGCGGATTCGTTCCGCGGGGCACTTTATCAAAAGGGTGCCAAGCCATGTACGCAAATGAACGATAGAGAATAAAACAAAAGCAACAATAGAAATGGGCCAATGGAAGAAGCGAAGGAAAATAAACCGGCGCTGGAACTCCACACAACAAACGCATGGCGGTTCCGCTTTGCTGCACCCAAATTTTGCTCCGTTTCACTGCGCAAAACTTCGCCATGCGTCAAACGTTATAGTATCGAACAGCTATGGCTCGGCAAAAAGCAGGTACGCAGTTCTTTCGGTTGATATATCCGATAAGAAACCAGTGATCACACAGCAGCCTCTCTCGCAGGTCGTTAAGCCCGGCGCAACGGTCACTTTTTCGGCAAGAGCAACCGGAGAAGCGCCGCTTTTCTATCAATGGGAAAGGGACAGCACAATCATTCCCGGCCAGACATTACCGGATTGTACCATCAAAAACGTAAAACAATCCGACCTTGGATGGTATTATGTTACGGTTACAAACAGCTGGGGAACCGCACGAAGCGATTGGGCGTTACTTTCATTTGCCGGAGATAGTCTCGCGCTGCTCAGGAAATAGCCCGGCGGAGCATTGCTGGGGAAAATAGTCATCAGGGAATGGTGGAAAAGCGTCCTGGTATCACTACAGGACGCTTATAATACCTCTTTGTGGATAAAAAGATCGGATTTTGTGGACTTTTAACAATAGTTACATACTATATAATAATTTTATTTCATCAGGCCAGATGCTTTCATCGATGGTTTCAAGCACCATGGGAATCTCCTCAAACAGGGGGCTGTTCATGATGAACTTGAATACTTCGAGCCCCAGCGTGCCTTTCCCGAGGCTCTGATGACGGTCCACACGGCTGCCGAACTCCGATTTACAGTCGTTCAGGTGCAAGCCGCGCAGGTATTTCAAACCGACGATCCTGTCCAGCTCCTTGAAAACCATTTTGCACGACTCATGAGTTTTCAGGTCATAGCCTGCTGCAAACGCGTGGCAGGTGTCGAAGCAGACTCCTATACGCGACTTATCTTCGACTTTATCGATCATTGTGGCGAGGTGTTCGAATGTGTACCCGACATTCGATCCCTGCCCGGCAGTATTTTCAAGCAGGACTGTAACACCTTCAGTTTTTTCCAGCGCATGATTGATGGCGTCGGCGATGTTGTTTAAGCACTCCTGCTCCGTAACTGCTTTGAGGTGGCTTCCGGGATGAGTGTTCAGATAGAGCAGCCCGAGCAGACCGCACCGCTTCAGTTCGTCGATAAACGCATTGAGGGACACGGTTCGTTTTTCTTTGTCGGGGTTGCCGAGGTTTATCAGATACCCGTCGTGGGGAAGCACGTGCGCGGGCGAATACCCGCATGTTTCCATGTTTTTATAAAACATATCGATTGTTTTCTTTTCGTACGGCTTGACAAACCACTGGCGCTGGTTCTTGGTAAACAGGGCAAAAGCCTTTGCGCCGATCTGCCTGGCATTCAGCGGCGCATTCTGCACCCCGCCCTCTGTTGAGACATGGGCTCCTACTCTTTTCATGTGCTTGTCCTTTTTGGCTGATGAAAATCCCAACACGTGGGTAATAATATACAAAGTGCATTAGTGTCTGTAGGAAAATTATCTACGTTTCCTGCGTAGATAATTTGACGTACAGACACTTACCCCAAAGCCATACAATATCTTACAAAAGTTTTAGGTTTTGCCGGCTTTGTGGACATTTCTATAGCTGCATTCGTGTGGCGTATCCCCATTTTTGTTGTACATTTTAATCCAGTTGCCCCGCATGATATGCCTGAATTTGCTCACCGAAGGGCGAACTTTGATGTTAGTGATAACAGGAGTTTATCCTAAGTATAGGATAATACTGCGTAGGAACGGATTGCTTGAGTACAACCCCTCCGCTCAACGCATTATTATCAGCGATATGTTGAACTCCATGACTTTGGTTATGGTCTATATCGCATCTTAAACAAGTGCTATAGTATTCGCCATCCTTAATGTGCCCCCGTGCCAGGAGGCCCACCTGTGAAGGGGTGTGCCGGAAATCCCGCCCTCTTTCATTGTACACTCTCATTGGCGGGATTGAAGACCAGGGGAATGCTTTCCCCTTCCATAATACTGCTTTATCGTAATTAATCCATTGAACATCTTTATCTCTTGACTTCCGGCTCTGCCGGGTTAGGCAAAAAACAGGAACCTTTTAGTGCGGAAAAACCATGGTCAGGAGAAAAATGAAAGGCGTTTTTATGCTGTGGCAGCCTTGTTCAGCTCTTCTTCTGTTCGAATGAGGGGAATAACCGACGAGATACCGGTAGCTTCAATTGTTCTTCCGACATCATCTCGCGGATTGAAGAGAATGAATTTCCTTCCGGATTTTTTAAAGGATTTGAACATTGAAATAAACAAACCCAGCCCCTGGCTGGTTATAAAGGTAACTCTGCTTAGATCGATCACGACCGCATTTTTCCCTGATTTAAGGTTTTCGACAGCGGTTTTAAGTTCCGAATAATCGGTAATTTCGCACATTTTACCGATGGGTAAAAGTGTCGACCGGTTTTCGTTCTCAATTATTTGCAGTTCCATTTTCTTTTCCTTTTTTGGGGTATTTGATTGCCATTATCCGGTTGCCCTTTGTATTGAACGAGACTTCATCCATGTAGTTATTGATCAGAAACAGCCCTCTGCCGTGATCCTTCAGCAGGTTTTCGTCCGACAGGGGATTGGGAAGCACGGTATAATCGAAGCCGTCACCCTCGTCGATAACGCTGATGCTGAATGACTCCAGGGTGACCCGGTATAAAACAATGACCTTCTTGTCCGGATCGTACCGGTTGCCGTGCCTGATTGCATTGGAAAGCATCTCGTGAATACAGAGGTGCGCCTGAAAGAAATAGTTGGAAGGATAGCCGTTCCTGTCCAGTTCTCTGAGTATGACGGAACAGACCGTTTCGATTTCCTGGTGGGCGTTGATAAGCACGATGCCGGGCGAGTCCTCTTTTTGAAATCCGGATTCCGATAAAATGGCTTCTTTGCAACCGAATTCAATGCAGAGCAGCGTGAAATCGTCCTCGAGCGGGCTTCCGCCCCTGAAAATCTCATTGTCATGGATGATTTCTTTAACCAGGCTTTCCGGCTCCAGCGCGCCGGAGTCTTTCACGACCTCGGTAAGGTGTTTCAGGGTATACATTTCTCCGCTGGGGTTGATCGACTCGGTGATGCCGTCCGTATACAGGAGCAGTTTATCCTGCCATTCCAGTTTGACGGTATCCTCGTTATACTTTGCAATGTCAACCAGCGAGGGGTGCCCGATAAAAACGCTGCCGCAGTGAAGATAGGTTACCTCATTGTTACTTTTCCGGAACAGTATCGGCAGCACATGGCCGGCGCGCGAGTAGGTCATGGTGTTGTTGGATGGATCGATAATGCCCAGAAAAGCCGTTATGTAGTGGCCGGTCTGGATATAGGTGCAGAGCCGTTTATTGATCTCCGAAAATATCTGCGCCGGGGAGCCGCCCCGTTCTATATAATAGGTAAAAAGCATTTTCGACATTGCAGCTATAAGCGCGGCCGGGACGCCGTGGCCGGAAACGTCGAATATGAGCACCGCGACTTTTCTGTCCCTGGCGACAATGATATCAAACAGGTCGCCTCCCACCTTGCCGGTGGGAATGAACGCCGAGGCTACATCCATATTCACCAGATTGGGCAGCTCTTTGGGCAGAAGGCCGTCCTGCACGGTTCTGGCTATCTCCAGCTCCTTGCTGATATCATCATAGATTTTTTTCAGTTTGTGTTTCTTTTCGTCAACCATTTCATTGAGCCGCAGGTTGAACTGGGAGAGCTTCTCGCGTTCGCGCATCTCTTTTTCATACAGCTTTTTGTATCGTTTATGGAAGTCTTCTTTTGCCGTAAGATCGGAGAAGGAAAGGATTAAAAAATCGGCTATTTCAAACAGGAGTACCGAGGGAATAATGCTGATACACAGAAGAAGGCCATCACCGTTGCGCTTCTTTCCCCTGATATTGCGCAGCTTGATGTTTTCATGTTTTTCCAGCGCTTTATTGATAGCGCCGTTATGAAAAATGTCAAGGTCGAGATATCCTTTGATGCTCTTTCCGTTATGCACCTTCAGGTCGGGGGTTTTGATCATTTTGCCGAACTCTTTGTTCGCATATACAAGGCAGAGGTTTTTATCAATAACACACGCCGGTGATAGCGAGCTGTTTATGCAGGTTTTTATCTGGCGGTTTATCGGCATACTATCTCAATACTACATTAATAAAGGTTCAAAACAGCCAGCTATATATAGATAGCCGGATGATTTTTTAACTGCTTTAAGATTATATCATTGGTTGGAGAGGGATTTCAATAGAGAGGAAGGGAAAATTTTTGTACAATTCAACAACAATTAATTATATCATGAAATTGTATGAATTAAATTTACCGAAAATAGACACTTATGATATCATGCCTGTGAGAATGCGGCTATTTGAATGGTATAATTAATTATATTTATTTTCAGATAGAGTATATTTAAGTGGGGATAACTTTTTCAAGGAATGTAATAGAATGAAAAAATGCTCCTATTTAATAGTATCGTTAATTGTGATGAATATCAGTTCGTACACCGCATTTTCTCAGAATGGGGAATGGGTAGTATATAGTCGCAATGGTAGTGAGGTATTTGCTATAGCGTTTGAAAATAATTTTTTTTGGGCAGGGACAGATGGAGGCTTAACAAAAGTTGATAGGATCTCTGGAAACATTGTTATGTATAATGAGGCAAATTCTGGAATGGGTGCATATTACGATTGTGTGACTTCAATAGCAATTGATAGTATTGGAACTAAATGGCTTGGTGTTTTTACTTTGGGTTTAGTGAAGTTTGATGGTAAGAATTGGATTGTATATGATACATCAAATTCGGGTCTACCTAATAATAAGATACGAACAATAACTACCGACAGATCAGGGAATTTATGGATAGGTACATATTATGGGGTAGCGAAATTTAATGGTACGAATTGGACGACATATAACATTTCAAATTCCGGTTTGACTTCAAATATCATATTTTCTATTGCAATTGATGGTTTGGATAATAAGTGGGTTGGAACTGAGGACGGATTGTTTAAATTTGATAATACAAACTGGACTGTTTACGACACATCAAATTCGGGGATACCACATAATACGGTAGATTTTATATGTGTCGATAAAAAAGGCAATAAATGGATGTGGCTCTCCCAAGCTGGCATGGTTAAATTTGATGATACAAATTGGACTTTATTCGATAGTACTATTTTGGGAACGATGCATATGAATTCGTTGGCTATCGACAGCAATGGAAATAAATGGATAGCCACAGATAGCGGTGTCATAAAATATGACGACCAAACGTGGATTGTTTATAATACCTCAAATTCTGATCTACCATTTAATTGGATTGATATGGTAACAGTAGACGAAAAAGGTGATGTGTGGATTGATATACATAGCTGTGGATTGTATAAATTCGACGGAACAAATTGGAAAAAATATAGTACTTTGAATTCTACGTTGCCTTCAAACTATATAACCGCAATAGGCGTTGACATTTTTGGAAGCAAGTGGTTTGCGACTAAAGGCCCTGGCTTATCGAAATTTGATAATGAAAAATGGTTTTCTCATATGTTTGATAATCCAAATCAAATTTATTATCAATTAGTTGGATTAGCTATCGATGGATTAAACAACAAGTGGATTTTACTTGCTGAAAATGGATTGGCAAAATTTAATGATACGAGCTGGGCTATATATAATGATACCAATTCAGGTTTGCCGTGTAATATTGTGACATCTATAGCTATCGATAAGGAAGGAAACAAATGGATAGGAACGAGAGATAGTGGGTTAATAAAATATAACGGTATAAGTTGGACAACATATAATGTGTCTAATTCTGGCATATCATACAATAATGTTGAAACGGTAGTAACAGATACAACAGGTAATATTTGGGTAGGGACAATGAAAAGAGGTTTGTCTAGATTTGACGGAACAAATTGGACAACGTACGACACTTCAAATTCTGATTTGCCTTCTAATCGTATTAAAGCTATAACTTTTGATGCTATTGGAAATATTTGGATAGGTACTTGGAATGACGGCGGAATGGCGAAATTTGATGGAACAACATGGACCATATATAATCCATCAAATTCTGGTTTGCCTGATGTGAATGTAAATTGCATTGCTATTGATTCATATGGGGATAAATGGATTGGGACATATAGTAGCGGTTTGGTGAAATATGACGGTACAACATGGATTGTTTATAATCAGGCAAATTCATGCTTACCAAATAATAATGTAACTACTATCAAAATTGATAAGTTTGGGAATAAATGGATTGGCACCTGCGATGGATTAGGTGTATATCGTGAAGGCGGTGTTGTTCCTATAAAAACATTGCCTAAAATAGATAAGGTAATTTTAAAAAATCGAATTGTTACTTTTGAGAAGATTTACCCGAACCCATTCAAACATTTCATAACAATTGAGTATCAAATAGTATCTGCTGTGAATATTTCCATGAAAATTTATAATAGTTCAGGCAGATTAATCGCCGGTTTGGATAATGGCTTCAGATCCCCTGGCAAGTATCAGGTCCGTTGGAATGGAAAAGATAGTTTGGGAAAAGAAATTACATCTGGCATTTATATCTGTAGGCTCGATTCACCCGAATTAAGCTCCGTAAGACACATAATCGTTTTAAGGTGAGGATCACGTTTTTAGAATCAAATATACAATAAGAAACTGATATTTATATGAATATAGAGCATCCCCACAAGTGCTCTTAATTATTTTTATACTCTCCCGGTTCAACGGTTTTTTAAAACCCTGAACGCTTAACCCGTAACCTTGAACCCTTAACTTTTATCATGAGGCAGTACCCAATGCCAATACCTCTACGAAGCAGCACGACAACCCAGGGCAGGCTCAAGGCCGGCGCCAGGGCGCTGTGGCGCGCAAACGGCATGAAGGACGAGCAGATCGGCAAGCCGGTTATAGCCATCGTCAACTCTTTCACCCAGTTTGTTCCGGGGCATGTGCACCTGCACGAGATCGGGCAGTATGTTAAAATGCTTATCGAAAAACAAGGGTGTTTTGCCGCGGAATTCAACACCATCGCCATAGACGACGGCATTGCCATGGGGCACCAGGGCATGTTGTACTCGCTGCCCTCGCGCGAGCTTATTGCGGACAGCGTCGAATACATGTGCAACGCGCATTGCGCGGACGCGATGATCTGCATACCCAACTGCGACAAGATCATTCCGGGCATGCTCATGGCTGCGATGCGGCTGAATATCCCGGCGGTGTTCGTGTCGGGTGGGCCCATGGAATCCGGGGTTGTGGGCAATAAGCGATACGATTTGATTGACGCCATGGTGATGGCTGCGGACAGCGCTGTTTCCGACGAAGAGGTGGAGAAGGTCGAGCAGGCTGCGTGCCCCACGTGCGGATCGTGCTCCGGCATGTTTACCGCAAACTCCATGAACTGCCTGACCGAGGCTCTGGGATTTGCGTTTCCCGGCAACGGCACTATTGTGGCGACGCACCGGCGGCGGCTGCGTCTTTTTGATAAGGCTGCGGTGCGGATTGTACAGATGTGCCAGGCCTGGTATGAGAATGGCGACAGCTCGGTGCTGCCGCGTTCCATTGCGACCAGAGAGACATTCAACAATGCAATGACCCTGGATATCGCCATGGGAGGCTCGACCAACACCGTGCTGCATATTCTTGCGATCGCACGGTCTGCAGGTGTGGATTTCAGCATGAAGGATATCGACGCGCTTTCCCGCAGGGTGCCCAATATCTGCAAGGTATCTCCGAGTTCCGCCTATCATCTGGAGGATGTGAACAGGGCGGGCGGCATCATGTCCATCATGGGTGAGCTTGACCGGGCGGGGCTTATAGACAGCGGCGTGAAGCGTGTTGATGCGCCGGCGCTCGCGCACATACTTGATGCGTTTGATATCATGCGAAGCACGGTGACAACGGAGGCTATCGAGAATTGCAGAAGCGCTCCCGCAGGCCTTCCGCATAAGAACCTGAAAATGGCGTCACAGGAAAAAATGTATAAGGACCTGGACCGTGACCGGGAGAACGGTTGCATCCGGGACATCGCGCATTGCTACAGCCAGGACGGAGGGCTCGCGGTTCTTTTCGGTAACCTTGCACAGGATGGCTGTATCGTAAAAACCGCGGGTGTTGATCCGTCTGTTCTGAATTTCAGGGGAACGGCACGGGTGTTTGATTCCCAGGAGAGCGCGTGCGACGGGATCCTGGGCGGAACGGTGAGTGAGGGCGATGTCGTGGTGATCCGGTACGAAGGCCCGCGGGGAGGCCCCGGTATGCAGGAGATGCTCTATCCGACATCATACATCAAATCAGCTCATCTTGATAAAGCGTGCGCGCTCATAACCGACGGCAGGTTTTCCGGAGGCACCTCCGGCCTTTCAATAGGCCATATATCCCCGGAGGCCGGAGCGGGCGGCGTACTTGCTCTTATACAGGACGGCGATGTCATTGAAATCAGCATACCGGAGAGGACGTTACAGGTCGCCGTATCAAAAGAGAAGCTGAAGGCGCGCAGAAAGAATGAGGAGGCAAAAGGCGTGAATGCGTTCAAGCCGTCAGGCCGCGACAGAAAGATATCCGAGGCTTTACAGGCGTATGCATTGTTTGCGTCTTCCGCGGATATGGGCGCGGTGAGGGTAGTACCGGAGAAATTATAAAATATTGTATCGCACAGGCTTTCAAAATATATTTTATCTACTTCTTAATTAATACATTGCGGAAGTGGTGGAACTGGCAGACTCGCTAGGTTCAGGACCTAGTG
>Ga0105099_10002599_pt1 | contig 10665 bp, 17 predicted proteins | sample PPLLak3cmMay2015_2_FD_79138 | JGI IMG/M metagenome (GOLD analysis project Ga0105099, IMG submission 79138) | Freshwater sediment microbial communities from Prairie Pothole Lake near Jamestown, North Dakota, USA - PPLs Lake P8 Core (1) Depth... | ecosystem: Environmental > Aquatic > Freshwater >...
AAGCAAGCAAGCCGCACCACCGCAACCGCCCGCACCCAAGCACGACAAGCACCCGCTCCCCTTCCCCGACGACCGGCGTGAGGAGTTCAACCGTAAAATCGTCGAAGTTGCCGCGCAAAAAGGTTGGGGTGAATACGCCGGAAAATGGAAATATCACGACCGCGACGGGAACGTAATCGGCCTTGACGTGAGGTTTGAACAAGAGGGCGAACGCAAAAACATTATAACTTTTTGGTACGACGGAAAACTAAAATGGTTCGGCGCGCCGGTGATGGTGTATAACCTCCATGAAGCCATCGAGTCCACGCTCCCCGTCCTTATCGTCGAAGGCGCCAAATGTGCCGAGGCCGCCCGAGCGATGCCCGCGTTCGTGCCCGTTTCATGGTCCGGCGGTTCCGGGAAAGCCCACCTTGCCGATTGGTCACCCGTTGCCGGGCGTGATGTGTATATTTTCCCCGACGACGATCACAAGAAATTCCCGCCCGGACACGAAAAGGCAGGCATTGAAATGCCGATGAAATCACAACCTGGATACAAGGCCGCACTCGCAATACAAGCGGCGATTCCAGGCTCAAAAATAGTAATGCCGGTTCCGGAATCCCGCACGGTCAAGGCGGACGGCGCAGACATCATCGAAGCCCTGCAAGTCATGACCGCCGACGCTTTGGCGGATTACATCACCGCGCCCCCGGAGACACCGGAGACACCCGCGTGTGACACAAGCGGCATCCCGTTTAAAGTCCTCGGAATCGGCGGCGACGGCAAGGCGAATTTTATCACCGAAGCCGGGCGCTTGCTATCAACCCCCCTTGACGGGCTATCTAAAAATAAGCTCCTTGTCATTGCAAGCCGTGGCTTCTGGATGGACAACTACAAGACCGACGACGGCAAGACATCCTGGGATTGGGCGATTGACGACCTTATCCGGTTATCAGAAAACAAAGATTTCGACGACACCCTGGTCCGCGGTCGTGGTGCATGGTGTGACGGTGACAAAATCAGCTACCACGACGGCTGTAAGACGTTCGGGGAATGGGACGAAAACAAGATTTATTTAAAACTCCCCCGCGTCGATTCCGGACTTGACGGCCCGCACGCTGACACCGCGCTACTTGATGCCGCGAAGAAAATCATGTTCCGACTATCCTTCGAGACCCCCGCTGATGCCGTGCGCTGTATGGGCTGGTCTGTGCTTGCCTCATTCTCTGGCGCCCTCCATTATCGCCCATCCGTGCTTTTAACCGGCGCGTCCGGCACGGGGAAATCCAAGGTCCAGGAGCTTATCATCGGGCCCATAACCGGGTGCATCTGGGCCGATACCCGGACGACCTCGACCGCCGGGATACGCTCCAAAATCGGACGCGATAACCGCGCCGTGGTATTCGAAGAAGCCGGAAAAGAAAACGATAAAATGAAAATGAACTTTGAGGACATCCTCGCTTTCATCCGGTCGAACTATTCCAGCAATAGCCCCGACGCATTCAAAGGCACAAAAGACGGCGGCTATGTAAACTACAAGATGAATAGCATTTTCGCCCTTGCCAGTACCGACCCCACCATCGAAAACGTACAGGACGAAAACCGGATATTGCGGATTCATTTCGTCACGCCCAAAATGTCGGGGCTAACATGGCAGGAAATCGAAAAAGAATTAAAAGAAATATTCAATGTCGAAAACTGTAAAAAAATCCGCGCCCTTGCGTGGTCGAAATTAAAAACAATTATCTGCCTTGCCGACAAAATCGTCCATGTCGCGCAAACCAAAAACACAAGGGATTACCGGTCAAGCTATGCCGAAATGCTACTTGCCGCCGCGTACATGGTGGTATGGGCAAATACCGACGCGCCAAGTGAGGCGCAAATCGAACAAATGCTTGATAAATATTACAGCATAAGCCGCTCCGAAGCCAACCGGGACGAAACCGAGGAAATCATCAATAGAATCATGGATGAGGTCATCGAGGTCTACACCGCATCGACCAACCGCCGGGAGCGCGTGAGTATCGGGGAATGTATAAACCGTATCTATACCGAAACCGCCGATGAGGACAACGAGCAATCCCGCCCGCTTGACTACCCCGAAATCGTCGCGCACAAAATGGCAATCGCCCATTGCGGCATCCGGGTTGTGGACAAGGTAAACGTCGCCATCGCCAACGATCATCATTACATCAAACGCATAACCGGCCTTGATAACGGCTATAATAAACTATTCCGGCGCCACCTCGGATTTTTAGAACTATCCCGACAAGTAGGTTTCCCCGGAAACAAAAACCGACGCTGTTCGGTATTCGCGGGACTGATTAAAAAGATGGAGGCGGACATGACGGATGAGGAGAAGCTGGGGAGGTTGTTGTGAACGCCCTTAGAGATTACCAGCAGGGCTTATATATACAGGCCCGCCAAGCCCTCACCACTTCCCGCGCCGTCTGCATCCAGCTTGCCACCGGGGGCGGGAAAACCCCGGTCATGTCCGCGATGTGTGAATCAGTTTACGGCAAGCACAAAACGGCGTGGATATTGGTAAACCGGAAAGAATTATTGACCCAGGCATCCGCGCACCTTTTGAAATGGAACGTCCCGCACAACATGATAAAACCCGGACGCGCCGAATCAAACGCGTTTCGGATTCACCTTGTGTCAAGTGATACCCTTATAAGGCGCTACGATAAAATCAAGCGATGGCCGGATTTAATTATCTTCGACGAATGCCACCTCACCTTAGACCGTCAAATCGAAATCGTTAAGCGATTACCCGAGCACACGAAAATAATAGGATTCACCGCAACCCCCGAGCGGGGCGACGGACGGGGGTTGTCAGTCAAGGCCGGAGGGGTGTACGATGAACTTATCACCGGCCCGTCGATACCAGAACTTACCGAGCAGGGCTACCTGTCGGGCTTGCGATACTTTTCCCCACCGCTTGAAGGGCTGTCATCCCTTAAAGTCCGGGGAACCGACTACGATGAGGAACAATTAGAGGAGCTATTAAAACGCCGGAAAGTGTACGGGGAACTTGTCGGGCATTATGCCAAGTACGGCGTCAACCCCAACGGAACGCGAAAACCCGCGTTGATATTTTGCCGGTCGATAAAATCCGCCGACCACACCGCCGAACGGTTCCGGGACAAGGGTTTCAATTTTCACAACATCGATTCAACTATGACCGACACGCGCCGCGCCGAACTTGTAGCCGCCCTTACCGCCGGTACGATTGACGGCCTTACCGGGTGCGACATTTTCACCTATGGCATCGACATCCCGCGCGTGGAGTACGGGGCAACGATTCGCCCGACGTTATCCAGGGCACTCTATATGCAAGCCATCGGGCGCGTTCTCCGGCCCTTTCGTGACGGCGTGACGGGCTACCGGAAAGAGGAGGCGCTGTTCTTCGACCACGTCAATAATATTTTGGAACACCAGGACGACCGCTACCCCGGCGTGCCCCTCCACTACGTCCCGGAAATATCATGGAACTTCGACGGCGTGGACAAGCGCAAGCGCGACAAGAAACAGAAAAATGTCATCCTGTGCCCTCACCTTGATTTCATGTACTGCGATAAAGGGAATTGCGCGACGTGCCAGCACAACCCCGACAAGTCCGTTACCGACGCCCGTAAGCCCATGATAGTCATCCCAGCCGCCCTTGTGGAAGCCCCCAGGCCCGTACCCATGGCAGAGCGCGCGCCCGACGATCAGCGCGAAATACAAGACCGCATCGGCGCCGCCATCCTTGAATACAAGCGCGACATGAGCCCCGGCCCCGTGGGGGAACTGCTGAAAATAGCGGAGTCGTTAAAGCGCCAGCCGATGTGGGTTTATTATGAATTGACAAGCGAAGACAGAAAAACAATCAATATTCCATTATTACACGAAATAGCAAGGCAGAAAAAATATGATCCCAAATGGGTATATTTCAGAATAAAGGAGGCAAGAATGCGCAAGGCGGTTATTAAGGATTATAGGGAGGCGATGAGATGAACATCGAAAAACAAAATTTAATATTGTGCGAAATTCAGCGTGAACGCACAAAGCAGGATCAAAAATGGGGTGAACAAAACCATGCCCCGGTTGAATGGCTTTCAATTCTCGGCGAGGAGTTTGGGGAAGTTTGTAAGGCCACATGTGAGGCACATTTTGCCGAATACAAAACAACGGGCGATTATTCCGAATACAGAAAAGAGCTTATCCAGGTCGCGGCGGTCGCAGTTGCGATGGTCGAATCATACGACAGGAGCATGGAGGCTAAAAATGAAATCAATCCCGTGTGAAATCTACTCCCGCGTTGTCGGCTATTACCGCCCCATAACACAATGGAACCCCGGCAAGCGCGCGGAATTTTGGGATAGATTACCCTATAAAATGGAGGTATCAAATGAGCACACGTCAAGCCAAGCAATCACGCCGCCACACGCGAAAACTGAAAGCTGAAATCAAGATTGACGCGCTGACGGAGTTTATGGACTTCGCGATTAAGCAACCGCTATGGAGGCGGGTGAGGTTTGCGTATAGGGTGGTGTTTAAGAGGTTATGACCTCAAAAATCCCCCCCATCCGCAAAATCATTTCCTTAAAGTGTAATTGTTTCGGTGATAATTTCCCGGTTGCCTTGATTTCTATGCCCTTGAATATTGCAATTTTTTCACCAACCATGTCGGGGGTTATCGTTTTCGATTCGAATCCACATATATCCGGCCACCCCTCCGGCGCGCCATGAAAGGGGAACGCGTTTTTTATGACGGTGATATTCCCATGCTTAACCGCGCGCCCGGCCCAGCCCATCCCGGCATTGATGCGAAAAAGCCGCTGATTCTCCGGCATATTCCGCAAGACTTCATTGATTATGTCCCTTTCCTTTGTGCCCATGAGGTAATAATAAAATGCAAAAAAAATCTGTCAACACGAAAAAAAAGTGATAAAACGCTTGACTTATAACGATAGTGTATATATATTATAAACATAAAGAATAAAGGAGATACGGAAATGAATAAAATAATAAAAATCAAAACCGACGAAGAAAACGGAATGGAATACAGAATCTTTATAAACGATCGCGGCTATGCGGTTGGAATTTACGACATCGACGCAAGCGAAACCGTAACCATCATCAACTGCAAAGACGAATCAAAAGCGGTTGAAAAGTTTAACGAAGCAACCAAGTTGATCGCATAAAGCAACCCCGCCGGGGGAAACCCCGGCTATTATAAAAAGGAGAATCGTAATGGAAAAACCAATAATGCAAGCATACGCCGAACGCGAAACATATTTAAACGGTGTCCGCGTATCATGCACAACCGAGGAATGGTTAAGGTGCATAAACGACAAAAAACTTGAATCAGAAATCATCGAGCGAGGTATTAAGACATGAAACCCCAAAACACCACCAAACTAATCGAAGCCCAGCGCCTCATCACAGAAGCCGCCCGCATGATTTCCGAGGTTAGCCTTGACGAATCATGGGGAACGGGCCGCGCCGATTGCGCCCATTTCGCAAACGAGTTGCAAGAATTTTTATCCTGCGACCACGGCCAAGCCGGATTTGTCGCGTACGTCAACAAAATGCAAGCCATCGAATCAAGGCCAATTCCGGCGCGGTTGCTTGATGACCTTCGCCTTATGGGCCGTATCCTTGACGCCGAGCGTGGGGGTATGATATGACCACCTTCGCCATCTCCCAACGCGACGTTGAAACCGGACAATTTCCGATTGCTCATCTTCTCATGTTTTCAATCAACACCGGCGCGCGGGTACTTATTCGCGGGTACGCTGAGATTATAAACGGTGAGATTAAGTATTTACATTAAGCGCCATGTGCGCGACCATAACAATAAGGGGGAAACCAAAATGCTAATACCACAAGCAAAACAAGACGAATACGTTGCACTACTCAAACGCGCGGACTGGTACTATATGTACGCCGACGGCGCCGCGTATCACAACGGCATGGATTCATTTTTCGCCGCGTCAAGTTACCGGAAAAGTCTTTTATTCACCTACCCCGACGCGAAGGATTTAATCAATAATCTTTGGTTGGAGTACGGGGGGAAGCTATGAGAGAAATAAAATTCAGGGCATGGCATTCCGGCATGAAAAAAATGTTTTCAGCGGAAGAAATGGCGGAAGATCAGTTGACATTATTGCCAACGGGAAAGTTTATAAATGTCCACGGGCAAAACACGAGATTAAGTACTATTTTTTCCCATGAACAAATGTTACCCGAACAATTCACCGGCCTCCGCGACAAAAACGGAAAAGAGATTTATGAGGGGGATGTAATTGAATGGCTAAACTTGAGATTCGAAATAACCTTGAATAATCATCATGGTTATAGATTCATGGTTGGAGTTGATCAGATTAATAGAGCATACGCGGAACGCTCTGAAATCATCGGCAACATCCACGAAAACCCGGAGTTATTGGAAAATGGAGGCGAATCATGAAGAAATCCTACCCCGTATTTTACGGCATATTATACGGCTTACTACTTGGCGCCATCCTTGCGCTTGTCGTCCAGGTTCACAGCCTAAACCGTCGCATCGGCGACATGAGTGAGCTACTAATCGACATCAACACGGTTATCGTATCCATGTCGATAACCGGACGCGTCGGCGAGGTGGTGAAATGATAAACCGACAGATTCCACCAGAATTACAGTCCATGATAAATCAGGACCGCGCCGAACAAAAGGTTAAAGACGATCACCGCGTAAAATGTGCAAGCGGAACAAAAAACGCAAAATCTATACGCAAGCGCAGGAAATTAGAGCGCCAGCGAAGAAAATCTAACAGGAAATAGCCTTATGCCAAAAGTTGAAAAAATCGGCGCCAATAAATACCGGTATCTGTGTCCATGTGGAACCGTGATGACCCTGGAAACCGACGCCCCGCCGAAAAAGTTGTATAAATGTTTTGAATGTCAAGTAAAATTAGAGGAGGTCCACCATGCAGTGCCCAAGTTGCGGAAACCTGAAATCTAATTGGTGTTTTTATGAAAAATTATGGTTTTGCGGCGTCTGCGATACTTATTACAATAGTTGCGGATTCATCACCGAGGGGCCACAAAAAACCAAAACCCGGTTCGCAAGGGTGGAATACGACGGCGCGGTGGTGACGGTAAAAATTCAAGAGGCCGGAGAATTTCTCATGAATACCATGAAATATTTGCCCGTGTTCACCACACCACGGGTACTAAAGTCAATCACCTTTTACGAGGAGGAAACGAGATGATCACCCACAAAACACGCGGCGTCCCCTGGTGGTTTACCGCCGGGCTTATCGCCATGATTATGTATTTGGTATGGATTTTCACCGCTTGCGGCGGTGATAACGAGCGCGTCGTCGTCACCGACCCCACGCCCGGCCCGGTTGAGATTGACCCCGGGGATCCACCCACCGACCACGGCCCGGCTGTATTTGCCCTCCAGAGTACCGGCATGAAATTCACCGACGGCGCGGTGGTTTGGACATGGAAGGAAGACGCGTCACTAAAGGCAAAATCCGCCCATTATTCCAACGGCGCGGAGCTTTTCTCCATGAACGAGTACGCGCAGGAAACATCCGTCACGGCGCTTCCCTTCACGCCCGAGCACATAACCATAATCGGCGTCGATATATACACCGTCCGAAACGTCCCCCCGGCGGAGGCATACGATAAAGGGGCGCTTGCGGCCAATTACACGCTGATTTATAAGAACAATTCCGAGCTTGGCACCTGGTCGTCTCGGCAATACATCACCGATAAAATCCGCGTCGTCGACGGCAATCTCTACGCGTGCTCAACCGTCGGGAAATGGTACACCATCACCGGCGCCATCGTAAACCCCCACGCGGTTATTGAAGCGGGGCTGATTGCCCACGAAGTCAACACCACGACCCGGACGGGGCTAATAAATGGCGCTCCCGTTTCATGGGCCACTAACTATTTCAACGGCGCGAAGGAGTGGCAAAAAGCGGGGGAAATATGGTACAGTCAAAACGGATACGCGTTCAGCGGTACGGCCCTTACCGAAAACGGTCTTGCCATGGCCGCGTACAGGCCCGTACAAAATAACATCATCCCCGTCGGTATCCACACCAGTTATCTGTACTGGATCGATTGCACCACGGGCTGGATCTTACAGCACAACACGGCGTCAAACACCGTAACCGAGCACGTCCGCATCTACACCGGCGACGGAACCAGCGACACCGGGAACTTTCACCGGACAAGGTTGCAACCGCTGTTGTATGGGGATTGTGTTTATTTTTTCTATGAGGGGCAGTATTATAAAACTGATTTGATAAATAAGTTGACAAGTCATTTTGTTTCAGGTACTACCAAAATGATGACATTTTAAGGGAGGTGGTGTGTATGAAAAAGTAAATGCCGCAACCATAATAATTTTAATGAGAAAAGCCCCCGGATAACCGGGGGCTTTATTTTGCATGGTCACGGGTTTACTTACGCATACTTCGCCTCAACCTTCCCCTTTTCCGTATCATACCACGCCCGGGCCTTGGCTAATGCGTCCTTGTCACCCTGGATGTCGAGTTTCCCCCGCATGGCGTCGGCGCGATGGGCGAGCCCGTCAATAATCACGTCGCGTTCGGCCAAGCGTTCAGCGGGTTTAAGCGCGGCGATTCGGAGCTTGGTGTCATGTTCCATAATCTCCAATCGTTGCGCGTCCGTCAAATCCGCGTCAAGTACAGCCCCCGACGGTGCGGTGTCGCCAAGCTTCCGCATTTCGAACCGGAACCATTCGCCGCTTGTTTTCTTGTAATACACCTTCCCGCGATTATCGACGATTTCAGAAAGGTCTTTTTTGAGCACCCTCCCGGCTTGCGTTGCGGCTATCATTTTCAATTCAGCATCGGCGGCCTCGGCGTCTTCGACGATGTACTCCCCCTCTTTCGGGGTAAAATACACCGCGTACTCGGTCACCATTTCGCGGAACTTTTTCTGATATTCAACCGCAAGTGGGGCCAGGATTTTTTCAATCTCTTTTGATTGCGCGTGCCTAAGCCGGTACTCATCTTCAAACCCGCGTTTTTCTGCTTCAGTCTTCGCCGTCCTGTGATTCTTTGACGCCTGATACGCTTGACGGGCATAGACTGCCATCATGGATTTCTGCTCGTTAATTTGCTTGGCAACATCCGTCTTTTCGATTTCAACTGCCACCCGCCGCCGCGTTGCCTCGGGGTCGATAAGCCCGCCCGCGCCCTCGATGCGGGTAATGATTTGATGTCCGTCGATTTGTTGTGTTATTATATTTTTCATAATTTCCCTCTTAATAAGTTATCCCGAAATTTGTTCCGAGCGTGGAATCGCGGGTATTTCCTGCGGTCGTTGCGGATGTGCGAGCGTCGGGGGAATTTGATGATTTAAAATCAAACGTATCAGTAGTACTTTTGCTAACTCCAGCGTTAAATGCGAATACCTTAGCACCCTGTACGCTATCGCTAAATACTCCCGAATATGTAATACCATCATCTGATACCATATTATCATTTGTACTCCCCGTCAACAACTGCATCTGATCTTCCTGCACGCTCCCCAGGCTCACCGGGCCCGTTTTCACCCGCGCTGAAATCGTGGCGTCGCCGATGTTTTTAAGCGACAACCCCCGCGCATCGGGGATGACAAAGTGCGTTCCCCCTGCCCCCGGTGTCGTCCGTACTCCCGCGCCGTTGGTTGCGTAAAATGCCGGGGCCGTCGCGTTAGTGGCATCGCCACAATACACCGCCGCAAAAAGCCGGGCGTAAGTTGCGATTAAAATTTCCTGCCCCTGGAAAAGTAGAACCCTATCACCCCACACAGCGGGCGTGTCGTTTTTCCAGTAAATGACGCCGATACCCGGCCCAACGCCGTACCCCTGCGCGATTGCGTCAAGGATTTGCGCGGTTCCGTCTGCCTCGGTGACGCCATCAGGGGAAAGCCCGGCGTAGTTCATCAGCGCCTGAGCCCGTCCCCAAATGTCGTTGACCATGGCCGCGATAAACTCGGTGCCATCCCCCGCGCCCGGTGCCGATACGTTGACCGCCTCGATGTCAGGAAATGCCCCGGTATAATTTACAAATTCCGCCGCGTAATCTATCATTTGAAACCTCCAAAAGGTAATGTCAATTTTATTAAATCCCAAACAAGGGATATATTCACGTTTATCTTAACCATACGCCACCACAAGCCCAGCCCATGATGCCATTGGTTTATAGCGCAAAATAATTCTTTTAAATTCCAGTTTCCGCGCCGCCGGAATAGACGCGGTTTCGATTTCCGTGATTTCGTTTGTGCCAGGGTCACGCGTTGCGGCACCGCCTACGAAAAACACCATGCCCCAGTAGCCTACGGGCGGGATATCGTATTCGATGGGCGTCAAATTGATGCTGTCATATTGCCCGGCAAAAGCGAAATCCTCCCCGCATTGCGCAAGGGCTTCACCGCACAAAAAAGAGTAATTCGGCGATTGCTCGAATATTTCCCCATTGACCAAAAGCTCCCCACCTGTTGACGCACACAGGGCCTCGGGTTCCCCGCATTGCGCGTCGTTGCCCCCGGGAAGGGTGTCACCGCAAGTCATCATAAACGCCTGTGTTAAAAACAGGTTGGGGTCAACCGGCGGATCGTTGTCGTGAACAAACACATCAAACCCGGCGGTTTGTAGTAGCTCCTGTAAAAATAGCGACACCGG
>Ga0105099_10002600_pt1 | contig 10662 bp, 3 predicted proteins | sample PPLLak3cmMay2015_2_FD_79138 | JGI IMG/M metagenome (GOLD analysis project Ga0105099, IMG submission 79138) | Freshwater sediment microbial communities from Prairie Pothole Lake near Jamestown, North Dakota, USA - PPLs Lake P8 Core (1) Depth... | ecosystem: Environmental > Aquatic > Freshwater >...
ATCATATTAAAGAAGTCGGCCTTTTCGGAGTAAGCCTTCAATTTGAAGCTTCAAAACAAGATCTGGCTAAAGCGGTCAGCGATTTCGCGCCGGTTCTGCGTAATCTTTTGGAACGCCTTGGCTCGCAAAAAAAAGGGTTCATGTTGGTCTTAGATGACCTTAATGGGCTTGCAACCGAACCCCGGTTTGCTCACTGGCTTAAAAGTACGATCGATGAAATCGCCACAAGCCATGCCTCTTTACCGCTAACTCTTGTACTGGTCGGTCTACCGGAACGTCGACGTCAATTAATTGAATCGCAACCTTCACTGGATAGAATTTTCAGTTTGATTAACATTGATCGTTTCAATGAAAAAGAGACAATCCAATTTTACGAAAAGGCCTTCGGTAAAGTCAATGTAAAGGTAGAGAAGGATGCCATGCTATTGTTATGGCGTTTTTCCGGCGGTTATCCCGCATTTTTACATGAGATCGGAGATGCTGTTTTCAAGGTAGATAAAGACGGATCAATCGATAAACAAGATGCAACCGAAGGCGTTATGCTGGCTGCCCAGGTTATTGGCGTTAAATATATAGAACCTAAAGTGCTGGATGCCATAAAAAGCGATCGGTACCGCGGTATTCTCAGAAAAATAGCCGATCCTCCGCAAATACTTTTTTCAAAAGATGAATTAAGAAAACGGCTTTCGCAGACTGAAGCTAAAGTTTTGAATAATTTCTTGCAAAAAATGAAACAGCTTGGCGTTTTACGCCAACCACCTGACGCGGAACGTGGTATTTATGAGTTTGTAAGTGAACTTTATCCGATCTTTTTCTGGCTTCAATCCATAAGAAAGCATTGATAAAATTAAGCATAAATCATTTGCTTCATGCTTAATTTTCCATTTGCACTTCGATCAAGCGTGAAGTCGCCCCTCCCAAATCATCCACCGCCCGCAGGATGTATCGTCCCGGTTGGGCCTGCCAATCCAGGCTCTTGCCGCGCTCGGCGCTTCCCAAAAACCGGTCGTCCAGAAACCAGAATATTTTACGGGCACCCGCATCCAAAACAGCCTCAAGGCTGATGGTCTGTTTGCCGTGATCGTTAGGCCTTAAAGAATAGTCCAGACCCTCCCGCGGTGAAACGATCTGGGGCGGCTTATGATCGAAACGGTCCATATCCGGGCCGCATTCCGCTGCAAAGGGCGGCGGCAGGCGGCGTGGAATTCCGGCGGCATTGAAAATGCGCATGATGTCGGAAGGCCAGAATTCATAAACCTCTGTTTTAACGTTTTGATCCGTCCGGTTGCACAAACGCAAACCTGTTCGCGGATCGATCCTGACCTCGCGATGAATTTGACAGGAGTCAATGGGTGATTTTCCGGGAATAAACCAGGCCGGCTTCGTATGCGGGCAAAAAGGATTGGGAAGTTGACCGGAAAGGGCGCAGACCCGGATCTCTTTGACATTGGGCGGCATAATGATGGGCTCTCGCAGCCCGGGTTTCTGCGCGCGTATGGCGTCGATAATGGAAAAAAAGAGCGGCGCTGCTGCTTTGGTCCCGATAAAAGCCGGATTGCCGCTGCCGTCAAAATTCCCGATCCAAACCGCCAATACATACGGGCCGAAGATTCCGACAGCCCAAGCATCGCGAAACCCGTAAGAAGTGCCGCTCTTCCAGTAAACCGCCAGATCGTTTTTAATCCAGGAATACCGTTTGGGATAGTCGGGCCGCGGATTATTCTCCAACATTTTCAGAACAATAAAAACGGCTTGTTCGCTTAATAGGGCGGTGCCCGTATCTTTTTTAGGATTTTTGAGCAGCTTGATCGGTTTTAGCCGACCTTTATTGGGCAAGGCCGCATAGAGTCCGCTTAATTCAAACATACTGACTTCGGCGCCGCCTAAAACAAGCGAAAGCCCATAATAGGTTTCGGAACGCAGATTCGCAATGCCGGCATTTTTTAATAAACCGTATATGCCGGGATCCGACAGCTTGGAAGCAATATAAACCGCCGGAATATTGCGGCTGCGGATCAAGGCGTCTTGGGCCGAAAGCGGGCCGGAAAAATGGCCGTCGAAATTATCGGGCGCATAAGCGCCGAAACTGGCCGGTGTATCTTTCATCAAAGTCTGCGAATGAATCAAACCCTGTTCAATGCCCAAAGCATAGATAAAAGGCTTTAACGCGGAACCGGGCGATCGTTTGGCCATTACGCCGTTAACCTGGCCTTCGATTTCATCGTTAAAAAAATCAGCCGAACCTACAAACCCCTTCACCTCCATGGTGGTGTAATCCAACAGCAGACCAGCGGCATTCCTGATTCCATAGAGGTTGTTTTGCGACAGATAGCCCCGGATGCGGTCTTCCAGCAAGGTTTGCAAATCCGGATCAAGCGTGGTTTCGACTGTTTTTTTCCGGGAAGAGGAACTCAATCGCCAAACCAGGTCTGTAAAATGAGGTGCGCGAAAAGGAAGATCTTTGGGCCTTTTAAATTCAGGCGCAGTTTGTAAAAACGTTTTTTCTTCTTCGTTTATAGCGTAAAGAGCTTCCCACTTTTTGATCAGTATTTCCCGGGCTCCAGCCAATCTTTTATTATCCTGGGTGCGGATACCCGGACTTTGCGGAATAACCGCCAAAGTCAAAGCTTCATTTAGGGTCAGTTGGCGCGGGTTTTTGGCAAAATAGATCAAACTGGCCGCGGCCACACCTTCGATATTACCGCCATAAGGCGCGTAATTGAGATAAGCTTCCAGAATTTCATTTTTGGAATAGCGCAGCTCCAGCCATAAAGCCAGTCCGATTTGTTTGCATTTTCCCGCGAGTGTCTTACTCGAAAGGCCATGGATAATCCGAGCCAGTTGCATGGGGATGGTTGAGCCGCCCAAACGGCGGGTTTTTTGAAAATAAGTTTCATACCCGGCCCGTCCAAGCGCATAGGGATTGATTCCGGGGTGAAAATAAAACCAGCGGTCTTCGTATAACAGAACTGCTTTGATCAAATCGGGATGGACCTCTGAAAGCGACACCCAAAGCCGGTATTTGTCGTCGGACGACAAGGTCAGGCGCAATAGTTTTTGATTTTGATCGTAAAAAGCCAGTGAAGAAGAGTGCCGCTCCATAAGCGGCGTCGACGGCCAGAGCCGGAATCCCAGCAAAAGCAAAGCAAACAATAATGCGACACTCAAACTCCGATAATGGAGTCGAAACTGTTTCAATAATTTTGATATTTTATATAACAATTTTTGGTAACAAATTTTTTGTTAAGCAATTAATTATTCACCACAGAGGCACAGAGGGCACAGAGAGAATTATTTTTCTCCCTGTCGTTGAGAGGCCGACAGGGAGAAATAAACTCTGCGTTATAGCCGTATTGATTTTTGCTTAGAGCAGATTGCTTTTTTCTTTTGCCCCTCTCAGGCAAAAGAAAAAAAGAAAAATAATCTCTGCGCTCTCTGTGCCTCTGTGGTGATATTTTCCAAATCTTTGACCCTTACTTCTATTTCGTAATTGTAAATATCGTTCCGCCGCCCGCATACGCCCGCACCGAACGTTCGTAGAGCGCCTGGGCCAAAATCGGCGGAATCTGGTACGTGCCGGCATTGACCGCCTTGATCCGGTAGACATACTCCTGGAGGTTGCTGCCGATATGGTCGTATAAAACCACCCGATCTTCGCGGCGATCGATATACATCGGCTTCCAGGAGGAAGACACTTTCTGTTCGCTTCCGGATTCATCGCCTTCATAAACCAATTCAAACCCGCCGGGCAAGAGGTCCACAACCGCGCTGTTATGAATTTGAGACGAAGAAAGCGCGCGGGCCTTGACTCTGACCAGGATTTGCTCTCCCACCTTACAGGTCTGGATGGCATTACCCTTGAGATCGAGATATTCATGCATGGCTTCGATTCCTTCTTTGACAACCTGTTTGGGCGGAACCAGATCGAAACCGGCCTGGGTGACCGCATAAAAAACCGGTAATTCGCCTTCATTTTTAAAGACCAATTTTGTAGCTTGTTCCGAGAAAGAAGCCAGGGGCAGCATCCCGGTTGTCAAAATAAGCGGTTCGGTTTTGCCGTCCGCCCGTATCTCGGCCAGTGAGTATTTTCCCAACCCTTCTTTAATACCGGCATGCGCATAGGCATCCAGGGCCAGGATCGCATAGGAACCGGACAAGGTGTTGAAACAGACCGAACAGGTCGAACTCAGGAATCCGGCCAGTTTTTTGTCATTGATGGCGGTCAATTTATTCGGAAAATGCCGGGCAGTCAAATAGAGCAATACGGAATTATGGATCAGGGCATCATGATAATATTCGTAATCGGCCGGAACCTGCTTGAGAAACGGTACTTCTTCGATCAGGTCATCCGCCAATTTATCCATTTTGAGCAATTTATAGGCAGAAGCCAAATAGGCGTAGGCCAAATCGCCTTTCCATTGCTTGGCATCGTATTCTTTCAAGCGGCCCGCCAATATTTCCGCCAGGCTTCCGGCGGATAAACCTTGGCGGACCAGCAGATAAAGCGCATAACTCTTGATACGCTCCTGTTGGAAGGTGTTGGACTTCTTGGCAATCAAGGCCCGCAAATAGGCGGTGCCCTTTTCAATCATCTCTGCGGGTACGTTAAAATGCTGCTCGCGCGCTTCCATCAGGAAATGCAGGGCATAAACCGAGGCAAAATCGGAGACATGTTCGTTGGCTGCGTATAAACCGAAAGCGCCTTCACTGTTCTGCCGGCTTTGCAAAATCTCGATGGTTTTGCTCATTTGTTCGTTGGCTTTATTGGGATCGATGCCGAATTCCTTGTGACCCATTAATACCAAATTAGGAAAAGCGCGGCTGGTCACCTGTTCCGTACAGAGATAGGGATCGGTGCTCAAGAATTGATTCAGGCCTTTAGCTAAAAGCAAAGGCAGATTGGAGATACCGGCTTCATGGATCCGGTATTCGGGATACATGCGACGAGTGACGGCCTCTTCATGCTTGGAACCAATGAAATACCCGGAACTCAATGTGGTGATATAGGGCGTCAAAGGCCGAACACTCAGGTCTTCGGAAAGGCTGACGCTTTGGGAACCTGATGATACCGTGAATTTTGTTGTGGCTGAACCCAGTTTTTGCTTGGCTTTGACCGTGAAAAGAACCGGCTGCTCGCACATTTCGCAGATATTGAGTTCTTGGGTGTTGGTTCCTATGACCTCTAAATGATCGGAAGCCGTGAGCGCCACTTTGACTTTGGCCTCTTTACCCGATCCGATTAAATTATTGGCCACGGCCACGGTCAGACTAAATTGATCGCCGGGAGCCGCAAAAGTCGGCAGATTCGGGGAGATCACGAAATCGCCGCGGCTGATACTCTTTTGGTTAAACACGCCGATCGCGGAATCGCTCACCGCCACAGCCATAACCCTGAGGGTTCCGTTAAAATAATCCGGGACTTGATAAGTCAGGGTGCGCTTTTCATTGTCTATCGGTATAATGCCGGACCAAAAAACAACAGGATTTTTACGCTTACGCTTGAACGGATTTAAATTACTCTTGAGCATTTGCTCGCCTTCATCGCCGCCGGTAGCCGCCGACTCCAGTAATTGCTTTATTTCCGGTAAAATCAAATCCAGGATTTGCCAGGTGGTCGTCTCCAGCGCCCGTTTGGCGAAGAAACCGGACAACGGGTCCGGGGTCTTGTAGCGCGCCACCTGCAGAATGCCTTCATCCACCGCAAAGATGACGATCTTACCGGGTTGTTTGCTTTGATAAGAAATATTAAGCTTTTCGCCCGGTTTGACCAGATCGGCGCATTCGAGTTTGATCGGCAAAGTCCGTTTGCTGCGGTCGATCATAAAAGGCACGACTCCGTAGGACAAAGGACTCATATATATTTCCTGGGAATTTAAGTCGCGCACAAACGTGACCGTGACATAGGCGTTGCCTTCCAGGTTCTCCGGCAAGCGGATCCGTTCGATGGTGGCGTTTTGTTCGGTGCGGAACCATTTGTGGCTGAAGATTTTATCGCGTTCGATGGTGATCAGACCGGTACCGGTATAGGGCGCGATAATGGAAAGCTCGATCTCCTCTCCCGGAGCATAATCGGGTTTATTCAAATGAATGCTGAGTTCCGCTTCTCTTTCCAGGGAACGACTCAGATTGCCTTTGCCCGCCACCATAAAACCGATGCGCATTAATTCGGTTTCGGAATCCTTGGGATCATAGGCTACCAGGAACCATTTTCCCGGATTTTCCGTGGGCACCGTATAGTTCAACCCTTCTTTGGGAATGTTGAGGTTCGCTTCTTTTATTTTCACTTCGCGTTGCTTGGATTCGTATTTATAAGTTCCATTGGACTGCTTGGTCAGCACCGAAACATATTTACTTTCAATCAAAGCCATTTTCAGTCCATTGGCCGGGACCGTTTTAAGATCATTACCCACCGCAATCAGGTTCAGAGATCGTTGACTGTTTTTGGAAATATAGTCCAATGAACCGTCTGTTTTGGAGCCGATCAGATATTTTAAAGGCGACAACAGGACTTCCGTGTTCGTATTGACCGAACGGCCGCCCTCCAATTCAAAACCTTCGGCACTGAAAGTCAGATGATAGATGCCTTTGCCGAACCGTTCCAAATCCAAATCAAAAACTGCTTCCCCTTTTTCATTTGTTTTTTGCTCACCGATTTCTTCGTTGAAATTTTGATCCGATTTGGTTTTTAAAGGATCGGAAAAAGTGTAATCTTTAAAAGATCTGAAATAGGGGCTGGCGGCTGAAATAGTCAAATGCCCCAAAACCTTATGCCCGACCGAAGGCGTGCCGAAAAGGTTGTGCAGGGAAACCAAGGCTTTCAAGTCCGTAGGCGCCAGCCACCCGGTCGTGCTTTGTGAAATCCGGCTGGAGATTTTCAAGCGGTCCGGGAGAAATTCCTGTACTTTGATACGCGTGGAGCTGATGGCTTGGCGATGGTCTTTATCTTTAATCAACAGAAGCTGTACTTGATAATCGCCGGTGGGTGAGTTATCGCGAAGCTGGTGACCGGCTTGCTCGAAACCTTCTTTATTAAAACGAATTTTCTGAGTTCTCACGACCTGTCCGCGCGGATCGCTGAATTCAACCTCCATGGGCAGGTCGGCCAAATTCTGCTTCCAATCGGCCGATTTCAAAATCAAACCTATATGGATCAAATCGCCCGGCCGGTAGATGCCGCGATCGGAAAATAAATAAGCCTGGAGCTGGTTGCCTGCCCGGGCATTGGATTCGCCGCCGATGTCGAAGCGCGAAAAATCGAGACGCCGCTCGCTCTTCTGAAAAGGCATAAAAGAGAGGTCATTGCCTTTGGTCACCAGATAAACCGTCGGAGCTTGCTCGCGCTTGAAATCGCTCAGTTTCGGCAAACGGGCATGACCTTCCGGGCCGGTCACGGCTTGAGCGATCGCTAAACCGTTCTTGCCGAGCACTTGCACCAAAGCGCCTTCCACGGCTCCGCCTTTGGAAAAAGAGGTCACAAAAACATCATGACCTTGATTCAGAGAATCTTTAACCACGAAACCGAGATCGGTGATCAGAATGAAACGGCCGTCCGAATTCCGGCGACCTCCCGATTCCTCTTCGGAAGCGCCCTCTTCCTCGCCTTCACCTTCTTCCCCTTCACTCTCGTATTCGCCTTCCGGCTCTCCCTCCTCTTCCGCAATTTGCTCTTCTTGTTTCTTTTTTTCCTCGGGTTTATATTCTTCGACCTTTACGAAGAAAAGACCGCGCTTGACCGGTGACTGACCCGCGCCCAAATACTTGCCCAGATTGAAAGCCGTGTATTGCGGAATCCCGGCCGTCACTTTTTTCAACTCCTTGATCTCGGTAAACCGTTCGACCAGATTATTCTGGTCAAAATCGCCGTAAAAACGAAAAGAATTGAAATCGCCCTGGCTCTGGCTCACGAGGTGGCTGACATATTCGGGCAAGACCCGGCCGACCTCAAAGACCAGTTTTTCCACTTGATGCGAATAGATCGAGAGGGACCGGGACCCGCCCAAACTCAAAATGGCTCCTTGGCCCTGAATGCGGACTTCTTTAGGATATTCCGGGACCGATTCGATTACATCGTAGCTTTTGGCCAGGATATAGCCGCCATAAGAAGTGAGCCCCTTGTCGATCTTCAGATAAACATATCTGCCGGCCGGAGCTATATAATTAAAACCTTGAATCGGGCTGAATTCAAACTCGGTCGCTACCCATTTCAAATCCAGTTTCTGGGACTTCTTCAGAATATCCTGGCCGATTTCCATGGGATCGTCCCAGACATAAGGGTTTTTATCCGCATCTTTTTCATCTTTAGGATGGAACTCCGGCAATAAATAGGCCCGTAGCGCCCGCGCCAGGGTTTCCCCTTTGACTGAATCGGTGAATTCAAGGGTCAACACCGGTTCCGGAATTTCATTCTGATTCGGAACAAAACTCAACTGCGCCTGGCCCACATGAAAATAATCGTAAAGAGTGGGAATCGTGATGGCTGCGTCCAATTCGGATTTGTACTTAGACTTTCCCTGAGCCGGCGCCACGCCCTTATCAATCTTGAGTTTCAGAGTGGTAGACTCTTCCGGAATGGCCAAAGCATCGGAATGGATATAAGCCTCGGTCTTCCACTGATTGAAAAGCAAATTAAATCCGCAAGATTTTTTGATTTCTTTATTGTTCTTCTTGAGCGTAATTAATTGCAGTTGAATATGCTTGGTAAGGGTTTCCGTATCCAGCGGATAATTGGAACGCAGCGTGAACACCCCTTTTTTAAGTTTGGCATCCTGGGGATCTTGATAAAATTGCTGCGTGACATTCAAGGTGAAAGGGGTGACGGTAAATTCCAAAGAATAATCGCTCAGCTTGATATGTTCGGCAATCAAACCTTTCCGATCCAGGCTGACGTTATAGGTTTCCTCAATCGGCCAATCGCTTTTAGGTTCAAAAACCAGCCGGTTGTCCGATTCCCATTGCCAGGTTCCGTCTATTTTTGGAGAAAGCTCAATGCCCTGCGTGATTACTTTACCGGCCTGATCCATGGGCGCGACCGACTTGTTAAAACGGATTTCCAGGTTGTCAATGACAATTTGTTCGCCATAACGGGTCTGATCCGGAGCTTTTAACTCCACTAGAGCAATTTCGGGCTTAGGTTGATTGATCATATAAACAATTCCCACAATCGCTCCCGCAATCAAAACCAGACTACCCGCCAAAATCCCGAGTCTGATGCCCTTGCTTTTCAAAGGCAGCGCATGCATCCGACTAAAATAGGGACAAACCTGGGTAAAGAATGCACCGAAAGACCATTGCCACAGGAAACGCAAAAAACGCATAACCCAAGAACCAGGAACCCTGACCCATGTCGGCGGCTCCCAATGAAAACGGCCGAAAATCGTCCGCAAAACAAGTAAAAAGAATTTAATGACCGCCATAAACATTTCCGAGACGATTTTAAGAATGGACATGGAAGACTCCTTTACTGATCGATTTTTCTTAATCTGACTGGGGCATAATAATCCGGCACGATCTCATATATAATACTTTCGCCATCTTGAATATGAATCGAATATTTAGGCGAATAAAAATATTTCACCTGCTCCTTATCCGCATTTAACTTCAGTAGTTTGACCATAACGGTATATTTTCCGGGGAACAAATAAATGCAAGCTGCTTGGCCGCCGGTCAATGTCAGTATCTTTTGCCAATTATCTAAAATGATTTCACTAGGAAGAATATTAAGCAGCCCATTGCTTTCAGGTCTATCGAAACATATCTGACAGGTCATTTCGGGGGTAAGCGGCTTGAATTCTCTTGCATATAGTAAAGGAACGGTCAAAAGCATTAAGATTAAGGAAATTATAGTTACGGCTTTCATCTTTTCACCTTCTTTCCTATTACAGGTACGATATATCGGTCAGAATGAAATTTCCGAATGAAGGCAATTTGAAATGAAAACGAAAAATTTGTGAAAAATTCTCTTATGACAACGTCGCTGGCCAGAATTCAGAAGTCAGAATTCAGAATAATCCTTGAAAAGGTTTCAGATCAATGAAATAGATTGTAAAAACAAAAAGCTTGGCTTTTAAGTTCTTGGTTTCTCCATTCTGTATTCCATATTCTGGCTTCTGTCTACTGTTTTTTAACCAACAGCTCTTTGGGCACAAACTCCAAATCGCTGGCTTCCCGAATCGCCAATTCCATCTGATGTTCCATGATGTCTTTGGGCACCGGGAGCTGGTAATGGGCCAGGCAATCCTTCAAAGCCTGGGCCTCGTTCTGGTTTTGAGTTCGCGCAACCCGATAGATCTTGACCGCCAAAGTCTCGGCCGCGCCCGGGGTCAGCAACTCCGGGATCAAGTCTTTGATCTCCGGGAACAGCTCCGCGGGTATATTCAGGCCCATGCGTTTAGCCAGGGCCTGAATCAAGGCAAATCCTTCCTGGGCCGTAAGCGTGGGGAAAAGCGGGATCTTGACATCCACGCGGCCTGGCCGCTTGAGATCCACTTCGATCAGATCGGGCCGGCTGGAAGCTAAAATCCAGACAATTTTACCGCGGTTCTGGGTGTTGCTCATCTCCTCGGCGATCATGGAATAAACCCGGCCCGATACGCCCGAATCGCCGGAAGATGATTCGCGCCGGCCCAAGGCCTGGTCTGCTTCATCCACGAATACAATGCAGCG
>Ga0105099_10002601_pt1 | contig 10657 bp, 8 predicted proteins | sample PPLLak3cmMay2015_2_FD_79138 | JGI IMG/M metagenome (GOLD analysis project Ga0105099, IMG submission 79138) | Freshwater sediment microbial communities from Prairie Pothole Lake near Jamestown, North Dakota, USA - PPLs Lake P8 Core (1) Depth... | ecosystem: Environmental > Aquatic > Freshwater >...
AAGCGGTCGCTTTGACCGTTCGCGGCGACCGCCAGTTCACCATCCTGCCCGAGGCAGAGCGCCAGGCGCTCATGAACGAAATGATCGCCATCGAGGAGGAACGCCTGGGGCTCAACCAGCCGTTCATCGTGCGCAGTTTCCGCTACCTGGGCAATGCCCTGACACTCAACCTGGGCTTTGCCGAACAGATGACCAGCGATAGCGGCTCGAAGCAGGTGCGCCTGATCATCCTCGAACGCCTGCCCACCACCCTGGTGTTGTTCGGCACCACGAACCTGCTGCTGTTCTTCCTGGCCATCACGATCGCCCTGTTCCTTTCCCGGAGATACGGCAGTTTCTTCGATCGCATGATCATCGCCCTGGCGCCGACCTCGGCTGCCCCGGGCTGGTTCTATGGCATTTTCCTGATCCTGATCTTTGCAGCGGTGTTCAAAGTGCTGCCCTTTGGCGGCATGGTGGATGCACCCCCGCCTGAGTCCCCGATTGCATACGGGTTAAGCCTGCTCAAGCATATGATCCTGCCGGTTATGGCCATTCTGATGAGCAGTATTTTTTCGAGTTCTTTCAGTTGGCGGACGTTCTTCCTGATCTATTCGAGCGAGGATTACGTCGAGATGGCCAAGGCCAAAGGCTTGACCTCGCGGGAGATCGAGCGCCGCTATGTGCTGCGCCCGACCTTGCCGCCCATCATCACCTCGTTTGCCTTTCTATTGATCGGCCTGTGGGGCGGCGCGCCCATCTTCGAGACGGTCTTCAACTGGCCCGGCCTCGGGCGGGCCACTTTCCAGGCGATCGGCTTCTACGATACCCCGGTCATTGTAGGCATAACGATCATCTTCTCGTACTTGCTGGCCATCACGGTTTTCCTGCTGGATTTCATCTACGCCTTGGTCGATCCCAGGGTGAAAATTGGCGAAGGAGGCAGCAAAGCATGAACGTATTCAAGAGAGCCTTCAAAGAACTGTTCCAGTATCCGTCGGCGGTTGCCGGGCTGGTGATCATCCTGATGTTGATCGCGATCGGCATCTATGCCATGGTTTCCATCCCCTACGGCGAGGCCATCCGGCTCTGGCGGGCAGGTGTGGGTGTTTGGGACGAGAACCCGCGCACGGCCGCCCCGGCCTGGATCAACCTGTTCCGGGCCAACGATCTGCCGGAGTCATTCGTATTCGACACAAGCAAACAACCTGAGCTCAAGACAGTCGAAGAGACTTCCGGGATGAACAAATACACCATCCTGTTCACAATCGACTATCCTTATGATGGCTTCCCGCAGGAGATCGTGCTGTACTTCACTTCCAACTATGTCGAGAAGCAGCCCCATGTTGGCATGACCTGGATCACACCCGATGGGCGTGAGATCAACATGGGCAGTTTTGCGATTGGGTATAACGAGTCCTGGTATGCATCTCAGGATTCCAAGTTGCAGCGCAAGCTGGGCATGGTTCCACAGGATGGCTTGTTTGCCAACCCGGATCTGGATACCCCCGTGGCCCTGGAAGGCACCTACCAGCTTCGGGTGGATGCCTTCACCTTTGAAGCCGATTCGAATGTGGATGTCAAGATGGTGCTCTTCGGGCAGGTGCATGGCCTGGCTGGCACCGACCACCAGCGCCGAGACCTGATGGTGGCCCTGTTGTGGGGCACCCCGATCGCCCTGGCCTTCGGCCTGCTGGCAGCCCTGGGCACCACCCTGACCACCATGATCATCGCCGCCATCGGCACCTGGTATGGCGGCTGGGTGGATGGCATCATCCAGCGCATCACCGAGGTCAACCTGGTGCTGCCGTTCCTGTCGATCCTGATCATGATCGGCACGTTCTATTCCACCAATATCTGGCTGATGCTGGGGGTGACGATCCTTTTGAGTATCTTCGGTGCGGCGATCAAGAACTACCGTTCCATCTTCATGCAGGTCAAGGAGTCACCCTACATCGAGGCTGCCCGGGCGTATGGCGCCAAAAGTGGACGGATCATCATCCGCTACCTGGTGCCGCGCATCATCCCGCTGCTCATCCCGGGACTGGTGACCCTGATCCCCTCCTACGTGTTCCTGGAGGCCTCGCTGGCGGTGCTGGGTTTGGGCGACCCGACCCTGCCCACCTGGGGCAAGATCATCAACGATGCCCAGGGGAATGGTGCCCTGTACAACGGATACTACTACTGGATACTGGAACCGGCTGTCCTGTTGATGTTTACCGGCCTGGCCTTTTCCTTGGTCGGATTCGCCCTGGACCGCATCTTTAACCCCAGATTGAGGAGTCTGTAATGGCAACAACAGATAAAACCTTGTTGCGTTGTGAAGATCTTTATCTGCACTTTCAAACCGGGAAAGGTGCGGTGCGAGCCGTGGATGGAGTGGATTTTGATCTGGCATACAATGAAGCGGTTGTCGTTCTAGGCGAGTCTGGCTGCGGGAAGACAACCCTGGCAAAAGCCATCCTGCGCCTGTTGCCTCGCAATGTATCCAAATATAGCGGGAAGGTTTACCTGGATGGAACGGATATCATGGCTCTGGGCGATGAGGAATTCCGTCGTGATGTGCGCTGGGTCAAGATGTCCCTGGTGCCGCAGGCGGCCATGAACTCCTTGAACCCGGTCCTCAAAGTGGGCGATCAGGTGGCAGAGCCGTTGATGGTTCATCATGGCGTAAAAAAAGAGGATGCGCTCCAACAGGCGCATAAGATGTTCCAGCACGTTGGTGTTCCGGATGCTTTCCTGAGCCGTTATGCCTTTGAACTGAGTGGTGGTATGCGCCAGCGTGTGGCAATTGCCATGGCGTTGGTCACTGCGCCCAGCCTGATCATCCTGGATGAACCAACATCTGCGTTGGATGTGCTGACCCAGGCCAACATCTTCAATGTGCTCAAGCGCATCAAGCATAACCTGGAGACCAGTTATATCCTGATCACTCACGATATTGCCACCTCCAGCGAACTGGCCGATAAGGTGGCAGTCATGTATGCGGGTCAGATAGTGGAAGTCTGTGATTCAGCCCGTTTCTTTGCCAATCCCCTTCACCCGTATTCGCAGAAACTGATGGCCAGTGTGCCTCGCCTGCGTGGGGAAACAGAGTTGGAATTCATTACCGGGCAACCCCCCAGCCTGTATGATTTACCTCCCTCCTGCCGATTTGCCCCGCGTTGTCCGTATCGTTTTGAACGCTGTGAGGAAGATCCGCCCATGATCAACAAAGAGGGACGCCAGGTTAAGTGCTGGCTCCATGCTTAACCGAGGAGCATAGGAATGTCACCGAAAATAACAAAACAGAATGAACCGGAAATGATCCAGACAGCGAAGGATTCGCGCAAGCAAAATGTCGCCTTGCTGCAAATCCAAAACTTACGCGTCTGGTTCGAATTGCGGCGGTTTGGCTTTGGCGTGGCCGGGCATGTCCGTGCAGTGGATGGGGTTGATTTCGAACTGGGATACAGTGAAGCCATTGCCGTGGTCGGTGAGAGTGGTTGTGGCAAGTCAAGTTTGATGAAAACCATCCTTGGCCTCTATGAACCCACCGAAGGCGCGGTGATCTTCGAAGGCACGAATGTGAGCGAGATGGGAACCAAGGGCCTGCGCTGGTATCGTGCCAATGTGGGCTATGTCCAGCAGGATCCTTTTGGTGCATTGGCGCCTTTCATGAACGTTCATCGTATCCTCGAGGAACCCCTGATTGTCAATGGTGTTCGCGACCAGGCTGAACGCGAACAGCGCATCCGCAAGGTGTTGGAAGAAGTCAAGATGTTCCCCGTCGATGACTTCCTGCAGAAGTTCCCCCACATGCTGAGTGGGGGTCAGCAGCAACGCGTGGTCATTGCGCGGGCGATGATCATGGAACCGAAGCTGATCGTGGCCGATGAGCCGGTATCCATGCTGGATGCCTCGGTGCGGGTGGAGATACTCAAGCTGCTCCGCAACCTTCAGGAGCAACACCACCTGGCCGTGATCTACATCACCCACGACCTGGCAACGGTGCGCTATTTCTCTGAGCGCATCTTCGTGATGTACGCCGGGAAGTTGGTCGAAAAGGCCAGTGTGAGGGAGTTGCTTTACAATCCCAAGCATCCCTATACCCTGGCTCTCCTGACGGGCACATCCGAGCCGGATGCGGAAAATGCCAAGAGCTTCAAGGAAGTCCCGCCTGGCGAACCGCCCAGCCTGGTCACCCCGCCTCCCGGTTGCCGTTTCCATCCCCGCTGCGCACAGAAGATCGATGGTGTTTGCGATGTGAAGGAGCCACCGGATTTCCAGGTGGCCGAAAAGCACCTCGTGTCTTGTTGGTTGTTCGATCAAAAATGAGAGACTGGGATCCCCGGGCGATGATCGCCCTTGGTTTTGTGTTTGTTCTGCTTGGCGCAGTCCTGCCATTCCTGATTGTCATGCAGATCCTTAAATCCACCCTGTTCTTGAATTTCTTCTCCTATGCAGTATCGTTTACAGGTTTGATGTTGGGCGTGATCGGAGCGGCATTTTATGTGCGGCAGACAAAGAACAAGAATCGAAGAGATGAGTAATTGCTGATATAGCCGGATAAGATCAGGGAAGTGCCTTCTGAAGGGCGCTTCCCTGATTTATTTCTTTTCAACACTGCGATAAGCGATTAGGGAGGCTGCCTCCATTGGAAAAGAAAAGGAATGCTTCTCTAGAGGGTTGTCATTCTCGATGGATTTCAGTACACTGGGCTTGCGCACATTTGTCGCGCAGCTCAAATCCGAACTGGAGGATGGATGACGGACGAATCCCGGCTTGTTGAATCTCAGAACCAATTGGGTAATGGGTTCCAACGAGGTATATTGAATACCCTCAAGCGGGTGTTGGAATATACCTTTATCAAAGTGATTACGCTGGTTGTTGCGGTGGCTATTGGGCTGTATCTGGCCATCCTGGTTGCCAACATCGGCGGGTATATCGATGAGATATACCAGGGAATTGTGAATGAGACGGTACGTGGGATTGCACTCAGCGGGGAATTCAAGAACATGCCTATTGAACAAAAAGAGCAGGAACTGGCGAAGATCCAGTGGCAATTGGAGGAAAGCTATGGGTTGCATGAGCCATTCCTGTTGCGCACCCTCAGGTTGTTCCGGCACAGCATCACCCTTGACCTGGGGGAGGCGCGTTTTTCGTATAATTTTGTCAGCCGCGATCAAGTTAAAAACCTCATTCTGGAGACCCTTCCCTACACCCTTCTTCTGACAGGCTTGGCCAACATCCTGGTATTTGTAACCAGTGTTTTGTTGGCGTTGAAGATTTCCAGGAAGTATGGCAGCTTTCTGGACAAGTTCATGATTGCGCTCTCTCCATTATCGTCAGCGCCCAGTTGGGTCATTGGGGTTCTGCTGATCGTGATCTTTGCGGCGGGTCTCCACATCTTACCGTTCCCGCGGCAGGTGGATATCCTGGCGGCTGAAAATTGGATCAGTTACGTGCCCTACTTGTTCCAGTATATGATCCTGCCATTTTCAGCTGTCTTTTTGGGGGCATTCTTCCAGAGCGTATATGCTTGGCGAACGTATTTCCTGATCTATTCGGGCGAAGAATATGTCGAGATGGCCAAGGCGCGTGGCTTGCCATCCAATATGGTCGAACGTTCCCATATCCTGAAGCCAGCCATGCCCTACCTGATTACCAGTTTTGCCCTGATGATGATTGGTCTCTGGCAGGGATCGATTGCCCTGGAAGTGCTTTTCTATTGGCAGGGGATTGGCAACCTTTTCATCCAGGCGGTCAGACGCTTCGATGTCCAGTTGGTTATCGGCATTGTAGTGGTCTTTGCATACCTGTTGGCGGCTACAGTCTTCATCCTGGATATCATCTATGCTGTTATCGATCCCCGCGTCCGGATCGAGGGCCGGGGTTCCTCTTTGCGTTCTGAAAGGAGGCTCAAGGGCTGGGGCCGCCTCCGATTGCAGAAGAGCGCTTCAACGGTGCTCCGTAAGAACTGGTCAAACCCATTTTCAGACGAGGAGAAACGCGCCTATCGCCAACAGAAGAACACTTTTCAGAGGAGGTGGAGGAATCTTGCACCAATCCTGAAGGAGATAAGGCGCTACCCTTCGGCTGTGGTGGGGGTTGTCATCATCCTCATTTTCGTTGGGGTGGCTATCTATGCGCCTTTTGCTGTCCCATATGAGGAGGCCATATCTGTCTGGCGGCGGGAGGAGAATGATTTCTACCAGAACCCGCGCATCGTTCCACCGGAGTGGATCAATCTTTTCCTCAAGGATGATCTGCCCAGCACACTCATCATGAACAGCCATAACGGGGAAGGGACCAAAATGGTTGAGGCGGTTTCAGCTGAGATGACCAAGATCACGATTACCTTTCCGTTCGATTATGAGTACAAGGCATTTCCCCAAGATCTGGTGCTTTTCTTTGAACCTACCTACGATGAAAAAATGCCCCTGGTTTCCATGATCTGGGTGCGGCCGGATGGCCTGGAGATCAACCTGGGCCAGCAATCGGTCACCCACTCCAGGAACGCTTATTATCTTTCCCAGGATGAGACCATCCGCCGCAGGCTGGGGGATATCCCGCTGGAGGATTCCTTGTTTGCTGATGGTGAAGTGGATGGGACACTACCCCTTCCCGGATCCTATGAGATGCGGATTACCAGTTTTGTCTTTGAGCCGGACGCAGACATGGATGTGGAGATGGTGTTATACGGGCGTGTATACGGCCTGGCCGGCACCGATCATCAGCGCCGTGACCTGATGGTTGCATTGCTGTGGGGCATGCCAGTGGCACTATCTTTTGGGATCTTGGGTGCAGTTGTCACCAACCTGCTTTCGATGATCATTGCTGCTTTTGGGGCCTGGTTTGGCGGTTGGGTGGATAATTTGATCCAGCGCATCACCGAGGTGAACATGATCCTGCCTACCCTCCCGGTTGCGATCATGGTGTTTATCCTCTATTCCAACACGATCTGGGCGATTCTGGGGGTTGTCGTCCTGCTCAGCATCTTTGGCAGCTCGGTCAAGAATTTCCGGGCGGCTTTCCTGCAGATGCGGGATGATCCGTACATCGAAGGGGCCAGGGCATATGGCGCTGGGAACTGGCGCATCATCACTCGTTACCTGGTGCCGCGCATCCTGCCCATCATGATTCCGCAACTGGTAATCATGGTTCCCGGCTACGTATTTTATGAGGCTACCCTGGCCTACCTGGGCCTGAGTGACCCTGTCCTGCCAACCTGGGGGAAGATCATTTATGATGCACTGACGATCGGGGCATATAAAAGCGATTTCTACTGGATCCTGGAGCCGATCGGGTTGTTGCTGATTACCGGCATGGCCTTTGCCATGCTGGGTTTTGCTCTCGACCGCATATTGAATCCCAAGTTGCGAGAGCAATAAAATCGGATTTTCGCCTGTGGTATCAAGAGCTACCAGACCACAGGCTTTTTGTTTTGTAAACCCCACAAGACTGTAAATCTGATAGAATAGCGCCATCTATGGCAAAATATCGCATTCTGATAGCTGAAGATCACCGGGAAGTCAGTCGGCTCCTACGCACCAGTTTGGAAACCTTGGATAACGACATGGAAGTGTTCGAGTGCCCATCCGGTGAAGAGGCCATTCTGGAAGCCTCACGTCGCCGTGTCGATGTGCTTGTTTCTGATTACCGGCTCCCGGGTATTTCGGGCATCGAACTGATGAACAAAGTGCGCCATTTCAATCCGGAAACGAAGGTGATCCTCATCACGGGACTGACTGACCCGAAGGTGCGGAAAGAAGTGGCTGAAGCGAGGGCTGATGCATTCTTCATCAAGCCAGTACCGATTGCGGATTTCCTGGATTCAGTGGAACGCCATCTTGGTCTGGTGGAAACCCTGCTTCCACCCGAGCCAATTGCACCTGAGAATGGTGATGCACATTCCACTCTCTCGGATCTCCTGGTCGGTTTGCGTCAGGAATTGCGCGCCCATGCTGTTCTCTTGATGAATGACCGGGGGCGCATCCTGGCGCGAGCAGGCGACTTGCCAGATGTCAGTGCGGAAGTATCCCTAACCGCCTCCTTGATGGCAATCTACAATGCCGGATTGAAGATACTTGAGTTGATTGGGCAAAAGGAACCCTCGAACTGGCATGTTTTTGCTGGGAGCGAATATGATATGGTATTTGCACCGGTTGGATTCAAACATGCCATGCTGATCGCCGGAAAGGATCTTGTCACCGAGGAAAAGGTGCTTGGTACGGTTGAAGTTTTTGTTTCATCCCGGCAGGTTATCGAAGATGCGCTGGCATTCATGGGGGTGGAGGCGAATGGACAGGTCGCGGCGGAAGCGCAGCGTGCATCCGAAAAAGCCAAGGTAGAACCCGAGAGCAATGGTTCTGAAGATATCGAACCGCTCCTCAAGCAAGCCAGGAAGAAGCTCAAAAAGGATGAGGTGGATGCCTTCTGGAGTGAGGCGGTGGACAAACAGAAAGCTGTTCCTACCAAACCAGACGTGCTCACTTATGATCAGGCTCGTCAAATGGGAATGGAACTTGGGGATGATAAATCCTGACATTGCCCATCTGGTGGGCCTGTGTTACAATTTTGCCCGCCCTGCCCGGGGCCGAACACACTGGGGCGTGGTGTAACGGCAACACACCGGCCTTTGGAGCCGTGGTTCTTGGTTCGAATCCAGGCGCCCCAGCCTGATTTTCCCGCCTGCAAGCGGGGCTTTTTATCCTAAATGGGCCTTGCACCGCCCCGCTGGCAGTGCGAGGCTTTTCTTAATTCAGGAGACGATACGGATGAGGATAACAGCTATTCTCCTTGCCGCTGGCCAGGGAACCCGCATGAAATCCATCCTGCCGAAGGTTCTGCATCCAGTTGTTGGGCAGCCAATGGTTTTCTATGCTTTACAGGCTGTCGCCGATGCCACTACGGAGAAACCGGTACTTGTTGTTGGGCATGGAGCGGAATCCGTGAAAAGGATGGTTGGCGAGGCGGCTCATTTTGTCTTGCAGGAACAGCAATTGGGAACCGGGCATGCTGTCATGCAGGCCGGACCCATGCTGAAAGATAAAACTGACCTGGTGGTTGTAACCTACGCGGATATGCCTCTCTTGCAAGGCAGTACCCTCTCACGGCTTGTCGATGCCCAGCACGCCAACCCGGGTCCGCTTACCTTGTTGACCGTCATGGCCGATGACCCGCGCGGGTTTGGGCGGGTCATCCGAAAAACGGATGGGACTGTTCAGGCTGTTGTCGAAGAAGCCCAGGCAACCCCCGAACAGCTTGCAGTCAGGGAACTGAATGTTGGCGCGTATTGTTTCTCGTCCGAATGGCTTTGGGATGCTCTGTCCCGTTTGCAGGTATCACCCAAGGGAGAGTATTACCTTACGGACACGGTCGGGCTGGCGGTCAGGGCCGGGTTGCCGGTGCAGGCTATCGTTCTGGAAGACCCGCTCGAAGCGATCGGGATCAACACCCGCATCCACCTGGCAGAGGCCGATCTGGCCATGCGAACCCGCATCAACCGGGAACACATGCTGTCTGGTGTGACCCTGATAGACCCGGTATCCACGTACATCGAAGCAGGTGTAACCATCGGTCGGGATACGGTCATCTGGCCGAATACCTATCTCCACGGCAAGACCGAGATTGGAGAAAACTGCCTGATCGGACCGGATACGGTTATTCGAGATTCAAAAATCGAGAATCATTGCAGGGTTTTGAAATCCGTTCTGGAAGGTGCCTGGCTGGAGGATGGGGTGGATATCGGCCCATTTGCCCGCCTGCGCAAGGGCGCTCACCTGTGCCGGGGAGTCCACATGGGCAACTTTGGCGAGGTCAAGGATTCCACGCTGGGCCCGGGTGTCAAGATGGGGCACTTCTCATACATTGGGAATGCCACCATCGGTGCCGGGACCAATATCGGAGCGGGAACGATCACTTGTAACTATGACGGGGAGAAAAAGTATCCCACCGAGATCGGCGAACAGGCCTTCATCGGTTCAGATACCATGCTGGTTGCGCCGGTAAAGGTGGGTGATCGCTCGCGTACCGGCGCCGGTGCGGTGGTGACCAAGGATATTCCCGAGGATACGCTGGCCGTAGGTGTTCCGGCGCGGGCGATCAGGAAGCTGGAGCCAAAGAAAACGGCTGCAAATGAATCATAAAGCGAGAATTGATGGATAAGCTTACAGAGGAAGAACGCCGATCACTGATTGATCTGGCAAGAGAGGCCAGTCGCCGGGCATATGCTCCATACTCGAAGTACCAGGTTGGTGCTGTATTGCGAACCAAATCAGGCCGCATCTTCACCGGATGCAATATAGAAAACGCTGCATATCCGACCGGTACGTGTGCGGAGCGTGTGGCAATCTTCAAGGCTGTGTCGGAAGGCGAACGCGAGTTCGATGTGATGGCGGTGGTCACCCCGAACGGGGGTTCACCCTGCGGCGCATGCCGCCAGGTGCTGGCCGAATTCGGTTTGGATACGGTGGTATTGATTGCCAATGGTCTCGGGGAGTTCGTGCTGGAAACAACCGTGGGGGAACTGCTCCCTGGGGCGTTCACGCCGGAGAACATGATACCGGACCGGGAATGAACGAAGCCCGTTCGTTTCGAGTCGAGGCTGTCGTGTTGCGGCATCTGGATTGGGGGGAGGCCGACCGCTTGCTGACCCTGTACACGCGTGAGAAAGGAAAAGTCCGGGCGGTTGCCA
>Ga0105099_10002602_pt1 | contig 10656 bp, 11 predicted proteins | sample PPLLak3cmMay2015_2_FD_79138 | JGI IMG/M metagenome (GOLD analysis project Ga0105099, IMG submission 79138) | Freshwater sediment microbial communities from Prairie Pothole Lake near Jamestown, North Dakota, USA - PPLs Lake P8 Core (1) Depth... | ecosystem: Environmental > Aquatic > Freshwater >...
CAGATAACCCGGAGTAAGCTCGGGCGATATTGTTTATCAGTTCAAGTATCACTACTGTTTTCCCAACCCCGGCTCCGCCAAAAAGTCCGATTTTACCACCCTTCGAGTATGGTTCAATAAGATCGATAACTTTTATTCCGGTGAAAAGGATTTCTTTTTCGGTAGAAAGGTCTTCATATTTGGGGGGTTCCCTGTGTATAGGGTATCCGCCTTTTCTGTCAAGCGGGCCTATTCCGTCAACGGCGTCTCCTGTTACATTCATCAACCGTCCTTTTATCTGTTCTCCAACCGGCATCCTGATAGGAGACCCCGTAGCGTCCACCTGCATGCCTCTTCTAAGACCATCCGTTGAGTCCATTGCTATGGCCCTTACAGTGTTCTCTCCGATATGTTGTTGACATTCAACGACCAGCACGCTTCCATCTTCGCGTTTTATTTCAAGGGCCTCCAGTATGCCTGGCATATCCTCGCCTGCTCCTGAAAAAGTAACGTCGACCACCGGGCCGATTACCTGACTGATATAACCTGTGGGTTTTGACATGTGTCGATATTATTTCACAATACACAAAGCTATTACTTTTGATCTTCGTTTACAAGCGGTTCCTCTCTTTTTCTGTCACAGATATTTGAGTAATTGCCAGCTTTTTGAGAATTCCATTAAGAGGCCTGTTCCTGTTAACTGTTGTCGCATTACTTAATATTGACAGTCTGAAGATGAACGAATAAGGGTTCCTTACTTTTCACGGCCGGTCATTGATAATGCCATTTGCAGCAGAGGCCCCTTTCTTACCTCAGAAACACTAACATTACGAAAATAGGCAAAAGCACTGGTGATGAAATCAGCTGCGAGGCTCTCCGATATCTCTTTTACCCCTAAATCATTATAAATGGAAGTTACTTCACTGATTTTTTCAGAAGGATTAAAATCTGTACTGCTCATCAGTTCCTTCAGACGGACTTCCCTGGCTCCGGTCGCAAGTTCAAGTGCCTTGATCAGAAGGAAAGTCTTTTTATTAACCAATATATCGCCCCCCGTTTTCTTACCAAAGACAACCGGATTACCATATACGTCCAGAATATCATCCTGTATCTGAAAAGCCAGACCAAGGCTTCGGCCAAACTCGTACATAAGATCTGCATTCCGGTCAGAAGCCCCTCCGATCAGTGAGCCTGCCTTAAGGCATGTGGCAAGAAGAACCGCGGTCTTAAGTTCAATCATTCTAAGGTATTCTTCCAGTGAAACAAAAGGTCTGTTTTCAAAATCCATATCCATTTGCTGACCAACACACACTTCAGTTGCAGTATTGTTATAGAGTTTGAAGACTTTCATAAAATGAGGCTGTGGTGTTAATGCAATATATTCATTGGCGATAAAAGCCATTACATCACCTGAAAGAATAGCCTGGTTTAAACTCCATTTTTCGTGCACTGTGGGCGAGTTTCTTCTCACTTTTGCAGAATCCATAATGTCATCATGTACCAGAGTGAAGTTATGGAACACTTCCAATCCGATTGCAGGCATAAGAGCTTCTTCAGGTTTATCGCTAAAGATGTTGCAGGCCATCAGAGTAAGCAATGGCCTAAGGCGTTTACCTCCAATAGACAGCATATATCTGACCGGATCATATAGTCTGGCAGCCTCTTCGTTGCATTTCAGATTACCAACTCCTTTTGTTATAAGTTCATTTAGCTCGTCTTTCGAATACATATGAAGTGAAATTGTGTTCAAATTTATCAAATATAATGATCTCTATTCAGATTTGTTGAGGTCAATCCCGTATTATGCAGAGGCAAACTCAGTTTGATTGCCTGGTATATGCCTGTACCTCTGCTTAATAAGAACTTGTTATTAACATGACCCCCCTTTCAGCAAGGGATTTATTAAAAAAGTTTTATTTTGTACTCTGGCAAAAAGCATTTAAAAAATGGAGTACAAATGCATAGATTTTCTTTCTCTGGTCGGTTCTCTGGGGCTTTTCCTTTACGGGATGAAGACCATGAGTGAAGCTCTGCAGAAAGCGGCAGGGAGTAAGATGCGTCAGATTCTTGCTACAATGACGTCGAACCGGTTCAAGGGAGTTCTCACAGGCCTGCTAATCACCGGAGCAATACAATCATCGTCGGCGACAACAGTTATGATTGTCAGTTTTGTAAACGCCGGCTTGCTTTCGCTTTCAGAGTCGATCGGGGTTATTATGGGTGCAAATATTGGCACAACTGTTACAGCCTGGATAATCTCCCTTCTTGGATTCAACATGAAGATAAGTGTTCTGTCGTTGCCCCTTATTGGGATCGGCTTCCCGCTACTTTTTGCCAAAAGCAGCAATACAAAATACTGGGGAGAATTTACCATCGGTTTTGCGTTTTTGTTTATGGGCCTTGAGTTTCTCAAGGGAAGTGTTCCCGATATCAAATCACATCCTGAAATTCTTGCGTTCCTCCGGCACTACACTGATCTGGGGTTTGGTTCCACCCTGATATTCATTACAATAGGAACCTTTTTGACAATGATTATTCAATCATCTTCAGCCACAATGGCGCTTACTCTTGTTATGTGCAATAACGGCTGGATTTCGTTTGACATAGCTGCGGCGATGGTGCTCGGAGAGAATATTGGTACCACAATAACAGCAAATCTTGCTGCGATTGTAGGAAATGTTTCGTCGAAGCGTGCTGCAAGGGCGCACTTCCTTTTCAACTTTATAGGGGTAATCTGGATAATTGCATGCCTCCCGCTGTTTCTGAGAACTATAGCATCTATAATGGTTTCAACCGGGGTTGCGTCCCCGTTTGATTCAACATCAAGTATTCCGGTTGCACTTTCATTATTCCACTCCTCTTTCAATATAATGAATATGCTTCTGCTGATCGGAATGGTTAAAATAATCGAGAGGACGGTAATATGGATGGTGCCTTCAAAAGAAGACGATGAAGAATTCAGGCTCAAGTATATTAGTTTCGGATTGCTCACAACCTCAGAAATGTCGATTTTACAGGCAAAAAGTGAAATAAACCACTACTCCAGAAGAATTGCCAGAATGTTTGGATTTCTACGTAGCATGTTCGATGCCACCAGTAATAAGGATAAGGAAAAATACGAAGAGAAAATCAAGAAATATGAAAAAATAAGTGACAGTATTGAGGTTGAGATAGCAACCTATCTGACAAAAATCCTTGAAAACCGCGATATTACCCCTGAGAGCTCAAAGAGAATTCGCTCAATGTATAAGATTATTGACGAAATCGAAAGTATTGCAGACTCATGTTACAACATAATGAGGACAATAAGCCGTAAGAATGAGTCCAAAACAATATTCACACAGGATCAGCGAAATAGTATTAACAAGATGTTTGATCTTCTGGACAAAGCTTACGAGATTATGAATGAAAATATTGAGCTTGGGTATAAGCATATAAAACTCGACAAGGCTCTTTCTATTGAAGACGATATAAACGTTCTCCGGAACAATTTAAAGAGCGAGCATCTCAAGAATATTGAGAAAAAGAAATATTCCTACCTGTCAGGTACATACTATAACGATATTTACTGCGAATGCGAGAAGATGGGCGATCACATAATCAATGTCTCAGAATCTATTTATGAGATCCTTCATCCTTCAGTCAAATCTAACCTTTAAGAGCTTCGGCACCGCTCACAACTTCAAGTATCTGGTTAGTTATTGAAGCCTGACGTGCTTTGTTATATTCAAGAGTAAGTGATCGGATCAGAGAGGTGGCATTCTCAGTTGCAGTATGCATTGAGGTCATTCTGGCTCCATGTTCAGCAGCAAATGAATCAAGTATTGCTTTAAAAAACTGTATTTTTAGCGAGCGGGGAATAAGTTCATTTACAATTTCTTCTCTGCCAGGTTCATATATATAGTCCAGGACATCATGCCTTGACTCGTCAGTCTGATCCATTTCTATAGGAAGGAAGACCTCTGTTGTGAGATTCTGTACGGCAGCGTTTTTGAATTGATTATATACGAGTACAACCTTATGCACCCTATCGCAGAGGAAGTCGGCCATGATGGCCGATGCAAGTCTGGTAACAGTTTCAAAACCAAGCTTTGCGTACAGGTGATTATACTCTTCCACTACTACATTATCCAACTTTCGTACGTAATCATACCCTTTTTTCCCAATTGTGGTAAATACCACATTCCCCTTTTGGTATTGTTCTGAAAATTCCTCTGTAATCAACCGTCTTACCTCGCGTATTACATTTGCGTTGAACCCGCCACAGAGACCCCTGTTTGAAGTGATCACAACTAACAATACCTTTTCCGTAGATGACTTTCGACTGTATAGGCTGGCATGGCCGGTGTCTTCCAGACTTTGCGCAAGTCCGGACAGAATATCGCGAAGCTTTGTTGCGTATGGGCGGAGCTGCACAATTCTGTCCTGAGCCTTTCTGAGCCGCGCAGCAGAAACCATCTTCATGGCAGAGGTTATCTGCCGGGTCGATTTTACCGAGCTAATGCGGTTGCGTATAGCTTTTAAGTTAGCCATTTAAAGTCAGATTCGGCCTGAAGATTCAGGCATTCTTCAATCTTTCAATCACAATTGCCGCCGTCTTTTCAAAGGCAGAGGCAACCTCATCATCAAAGACACCCCCCTTAACCTTTGCAAGGATGTTCCCGTAAGAGTTCTCCAGTTCTCTGAGATATTCCTTTTCAAACTCAGTTACCCTTTCGACAGGAATATCTCGCAGTAGTCCTCTGGTTCCGCAGTAGATAATTGCTACCTGATTTTCCACAGGCACAGGTGAATATTGTCCCTGCTTGAGAATCTCTACGTTTTTCGCCCCCTTATTAAGGATAGAAAGTGTCGCTGCATCAAGATCGGAACCGAATTTAGAGAAAGCCTCAAGCTCGCGATATTGGGCCTGATCGACTTTTAAGGTTCCGGCAATTTTTTTCATTGGCTTAATCTGGGCATTGCCTCCGACTCTGGAAACTGATATCCCGACGTTTATAGCAGGACGAATACCGGCATTAAAAAATGATGCTTCCAGAAAGATTTGTCCGTCTGTTATTGAAATAACATTGGTGGGTATGTATGCAGAGACATCGCCGGCCTGTGTCTCGATTACCGGGAGTGCTGTTAACGATCCGCCTCCTTTGACAAGATGCCTGATTGACTCAGGTAAGTCATTCATTTTGGAGGCAACCTCGTCAGATTCGATAATTTTGGCCGCTCTTTCCAGTAATCGGGAATGAAGATAAAATACATCGCCAGGATAAGCCTCCCTGCCAGGAGGCCGTCGCAGAAGAAGTGATACTTCCCTGTAGGCAACGGCCTGTTTGGAAAGGTCATCATAAATGATCAACGCATCCCGTCCGGTGTCACGGAAATATTCTCCAATAGCTGCTCCCGCAAAAGGAGCATAGAATTGCGAGGCTGCCGGATCGGCAGCAGTTGCCATAACAATTACTGTATAGTCCATCGCCCCATATTGCTCAAGGGTTGCCGCAATATTTGCTACCGTTGAGCCTTTCTGCCCTATAGATACATAAATACAGTAAACAGGGTTACCTGCATCATAGTTATGCTTCTGATTTATGATAGTGTCGATTGCAATAGCTGTCTTCCCTGTCTGACGGTCGCCTATAATGAGCTCTCTTTGTCCCCTGCCAATAGGAATCATCGCATCGATTGCTTTAATACCTGTTTGCAGTGGTTGTCTTACGGGCTGTCTGAAGATAACACCCGGGGCCTTTCTTTCGAGAGGGAGTTCATAGAGTTTCCCCTCTATCGGACCTTTCCCATCAAGCGGTTTTCCTGTAGTGTTTATTACCCTTCCCAGAAGACCTTCTCCAACCATTATTGATGCAATCCTGCCTGTTCGTTTGGCAATATCTCCCTCCTTGATCTGATCTGAAGGACCCAGCAAGACGGCTCCTACATTATCTTCTTCAAGGTTTAGTACAATAGCTGAAATTCCGTTCTCGAACTCAAGCAACTCGTTTGAACGTACATTATTAAGCCCGTAAAGACGGGCAATACCATCGCCAACCTGAATGACAGTGCCAACCTCTTCAAGAGTTGCTCCGGCCTGTAGGCCCTGAAGCTGTTCTTTTAAGATTCTGGATACCTCTGAGGGTTTAATTGTTGTCATATATTTTCCCTGTTATTTCAATTTATAGTACAACATGCACTGCATATGCATGTTAACAAGCTACTTATTTGTTATTGCTTTTCTGATCTTTCTCAACCTGTTCTTAACGCTGGCATCAATCACAGTATCATCGACCCTTAGAATAAACCCTCCTATGATATCTTTTTTGACCTCTTCCCTAAGCGAAACCTTTGTCCTGAAGAATTCTGAAACCATCTTTATAATATCGCTTCTAACTTTGTCGCCAGCCGGTACTGCTGTTGTTAGCGAAGCCTGTGTTATACCCTGGTGCTTCACCGATGAAGAAATATAATTCCGAGCAATTGCCGGGAGAAATTGCTCACGTCCATTTCTGATTAACTGCCTGATAAGAGAAAATGATAGACTATTAAGGGTTCCCTCGAATGCTATATTGAGAATCTCTGTTTTCTTTGTTGGGAGAACTACTGGATTTGCAAGGAACGTACGAAACTCTTCCAACAAACTAACCTCAAGAATTAACCGCATATCAGCCTCAATCTCTATTATTATGGCTTTATCGAGAGCCAGTTCAAATAGTGCTTTCGCGTATCTTACAGATATCTTGCTGTCGTTCATAATTTCAGTTCCGGGTGCTGTCGAGTTCGTTAAGATACTTTTCAATCAGTTTCTCCTGCTCCTTGTCTCCTGACAACTTTTCAAGTAGTACACGCGATGCAATATCAAGAGAAAGTGATGCTACCTGCTGACGTATTTCAGACATTGCTGCCGCTTTTTCCCTTTCAATTGCTGTTTTGCTTTTTGTAATAATAATATTCGCCTCAGAAATCGCTTTTTCTTTCGCTTCGCCAATGATTCTTTCAGCAGAATCCCGGGCTTCTCTTACAATCGTTTCCCTCTCTTCACGTGCTTTGCGTAGAATCGCTTCATTATCAGCCTGAAGCTTTATCATATCTTCCCTTGCTTCCTCGGCCGCCATCAGAGCACTTCTTATCCTGTCATTCCTGGCATGTATGGCATTTAAGATTTGTGGCCAGGCGTACCTGTATAGCAATAAAAAGAAGATCAGGAAAGTCAGCGTCGTCCAAACAATCAGTCCCAGTGCGGGTGTCGTAAGGCTATTTGCAAGTACCATAGCGCAGTTTTTTCAAATTTAAGTTAGCCTGCAACCAACCGTTGCAGGCTAACCATGTTCTGTTTACTCAGCGACCAGTGCAACGATCACTGCAAAAAGGGCAGCCCCTTCGATAAGTGCCGCAGAAATGATCATGGCAGTTTGAATTTTTGAAGCGGCCTCAGGCTGACGGGCAATAGCTTCCATAGCATTGCCACCAATTCTTCCGATACCAAGTCCTGCGCCGACTACCGCGATTCCTGCTCCGATTGCTGCTAATGTTCCTGTCATTTTACAAATTGTTAGTTTATAAATATATTAATGATGTTCCTCTACTGCAAGCCCGATGAAGAGCGAGGAGAGGAGTGTGAATACATAAGCCTGAAGGAAGGCGACCAGCAATTCAAGACAGTCCATAAAAAGGACAAATGCAATGGATGCCGGAGCCACCCAAATTGAATTAAATATGAATATCATGCTTATAAGACTAAGGATAATAATGTGCCCGGCTGTTATATTGGCAAAGAGGCGAACCATAAGTGCAAACGGCTTCGAAATTACACCTATTATCTCCACCACAATCATAATCGGTAGTAACCAGAATGGAACACCCGGAGTTGCAAATATATGCCTCCAATAATTCCGGTTACCGCTTAGCTGTGTAATAAGAAAGGTAAATACCGCAAGTACTAGGGTCACTGCTATATTACCGGTAACATTTGCTCCGAATGGGAAAAAGGGGACCATCCCGAGAAGATTATTGATAAGAATGAAGAAAAAAACAGTGAGAAGATAAGGAAGGTATTTTTTATAGTTATGATCTCCGACATTGGGAATTACTATATCATCTTTCACGAACAGAATAACCGGTTCGAGAAACGCCTGCATACCCTTCGGTGGCGAAACTCCTGATTTGCTGTAAGAGCGGGCAAGAGAAATAAAAAGGTAAAGCCCAATCATAGCTGCTATCATCATAGCTGCCACATTCTTTGTCATTGAAAAATCAAGAGGCACATACTCAACGCCTTCGATGTCTGCATGATTCGATTCAATTATTCTTCCTTCCTGAAGACCTTCCTCTGCAATGTAAAAACCATCATGCTGATGTCCGTGAGCAATTTTGCGAGACGAGAAAACACGAAGGCCTGAGTAGCGGCTGTATATTATGACAGGAAGATATATAGCGACACTTCTACCTCCGGGGGTTGTCAGAATATGCCACTCGTGTGAGTCAGCAATGTGTCCCAGAATAAATTCGCTTGTGTTAAATGGTTCTTCACCATGAGTAATGGAATCCTTCTTTTCCTCACCGTTTATTGCGAATACAGAGGAAAAATCAAGGAGGAATATCAGCCCAAGTACAAGTAATCTGTTGGTTCCCAAAATATTAAATCCGTTATGATTGGTTTCTGAGCTTCTTAAGTATTAACAAAACGGTGGATATTCCAAACGATAAATATACTATAAAAAACAGGAAAATATCGATATAGGTGTTGTTTTTTAGTGTTACAAACCATATCAAAGCCAGTGCGGCAGGAATAAGAAATTTGACGGCTATGGCAGCAAGTGTCATGGAGGTCTGGGTTGACGGATCCATATTACTGCCGATATGAACTAATAAAAGACTGATCGCAGAAACTGGAAAGAAAAACAATGGCAAAAACGCCGGGTGAACTGAATTGTAGATATGTCCTGACAGAAAGATAATAACCAGGATCAGGATGGAGCTTAGAATTCCAACAGTTGCAATAATAAGTAGATCTGTGAAAATTGGTCTCAATGATCTGGCTATCTGATAAAATCCTTTATAGATGTATATATAGCTGTTACTACGCCAAACAATGAAAGGATTATCGTAAAAACAGGTGTCTCGGTCCCTGTAAGTTCGTCGAGTTTCATCCCCCCCCACACTGAAATCAGCATGATAACTACCATTTGTACAGCAATGCCACTGTATCTGGAATAAGTTTTAAGGGGGCTCTCTTCCTTATCGTTCTCCTTCTTTTCCTTTTTGATTGAGGGATCCTCCTCCATTTTTAACCTCCTCATTCATTTTGCAGTTGCCGGTAAAGACAGCTCCGGGTTCAATTGAAAGCCTTGAGGTTGCAATCTCACCGTATATTTTTGAGGAGGTTTTCAGATTAAGCAGGTTTTCAACAGAGACTTTCCCTTCGATGATTCCCGAAACTTCAAGATTTTTGCAGAAAACCTCTCCTTTAACCTTTCCTGAAGGCCCTATAACTACTTTCCCTTTTGTGTTAAGGTTGCCATTGAGAGCCCCGTCGATTCTGATGTCGCCATTTGATACGATATTACCAGTAATCTCCGTTCCGTTGCTTATCAGATTAATCGCTGCGGTTGTCTCTACCTCGTTCAGTTTTGCCATAATTATTGTCTTAAGTATTCAAAAATAACTCACAAATATATAAACTATTGCGTTTGGTAGCCAAAATGAGATATATAAAAGTGAATCGTTCGACTGGCCTGAGGCTATTCCGGATCGAATGACCAGTTAACGTACATTGATCCCCATGTGAACCCCCCTCCGAAGGCTGCAAGTATAATCTTATCGCCTTTGTGAAGTTTGTTTCTGTAGTCGTAAAGGCACAAAGGGATTGTAGCGGCAGTGGTATTACCGTAATTCTCTATATTAATCATAACCTTTTCGGGTTCAAGGCCCATTCTTCTGCCGGTTGCATCAATAATTCTAAGATTGGCCTGATGAGGAACCAGCCAGGCAATATCTTCAGCCTTGAGCGAATTCCGCTCCATAATTTCAGCAGCAATATCTGCCATATTTGAAACGGCAAATTTAAAAACACTCTGACCTTCCTGATAAATAAAATGCTCCTTGGCATCAATGGTCTCATGAGAGGCTGGGCGGGCAGATCCTCCGGCCTTGAGGTGCAGGTACTTCCTTCCGGAACCATCGGTTCGGAAAATGTAATCAAGTATCCCTGTGTCATCTTTTGACGGCTCCAGCAGAACTGCGCCAGCTGCGTCGCCAAACAGTGGACAGGTTGTCCTGTCTGTATAATCGGTAATTGAAGACATCTTATCGGCGCCAACTACAATGACCTTTTTCACGGAACCACTCTCAATATATGCAGCACCTGTCTGAAGTGCAAACAGGAAGCCCGAGCAGGCGGCACCTATATCAAAACTAAAAGCCTTTTTAATCCCAACCTTATCAGAAATTATATTGGCCGTTGCCGGGAAAAACATGTCAGGTGTAACCGTGGCACAAATAAGAAGCTCTATTTCGTCAGGAGATGTACCTGTCTTTTCAAGAAGCCCCCTGACAGCCTGTTCGCCAAGATCAGAAGTTGCCTTTCCCTCTCCCTTAAGAATTCTTCTCTCCTTTATCCCGACTCTCTGCATTATCCACTCATCGGAAGTGTCGACCATCGTCGCAAGCTCGTTATTGGTAAGCCTGTATTCA
>Ga0105099_10002603_pt1 | contig 10651 bp, 10 predicted proteins | sample PPLLak3cmMay2015_2_FD_79138 | JGI IMG/M metagenome (GOLD analysis project Ga0105099, IMG submission 79138) | Freshwater sediment microbial communities from Prairie Pothole Lake near Jamestown, North Dakota, USA - PPLs Lake P8 Core (1) Depth... | ecosystem: Environmental > Aquatic > Freshwater >...
ATAATAATGCGTTGAACGGAGGGGTTGTACTCGAACCATCCGTTCTTACGCAGTATTATCCTACGCTTAGGATAATAATGCGTTGAATGGAGGGGTTGTACCCAAACCATCCGTTCTTACGCAGTATTATCCTACACTTAGGATAATTCTTCTTTGCGATGGAACATCCTTTTTTCGGAGAGAGAGGCGGAGTTCTCCAATGATATCTTCGATAAGCTCGTCCGCTTTTGCCTATTTCGCGCCAGGGTGGTGGGTGAAAATATACAATCATTCCCCATCCATACAAAAAATTTAAAATCTCAAATCTCAAATATAAAATTAACCCGCCAGTGGCACACAATATAATTACTCGTGTTCTATGCATGCCACCCATCGATTGGAATTACGTCAGCATATGCAAAACCATTCTGTTCATAGATTTTGCCGACTTCCACCGAAATACTTCTCTGAAACATAGGACCAGCTACGACAACAGTATGGAATTCCCCATTCTCACCACAGGGATCGCAGCCCGCTGGAAATTCTTCAATTATTTCGTTTGTCCATTTTTTTCCAACAAGGCAAGTGGGCAATTTCCTTGAATCGATGCTGCTGATATATGCCTCAATGCCTGATGACAGCATCTCCTGTGCTAATGTGATTGTAGGAATACCCCAACAAGGAAAAAGAGCTTCTATTCCCGAACCTTTCAATTGTTTATTGCGATACGCCCTGATGTCTTCGAGAAAAAGATCACCAAATGCCATGTATTCAATACCCGTAATGGCGGATTCAGCAACGAAGCGTCCCATAATAGAGTCACTTTGTTCATTTGTGCAAGGGTCAGGCAAGTAAATGAAAGAGATTGGTAGACCTATTGCATCAGATTGGCGTTGAAGCATTTCCACTCTGGTTGAATGCATTGGTGCACGATTGCTTTCTTGATTTATTACGGTAAACAGCCCTGATACTTCAAAAAGCGGGTTCTGTCTCAACAGGTAAAGAGCCCATGCGCTATCCTTGCCACTGCTCCAGCTGAGTACTGTTTTCTTTCTCATTAGTGCGCCATTGCCTTTCCGTTCTTTGTCTTCCGTCTTTTCTTCACCGCCGCCTATCGATCAGTGGTGCTAATTTATGGCGTGCAACATTTGCGCAAAGGGTGCTGTTGTTTGCTGTATGTAAATCACCTACCCTATTGTTTTTCTGCTTGGGCGGCGGTTTTTTTCTTGCGGGATTTCTTTAGTTTTTTTTACTATGAAGACTACGTCGGTCAAAGCAGTAAAGACCCCAGGTTTTCCTTTATACTTAAATTCAATTTTAAGGTCGGATATTTTTTTCTTCTTAAAATTATCAAGGTAATCCTTAATCGCTGGCTTTAATAAATCCATATTCCTCTTTAATTTCCAAGACCCATTAAAGTCCTCTGTATCAACAAGTACTAAAAACAACCGATTCTCTGAGCCAAATCTCATCTCACCTTGGTTCTCATACAACCACTTCGCGAGAGTATGTGGATTTTTTTGTGCTTGCTCCAAAATTGAGATTTTTTCATTTTTAAGAGTATTCAAGACTTTTAGGCATTTATCCGTGCCATTGTCTTTCAATTTTTCAGTAATCTCATAGAAAATATCATTGCTGGGTGATTTTTTATTAAAATCAATACCAAGTTCCTTCGCGCATCCCTTTAAGTAAGTTAGTTCAACAGGAAAATCAAACTCATTCCTTTTTGTTTTTACAAACTCGGCCGGTAAATATGTAACTTTCAAATCAAACGGTACATTATCAATAAAAAAGTCAACATGTTTGATCTGACCAACGGTGGGGAGTACTGTTTTGTGCGATTTGAAAATGTGTTCAATTAGAATACTTGACCAGTGGTTATACCAACTATTTAATACATACCCTTGTACTGCAGCCTTAATTTCTGTATCAAATTTCGAAACAAGTAAATCATAGGATTTGATTGCCTTAACATAATGGCTTACAAGATATTTGTCGAGAGAATTTTGGTAATCGCCGCCCCAATCAAAATTTTTAAGCTTGTATAATTCAGAAACAAGTTTCTTTTCATCAAAATCGTCTAATATTGCTTTGTTTTTATCAATAATATAGTCGTCAAGAAGTTTGTGTGATTGTTTAATGTCTTTTGTAAGTATCTCAAAAAGCTCTATGAATTGATCGTTAAGTGAAGTTGATGCTATCTCTATTTTGTTTATTGATAGGAATTCTCCAAGAAAATCCTTCCGTATAATGGATTTGGTTTTTAACCATAATAGACCTTCTGTATCGGTGCTGAATTCCTCAAGCTTTTCACTCTCGTGTAAATTTTTCCAATATTTGAAGGATCTCATTGAAGAAACCTCTATTCTTTGTTAGGAAATGATGTTGACCAGCCATCAATATTTGTAAGTATCGCGGGCAAATGGAACCCGTTATTTAATCCATTTTTTTGGTAAATTAAAACATAGTCATTCTTCATTGCCCCCTTACGGTTATCTTGGACAACAGATGTAGCAGAATAAACCATTGGGAAGCAACCAAGAAATTTTAATGAAACAGAATTATTTTCAATACATTTGAGATATTGCCAGCTTTCTTCATCACGTGCATTGAAATATAAAGCAATATACCCTCCTTGCTTTAACACTCTGGCAGTTTCCAGAAAGAAATCTGTCATTTCGGAATTGTATAAACCTTTAGATTTTTGTCTTTCCTTTGCATTGGAAACAACTATTTCGCTCTTAAAATCGACGCTATAACCTAATAGTGAATTCCACATTTCGCTTAATTCGAGGTATGGGACGCGATCACTATGGGGAGGATCCGTACAAACAAAAACAACTGACTCATCTGGAATGCTTATCAATGCTTTCCGACAATCAGAATTAATTAACCAAGCATCAGCATTATCTAAAGCTATTTTCGAAATATCATTTGAAACCTTGGAAGAATTAGACCTATGATCAGGTAGCGCTTTAAGAAGTTTATTTCCACGGCTCTTGAAGCAGTTCCATACGTTAATCTCAAAGTGGGTTTGGGGTAACCAATAACCAATAACCCAACTACCAACTTCAATTTTATTATCCACACCATTACGTTTCCCATTTCCACCACGATTTTTTATCGCGAATACCATATTTGACATTTGGCCGGACGAAGATGTGAGAGTTAAAAGCAAGGCGCGTTTTAGTTGTGGTGGGTAATTAGAAACCGCTTCAAGAATTAAATCGATGTTGTGCATTGCACGGCCAGTGAAAATATCCTTGACTGACATTGTCGGCTTGACATTTATTCGTGAATTCGTAAAAAAAGTTAAATTTCTAAAATTCTTTGGCGAATAATCAATGAACTTTTTAAAAAGATCAATATCATGCTGTAGTGGCGAAATTTCAATCCTTGTTCGACCTGTTTCCGGCTTAATCCAAATTGATGCAATTTGGCTATCTTCCCATAAGTAATGAGATGCAATACGATTATCTGATGTTAAGTAGGTCTCATTTATTTCTTTGGCGACTGTTAATTCAATTTCTAATAAAGCTTTGTAATACTCTTTTTTAGGGGGGAGGTTTAAGAGAAATGTTGAATGCTCAATTGAAAACGGGTTTATGTCCAATCCTATAAATCGGCGATTACGGTGAAGTGCTTCAAGAGATATTAATCCCGAACCTAAGAAAGGGTCCATAACTATATCATGTTCTTTTGTTAGATTTTCAATTAGATAGGATAGGCTTTCGGTCGGTTTTTTACCCCAATATTTATGAAAACCTGATAAACCGGTATAAGCTTGGGGTGTTAAAAGATCTTCTGTTTTTGTAGGTGTAAAAACATCAGGGAATAAATTTACCTGAGTTGCTTCTAATGGTGCAGAAAAAGTCATTTTAACTCCTAAAGAGACATTTTAATCGATTAAGGTGCCATACTATCTTTGTAAAAATAGCTTCCTCCACTCAATTATGTCCTGGTTTTAATTTTATTTATTCCGCCGCCGCCTGTTTGTCTTGAACGGGGGTGCATTCATCGTATTTTATTTTTTTCTTCTTCCCGTCTTATCTCAAATCTAAAATCAAATATTTCTATATAAAAAATCTTAATTCTTAAATTTCTTTAAGGGGGTATCCCCTTGTTTCAGGTGAGCTCTATTAGTGGTAGATTGGGATTGAAAAATCGCAACATCCTGTTGTCGTAATTAAACAACCTGAATAAAGGAGATACCCCCTTTTCTTTATTTCAATACAACCCGCTGCTGAAACCCGATGCCCGGCCCGGTAACGTGTACAAGGTACAACCCTTTAGCCAATCCCTTCATAGATAGTTCTTCGCGCTTTCCGGACAAGAGATCGTGTCTGGATACGATGCGGCCGCGCGTATCCATTACTGACAACTTGAGTTTCGTGTTTTTTGGCGAATCATACTGAATGGTAAAGCTGTTGCGTCCCGGGTTCTGGAACAGTAAAAACTTTTGCTGATTGTTCGAAAATGTTGCCAGCGGATTACTGACGCCAAGCTGTCCGAGGGGCTTTTTATAAACAAGGTAATAGGGGTCGGTGCCGACACCGCTTACTCCCCACTTGATTCTCATATAGCCGTTTTCGCCCCATGCTGTGCCGAATGAATTCTTGAGGTACCAGAAACCGCCTGCAGAGTCGTTCCATCCGACCATTTCCAGAATATGATCAGTCTGCCGGGTATCGTTATAGGTGAAAATCCCGCTCTTATAATTCATAAATTGCGTGTTGTTATACCGTATGCACACAACCAGAGACCCATACGCAAGAATGTATTTCTTGAGCGAGTCAACTGCAGGCACGAAACTCGACGTGTAGATTTTTTTATAGCTTGCGGCTTTTTCTTTGTACGGGTAGGATGGCAGGCAATCTTCGTCCTGGGCTATGTACGGCTCGTCCGCTTCGTAGACGCACCCCTTGCTGACGAAGTATTTAAACGCGCACCACCCGCCCTGGCATCCGTAGGACGTATTGTCGCAGTTGACAAACCACTGTTCCGAAATATCCCGCTCAACACCGTCCGTGGCCTTGATGAGGGTTTCGAATACAGCACAGGTCCCGTGCGCCCAGCAGCTCCCGCATTCGCTGATCTTCTGGTCCTTGACCGGCGTCAGCACCTTATAATCCATCAGATTGTATCGCTCAGGATATGCTTTGGAAAACGAGGTTGTAGCCGGGTCGCCCGAAGCAGCGTCTGGTTCCATTTTAGCCAGAAAACGCTCCCTCCCGGAGCCGCAGTATGCTCCTCTGGTTTGCACATAAACGGAAAATGTCTGTAACGCAGGCGAGTCTTTCTCCCAGGGTCGCTTATACTCAAGAATCAGCCGGGACTCCCCTGCCTTTACTCCGGCAAACCGGATTGTCTGATAACCGTCCGGAACACCCATTGCCGGAGCGCCGGAAGCATCAACCTCCCCGGTCTGCTCAAAGTCCCAGTCACCGAATTCCCGCAAAACATCGCTGCGTATCTCCTTAACGCTCCAGCAGCAGCCGGATGCGGCATACGGAGAATAGAGGCGAACGTGCAGCAATTGATCGTTGGATATGAAAACGGTTTCACCGCTGTTGCCTTCAGTCACTGAAACCTTATTGTATGCAAAAGCAGTAACGGAAAAGACAATAAGAAATGAGATGAAAAGACGTGCCATAGTTCGGGTTCCCCTTTTTAATAAAGAAATATTCTGATTATAACTCTGTTAATTACAAAATAGCATTTATTGAAGCAAAACGTAAGAGATTTTTATGTCGCAAAAATTCGATGGTTTTTTTGTCGTTCGAGTCATAATCAATGCTGGTTGCATAGATATCTTTAATCTTCTGATAGAAAAAACGCTCTGAAAGCCGTATTTCGCGTATTTTTTCCTGCAACTCATTGAAATAGTTCATGGAATTGCCGGATTTAAACCGGTCGGTATTCAGGGAAAAACCTTTAACGATGTATTCCTTAAGCCGTTGAGTTGCCCAGATGCGGAATTGATTGCCCTGCAAAGACTTAACGCGGTAGCCCACAGAGATAATAACGTCCAGGTTGTAGTAATTGGTATCGTACTTTTTGCCATCCGGCGCAGTTGTCCGGAAATTCCGGACAACTGTATCTTCAATTAACTCATTCTCGTTAAAAATGTTTCGGATATGTTCGGATAATGTTCTTTTATCTTTGTTAAACAACTCGGACATATGTGCCTGAGTCAGCCACACTGTTTCCGCTTCCAGACGAACATCGATTTTAATGTTGCCGGAAGGGGCGCGGTAGATGAGGAGTTGGGAGTTGGAAGTCATGGGTTTATCCTGGTAGATTTATTTTCCAGTGGAGAAATGTTGAATTACTGTTTGAGTTATTCTTCCGGGTATTTTTCGCGATTTGTGTGATTTGTTCATGATAAATAAAATGGTTTGTTTTCAGGCGCGGGTCAACGGGAAAAGCGTTTTTCGGTACTCGTGGTTCGTCGCTCGTTATTTGGAACTGTCCTGCGGAGGGGTGTTGTTTTTTTGTACTACAAAACATTCCCCATCCCTGTAAAAAATCTGAAATCTGCAATCTGAATTCTGAAATCCCTCCCTAAAATCCTGATTGAGTCTTTCTCCCGCCCGCCTTCTGCACTACCGCATACTTCTTCTCAATACTCCTCTTGAAATCCTCCGGTATCTCGTTCCAATCCAGGACATCAACGGAAAATGGCAGGTTTGATTCTTCGAATGCGCCTTTCAATTTCAGCAGCAGTTTCAAGGGGATTTTTTCTTTTCCGGCAACAACCAGGTCGAGGTCGCTTCCTGAGTGGGAATTGCCATTTGTCCTGCTGCCATAGGCCCGTACTTCGCAGTCAGGGATCAGATCGTGCAGAATAGCGGCGATGATCGCCCGGTGCTTTTCTGAAATATCAAGCATTGCCGAATTTCTCCTTCAGACGGGCTTCGAGGGCATGCACGTCCTTCAGAAAATCGGGTAGAAGGCTGAGCGTATCGCGTGCGAAGCCGATGCCGTAATCATGTGCCGTGCTGTTGCGGTTATCGCGATAGGAAAACCACCGTTCCACCGTTTCCAGGTCGGGCAGCAATCCATGTTTCAATGCCTGGCGGAACACTTCTTTGAAAACCATTTCGTCAACAGCACGAGGCGCTCCGATGTACTGTTTAAGCGCCTTTCGCAGCAGCTTGCCCGCAGTTTCAAGGGACAGTTCATATCCTTTAACAACGGCATTTCGGAAAATCTCGTAATCAATACTTTCCTGCGTGGACTTTTCGAGCAGAACCAATGATGACTCTAATGTCTGTATGCATCTGCTCAAATGGCCGGTAAGTATTTGCATAGGTACGCCCCTTTGTTATACATCACTGTTATGAATATATATAATTCATGGCATTTCCAGCTTCAAGCAATTTTGACGAAAACGATTATAGCACCCTGGGGTATTTGGAAAAAAATTGCAGGAGCGGCTGGTATTCATCCGTTGATATCGATAACAAGACCCTCGATATTGGCAATATCATCGATCAACTGGTTAAAATCCCCGTTAGTAATGTCTTTCGTGTTGATCTCGGTGACTTCGCCTTTTTTGTTCAGTTTTGCGATGTCCATGAACACCAGGTCCTCTTTTTGATATACGCAGAAGCGCAGGGGCATGCTGCGTTTGAGCAGGTCGTCGTTGGATTTTTCCGTGGCTTTTGACAATGTTTTAAAATAGTCTTTCACTTTTTTATTTGGCAGGTGCTTCTCTTTTTCCTTTTTTTCCTGCCAATTTCTCCGGCCTACCTCGCCAAATCCCATTGTCGATAATACCGGCGATGCGGATTTGACGTTGTATGCATGAGACATATCATCTACTTTTCTGTAATCCATAATTCAGCCAAAACCTTTATAACCCATTATAATTAATCATGTTGAATAATCCACTCCTTCACTTATCTTTATGCTCTCCTATTACTTATATCGTATTTAGCGCATCGTTTCTTAACGTGTTTAAGCAGAATGGCCTCTGCAATTTATGACCGGAAGGGATGAGGGCTTATGCAAATCCGAAATTCGAATATCGAAATCCGAAACAAATTCGAATAAAGAAATGAACAAATGTTCAAAACAAGAAAATGCATTTCAATTCAACGGAGGGCATTTTTTCTTTCGTAACCCAAATTTTGTATTGATCCGCGTAAATACTTCTCCGCTATTCGCTCCGTAGTACCTTGTCCGCACAATCCGCGTCACTTGTAGTGAGCCTGTCGAACTATCCGTGTTCTATTCTTCTCTCCTTATAAATTCAAAGCCCTCCTTCACAGTCGGGCTACTGAATTATTCCCAACCCAATTATTGTATTGATCCGCGTCTTACCCCTCCGCTGATACCTTGAGCTGCGGGGTACGTTGTCCGTGTTCTATTCTTTTTTTTCCTAGCCCAACCTTCCGGTTTATTTTCTTAATCCGCGTAAATCCGCCCAATCCGCGTCATCCGTGTTCTATTCTTTGTTTTACTTGGAAATTCACCCCCTCTTTCACCATCGTGACAATTGATCGGGGTGTTGTATTTTACGGATTAGGAAAATCCGGCTGCTTCAGCTCTTTTAAGGATTGAAGTATTGCGATATGGTCCCGCTCCTCCTCAATAATCGCATTAACCCCTGCTCTGAATTCGTTTCCTTTTATTTTCGTCAGAATAGACGTATAATATTCAATCGATTTCTTCTCCAGCGCAACCGCACTCTTCAGGGCGCTTTCCATGCCTGACAGCATTTTTGTTTTATTCACATTTGTTATTATGGTTTGAAACGCCTTTTTTGCGATGTTCCGCGCCTCTTTTTTCTCGTGTTTTCTGGGAACAATACCGTCCTGCATCAGGCAGAAAATCTCGAAATGATCTTTCTCCTGATCTGCAAGAAAATGTAAAACACCCGCAATCTCCTCGAACGGAGCCTCTTTCGCTAAATTCCGGTAAAACCGCTGCCCTTCGGTTTCGATACCTTTTGCCAGTTCCCATATTTCATTCATGGTAACCCCCCGGGGGAATTTTAAATTTTAAATTTTAAATTTTAAATTTGAAAAAAAAGAAATTTGAATCTGGAAGCCCAACCTTCTTTAACCGTTATGATATTCTTTGTTCAAGTTTCTTGTTTCCTGTTTTTTTTCTTTATCCAGCGATCAGTATCCAAATTTCAAAAACTGTTTTTTTATTATAAATTTAATTGATTATTATGCCTATATAACATTCCCCAACCTTATAAAAAATTTAAAATTTCAAATGTAAAATCTCAAATCTTTTATTACCACCCTTCCCTCGTAACCCCGGAAAATCCTGAAATGGGGGGTTGTTTATTTACGCAATATATGGCACCCTCTCACGCCGTTCTTCTCAAAATAGTCCTGATGATACTCTTCAGCTTCGTAAAAAACCGGTGCAGGCACAATCTCGGTCACTGCTGTATCGGTATATATACGGGATGCATCGAACTTTTTTTTCGATTGTTCCGCAGCTCTCTTCTGAAGCTCGTTGTGAAAAAAAATCGCTGAACGGTACTGATCGCCAATGTCCGGTCCCTGCCTGTTCAGCGTGGTCGGATCGTGCATGCGCCAGAAATAATCCAGCAGCTCGTCATAGGAAACTTTCTTCGGGTCAAACACAACGCGCACCGCCTCGGCATGGCCGCTGAGTCCGGAACATACCTTTTCGTATGAAGGATTCTTCAAATGACCGCCGGTATATCCGGCTTTTGTGGCAACAACACCGGGCGCCTCCTTAAACCCGGCTTCCACACCCCAGAAACAGCCTGCGGCGAATGTGGCGGTGTCATATCCGTTTATTCCTTCGGTCAATATAGCATCCTTATTGATGAACAGGCGCTTATACTCCCCATACCCCTCTTTTTCAAGGTTCTCGGCAGGGATAAACCTGAGCGCAGCCGAATTTATGCAATACCGGAGGCCGGTGGGCGCAGGCCCGTCGTTGAATACGTGTCCAAGATGAGAATCCGCATTTTTGCTTTTAACCTCGACTCTTTCCATGTTATGACTTCTGTCGGTTCTCTCGATGATATTCTGCTTTACAAGGGGTTGAGTAAAGCTTGGCCATCCGCTTCGCGAGTCATATTTATCTGCAGAACTGAAGAGAGGTTCTCCCGATACTATATCTACGTATATTCCGGGCTTTTTATTATCCCAGTATTCGTTGTTGAAAGGAGGTTCTGTACCACAGTTCTGCGTTACATGAAATTGTAACGAATTAAGCTTGTCTTTCAATACACTCTTGTCCATACCGCCTCCTGCCGCTACACTGCCGTACATAAACAGTAGTACACTTATCTGTAGCATTAATAAAGTTTTATATTCGATTTTCCTGTAATACATTATAATATTCCTGCATAAAAATATAAACCCTTTATTAAAAATTAACTGCAAATGAAGTGCCAACGAATCCGGTCAAGAATAAAATGATTCACCATTAAAGGTTAAAGGAATTACTACATGCACCCTATACTGTCGGGGATGAAGGAGGGTTAATAATGCGTTGAGCTGAGGGGTTGTACTCAAGCCATCTGCTTCTACGCAGTATTATCCTACACTTAGAACCTTACCGCTACGATTCTGACAAAAATAGCAAGAAAACAGGTATTAGCATAGAGCAAGGTTTGGTGTGATGAAGAATTCTCTGATTTTAAGGCCGAGAGCGACGACTTTTTTACCGA
>Ga0105099_10002604_pt1 | contig 10651 bp, 2 predicted proteins | sample PPLLak3cmMay2015_2_FD_79138 | JGI IMG/M metagenome (GOLD analysis project Ga0105099, IMG submission 79138) | Freshwater sediment microbial communities from Prairie Pothole Lake near Jamestown, North Dakota, USA - PPLs Lake P8 Core (1) Depth... | ecosystem: Environmental > Aquatic > Freshwater >...
CTTCGTCCTCTACGGCCACTTCGGCAGCTACATGCCCGGCCTCTTTTACCACCGCGGCTATAGCTGGGAGCGGATGATCACCTACCTTTTCAGCCTGGACGGCATCCTCGGGCTTCCCGTCCTAGCCTCGGCCCACTACATATTCCTTTTCGTGCTCTTCGGCGCCTTCGTGGATTCCTCCGGCGCCGGGCGGTTCTTCGTGGATTTCGCCCGCTGCATCGCCGGGCGCCTTCGGGGAGGCCCGGCCAAGGTGTCCATCGTTTCCAGCGCGTTGATCGGAACCGCTTCGGGTTCGTCGGTGGCCAACGTCGTCGTGGACGGGGTGCTCAACATCCCCTTAATGAAGGCCAGCGGGTTTCGCGGAGCGGTGGCCGGCGCCATCGAGGCCATGAACTCCACCGGCGGCCAGATCGTGCCGCCCGTCATGGGCGCGGGCGCTTTTCTGATGGCGGAGATCCTGGGGGTCCCCTATTCCAAGGTTGCCTTGGCGGCCGTGATCCCGGCTTTTTTTTATTACGGCGCCGCCTATTTCATGATCGACTTCTATTCCGCCTCGATCGGATTGAAAGGCCTTACGAAAGAGGAGCTGCCGATATTCCATAAAATCATGCTGGATAAGGGTTACCTGCTCATCCCGATCATCGTCCTGCTCATCTGCCTGATGGTGTTGATGTATTCCCCCTACCTCTCCGCCATGGCCGGCATCGTTTCTTTGATCGTCGTGAGCTGGGTGCAGAGCGCAACCCGCCTCGGTCCGAAAAAGGTCCTTGACATCCTTTCCAAGGGCGCGCGGGGGTCCATGGAAATCGCCGCCACCTGCGCCGCAGCCGGCATCATCGTGGGGATCCTGACCCAGACTGGACTGGGGACGAAGTTCGCCATGATCATCTTCAACTACTCCGGCGGAAACCTCATCCTCGCCATGATATTCACCATGCTGATTGCGATGGTTCTGGGCATGGGCATGCCCACCACCGCCGCCTACGCCATCTGTGCCTCGGTTTTGGCGCCGGCCCTGATCCAGATGAATGTCCCGGAGCTTGCCGCCCACCTGTTCATATTCTATTTTGCGTGCCTCTCGGCCCTTACCCCGCCGGTGGCACTGGCCTCGTTTGCGGCCGCCGCCATCGCCAACGCAAAAACTTGGGAGGTCGGTTGGCAAGGCATGCGGTTTGCGATTGCCGGCTTCCTGATTCCTTACATGTTCGTGCTTGGGCCGGCCATGGTGCTGGAAGGCACCGTTTTTGAAATCGTTATGGTCGTCATCACCGGCACCATAGGGGTCATCGCCCTCGCCGCCTCGGTGCAGAACTGGCTGCTGGCTCGCTGCGCCGTTTGGGAGCGCATCGCCTTGTTCGCAGCGGCGATCACGCTGATCAAACCGGGCTGGGTCACGGACCTGATCGGTGCGGTCATCATGGCCATCGTCGTTGCCCTGCAGCTGACGCGCAGGAAAAAAGCAGGCCTCGCGTCGGCATAGTCTTTTGGGGCACAATCTGCTCGCAAACACACAAATCGATTGACGCAAAAGGCCGTAAGGGGCAACCCCTCACGGCCTTTTGAATTGCCAAAAGAGTTCCACGCCGCGTTATCGCCCCTGCCACCATAGGTTTCACTCTTTCTTGAACGGCAATCGCATGGTGAATGTGGTTCCCTCACCAAGCTGAGACTGAACATCTATATCGCCGTTGTTCTCCTCAATTAGTTTGCGGGTGACCAGCAGACCGAGCCCCGTCCCCTTGGGTCCTTTTGTGCTGAAGAAGGATGAAAAGATCTTCTCTTTGACCTCGTCACTCATGCCGGAGCCGTTGTCTTGAACTTCAAACCGGAGGGCGCCTTCTCCCTCGACAGAGGTGGTCAACTTGACCCAATGCGCCTTGCCCGGACTGGGGTCGTCCCTGCAGGCATCGATGGCATTGGATACCAGGTTCAAAAGCGAGCGGTGCAGGCTGCGGCCGTCCATGACGACTTCATCGATTTCGGCGGAAAGGTTCTCAAGGATGCGGACATGTTTCTCGGCAGCCGTCTCTCGCATCAGCTCGCACACCTCCAAAGCGATTTGATTCGGCCGGCAGGGTGCGTATTCGGGCTCTCGCTCTTTCGAATAGGAAAGCAGGTCCTGCACCAATTCAGATGTGCGGTCGATGTTGCGCTGCACCATCTGCCAGCCGGTTTTAAGCTTGTCGGTATTGTCTTTGTCAATGCCGATGTTCACTAAGTAACTCCCCCCCTTGAGCCCGTGCAGGATATTCTTGACGCAATGGGCCATGCCGGCCACCGTCTGTCCGACGGCGGCCAGACGCTCGGCGCCGAGCAACTCCTTCTGCAGCCGCTTGATTTCTCGCAGGTCCTGAAAAAAGGCCACGATACCCATCATTTTATGTTTTTCGCGCAGAATGGTGCCTGAAAACCGCACCGGGATGCGGTCGTCATTTTTAGATAGGATGGTCGTTTCGTTCCAGGGCAGATTCCGCTTGGGAGTGCCGCGGGTCAGTGCCTCTTCCAGGACGCGGACGATGGCCCCCGGGTAAATGGCGCGCGCATCCATTTTACCGACGACATCGGACGCCGAATAGCCGAAAATGCTTTCAGCCGCCGGGTTGAAAATGACGACGTTCCAGTGTTCATCCGTGGCCACGATCCCGTCGTTGGAGCTGCCGATCAATTTAGCCTGGAAACTGGCCTTTCTGCGCACGTCTTCCTCGAGCAGATGGTTTTCAATAGCCACACCGATCCGGTTGGCGATAAGCTCCAGCGACCGGACTTCGTTGGCACCGAAGTGCTTCGTTTGACGACTGGCGGCTCGGACCAAACTCAGGCTCTTATTGTTTTTGCCGAGAATGGGGATGTACACGAGCGATTGCAGGCCCTCCTGCTTGAGCAGCTCGATCTCCGGGCCCGCCGTGGCGGGCAGCTCGTCGAAAACCGATACCTTCCCGCTGCGGGCCACCTGTGCGACCATGCTCTCGGCGTCGGCCATGCGGTTGCGAAAACACAGGTTTTCGGAGTAGCCGTAACTATACCGCAGGTGATAGGTGCCGTCGGGTTTGATGATGAAGATGCAGACGCCGTCCAGCAAAAAGATGCTGGCGACTTCTTCGATGGCGGCCTTGATTCGGCCCTCCAGACTCAATCCTCCGCTCAGCGTTGCATAGATGGAGCAGAAGGTGGCCAGTTCCTTGGTATGCCGCTCCCGCTCTTTTTCCGCGTTTCGCTCTTCCGTTTTGTCCCAAATGGTTTCGATGGCGCCGACCGTTTCTCCCCCCTCCGTCCGGATGGGAGCCGCCGTGAACCAGCACCATTTGCCGCCCTCCCCCAGATTGGGGAAAAACGCTTCCGATTCGTAGGCTCCGTCGATAAAGGCTGATTGACGCCATTTGCTTCCATACAATTTGCTGATCTGCATCGCATCGGTCTGATCTAGAATGACATCGGCCATAGAGGGGCGCGCCTGATCGTAGAAAGGCGCCCACTGCCTGCGAGTCCCGACCATGTCTTTGGCGGCAATACCGGTGAGGCGCTCCAACGCCTTGTTCCAATGGGTCAGTTGGTGCTCCTTGTCGATCACAAAGGTCGGTATGGTACTCCCGTTGATGATCTGGGACATGGTCTGCTCTTTGGCGCTGATTTCCTCCACTTTTCGGGCCAACTCCTTGTTTTTACGCTCACGCTCTTCTTCTGCCTGTTTTTGTTTGGTGAGATCCCACAGCGTCTCGATAGCACCCACCACCGACCCATCCGGAGTTTTGATAGGCGCCGCCGTGAAAAAAATCCAGACTCCGTTCTCGCCCAAGTGGGGGAAGAACTCCTCGACTTCGTAAGCGTCATCAATCAATGCCGACCTTTTCCAGCGGGTGCTATAAAGGCGCCAAAGTTCTTCTTCACTTACGCCGTCTAAGATCAGGTCGGCCATGGTAGGGCGCTTTTGCAACCGGAAGGGTTTCCATTGATGATCAGTCCCCACTATCTCCTTGCTTGCATATCCGGTTAGTTTCTCACACGCCTTGTTCCAATAAGTCACCCGATGATTTTTATCGATGACAAAGGTAGGTATCGTGCTGCCGCTGATGATCTGGGAAGTGATCCATTCGCTTTCCGCCAGATTGACACGCGTCTCGCGCGCAAAGGTGTTGGCGGCGCGGTTGATCTTCAGCACAAAATCGTAAAACTCCCCAAAAAGACTCTCAAGGGCCTGCACATTGCCGGGATTTTCCCTGATTTTATTGAGAACTTCTGTTTTTTTAGTATCGATCTGCAGGGTGTCCAAAATAACGCGGGCCTGGTAATGGTCAACGAATAGGACGCCGGGCGGCTTGGTCTTCTGTACGACCTCCTTGAGGCTGTCATCCCCTGTTAGATCAAGAATCAGATCAAGGCCTTCTACGGAGAAAAGCTCCCGGCAGTCACTGGTGGTAAAGATGCCCTTCTGCTGCGCGTACTGGAGTCCGACCGCCTGACTGTTTTTATCGGCCACCCCTAAAATCTTAGGCCGCTTCCCGGGTGACTCTTCGCAAAAAATGGACTCCAGGAGCAACTTGCATCTGCTGCCGCCGCCGATGACAGCCAACTTGAAATCTTCAAGACGTTCGATCATGGGAGCCTCCTTGGGCATGCTGCCGGCAATCATCCGCCTCGACCCGCGGTTCGTTTCTTTTTGAGGCGGCTGGTCGGCATCGCCGTGACAGGATCTTCCGGCCAATGGTGTTTCGGATAGCGACCGCGCATCTCCTTTTTCACGTGATGATAGCCGCCGGCCCAGAAACTGGCAAGGTCTTGGGTCACCTGCACCGGTCGCCCGGCCGGGGAAAGCAGATGGATCAGCACCGGTTGCCGGCCGCCGGCGACCCGCGGGGTGTCCCCGCACCCGAACATCTCCTGAACGCGCACGGCCAAAACCGGGATCTCGCCGGAATAGTCCACCCGGATGCGCGTTCCGGAGGGGACTTCGATGTGGGTGGGCGCCCATTCATCCAGCCGGCGGCGCTGCTCCCAGCTAAGCAGCCTGGAGAGAGCGCCGGCGAGGTCGACGGCTTTCAGGCCGCTGATCCGGGTGATGCCGCCGATGTGCGGGTTCAGCCAGCGCTCCAGGGAATCGGTCAGTGCCCGGTCGGAAACATCCGGCCAGTCGGCCTCATCGCCCATGACCCGCCCGAGAAAGATCACCCGTTCCTGCCACCGTCGGAGGCGGGGGGTCCAGGGCAGGCACCCGATGCCGGTCTGGCGGATGCCTTCGATAAGAGCCGCAGCCACGCGCGCCCGATCCGGGTGATCCAGCGGTACGACCTTCAATGCCAGGCCGCCCAGACCCAGGGATCGTTCCATCTTCACGGCGGCCGTGCGTTTGTCCCAGGCGATGACCTCGCGGGTATCCAGGGCGTGGCCGAAATCATCCAGAATCGTTGTCAACTCGCAAGCCGCAGCCAGAAACACGCGCGCCTCGCGGCGCTCGCCGTCGAGCTCGGCTGCCACCATGTAGTCCGCGGCCGCCAGCGGCTCGGGGGAAGGAAAGAAAGCGCCGCGGCCGTTGGCCAGCAGAAATCGACCGGCGGCGCCGGGTCGGCGCTGGCCGATCCGATCGGGATAGGCCCAGGCCAGCATGCGGCCGACCAGCCGCCGCGCCGCGGGCCGATTTGAAAAACCCATCCGCTGCCGAAGCACCTCGGCCGCGCGCAGACAGCGCCGCAGCGCCGGCCGATCGACCGAGAAACGGCCCGCTTTCACCCACCGGCCCCCATCCGGCCGGACCATGATGTCGAGACGCAACCCCAGATCGGAATCGTATTCCCCGGCTGGAAACTTCACAAAATCACGTTCGCTCAGGACCGCGGCGAGATCGCAGGCACTCGCCCCCACGCCCTGCCGCTGGGCCTCGAGCACCATGTGCGCCAGCCGCGGGTGCATCGGCAGACCGGCCATGCGGCGGCCGTGATCGGTCGCCTGCCCGGCCGCATCGAGTGCTCCGAGATCCTTCAACAGTGCGCGGGACTGCCGGCCGGCCGCCTCCGGTGGCGGATCGAGCCATTTGAGCTGCGCCGCATCCGTGACGCCCCAGAGAACGAGCTCCAGCATCAGCGCGGCCAGGTCGGTCTGCAGAATCTCCGGCGCGTTGCATTCCGCCAGCGCGGCGTGGCTCTCCGCACTCCATAGGCGCAAGCAGACCCCGGGCTCGGTACGGCCGGCCCGGCCCCGGCGCTGGTCGGCCGCGGATTTGGACACCGGCACCGTTATGAGCCGGGCCATGCCGCTGCGCACGTCGAACCGCGGCGTCCGCACGAACCCGCCGTCCACCACCACCCGAATGCCTTCGATCGTCAGGCTGGTCTCGGCGATGTTGGTGGCCAGCACGATTTTGCGGCGACCGGCCGGGGCGGGCGCAATCGCCTGATCCTGCTCCGCTTTGGACAGGTTGCCGAAGAGCGGCGCCAGAATCCATTCACCGCCGAGGCCCGCGGAGGCCAGCATGGCCAGCACCCGGCGGATTTCCGCCGCCCCGGGCAGAAAAACCAGCAGGCTGCCCGCCTCACTGCGCGCAGCGCCGAGGACGGCCTCGGCCACGGCCGCTTCGAGTTTGCATTCGCGGTGCCGACCGATGTAGCGGGTTTCGACCGGGAACTGCCGGCCCTCACACGCGATCACCGCGGCGCCGCCCAGCAGAACTGCCACCGGCGCCGCCTCCAGGGTCGCAGACATCACGAGCAGCCGCAGGTCGGGGTTCAGGACTCCCTGCAGGTCCAGGCACAGCGCCAGCCCAAGATCGGATTCCAGGTGCCGTTCGTGGAATTCATCGAAGATCACCAGGCCCACGCCGGAAAGCTCCGGGTCGCTTTGCAGCATGCGCGTCAGGACCCCCTCCGTCACCACCTCGATCCGGGTCGTCGGCCCGACCCGCGTGTCCATACGCACCCGGTAGCCCACCGTCTGCCCGACCGGCTCGCCCAGCAACTCGGCCATGTACCGAGCCGCCGCCCGCGCCGCCAAACGCCGCGGCTCGAGCATCACGATCTTGCGGCCTGTCAACCAGAGCTCGCCCAGAAGGGCGAGCGGTACACGGGTTGTTTTGCCGGCCCCCGGCGGGGCCAGCAGAACCGCGCCGGATCCCCGGCGCAGGGCTGATCTTAATTCGTTCAGTACGGTATCGATGGGCAGCGAGGTCATGGAATCAACCGGTGATCGGTTTTAGTAAAATATCCAGAAAAACTTTCTTCATGCCATCCGAAAGAGCTTGTCAAGACATTTTCAAATGGTGCAATCGAATTGTCTGTTATCCCGGTTAGTAAGGAATGTTTGCCGATTCCTGAGAAGACTGCGTTGAGCCCTCTAGGAGCAAGCATGTCCTTTCACCCTCCTGGAGATCACCGGAAACCGCTGTCATGCGTCTTGTCGATTGTCTTGAGAGAGCCGATCTTAGATGGTGCGCAATCGGAGGCATTGCGGTGAATCATTGGGCTGCTGAGCCCATGGTTACTCAAGATGTTGATTTGGTAGTTGCTGTGGATATCGACTTCAAAAAACCCGTGTTGAGACCCTCCCCAACCACCGGAACCCCTTAAGAGCCTGCCGCCGGTGAGAGCCGGCCGTCTTCCCTCGGAAAATTACTTTTCGAAAAACGGTTGTCAAACTCGTGGGCCCTTCATGGAATTTTCATCCTTGATTTTGAGTGAAACTTAATTTAGCAAGAACCCTTCAGCAAAATTGATATGTCACAACCCGCCGCTTCGGAAACTGTATTCAAGGGAGGAACCATGCCCAGGCGCACAGACATCCACAAGGTGCTGATCATCGGCTCCGGGCCGATCGTCATCGGCCAGGCCTGCGAGTTCGACTATTCGGGTACCCAGGCCTGCAAAGCCCTGCGGCTGCTGGGCTACGAGATCGTGCTGGTGAACTCCAACCCGGCCACCATCATGACCGACCCCGGCCTGGCGGATGCCACCTACATCGAGCCCCTCAACCTGCAGGTACTGACCGAGATCATCGCCGCCGAACGGCCCGATGCCATCCTGCCCAACCTCGGCGGGCAGACGGGCCTGAACCTTTCCTCGGAGCTGCAGCGCACCGGCGTGCTCGACCGCTACGGTGTCCAGGTGATCGGCGTCAACGTAGACGCCATCCAGCGCGGCGAGGACCGCACCGCCTTCAAGGAGACCATGATCCGGCTCGGCATCGACATGCCGCGCAGCCAGGCGGTCACGACGCTCGAAGCGGCCGAGCGGGTGGCGGCCGAGTTGGGCTACCCCGTGGTGATCCGGCCGGCGTACACCATGGGCGGCACCGGCGGAGGGCTGGTCTACAACGCCGAGGAGCTGCGGGTTATCGCCGGCCGCGGTCTGGCCGCCAGCATGATTCACCAGGTGCTGGTGGAGGAATCCGTGCTCGGCTGGGAGGAGCTCGAGCTGGAGGTCGTGCGCGACGCCAAGAACCAGATGATCACCGTGTGCTTCATCGAGAACGTGGACGCCATGGGCGTCCACACCGGCGACAGCTACTGCACCGCTCCCATGCTCACCATCGACCCGGACCTCCAGAAACGGCTCCAGGACTACTCCTACCGCATCGTCGAGGCCATCGAGGTCATCGGCGGCACCAACATCCAGTTCGCCCACGATCCCCAAACCGGGCGCGTGGTGGTGATCGAAATCAATCCGCGCACCTCGCGCTCGTCGGCCTTGGCCTCGAAGGCCACCGGCTTTCCCATCGCGCGCGTCTCGGCCCTGCTCGCCGGCGGCATGACCCTGGACGAAATTCCTTACTGGCGGGACGGGACCCTCGAAAAATACACGCCTTCCGGGGAGTATGTGGTGGTCAAGTTCGCACGCTGGGCGTTCGAGAAGTTCAAGGGCATCGAGGACCGCCTGGGCACCCAGATGCGGGCGGTGGGCGAGGTCATGAGCATCGGCAAAACCTACAAGGAGGCCCTGCAAAAAGCCATCCGCAGTCTCGAGATCAACCGCTACGGCCTGGGGTTCGCCCGCAACTTCAACGAGCTGCCGCTGGAGACCCTTCTGGAGATGCTATCCGTCGCCACCAGCGAGCGCCAGTTCATTCTCTACGAGGCGCTGCGCAAGGGCGCCGACATCCAGGACCTGCACGGCCGCACCCATATCAAACCCTGGTTCATCCGGCAGATGAAGGAGCTGGTGGAGCTCGAGGAACGGATCATCGCCTTCCGCGGCCGGGAGCTGCCCGATGATTTATTGAAACAGGCCAAGCAGGACGGTTTCTCCGACCGCTACCTGGCTCAGCTGCTGGGAATAACGGAGGCCGATTTCCGCAGCCGCCGCGGCCGGCTCGGCGTCGGCCAGGCCTGGGAGCCGGTCCCGGTCAGCGGAGTGGAAAACGCCGCCTACTACTACTCCACCTACAACGCCGAAGACCGGGTGCCCGTAAGCGGCCGCCGCAAGATCATGGTGCTGGGCGGCGGCCCCAACCGCATCGGCCAGGGGATCGAGTTCGACTACTGCTGCGTGCACGCCGCCATGGCCATCCGCGAAGCCGGCTGCGAGTCGATCATGGTCAACTGCAATCCGGAGACGGTCTCAACCGACTACGACACCTCCGACAAACTCTACTTCGAACCGCTGACGGTCGAAGACGTGCTGAGCATCTACGCGAAGGAGCGGCCTGAGGGCGTGATCGTGCAGTTCGGCGGCCAGACCCCCCTCAACATCGCCCGGGAGCTGTCCGAGGCCGGGGTGCGCATCCTGGGAACGACCCCGGACACCATCGACCTGGCCGAGGACCGCGAGCGCTTCCGGGAGATCATGCGCCGCCTGGGCATCCCCATGCCCGAGTCGGGCATGGCCGGAAGCGCGGCGGAGGCCCTGGCGATCGCCGACCGCATCGGCTACCCGCTCATGGTGCGGCCCTCCTACGTGCTCGGCGGCCGCGGGATGGAGGTGGTTCACGATGCCGCCATGCTGGAGCGCTATGTGAACGCCGCCGTAAAGCTCTCCCCGGAGCGGCCCATCCTGATCGACAAGTTCCTGGACAACGCCATCGAGGCCGAGGCCGATGCCATCGCCGACGGCCGCGACGCCTTCGTGCCGGCCGTCATGGAGCATATCGAGCTGGCGGGCATCCACTCCGGGGACTCGGCCTGTGTGATCCCGCCGATCAGCCTCGCCCCCAAGCACATCGACACCATCCGCGAATATACACGCCGCATCGCCGTGGAGCTCGGGGTGGTGGGACTGATGAACATCCAGTACGCCATCTACGAGAACGCGGTCTACGTACTGGAGGCCAACCCGCGCGCATCGCGCACGGTACCCATCGTCTCGAAGGTGTGCGGGCTTTCCATGGCGCGCCTGGCCACCCAGGTCATCCTGGGCAAGCGCATCACCGAGCTCGGGCTCGAGGACCGGCGCATCCCGCACTTCGGGGTCAAGGAAGCGGTGTTCCCGTTCAACATGTTCCCGGAGGTCGATCCGGTGCTCGGCCCGGAGATGCGTTCGACCGGCGAAGTCCTGGGCCTGTCCTACTCCTTCGGCCGGGCCTTTTTCAAAGCGCAGGAGGCCACCCAGACCATTCTTCCGATGGAGGGCGCCGTGCTGTTCACCATCGCCGACCGCGACAAGAACGCGGCTATCGAGCCCGCGCGGCGCTTCCGCGAGCTGGGCTTCCGCATCATGGCCACCGAAGGCACCCACCA
>Ga0105099_10002605_pt1 | contig 10645 bp, 9 predicted proteins | sample PPLLak3cmMay2015_2_FD_79138 | JGI IMG/M metagenome (GOLD analysis project Ga0105099, IMG submission 79138) | Freshwater sediment microbial communities from Prairie Pothole Lake near Jamestown, North Dakota, USA - PPLs Lake P8 Core (1) Depth... | ecosystem: Environmental > Aquatic > Freshwater >...
TATGATCCTTGCTACAATCGGCGCTGCGCAGCCCGCACAGGCAGTGTGGCCTGCAGAGAACAACTCCTTCTCAGGCAACGCATTGATCATTTTTTCCGGAATTCGGCATCAGCCTCCTCTACTTTTTTATCGATGCTCTTCTGCCAACTGTCATGGCCAGAGCCTATGAACGGCATCTTTACGCTGACTTTACGTCCGCACGAGCAGTTAAGCTCCTTATACAAAACATTATTGTCGAATGTCGAGTTCCACAACATCGACGCATTATGCCTGCCGCAGTATGGGCAGACATCCTTTAAGTCTGTCTCACTAATAATATGATGTACTGTCATCTCTCTCACACCAAACGCTTTAATACTTAACTAAACCAACCATTCGCTGGTCGATTCCTTCTCTCCTTTTATCTTATCCAACGCATGTTCAATATGATCAAGCTTGACATCGGCTCCGCCGAGTCCAGCTATGAATGAATGAAGCACAGGCTTCTTCGAAAGCGAATTGAATGCTGCTTCTATCTCTGAAAACACCGGCCCTTTCTGGCCAAAAGACATGCACCTGTCAAAGACTGCGACAGCATCCGCACCCTTTAGCGCTTCAACGACCTCTTTTTCCGGGAAAGGCCTGAAAGACTTGAGTTTCATCATCCCTACCTTCTTGCCTTTCTTCCTCATCTCGTCAATCACTACTCGCGCAGTCCCGCATATCGTGCCAAGACCGACAAAGACGTATTTAGCATCATTCAACATGTATGATTCGATAAGCCCGTCACCATATACCCTTGTGAACTTCTCACCGAACTCTGAATTCACTTTCTTTATGACATCAAATGAAGCATCAAACGCCTCTTGTTGCTGCTTCTTGAATTTCATGAAAACATCAGGATAGCCTATCGGGCCCATAGTCACTGGAGCCTTAGGATCAAGCTTGAACACAGGTACATACTTAGGCAGGAACTGATCGACAACCTTCTGGTCAGGGATATCTACAGGCTCAAATACGTGCGAAAGGGTGAAACCATCAAGGCACACCATCACCGGAAGCATCACATCATGATTTTCCGCAATCTTGAAAGCCATTATCGTCGTATCTACAGCTTCTTGCGCAGATTCGACATAAAGCTGTATCCAGCCGGTGTCCCTTGCGGACATGGAATCCTGATGATCATTCCAGATATTTATCGGAGCTGAAAGCGCGCGGTTAGCTACGTTCATGACAATAGGCAACCTCATGCCTGAAGTTATGTGAAGAATCTCGTGCATCAAAGCAAGTCCCTGAGAAGCGCTTGCTGTATACGAACGTACACCACAAGCAGACGAGCCGATAGCTGCAGAGATTGCAGAGTGCTCTGACTCTACATAGATCATCTCACAGTCGAACTCGCCATTGTCGACGAAGTCAGATATCCGCTCCGGTATATGCGTATCCACGAATTTAAGCTGAACTTAAACTCACTGTGGTGTAATAGGATATACGGGTATGACTTCGGGTTTACATAGTTTGACTGCGTATGCTACGGCTTGTGAAGCCTCCATCACGCTTTTTGCCATTTTTTTATCCTTTTTTATTTTTGTTCTTTCTCCATAGTAATAGCGCCAAAGACGCACTCTTTCTTGCAGATGCCGCATCCTTTGCAAAAATCATAATCTGTTTCAACCCTCTTGCCGTTCTTCTGAGGGATAGCCATGTCAGGGCAATACATCCAGCATATCATGCACTGCGTGCACTTCTCTTTGTTCCACACTGGCCGTAATGCGCGCCATCCGCCAGTCTTATTATCTGTAGTGCTTCCTGGCCTAGTGACGACTGCACCTATCGGAAGAGCTTCATCATCTTTTTTTGATTTCACGTTTGGCATCTTATTTTACCTGTTCAAAGACCTGCTTGACAGCTTCTTTATTCATATCTATTATCTTCTGCCTGCCCGCAAACCTGTCTTCTATAGCTTTGTTGATAGCATCAATCGAGACAACACCTGTGACTTTTGAGAATGCACCGAGTATTGCCGTGTTGACTATGTCTGCCTTGAAGATGTCTAGCGCAATCTTGCTCGCATCGACAATCGATACCTTGAACTTAGAATATTTCTTATCTGTTATAGGTTTTGTCGTGTTGACTATGATATTTGCACCGCTCTTAAGGCCTGCCGTGACATCTACCGCTTCAAGTAGTGAAGGTTCGAGGACCATCAAAAGGTCAGGAGTATAGACCTGGCTTCTCACATTGATCTTCTGGGTGTCTATCCTGCAGAATGCCTCAACTGGAGCTCCGCGTCTTTCAACACCGAACTTTGGGAATGCCTGGCTCTCTTTGCCATCATAGAACGCTGAAATAGCAAGAATCTGGGCTGCAGTGACCGCGCCCTGTCCACCCCTTCCGTGTATCCTGATTTCCAGCATCTGTTCACTTCTTTTTTAAAATCAAGACAAGTCAAAACAATTTGCGTTTAAATAGTTTTCTAAAAGCTTGTTAAGTCGTAAAAAGCTATTACAAACAAAATTTATATAAGCAGAGGCTTTTATTTTGTTTATAACGGTAAATATGGCGCTTCAAATCTACTCCAATTGCATAGGCACTTTCGTGTTCAAGGACAAACAGCTTGTAGATGAAATCCTGTTCAAAGATACAGAAATAATAGCTCAAAACACCTCGCTTGGAGAAGGAAAGGAACTAGAAACAGAGAAAGCGATGCTAAAGAAGCACTCTGGCGCAGAAGTCTTGGGAAAGAAGACGCCAGTTCCGATGTGGGTCCTAGAGTTCTTATGCCAGAAGAAATACCTTGAAAAATTTAAGACTGCCAACCTTCTTGTAACAAAAAGGAAGATGGCTTCTTCATTAAAACCAGAATTCCTCATAGTCCAATCAATAAACAGCATAGATGAGATAGACAAGGTATCAAACACACTTGCTAAAAGGCTTCGCGAGTGGTATGAACTATACAATCCAGAATTCTCAAAATCCCTTGAAAGCCATCAGAAGTTCGCAGAGCTCATACAGGCAAAGACCAAAAAAGAGCTGCTCGCTGAAGTGGGAATAACAGAAGAACAATCGATGGGTGCAGAGATAAAGAAGAAAGACCTTGAACCCATAATGGAACTTGCAGGGCAGATAACCACTCTTTTCGCATTAAGAGAGAAACAATCAAGATACATAGAAGAAGCGATGAAAGAATACCTGCCGAACGTAACAGCTATAGCTGGTCCCATGATAGGAGCGAAACTACTGTCTGTCGCAGGAGACCTCCATAAGCTTTGCATGTTCCCTGCATCGACGATGCAGCTTCTAGGCGCAGAAAAAGCGCTGTTCAGGCACATAAAGACAGGTTCAAAACCGCCGAAGTTCGGATTCATAATCAACCATCCATTCGTATCAAAAGCAAAACCTGCAGAAAGAGGAAAAATAGCAAGGATGCTCGCAGATAAGCTATCTATGGCCGCCAAGATAGACTATTTCAAAGGACAATTCATAGGAGACAAGCTAAGACGCGAGCTTGAAGAGAAACTAGAGAAACAAAAATGAAGATACTGCCACACAAGTTCAAAGGCATCTACACTGCCCAGAAAGGAAGGTTCCTGCTTTACCTTACAAAGAACTTTGTACCCGGAAGGAAAGTGTATAAAGAGAATCTTTACACTGAAGACGATGTAGAATACAGGGAATGGGACCCGACAAGGTCAAAACTTGGAGCTGCACTCGCAAAAGGGGTCTCGCAGGTAGGGATATATCCTGGGAGCAAAGTTCTTTATCTTGGAGCGAGCACAGGGACTACATCAAGCCACGTATCTGACATCGTCGGAGAAGACGGTTTCGTATTCGCGCTCGACTTCGCGCCAAGGACGACACGAGAACTCGTCTACCTGTGCGAATTAAGGAAGAACATGACGCCGATACTCGCAGATGCAAAACACCCTGAAACCTATGCTCAGTATGTCACGCAGGTCGATGCGGTATTCCAGGACATCGCGCAGCGAGACCAGGCAGAGATATTCATCAAGAACTGCAATATGTTCCTAAAGCAGGGCGGATTTGGCATACTCGCAGTCAAAGCAAGAAGCGTCGATGTCGCGAAAAAGCCAAGGATTGTCTTCAATGAAGTACGCGCTTTCCTAGAGAAGAACATCACGATCGTAGATTATCGGGAACTCGACCCATTCGAGAGGGATCATTGCATATTTGTATGTAAAAAGAAGTGAGAATTTTGGCACTGAGGCTATACAACACGCTTACGCGGAAGAAAGAAGATTTCGTGCCTATCATAAAAGGTAAAGTGGGGATCTATTGCTGTGGCCCTACGGTATATAACTACGCCCACATAGGCAATCTCAGAACATATATCTTCGAGGATGCCTTGAAAAGGACACTTCTATTCAACGGCTTTCAAGTAAAACATGTCATGAACATAACAGATGTAGGCCACCTGACCTCTGACGCGGACTCCGGCGAAGACAAGATGCTAAAAGGAGCGAAGAGGGAAGGGAAGACCGTCTGGGAGATAGCCAAATTCTATACTGATGCATTCATGAGCGACACAAAGAAGCTCAACATACTCAGTGCAGACATAAACTGCAGAGCGACAGAACACATAAATGAGATGATCAACCTCATCAAAAGGATGGAAAAGAACGATTACACATATACGACAGGCGGCAATGTATATTTTGATGTCGCGAAACTAGATGATTATGGAAAACTCGCAAAACTGAACCTTGAAGAGCTCAAAGCAGGAGCGAGAGTCGACCTTGACGAGAACAAGAAGAACTCTTACGACTTTGTCCTGTGGTTCACAAAATCAAAATTCGAAGACCAGGAGATGAAATGGGATTCACCGTGGGGAGTCGGATACCCTGGTTGGCACATAGAATGCTCTGCCATGTCAATGAAATACCTAGGAGAGCAGTTTGACATACACTGCGGCGGAATAGACCACATCCAGATACACCACACAAACGAAATAGCGCAGTCAGAATCAGCTACTGGAAAAAAGCCTTGGGTGAAATACTGGCTTCACGGAGAGTTCCTTGTCTTAGATAAGGAAAAAATGGCGAAATCAGGCGGCGGATTCATAACACTGCAGACACTCATCGACAAAGGATTCGACCCTCTTGTATACAGATATTTCTGCTTCGGCGCACACTATAGGCAGCAGCTATCTTTCAGCTGGGAAGGCCTTGACGGGGCAAAGAACGCATTCAACAGGCTCAAAGAGAACATATTCGAGATAAAATCCAAATCTTCAAAACAAGAAGATGACGACGAAGAGAAGACGCATGATTATGACGAAGAGTTCAGGAAAGCAATAGATGATGATATTAACATGCCGCAGGCACTTTCAACAATGTGGTCAGTCATAAGAGATGAAGAGATATCTGACAAAGAGAAGCTACGGCTGCTGCTTGACTTCGATAAGGTCCTCGGATTCGGATTCGATAAATGGAAAAGAGAGCAGGTCAGCGCTCCAGAAGACGTCATGAAACTCGTCACAGAACGAGAAGAGATGAGAAAGAACAAGAAATGGGTAATCGCTGACGAACTCAGGGCCAAGATAAAAGAGAAAGGATACGACGTGAAAGACACGCCAGAAGGACCACAATTGAAGAAGGCTTAGATAAGAAGAAAATTAACTTTCTAATTCTTCTCATCAGGTAAAAGTTCGATACCTAGTTTCACTTTTGATGATTCTAATTCCACGCTGCCTTTTCCGAACGAGATATTCTTTGCAGTGCATGTTGATTTTATGTCTCCCATGACAGACTCTATCCTTTGCTTCTGGTCTGCGGTGCATTCTATGACTATATTCACCTCTTTCTTCAAAGAGACCTTCTTTTCAGATTTGAATTTTCTTATGGCGCAGATTATCTCGACTGCTATGTCTCCTGTCTTCTCTGCCTCTTCATCGACAAAGGACTGTTCAAACCTTGGCCAATCCGAAACGTGGATCGATTTTGCCCCATCGCTCTTCGCGAAATAGCTTTGGTATATCGATTCTGTTATGTGCGGCATTATAGGAGCGACTAATTTTATTGTCGTCAATAGAATCTTGTAAAGCGTGAACTGGGCGGCAAGCCTTGCATCTTTGCCCCGTGAATCAGGATTGTAAAGCCTGTCCTTACATATCTCGAGGTAATTATCACAGATCGTCCCCCAGAAGAATTTCTCAGCAGCGAATTTAGCCACTGCATATTCATACGCATCGAACGATGCTGTGCAGTCTTTTATGAGCTTCTGCATCTTTGACAATACCCAAAGATCCATTATCTCTAGGTCGGGGTCTGTCTTACAGAGAGCGAAATCCTGCAGATGCTGCATCGAGAATTTCGATGCATTCCACAGTTTTGTGACCATCTTCTTTCCCGTCACCAGGTCTTTTTCCTGGAATGGCAGGTCATCCCCTAATTTTGAGCCTGCTGACCAGAACCTCAACGCATCTGCGCTGTACTTGTCGATCATCGGCTGAGGGTCGACGACATTGCCTTTTGACTTAGACATCTTCTTCCCGCGGGGATCAAGCGCCCAGCCGGATATCATTATGTTATTCCACGGCACATTGCCGCAGTTGTAGATGCCTTTCACTATCGTGTAGAACGCCCACGTCCTTATGATGTCATGCGCCTGAGGCCTGAGTGACATAGGATACATCTTCTTGAAGTCGACAGAATAATTTCCTTTGCTCTGCCAGTTCGTGACTATCTGTGGAGAGACCGAAGAGGTCGCCCACGTGTCCATGACATCTTTTTCAGGGATGAACTCCGATGAGCCGCATCCACATTTCTTTTTCGGCTTGTCTTTCAATGGGTCGACAGGAAGAGAATCCTTGTCAGCGACCATTACTTTGCCGCACTCTTTGCAGTACCAGACAGGGAATGGAACTCCAAAATATCTCTGCCTCGATATGCACCAGTCCCAGTTCAGGTTCTCGACCCAATGCACATAACGTGATTTCATGTGTTCGGGATACCAGGTCATCTTATCCGCTGCTGCAATCAGCTCTTCTTTCTTGTCGAGTATCCTGATGAACCATTGTTTTGTCTTGAGGATCTCAAGCTCGGTACCGCAGCGCTCATGAACATTTACCGGATGGGTTATCTGCTGCTGCCTTATGAGAAGGCCTGCAGCTTTCATGTCTTCGATTATCACTTTCCTTGCTTCTTTTATCGGGAGACCAGCATATTTCTCGCCAAGCTCGTTCAATTTTCCATCTTTAGTTATCGCAACCCTCAATGGAAGCCTGTGCTTGTACCACCACTCTGAGTCTGTCTTGTCTCCGAATGTGCAGCACATGACGACACCTGTGCCTTTCTCAGGGTCTGCTTTCTCATCTGTAAGGATCGGGACTTCAAGATTGAAGAGCGGGACTTTAGCGTGCTTTCCCACAAGGTCCTTGTAGCGCTTATCGTCAGGATGGACGAACACAGCTACGCATGCTGGAAGCAGTTCCGGCCTTGTCGTCGCGACAATCACATCCTTGCCACCGACCTTGAATATTATATCATTGAAGTGAGACGTAAGTTCGACATCCTCAAACTCTGTCTGGGCTATGGCTGTCTGGCACAATGTGCACCAGGATATCGGAGACTCTTCCTGGAAAATCCTGCCTTTCTCAAAAAGGTCTATGAAAGAATATTGTGATGTCTTCTGGCAGTGCGGGTCGATCGTCGAATAGCTGCCGTCGAAATCGCATGACATGCCGAGATTTATCCAATCTTGTATGAATGCGGGCTTTATCTCTTTAAGCGTGTCATAGCAGAGACCCGTGAACTCGTGCCTCTCCATCCTTGTTGATTTTACATTCTTCAGTTTCTCAATGAGCCTCTCTGTGGGGAGACCGTTATCATCTGTACCAAACGGATAGTAGACATTCTCTCCCTTCATCCTGTGGTATCTTGCTATGAAATCCTGCTGAGAATATGAAAATGAGTGGCCGAGATGCATCTTCCCTGAGACAGTCGGAGGAGGAGTGTCGATTGAGTAGATTGGCTTATTTGATTTTGAATCGAATCTGTATACTTTTTCATCTGCCCAGAATTTCTGCCATTTAGGTTCCTCAATCTTAGGATCATAATTCAGCTGATCCTGTTGCGGACTCTGTCCTGCTTCTAATTTTTCCATGAAAATTCAGATTTGAGCCTTATATTTAAAACTTTATTTATCACAAATCCACACATACACTGATTTTTGGCTTTTTACCCTATTCTACGAGGGTTTATACTTACATTGTAAGTATAATATCTTTGTGATTTTTGTACGTTTTTTACGTGCAATCTATTGCCACCGCAACTGTTCTCATCTGATAAAAAACATTAATAAACCCGCTTCATCATTGAATACTGTATGGTTGAAAGAGAGAAACCCTGGACACAGAAATATTCTCCAAAGAAACTCAAGGATATCGCAGGACAAGACAAAGCAGTGGCTTCTCTTAAGAAATTCATAGTTAATTTCAAGCAGGAAAAGAAGAAAGCTGTTCTGGTCTATGGGCCAACAGGCAGCGGGAAGACTTCTGCAGTATATTCGATAGCGAACGAGCTCGGACTTGAGATCGTTGAGCTCAACGCATCTGACTTCAGGACAGGAGACGACATTGCGTCAATAGTCGGAAGCGCATCAAAACAGATGTCTTTGTTCTTCAAGGGCAAGATAATACTGATAGATGAGATAGACGGCGTATCAGGAACACAAGACAGAGGAGGGTTGCCTGAAATCGCAAGGCTTGTAGACACAACATCTTTTCCGATAGTGATGACTGCAAATGACCCGTTCGACAAGAAATTCTCAGACATCCGTAAGAAGACAGAGATGATAGAGTTCTCATTACTACAATATTCTGATATAGTCAGCATATTGAAACGCATCGTAGATACTGAGAAGATAAAATGTGACGAAGACACCCTGAAATCAATAGCTCGACGGGTCGGTGGCGATGCAAGAGCAGCGGTAAACGACCTGCAGATGCTAGGCGCGTCAGGCACAGTAAAAAAAGAGGACATCATCTCATTATCCGACAGGGAGCGGAAAGAAGACATATCTACGGCATTAACAAAGATATTCAAGACAACAGACCCTGTAATCGCCAAACAATCATTTGACACGGTGTCTGAAGACCTTCACGAATGCCTGCTCTGGGTAGACGAGAACCTTCCGAAAGAATACGAGAAGGCAGAAGACCTGGCAAGGGCGTACCACTACCTCTCTAAAGCAGATATCATGAACAGGAGGATCATGCGCCACCAGCACTGGAGATTCCTCGCATACATCGGAGAATACATAAGCGCAGGAGTCGCAGTATCAAAAGATGAGAAATACAAGAAGCTTGTGAATTACGAACAGACACAAAGACTCCTGAAAATTTTCATAGCGAACAGGAAATACCAGAAAAGGCTTGCGATATGCGAGAAACTAGCAGAGAATACGCACTCATCAAAGAAGGATGCCATAAAATCAACTTACCCGTTCATCAAGGCAATATTCTCTAAAGGTAAAGACAGAGAGATGAGATCCATGCTTGGAGATGAGCTTGACCTCGACAATGAAGAGATCGAATATCTAAGCAGGTAGATTGATAATCAGGTGAATCTATAATCTGGTAAAAAAGCCGGTAAGGCGGTCAAATTTCTTCATTTAAAACAAAAAGCTAAAACACGCGTAAACATAGCATAAACTATATAAATACAAAACCACAAAAACATGCCGGATACGCGTAATAAGCATCGACTGTACTGAGGATGACTAATGGCAGAGAAAGAACAAAACCCGCAAAATCAAAATCAGAACATCCCACCTAAAGAAATGACCATAGATGAGATGGCAACTTTCTGCAAAAGGAAAGGTTTTGTCTACCCCAGTTCTGAGATATATGGCGGGATGGCAGGATTCTTCGATTATGGACCGTTCGGGGCTGAACTCAAGAACAACATAAAGCAGCAATGGTGGAAAACCCATGTCCAATCGCGCGAAGACATAGTCGGCATCGATGGGAGCATAATCTCAAACCCGAAAGTGTGGGTCGCAAGCGGACACGCAGAGCAATTCGGTGACATACTTGTAGAGGACCTAAAGACGCATGAACGTTTCAGGGCAGATGTGCTTCTTGAAGAGACCCTCAAGATACAGTGCGACGGACTTTCTGTAGAAGACATATGGAAACTCATAAAAGAGAACGATATCAAATCACCAAAAGGCAATCCTCTTTCAGAACCGAAGAAATTCAACCTGATGTTCACGACAAATGTCGGACCTGTAGAGACCGCGGAATCAAAGGCGTACCTTAGGGCAGAGACCGCTCAGATAATATTCGCGGAATTCAAGAACGTATTCGAGACTTCCAGACTCAAGCTCCCATTCGGCATCGCGCAGATGGGGAAGGCATTCAGGAATGAGATAGCACCGAGGAACTTCCTCTTCAGATGCAGAGAATTCGAACAGATGGAGATAGAATACTTCATCCACCCTAAAAAACATGATGACTGCCCGTATTTCGGATCGATACTATCTGAGAAACTCAATATCTACTCTGCAGAGATGCAGGAGAAGAAACAGCAAGAGAAAGAGATGACTGCAAAAGAGGCGCTCGACAATAAGATAATCAAGAGCCCATGGCACGCATACTGGCTAGCGACAGAGCAGAAATGGTTCCTTGACCTAGGAGCGAAGA
>Ga0105099_10002606_pt1 | contig 10641 bp, 10 predicted proteins | sample PPLLak3cmMay2015_2_FD_79138 | JGI IMG/M metagenome (GOLD analysis project Ga0105099, IMG submission 79138) | Freshwater sediment microbial communities from Prairie Pothole Lake near Jamestown, North Dakota, USA - PPLs Lake P8 Core (1) Depth... | ecosystem: Environmental > Aquatic > Freshwater >...
CCCGGAGAGCGAAGGGGAGGAGCGTCAGCGGCAGGACCGCCGTCGCGCCGCTCACCAGGACGGCCCAGGCCGAGCGGGCGCGCTTCGCGGCGAGGCCGAAAAGGGGCGCCGCGAAGGAGCCGAGGATGGGGACCAGGATCGTGAGGAGGACGGTTGTTTCGATGGTCATGGGGCGAGCTGCCTTCCTTAATAAAGAAGGGTCAGTATATAAACGCCCCCGGCGGATGTCAAGAATTTCCACAGCCCGTCCACGGGTTTTTAACAGCTTTTTCCAGAGCAGGCCTGGATTATTCACGAGCCGAGGCGGCTGCAGATGCGAGGCGTCAAAGGGCGAAGCTGTACTCGGAGTACTGCGAGCCCTTTGCAACGAAGCAGATGCGGCTGGATCGGCTTGCCCGAAGGGTAAAAACGCTGGTCTTAGGTCTTCCAATCTGGCAGAGAAAACAGGCGTTTTTATGACTAGTCCAGGTGATTTCGGTTGCTTTTTAGGCCGGAAAGACGGATAAATAATTGACCGAAATCGTGAGTGCGAGACGAGGAGAGCCCATGGCCGTCGAGATCCGCGAGATCCTCCCCCAGAAGGGCAAAGACCTCAAGGCGTTCATCCTGCTGCCGGAGAAGATCCATGCCGGCCACGCGAACTGGGTCTATCCGCTCGTCACCGACGACTGGAAATATTTCGACAGCCGGAAGAACAAGGCCTTCGGCTACTCCGATGCGATCCTGCTGCTGGCCTGCAAGGACGGCCGGCCCGTCGGCCGGGGCATGGGCATCATCAACCAGCGCTACAACGAGCACCGGAACGAGAAGACGGCCCGCTTCGGCTACCTGGAGACCTCCGAGGACCGGGAGGTCTTCCGGGCCCTGCTCCGTTATATCGAAGATTGGGCCCGGGCCAAGGGCATGACCAAGATCGTCGGCCCCTACGGCTTCTCCGACCAGGACCCCGAGGGCTACCTCATCGAGGGCTTCGAGCACCGGGCGACGATCGCCACCTATTTCAATTTCGAATGGGTGCCCCGCTGGCTCGAGGAAGAGGGCTATACCAAGGACAACGACTGGTTCGTCTACAAGCTCGCGGTGCCCAAAGAGATGCCCGAGTTCTATAAGAGGATCTACGAGCGGGCCATGAAGCGGGGCACCTACGAGATCATCGAGTTCAAGACCCGCAAGGAGATCAAGCCCTGGATCCGGAAGGTCCTCGGTCTCATGAACGAGACCTACATGACCGGCAACATCTACGGCTTTGCCCCCCTCGAGCCGCAGGAGATGGACGACCTGGCCAAGCGATTCCTGCCCATCGTCGATCCCCGCTTCGTCAAGGTCGTGGCCAAGGACGGCGAGGTCCTGTCCTTCGTCATCGCCATGCCCGACATGACCGAGGGCATCAACAAGGCCCGCGGCCGGCTCTTCCCGTTCGGCTTCATCCATGTCCTGCGGGCGGCCAGGAAGACCAAGCAGCTCGACCTCCTTCTCGGGGCGGTCAAGGAACAGTACCGCGGCCAGGGGCTGGACGTCCTCATGGGGGTCAAGGTCCTCCAGTCGGCGTCGGAGGCCGGTATGGAGAAGATCGACACCCACCACGAGATGGAAGCCAACGTCAAGGTCCGGGCCGAAATGGAACGGATGGGCGGCCAGATCTACAAGAAGTTCCGGGCCTTCCAGAAGGCCCTCTGATCATTTCGCGTCGGCCCAATTCGGGCCGAAGCCCAGCCGGACGACCAGCGGCACCGTGAGCTCGGCCGCGCCCTCCATCGCCTCGCGCACGAGCGGCCCGACCGCGTCCTTCTCCGCTTCCGGGACCTCGAAGACGAGCTCGTCGTGGACCTGGAGGATCATGCGCGTTCGCAGCTTCTTCTTCTCGAGGGCCGCCGCGGCCCGGAGCATGGCCAGCTTGATGATGTCGGCGGCCGAGCCCTGGATGGGGTTGTTGAGGGCGATGCGCCGGCCGGCCTGCTGGAGGTTCCGGTCGGGCGCCCGGAGCTCGGGGACCTGGCGCTGCCGGCCGAAGATCGTCTCCGAGTAGCCCAGGTCATGGGCCTCCTGGACGACCCGATCGAGGTACTCCCGGACCTTCGGCCGCTCGGCGAAATAGCGGTCGATGAACTTCTGGGCCTCGCCCGACGATGTCCCCAGCTCGCGGGCCAGGGAGAAGGCCGAGGTGCCGTAGATGATGCTGAAATTGATGATCTTGGCCCGCCGCCGCGCCTCCTCCCCCGCGGTCTCGCCGAAGACGAGCCGGGCCGTCTCCTCGTGGACGTCGCGGCCGGCGAGGAAGGTCTCGACGAGGGCCGGGTCGCCCGACAGGTGGGCCAGCACTCGGAGCTCGACCTGGGAGTAGTCGGCGGCCAGCAGGATGTGCCCTTTGTCCGGGATGAAGGCCCGGCGGAAGCGCGTGCCCCACGGGCCGCGGGCCGGGATGTTCTGGAGGTTGGGCTCGCTCGAGGACAGGCGCCCGGTCGAGGCCACGGTCTGATTGTAGCAGGTATGGATCCGGCCGGTTTCCGGATGGATGAGTTGCGGCAGGGCGTCGGCGTAGGTCGACTTGAGCTTGGACATCTGCCGGTAGTCGAGGACGTGCCGGACGAGCGGGTGGACCGCGGCCAGCTCCTCGAGGATGTCGACCGAGGTCGAGAAGCCCTTGGTGACCTTGGTCCGGCGGCCGGCCTGCAGGCCGAGCTTGTGGAAGAGGATATCGCCCAGCTGGCGCGGCGAGTTGATGTTGAAGGCGCAGTCGGCCAGCTGGTGGATCTCCTTTTCGAGTCGCCCGATCTCGCTCTCGAGCTCCCTGGACATGGCCTTAAGGACGGCTGGGTCGACCCGGACGCCGAGGATCTCCATCCGGGCCAGAAGGCCGACGAGCGGACGCTCGATGTCCTCGTAGAGCCGGTCGAGCTTGCGGGCCTTGACCTTCTCCCACAGGATCCCGCCGAGCTCCCAGGCCAGGGCGGCGTCCTCGCCGGCGTAAGGGGACACCGTCTCGACGGCCACCTGGTCCAGCGTCCGCTCGGCCTTGCCCTTGCCGGCCACGCTCTCGTAGGTCGTCTTGGTCTCGCGGAGGTAGTGGAGAGCCATCTTCTCCAGGTTGTGCCTGCCCCAGTTCGGCTCGAGGAGGTACGACAGGACCATCGTGTCCCGCGAGACGCCGGCCAGGCGGACGCCCTCGCGCTCGAGGACGATCAGGTCGTACTTGATGTTTTGGCCGGACTTGAGGACCTTGGGGTCCTCGAGGACCGGGCGCAGGATGTCCAGGGCCCGCTTCTTGGGGATCTGGGCCGGCGCACCCAGATAATCGTGCCCGACCGGGACGTAGAAGGCCTCTCCCGGGGCGAGCGAGAGCGACAGGCCGACGAGGCGGGCCCGCGTCGGCGCGGGGGAGGTCGCCTCGGTGTCGACGGCCACAGCCTTGGCCTTGGCGATGCGCGCGGCCAGGGCCTTGAGCTCGGCCTCGTCGAAGATCGTCCGGAAGTCCTTTTCCGCCGGCCGGGCGGGTTTGACATAATCGGGGATGAGCGTCGAGAACTCGAGCTCACCGAAGAGGCGGATGATCTCCTTCTCGTCGGGCCCCCTGACGGCGAAGCGGTCAAGATCGAGATCTAGCGGCAGGTCGCGGCAGACCGTGACCAGGCGACGGCTGAGCCGGGCCAGCTGCTGGTTCTCCGGGGCCTCGAGCTTTTCCCGGAGGCGCGGGTTCTTGACCTTGTCGACGCCGGCCAGGAGGTTCTCGACCGAGCCGAACTCCTCGATCAGGGCCTTGGCCGTCTTCTCGCCGATGCCCGGGACGCCGGGGACGTTGTCCGACGGGTCGCCCCAGAGGGCCAGGACCTCCACGACCGCCCCGGCGTCGGCGCCGAAGTAGGCCTTGACGCCGCCGGACTCGATCATCGTTTCCTTGGACGGGTTCCAGACCGAGGTCTTCTCGTCGACGAGCTGGAGCAGGTCCTTGTCGGTCGTGACGATGACCGTCCGGATGTCCCGGGCGGCGGCCTGGACGGCCAGGGAGGCGATGACATCGTCGGCCTCGTATCTGGCGAACTCGGCCGTGGCGATCCTCAGGGCCCCGAGGACCTCCTTGAGCTTGGGGACCTGGGCGGCGAGATCGTCCGGCATGGGCTTGCGCTGGGCCTTGTAATCGCTGTACTCCTCGTGGCGGACGGTCGGGCCCTTGACATCGAAGACGACGCCCAGGTAGTCGGGCTTTTCCGCGTCGAGGATCTTGCGCAGCGAGCCGATGAAGCCGTAGACGGCGCCGGTCGGCACGCCGGCCGAGGTGGAGAGCCCCCGGATGGCATAGTAGGAACGGTAGAGCAGCGAATTCCCGTCGATAAGAAAGAGCCGCTTCGGGCTCAATCGTACCGGCCTTCGACGATCTGGCCGAGGACCGTCTTGTGCTGCTCCTCCATCATCCGCGCGATCCGGTCCGGGGCGTCGGGCAGGCCCAGGAAAGCGGTATAGAAGCCCCTTTTCGACTCCAGCAGCCGCCCCGACCGGTAGATCAGGGACTCGATGTACTGGGCGCCGGGCCCCTTGTCCTGCGTCTGGACGATGTAGGCCTCCCCCCGGAAATCGACCCGCGTATCGTAGCCGCCCATGGCCGTATTATACGCGTCCCGGGTCATTTGACAACCCGGACCCGCTTGGTATAATAGATTGAAATTTTGCGAGGTTATCCCGTGGATTTGACGATGCTCATCGATATCGACCGCCTGCCCAAGGAAGGCCTGCGCGTCGCCAGGGACTTCGAGTTCCTGAGCCTGGACCTGGTCGAGGAGAACGCCGTTTTCCTCGAGCCCGCCCACGCCGAAGTCACCGTCCGCCTGGTCGGCGACGAGATCATCGTCCAGGGCGAGGTTTCGGCCCGGCTGAGCTTCGTCTGCTCGCGCTGCCTGACGCCGTTCGAGTTCCCGGTGGCCAGCCGGTTCGATCTCGTCTACCTCCCGGAGGACATCGACGCCCTGTCCGAGGAGCTGAGCGACGAAAAGATCGACCAGATGTACTACAGCGACCGCCAGCTCGACCTGCGCGCCGTCGTCCTCGAGCAGCTGAACCTGACCTTCCCGGCCAAGCCCCTGTGCGCGCCGGACTGCGAGGGCATCTGCGCCGTTTGCGGCGAGATCATCCGCGACGCCAAGTGCTCCTGCCTGGTCAAGGAGACCGGCGCCCGCTGGAACAAGATCAAAATCCCGGTGAGAGACAAGAGTTAAATGCCTAATCCAAAGCGACGCCATTCGCCCACCCGAAAAGGGAAACGCCGTTCCCACGACGGACTCACCCTTCCCACCTTCTCCGTCTGCCCCAAGTGCGGCAACCCGAAGCTGCCGCATCGGGCCTGCCCCGAGTGCGGGTATTACAAGGGACGGCAGGTGACGGAAGGGACCGAAGACTGAGCCGGACGGCGCCCATGAGGATCGCCGTCGACGCGATGGGGGGCGATTTCGGGGCCAAGGCCACCGTCCCCGGCGCCCTGAGAGCCGCCCAGGAGCTCGGCGTCGACATCATCCTCGTCGGTCTCGAGACCGCCATCCGCCGCGAGCTGGGCAAGCACGGCCCCGCGTCCTCCCGCCTCTCCGTCGTCGACGCCCCCGAAGAGATCGGCATGGGCGAGGGGCTCCTCTCCTTCCGCAAGAAGAAAGCCTCGTCGATCCGCGTCGGCGCCCAGCTCGTCCGGGACGGCCGGGCGGACGCCTTCGTCAGCATGGGCAACACCGGAGCGGTCGTGTACATCTCGCGCAACGTCCTGGGGTCGCTCAAGGGCGTCGACCGGCCGGCCCTGGCCCTCCTCGTGCCGGGCGTCGAAGGGCAGACCCTGCTCCTCGACGTCGGGGCCAACGCCAACTGCCAACCGCACAACCTCGTCCAGTTCGCCATCATGGGCAAGATCTTCATGGAGTCTGTGGCCGGGGTCCGGGACCCCCGCGTCGGCCTGATGAGCATCGGCGAGGAGAAGGGCAAGGGCAACGACCTGGTCAAGGAAGCCTTCGACCGTCTCCAGTCGGCGCCCCTGCGCTTCATCGGCAACGTCGAGGGCAAAGATATCTTTTCCGGCATCGCCGACGTCGTCGTCTCCGACGGCTTCACCGGGAACGTCGCCCTGAAGGTCACCGAGGGGGTCGTCCAGAGCGTCCTGTCCATGGCCCGCCACGAGATCACCAAGAACATCTTCGCCAAGCTGGGCTACCTGCTCATGAAGCGGCACCTGAAAAAGATCTATAAGAAGGTCGACTACACGGAGTACGGCGGGGCCCAGCTGCTCGGCGTCGACGGGGTCTGCATCATCGGCCACGGCCGCTCGACCCCGGCCGCGGTCCGCAACGCCATCGCCTTGGCCCGGGACTTCGTCGCCGGCCGCGTCCAGGAGAAGATCCAGGCGGAGATCCTCCGCTACGAACACGCCTTGAGAGGAGCCGCGGCATGAAACGCTTCGAAGGACGGGTCTCGATCGTCACCGGCGCGTCCCAGGGGATCGGCGAGACGATCGCCCGCGAGCTGGCCGCCGAGGGGGCCACGGTCGTCCTGGTCGACATCCAGAAAGACAAGCTCGAGGCCGTGGCCGCGTCGATCGGCCAGGCCGGCGGGCGGGCCGAGGGCCGCGAGGCCGACGTCGCCGACGCGGCCTCGGTCGAGCGGGCGGTCGCCGGCGTGGTGGCCGCGCACGGCCGCATCGACCATCTCGTCAACAACGCCGGCATCACCCGCGACGGGCTGATGATGCGCATGAAGGAGGAGGATTGGGACGCCGTCCTCCGGGTCAACCTCAAAGGGACCTTCAACTTCTCCCGGGCCGTCCTGCGGACGATGATCGCCGCCCGCGGCGGCCGCATCGTCAACATCGCCTCGGTCGCGGGCCTCATGGGCAACGCCGGCCAGGCCAATTACGCGGCCTCGAAGGCCGGCGTCATCGCCCTGGCCAAGTCGCTGGCCCGCGAGGTCGGGAGCCGGGGCATCACCGTCAACGCGGTCGCCCCGGGCTTCATCGCCACGGCCATGACCGACGTTCTCCCCGAGGACGTCCGCAAGGCCTACCTCGAGATCATCCCCCTGAAAAAATTCGGGCTTCCCAAAGACGTGGCAGATGCGGTAAAATTCCTGCTCTCGGATGACGCGGCCTATATCACGGGCCAGGTGGTCAGTGTGAACGGCGGGATGTATATGTAGGCGGTCCGCCATCGTTTCTTAGACTTTCAGAAGGAGGACACACCATGCAAAGAGAGGAACTGCTCAAAAAGGTCAGGGCCATCGTTTCGGACAAGCTGAGCATCAGCGAGGAGCAGGTCACGGAAGACGCGTCCTTCATCGATGACCTCGGTGCCGATTCCCTGGACACCGTCGAGCTGGTCATGGCCCTCGAGGACGAGTTCGGGCTGGACATCCCCGACGACCAGGCCGAGAAGCTGACCACGGTCGGCAAGGCCATCGATTACATCGTGGGGCACGCGAAATAGCCGCCCGCCCCGTTCTCTTTTCCCCAGGATCGATCAGCCCATGAAGAGGGAGTGTCTTCCCCCCCGGCGGGTCGTCGTCACGGGCATCGGCCTCATCTCGCCCCTCGGCACCGGGACCGCCAAGAACTGGCAGGCCCTGCTGCGCGGCGAGAGCGGCATCGCTTCCCTGACCCGGTTCGACACCTCCCGCTATGCCACCCGCTTCGGCGGCGAGGTCAAGGACTTCGATCCTCTCGTCTTCATCGACCGCAAGGAGGTCCGCAAAATGGACCCCTTCATCCGTTTCGGCCTGGCTGCCGCCGAACTGGCCGTGGCCGACTCGGCCATCCCGGCGGCCGACCTCCAGAGCGATCGGGCCGGCGTCTACGTCGGCTCGGGCATCGGCGGGCTGGGCTCGATCGAGGAGAACCACAAGGTCCTTCTCGAGAAGGGGCCCGACCGCGTCTCGCCGTTCTTCCTCATCCAGACGATCATCAACGAGGCCTCCGGCCAGATCTCCATCCGCTTCGGGGCCAAGGGGCCCAACTGCGCCAACGCCACGGCCTGCAGCACGGGGACCCACGCGATCGGCGACTCGTTCCGGATCGTCGCCCGGGGCGAGGCCGACATCATGATCGCCGGAGGGGCCGAGGCGCCGCTGACCCCCCTCAGCCTGGCCGGTTTCAACTCGATCAAGGCCATCTCGGAGCGGAACGACGAGCCGGCCAAGGCCTCGCGGCCGTTCGACGCCAAGAGGGACGGGTTCGTCATGGGTGAAGGCGCCGGCGTCCTCGTCCTCGAGGAGCTCGGCCGGGCCCTCCGCCGGGACGCCCGCATCTACGCCGAGGTCGTCGGCTACGGCATGACGAGCGACGCTTATCACGTCGCCGCGCCGGACCCCACGGGCGACGGAGCGGCCCGGGTCATGCAGCGGGCCATCGAGGACGCCGGGATCGGGCCTGAGGACGTCCAGTACATCAACGCTCACGGCACGTCGACGGAGCTCAACGACAAGACCGAGACGGCGGCGATCAAGCGCGTGTTCGGCGACCAGGCCCGGCGCCTGGGAGTCAACTCGACGAAGTCCATGACCGGCCACCTGCTCGGCGCCGCCGGAGGGATCGAGGCCGGCTTCACCGCGCTCGCGCTCTTCCACCAGACGATGCCGCCGACGATCAACCAGGAATTCCCCGACCCCGAGTGCGACCTGGATTACGTGCCCAACGCCGCCCGGGAGGCGGCGATCCGTCACGGCCTGAGCAATTCGTTCGGCTTCGGCGGGACCAACGGCGCGCTCGTCCTGAAGAAGTTCGACCGGCCCTGAAGCGCCCGCACATTCCCGGCCGGCCCGGGTGACGCCGGCCCATGAGGAGAGACCCATGAACATTCTCGTCTTCGTCAAGAGGGTGCCCGACACGGAATCGCGCATCCGCATCCAGCACGAGACCCGGACGATCGCCGAGGACGGGCTGAACTTCGTCGTCAGCCCCTACGACGAGTACGCCGTCGAGGAGGCGCTGCGGATCAAGGAGGCCAAGGGCGGGACGGTCCGCGTCGTCTCGGTCGGGAAGGACGAGGTGGCCACGGTCCTGCGCAAGTGCCTGGCCATGGGCGCCGACGAGGCCCTGCTGGTCAAGGACGACGCCCCCGAAGCCTACGACGGCCTGAGGACGGCCCGCATCCTGGCCAAGGCCGTCGAGGCCAAGTTCCCGGGGGCGGACCTGCTCCTCTTCGGCAAGCAATCGGTCGGCGCGGACAACAGCCAGGTCCCGGCCATGGTCGCCGAGCTCCTGGGCCTGCCGCAGGCGACCGTCGTGACCAAGCTCGAGATCGGCGACGGCACGGCCACCGCCCTGCGCGAGATCGAAGGCGGCCTGGAAAAGGTCGAGCTGACTCTCCCGGCCGTCGTCAGCGCCCAGAAGGGCCTGAACGAGCCCCGCTACGAGACGCTCAAGGGCATCATGGCCGCCAAGAAGAAGCCGGTGCCCGTGGTGACGCTCGCAGAGCTCGGCTTCGGCCCCGGCGAGCCGGCCAGCCAGATCGAGACGATCGGGCTCGACGTGCCGGCGGCCCGGCAGGCCGGCAAGGTCCTCCAGGGCGATCCGGCCGAGACGGCCCGGGAGCTCGTGCGGCTTCTCCGGGACGAAGCCAAGATCATATAAGAGGAGAGGACAGATGATCGCCGCATATCTCGAGATCCGGGACGGGAAGATCAAGAAGAGCTCGCTCGAGGCCCTCTCCGAGGCCCGGCGGCGGGCCGCCGAGCTGGGCGTCGGGACGGCCGCGGTCCTGGTGGGCGCGGGCGTCGCCGATAAGGCCCCGGCGGCCTTCGCGGCCGGCGCCTCGAAGGTCTATGTCATTGAAAATGAGTCCCTTGCCGACTATTCGACCCAGGCCTATGCCGTCGCCCTGGCCGGGTTCGCCGCTGAGGCGAAACCGTCGGCCCTCTTCTTCGCGGCCACGGCCATGGGCAAGGACCTGGCTCCCCGCGTGGCGGCCCGGCTCGGCGCCGCGCTGGCCACGGATTGCACCAAGGTGGCCGTCCAGGACGGGTCGCTCGTGTTCACCCGGCCGATCTACGCCGGCAAGGCGTTCCTGTCCCTGCGGCTGAAGTCCTCGCCCCAGATCGCCTCCCTGCGGCCGAACGTCTTCCCGCTCGGCGAGGCGGACGCGGGAGCGGGAGCGGGCGAAACGGTCAGGATGGACGCCGCCATCCCGGACGACGCGGTCAAGGGCCGGGTCACAGAGATCCTCAAGGAGGAGAGCGCGGAGCTCGACGTCACCGAAGCCGACGTGGTCATCTCCGGAGGCCGCGGGCTCAAGGGCCCCGAAGCCTTCACCCTTCTCCGGGCCATGGCCGCCGTCTTCCCCCGGGCTGCGGTCGGCGCATCGCGCTCGGCCGTCGATTCCGGCTGGATCGGCCACCAGCACCAGGTCGGGCAGACCGGCAAGACCGTCTCGCCCGAGCTCTATATCGCCGTGGGCATCTCCGGCGCCATCCAGCACCTGGCCGGGATGTCGTCGTCCAAGGTCATCGTCGCGGTCAACAAGGACCCCGAGGCGCCCATCTTCAAGGTCGCGGACTACGGCATCGTCGGCGATCTCCTCGAGGTGGCGCCGAAGCTCACGGACGAGCTGAAGAAGGCCCTGAAGGACTGATCCGCTCTACTTGTACGGGTCTTCGGGCGCTCCGGACGAGATATCCAGGAGCAGGCGGTTC
>Ga0105099_10002607_pt1 | contig 10640 bp, 6 predicted proteins | sample PPLLak3cmMay2015_2_FD_79138 | JGI IMG/M metagenome (GOLD analysis project Ga0105099, IMG submission 79138) | Freshwater sediment microbial communities from Prairie Pothole Lake near Jamestown, North Dakota, USA - PPLs Lake P8 Core (1) Depth... | ecosystem: Environmental > Aquatic > Freshwater >...
AACAAGTCAAGTTTTTGGTGTCGATGGTGATTCGAGACTTGAACTTAACCAAACAGCAGATACAGCCAAATTGTATGCTGGTGCATCAGTAGTTGTTGATGCAAATCCTGATGTACAAGTATTTGGTATTGGAACAGATACTTACCTTACTATTGATCAAACTGCAAATACTATTGTTGTTACAGATAATAATACTAATGTTGCTACATTTGCTGAAGCTGGTCTTACTCTACAAGCTGGTGCAACTATTGATGAATTTTCAATTGATGGAACACTTGCAGGGGATTCAGATACAGCAGTTCCAACAGAACAAGCTGTTAAGACATATGTTGATACAGCAATTTCTAACCTAAATCCTGATAAAATTTGGGAAGGTAATTCTTATGTGGAAGTTATTGATGATGGAACCGCAGCTGGTTATGTTTCAGTTGTAGCAGATGGTGTTGAAGTTGCACACTTTGATGCACAATCATCAACACAAAGAATCGGTAAAGCAGCAGAATCAAGAATCCTTGTAGCAGATGATGATGTTAAAGTTTATGCAGGAGCAACAGTTGCACTACAAGCTACATTTAATGCTAATGGATTTTCATTAGCAACTGGTGTAACAGTCAATGCTATTTCTGATAGTACAGCTTTAGGGTCTTCAGCAAGTACATTGATTACACAAGCTGCTGCTAAGTCTTATATTGATAGTGGTGACTCAACTGCATTAGCAGATGCAACTGGTTACACAAATACAGAAATTTCAACACTTACAGGTATCATGAATGGTGAGTTTGCTGATACAACAGCATACATCATTCTACAAGATGCTTCAACATTAAATACAGCTACTTCATACACAGATACAGAAATTGATAAACTTAGAAACGAACTTGATTTAGTTAACGTTAGAGTTGTAACTGCTGATACAACTGCTGTAAGTGGAGATATTCTACTTGTAGATACCACAAACGGAGATGTTAGCATTGAAATGGTTGAAGCAGATGATTCAAGAATTATTATTAAGAAGAAAACAACAGATGGAAATAAAGTAAATATCAGTACATCACCAGGTACAATTGACGGACAAAACTTAATTATTATTGATACACCTTATCAATCATTTACATTTGTAAGTGACGGAACAAACTTCTACATTATCTAATTATTAAAATGTGGTATAGGTGGGGGATTAACTCTCCCCCACCTATTTTCAAGGAGTGATATTAAATGGCCTACAATCCAAAATGGATAAAAAATACAGAGGTTGTAAAAAGGGATGGGACGAATACGTTAACAGGAGATTGGAATATAGGCGATAAACAGAAAATTATATTAGACGAATTAAGAATTCAGGATGACGATGGACTAACAGTATCCGACACAACTGGTATAGAAGTTTTACATGTAACAGAGGATGGAATTAGAATCAAAGAAGGAACAAGAATTAATGAGTTTTCAACGGACGGAACTCTATCCGATGATTCTGACGCAGCAGTCCCAACAGAAAAAGCTGTTAGAACATATGTTAATAATTCTATAGTAGCAGGGACATCTGGATCAAGTGGGTCTTCAGGGGTTTCAGGAACATCTGGGTCATCTGGTGTTTCCGGTACTTCTGGAAGTTCAGGTAGTTCAGGGTCATCAGGTAGTAGTGGGGTTTCAGGAACATCCGGAAGTTCTGGTATTAATGGTACATCTGGGTCATCTGGATCAAGTGGTAGTTCGGGGTCATCTGGAAGTTCAGGATCATCAGGGAGTAGTGGAAGTTCTGGCACTTCTGGTAGTTCAGGGACAGGTGGGTCTTCAGGTAGTAGTGGTACAAGTGGTTCATCTGGAAGTTCTGGTTCATCTGGAAGTTCAGGAAGTAGTGGAACAACTGGAACATCAGGATCAAGTGGTACAAGTGGCACAAGCGGAACAGCTGGTAGTTCAGGAGTTTCAGGAACATCCGGATCATCTGGTACATCTGGAAATAGTGGTACAAGTGGGTCTTCAGGAACAGCTGGGACAAGTGGGTCTTCAGGAACAGCTGGGACAAGTGGTTTTTCTGGAGACAAATATTCTACAGATTCAACTTCTACTATAACAATAGATGCTACTGGTGATATAACGTTAACTATTGCTACAAATTTAGCATATACATCAGGGCAAACAGTAGTTATTGCACATGATCCAAATAATATAATTGAGGGAACTGTAATCTCTTATAACTCATTAACAGGGGTTATGGTAATTGATAGAGATATTTTAACGGGTAGTGGAACATATAGTGATTGGAATGTTAATTTAGCGGGGGCTACTGGTCCAGAGGGGCCTCAAGGTGAAAGTGGAACATCAGGGACCAGTGGAACATCTGGAAGTTCAGGTAGTAGTGGTACTTCTGGATCATCTGGTACATCTGGAAATAGTGGTACAAGTGGGTCTTCAGGATCAAGTGGAACAAGTGGCTCAAGTGGAACATCAGGAACTTCTGGCACTGCTGGTACTTCAGGAAGCTCAGGAACAGCTGGGTCTTCAGGTAGTTCTGGTACATCAGGTAGTAGTGGTACAGGTGGAAGCTCTGGAACATCAGGAATTGATGGTACAAGTGGGTCAAGTGGTATCAACGGAACATCTGGTAGTAGTGGTAGTTCAGGTACACATGGTTCATCTAGTTATGCATGTTTAGACAATGGTATAGAACAATTATATGTTGACGATACTACAGCACACGTTGTTTTAAATGCTGTTTTAAATAATGCAGCCTATAGGGCGCAAGCTCAAATATCATCAGATGAATCAAATCCTTCCATTTATGCTACAATCATAACAAATAAAACAAATGTAGGATTTGATGTTGTATTTTCTGGACCAATTGTTTCAACTGCTTACTATCTTGAATGGTTTATTTTCGGAGATGGTACTGCACAAACTATATTAAGTGGTACATCTGGAAGTTCAGGATCAAGTGGTACATCTGGTTCAGGAACATCTGGATCAAGTGGTACATCAGGGATAAACGGGACATCTGGAAGTTCAGGTACATCAGGTGAAATAGGACCAGGAGGAACATCCGGTAGTAGTGGAACATCAGGTGAAATAGGACCAGCAGGAACATCAGGTAGTTCTGGTATTAATGGTACATCTGGTTCTTCAGGAACAAGTGGTACAAATGGTACATCTGGTAGTTCAGGTAGTTCAGGTACATCTGGGTCTTCTGGTAGTAGCGGTACATCTGGGTCTTCTGGTAGTAGCGGAAGTTCAGGATCAAGTGGTACATCGGGGGATGGATATATTCATGTTCAAGCAGTTCCAGCAACTGAATGGTATGTTGATCACAATTTAGGTATTCATTATGTAAATGTTGAAATTATTGATTCTAATAATGAATCAATGATACCGCTAAATATACAATTTACAGATACAAGTAGTTTAATTGTATATTTTGATAGTACTGAAGCGGGTTATGCAGCAGTAACAATGGGTGGTGGTGGTACAAGTGGAACTTCAGGGACCAGTGGAACATCAGGGTCATCTGGATCAAGTGGAACATCAGGGTCAAGTGGTTCATCAGGAACCGCTGGAACATCTGGAACTACTGTTGCATGGAGTACAAAAAGTTCAAACTATACTGTCACTGGAAGTAAAGAGCATTTATTAGTTTCAACAAGTGGCGGGGCAGTAACAATTACATTAAAAGCTTCTCCATCAGCTGGAGATGAGGTGTTTATAGTAGATGCAGATGTTAATTTCTTCACAACAAATTGTACAATTGGAAGAAATAGTAGTAATATTGAAGGTGCAGCAAGTGATTATGTTCTAGATCAAGATAGAGCTGATGTTCATTTGGTTTATTATAATTCAACAATTGGGTGGAGAGTATTGAACTTTTTCTAATTGGATAAGGGGTTTATTAATGACAATCTATTTTAATGAGTATGAATATAGAAAAACAAGAAATATTATTGATAATCCTTCTTTTAATATTCAACAAAGAGGAGCTGGGCCATTCACATCTCCTGCGTATACAGCTGATAGATGGTACTTCTGGTATGGTGGTGGAACACATAGATTTGATATTGGAAATTACGGAACAGTATATCCAGGTAATGCAGTTTCAAATGGTATAGTTACGGCAACATCACAGCAACTAACTTACGATACTATGGGTGGTGCTTGTTTATTACAAGTTATGGAAGGATATAATATTTTACCACTTATTGGGAAACAAGCAACTTTATCATTTTGGGTTTATGCTACTGTTCCTGGTATATATTCAGTATCTTTAAGGGATCAGGGGTATACCAATTCATTTATTCGAGAATATGTTGTTAATGATGCTAATAATTGGGAATATAAAACAGTCAACATTTCATTTGATAACCCAAATATAACATGGGAAAAAACACACAATCGGGCAGGTGATATAGTGTTCACATTTGCAACAGGGTCATCACATGCAACATCAACTGTTGGTCAATGGGTAAGTGGAAATTATATTGCATCATCTAATCAAGTAAATTATTCTCAAGCTGCAGGTAATGTTGTTGCTATAACAGAAGTTCAATTAGAAGAAGGGTTAATTGCTACTCCTTTCGAATACATTAGCATATCAACAGAATTAAGTAGGTGCTTAAGATATTATGAAAAAAAGTACCAACTAGTTCCTGCCACTAGTGTGGGTACCGGGGGAGGAACGGCATATTTTGTTATAGACTATGTTAAAAAGAGAATAGTACCAGTGGTATTCAATTTTATATCACCAATGATGTATAGAAGGTCTGGACTTCCTTGGAGAAATACAACATCAACTCTTTATCATACAGGTGCAGCATATCATGACAGGGCTCTTTGTATTTTTTATGATAGTGCAAACTCAGACTATGTACAAGGGGAATCATTATTAATTCAGTGTACATTTGAGATTTCGGGAGATTTATAAAATAGTGTGTAAGAGGGTTTATAAATGACATTATATACTGAAAGGATTAGATCAAGAAAGAATGCCATTATTAACGGTAACTTTGATGTTTGGCAAAGAGGGTGGCCTTTAGTAAATCCTCAAGGTTATACAGCAGATATGTGGTTTTGTACTGAAGAAATGACTACAGGGTCTATGACTGTTACAACATCAACTTCACCAAAACCAAATTTAAGATGCAATTATGCGTATAAAATTAATATTGATACAGCTCAATCTAGTTTAACTGCAAATGAATATATACATCTATTACATAGAATAGAAGGATATAACTTTCTACCATTGGTTGGACACCCAGCTGTTTTTTCATTTTGGGTCTATTGTACTACACCTGGAACATATTGTGTTTTTTTTAGAAGTAATAACAATGATCGTTCATATGTCCAAAATTTTACTGTAAATTCTGCAAACACATGGGAATTTAAAAGAATCCCTATAACATTTGATTATTCAGGGGGGACGTGGAATTATACCACAGGAATTGGATTATGCGTTGGGTTTACTCCATGTTGTGGAACAACATATCAAACAGCAACAACAGGTCAATGGATAAGTGGGAATTATATTGCAAGTACAACTATATCTAATAATTTTCAAAAAACTGTTAATAATGTTTTTCTTTTATCTCAAGTTCAATTAGAAAGAGGAACACAAGCTACAGAATTTGAATATCTGAATATGGAAGAAACTCAGGCTGAAGTATATAGATATTATCAGACATTCTATGTTAGTGCTGCTGATTGTTCTATAATTACATCAGGAAATGGTGTTTCATATGGTCATTTGACCATTGATGTAATGAGAGTAGCACCTTCTATTTTCATAGTTTCTCCTCTCATGTGGTCCAGACAAAATGGATGGAGAACACCAACAAGAACATCAGCAACAGCAGCAGCTAAAGAGAGAATAACATTAATATTTGAAGATACTGGAGTTTCAAATTATACAGCTGGTGATGCAGGATTATTAGATTTAGGCATTATATTGTCGGCAGATTTTTAAAGGTTGGAGGATGCATGACACTTTATAGTGATTATCACAGAAATAACATAAGAAAAAATATTCTTGTTAATTCTAATTTTAATATATGGACAGTAGGCACAACGTTTGTAGGTATTACAAATGGGTATACAGCAGATTGTTGGTATTATGGAGAAGGACTGACAACAGGAGTTACAACTGTCTCTGCTCAAAGTACTTTATTACCAAATTCAGCGTGTGCGAAAACATTTAAAATCAATATTGATACAGCTCAATCTAGTTTATCAGGTGGAGAATTAATACATTTTATGAACAGAGTTGAAGGGTATAACTTTTTACCTTTGGCTGGAAAAGCTGCTACGTTGTCATTTTGGGTCTATTGTTCTACACCGGGTGTATACTGCGTTTTTTTTAGAAATCAAAGTGCGGCAGTTTCATATGTTAGAGATTTTACGATAAATTCAGCTAACACATGGGAATTTAAAAGAATCCCTGTTATTTTCAATGATACTATTGGAACATGGAATTATAGTAATGCACTCGGGGTGGATGTTGGATTTACTCCATGTTGCGGGCCAACATATCAAACAGCAACAACAGGGCAATGGGTAAGTGGAAATTATATTGCAAGCCCAAATATTTCTAATAATTTTCAAAAAAATATCAATAATGTTTTTCTTTTATCTCAAGTTCAATTAGAAGCTGGTGAAGTTGCAACTGAATATGAAAATAAATCTATAAACCAAGATAGTTTAGAATGTAGGAGATATTATCAAGTTATTCAGATTAATCATATGCATGCCCTATCAGCCCAAAACAGTGCCGGTGCCGCTTATGCAAATATATATATTCATCCAATGAGAACTACTCCAACTTTTGCTATTACAGGTTCTCAAATATGGAAACCTGGTCCTAACGGGTGGAGGAACACAACAACTACTGCAAACTCAGTTGCAACAAGTAAAAGAATGAGATTGCTTTTTCAAGATACAGCAAGTTCAGATTTCATAGCTGGAGAATCAATTTTAATAGTAGGAACTATTTGGTTATCAGCATACCTTTAAAATAGGAGTTTTAAAATATGAAAGCACATGGTTTCACAATGGCAGGACCATTAATAACAGAAAAATTAATTACTTTACCAACACCAACATTAGATGATGCTGGTAGAGAAGTTTTTGTTACAAGTGATGGTAAAAGATATTATTGTGATGGCACAACATGGTCTGAGTATCCAACACAAGATTACGTTATTAATAAACAAACCTTTAAAAATAAAATAGGCAATGGGGATTTTCAATGGTGGCAACGAGGAGCATCTTTTCCAGCTTCTGTTGATTCTCCTTATGTAGCAGATAGATGGAGAGCAAATACAAGAACTGGGTGTGTTAAATCAACAGATATTCCTACTGGACAAGGGTTTTACGCTTCTGCTGAATGGACAACTGAAACGAACGCATATAACTTAATTTTCTATCATGGAATATCGCTACCGGCTACTGGTGCAGCTGGGGAATTTTATAATGGATCTACATGGACATTATCAGGATGGGTTAAATGTAATGAAACAAGAGATTTAAAACTTAACATAAGATTTGGTGACTCGCTTGCGGATGTTACACACCCTGTATATATAACAGGTAGTGGATCGACAATATATGCAATTCCCGATACAAACTGGAATTATTTCACATATACATTTGATGTAGATGCCGCTCCAGCAGGGACCAATACCTGCCTTGTTTTAATGCCCTATATATTAGCAAATAGTTCATCAGTTCCTATAATTAAAACAACTGGATGGCAATTAGAAAAAGGGAGTGTTGCAACTCCATATGAATTTATTGATGTATCATTATCAAGGGTACAAGTGTTTAGATATTTTGAAAGTATACAAAGTGGAAGCTGGCCACAGCTTCAAGCTAGGTATGGTTTAGCTGCAGCTAATTATTCAGCTGGGGGAGGGTTATTCTTAGTACAAAAAAGAGTTGCCCCAACAATGACAGTTACAGGAACAATTACATATTCTAATTGTAGTTCTTTAGGAGTTGCTGCATCTAACAGTGGATTTAGAACATCTGTAACTGTAACTGCTAATGGTGGGTATGTGGCATATGGATATGGGTTATATGCTGATGCAGAATTTTAAAAATTTTAATTTGGAGATATAAAAATGGCAAAATATAAATTATTATTGGGTGATTATGTATTAGATCAGGATAGACAATGTATTATTCCTCCTGATACAGGAAATAGAGATTATATAGAATATTTGGAATGGGTTGATGATGGTAATACTCCTGATCCATATCAAACAGCAGAAGAAATATTAGAAGAAAAATGGAGAATATTAAGATCATCCAGGACTACATTCTTAATGCAAACAGACTTTATGATGACATATGATTTCTATAATGATGTTTTATCTGAACAACAACAAACAGATTTAACTACATATAGACAAGCATTAAGAGATTTACCAGACAACACAACAGATATAGATAATGTTGTTTGGCCAACCAAACCTCAAGTAGTTCTTGATTATGGTTTATAATATTTTTTTAATTGACATGCCCCCCATTTGATTATTTTGGGGGGTGTTTGTCAGTTATATTTTCAGAACAAACTTTAAATTGATGATCTCGGTCATATCTTATATGACGATCTAAAACTTAGATGGAGACTAAATAAATGGCACGATTCCGTAACGGCAATCTTATCCTTGATGCAAACCAAAAATTAAAAATAGACACATCAGAGATAACAACTGACAATTCAAAATTAGACATTAACAAACCAATCAAAGTTCAATCATTAGAACTTCAATCTGGTCCTGCAATTACAAATATTACAAATAGTTCTTCTTCCGATAGTACATCTGAAATAATGACATCTAAAGCAGTTCAGGAGTACATAGAAGATACGTTGTCAAATTATTCAGTTGGAACAGATGCCGTTGGTTCTATTACAAAAATAAGCCCTGATATAGAAGCGAGCCAACTATTCTATGGGGTAAATAATGTTGAGATAGATCCTGATATAATGAATTGGGGAATTGAAACTACAGAATTAACTATAGGATCAACAGAGTACTGGACTAGAACATTTCTTCTTTCTAGTGGATTAATCTGTGTATTAAAAACTGTAAAAGTTGGAAGTTATTATCATTTAAATATTTCCTATTATGATAATGTAAATTTAAAATATTCAACAACTTTATTTGAATCTTTAAATCTTACATCTTCACCTTATTCATTGGGTCTAAACAATAGTGTTTTATCAAATGGTGGTTTTGTATTTGTTGCTAGACAAATATATAGTACATCTAATAATCATTTAGTAGCAGTCAATGCTGATTGTTCTTCAGTTATTATTAAAGAAATACCCAATACAATTCAAAAAGATAATGTTATTCTCTCTATTCTTCCCAATGATGATATTGTTTATATTCAATCTGTTGATGTTAATGAGTCTTATATGGGGGTATTTAGAGCAGATTTTGACACAACAAGCTTTACTACCATAGAAGATTTTACAACTATAACAGGAAGTGAATTTGTTGGAAATTATATAATACCTCAAATTGAAGCGAAATATATTGGAAATAATAGAATTGCTTGTTTAGTAAGCACATCTGGTGCGTCACCAAGAAGACATGGAATTGGATTATTGGATATATCTCAAAAAGAAATTGTAAAGGTAACAACTGAGGTTACAATTTCTGGTTCGGCATCTGCTCTTTTAATCGGTCCTGATAAAAAAATATATTTACCAATAGATAGATTCAACGAGAAGGATATACAAATAAGAATATTCGATGAAAATATTGAAAGAATAGATATAAAAACTTATAGTGGAGTAAATTATTTTCAAGGTTTAATATTATCAATGATATTAGATAATGGAAACATCTTATGTTTTTATATTCAGGGGGAACTATTTGTAACAGATCCAAATTTAGCATATATTATGGTAGATAAGAACGGAAATTTAATTTACAATAATAAATCTATGTTTGGAGATATGCCTTTAGATTTATCTATGGGGGGAGGTTTCTTAAAGGATGATGGGAATGTTATATTAATAACAAAAATGCAAACAGGAGATCCAATAACTTTTTATAACTTCACTCCAATATTAACAACCACCGCTCTAACTTTTGGTGATACATCAATTACATCTATATCAAATGATCCATACTCTACAGCAGATGATGTATTGTTAACTACAGCTGCAATAGATAATAAAATATATAATAAAAATGTTAACTTAAACAACTTATCAAAACCATACATTTCAGGAGATAGAAATTTAGGATTAGATTTATTAGATAAATATAATGCTTTTCTTTATAGTAGAAATTTTATGACTGGTGCAACATCAGCTAGTGCAACCATAACAGATGAAGGATATTTAGCTCTCATATATACAACAAGTTCATTAGCAAAAGCTGATCTAATTAATCCTTTAACTGCTGAACATATCAATTCAGTTACATTATCAATTCCTAGTGCATCAGCTATGAGTGCATCCAAAAGAGAGGCATTAAGATCAGAAAATGGGTGTATTGTATCTTACATTAATAGATTATTAAGTAGTGATGGTTATGTAGTTGCTATAGATCAAAGTGGGAATCAGACAATTGATCCATATTATGTTACAGGGACTATAAACTCAATGGTAGTTTTACCAAATAATGAAATATTAGTAA
>Ga0105099_10002609_pt1 | contig 10637 bp, 11 predicted proteins | sample PPLLak3cmMay2015_2_FD_79138 | JGI IMG/M metagenome (GOLD analysis project Ga0105099, IMG submission 79138) | Freshwater sediment microbial communities from Prairie Pothole Lake near Jamestown, North Dakota, USA - PPLs Lake P8 Core (1) Depth... | ecosystem: Environmental > Aquatic > Freshwater >...
AAGGAGGCCGTAGCGGCGCTGCGAAACCAGGGTGAAACGGGCCTCGGGGAACGCGAGCCGGAGAAGACGGATGGACGGTGCGGCGACCAAAAGGTCGCCCAAGCCGCCTCTCCGGACGGCGACGACCGTATTCATGACGGGCATGAAAGCGAAGGGAGAATGCCGGCTGTGTTTAACAGCAGAAAAGGGAAAATATTGGTATTAGGAAGGATGAAGGTTTTCTCCAGCCGGCACAAGAAAACATTGAGGGAATTATAGACGACCGGACAATAAAAATCAAGTCATTTTTCGGGCGGTCGGGACAGGCCTTTTTTCTCAATATGGTGTTTGATCGTCTTGCCTTTGACCATATAAATCACGTCCTCGGCAATATTGGTGGCGTGATCGGCAAGGCGTTCCAGGTTCCGGCTGACGAGGATCAGGGCGACCGCCCGCTGGACGGTCCGGGGGTCCTCCATCATAAAAGTCAGGAGCTCCCGGAAGATCTGGTCGTCCAGGGCGTCGACCTCGTCGTCCCGGACGCAGACGTCGCGGGCCAGGGCTTCGTCCCGGTTGATGAAGGCGTCAATCGAGTCGCGGACCATGGCCTGGGCCGCCCGGGCCATCCGGGGGATGTCGATCAGGGGCTTGAGCAGGGGGAGGTTGGCCAGATCCAGGGCCAGCTCGGCGACATTGACCGCCAGGTCTCCCATCCTCTCCAGGTCGCTACCGATCTTCATCGCCGAGGTAATGAACCTCAGGTCGCCGGCCATCGGCTGGCGCAGGGCGAGAAGCCGCATGCATGTTTCGTCGACTTCGACGTCGAGAAGGTTGATGTTCTCCTCGTTCTTCAGGACCTCGCGTGCCGGCTCCTCCTTCTGGTCCTTCAGGGCCTCGATCGCCAGCGACAGGGCATCCTCGACCGAAGCGGCCATCCGCAGGAGTCGTTCCTTGAGAAATTGCAATTCCTCATCGAATACGCGTTCCATGGGCTCCTCCCCGGTCATTTTCGGATATTCCGCCCGGTTTGGCAAGCGCCGGGCTTTTTTCTTCACAGAAAAAGAATGCCTCCTTCGCGTGAAGGACGGATGAATAAACGGTTAATTCTTCCCGAACTTGCCGAAAAAGCCGGACGTTATCCCTTACCTTGACAGTTTTTCTCCGCCTTTCTATAATCGGTACCTCATTCCCATATTTTCCCGATAAGGAGACCTCTGTGAGGAGGAAGGAGTTACGGGTTCTTACCCGGAAAACGACTCTCATCGTCCTCATTCTCGGGGAAGCCTTTCTTTTCGCCTGTTCCGGCGGGGGAAAAGCATCGGGCTCGCGCGCCGGCGGCGCCCTTCAAATCAAGGGCTCGGATACCATGGTCAACCTCGGCCAGGCCTGGGCCGAGGCCTTCAACAAGCTTCATCCCGAAATCAACGTCGCCGTCACGGGGGGCGGGTCCGGGACAGGCATCGCGGCGATCCTCAACGCGACATGCGACATCGCCGAATCGTCCCGAGCGCTTGAAGAGAAGGAAATCCAGAAAGCGAAGGCTGAAGGAATCACGATCAAGGAAACGATCGTCGCCCTCGACGGGATCGTCGTGGTCGTCCATCCGTCCAACCCCGTCTCGTCCCTGACCATGGACCAGCTCCGGGAAATCTTCATGGGGAACGTCAAGCGCTGGAACGTTTTCGGAGGAGAAGACCGCCCGATCGTTCTCTTGTCCCGCGAGGTCAATTCCGGAACCCATATTTTCTTCAAGGAACACGTCCTCCGGCGGGGGAAAAGCAAGGGACCTGAGGAATTCGCCCCGGCCGCCCTGATGATGCCGTCTTCCTACGCCATCGCCGAGGAAATCGCCCGGAATGAAAACGCCATCGGATACTACGGCCTCGGGTACATCAGCTCGCGGCAGAAGGCCCTGGCGGTAGCTCCCGATGACCGTTCGCCGGCCGTCGCCGCGACCATCGACAGCGTCCGGGCCAACGCCTACCCGATTTCCCGGCCGCTCTACTTTTTCACCAGGGGGGAGCCGACCGGAACGGTCAAGGACATCCTCGATTTCGCCCTGTCCCCGGCGGGCCAGAAGATCGTCCGCGACATTGACTTCGTGCCCGTCAAATGAAGCTTCCGTCGCGCCGGTTCCGCGAGTTCCTGATCGAAAAGCTCATTTTTCTCAGCGGAATCGCCTCGGTCGTCTTTGTCGCCCTGATTTTCCTTTTCCTCCTCCGGGAAGGAATCTCCGTTTTGAAGACGACGTCTCTCGGCTCTTTTCTCGGCGGCCAGAACTGGTATCCCATCTCCAGCCCGCCGCGGCTCGGCATCCTCCCCCTGATTCTCGGGTCGCTGCTCGTGACCGCCGGAGCCGTCGCGATCGCCGTCCCCCTGGGAATCGCCGCCGCCTTTTACATCGCCGAAGTCGCCCCAAAACGGCTCCGGACGATCCTCAAGTCTTTCGTCGAGGTTCTGTCGGCCATTCCCTCCGTCGTCCTGGGATTCCTGGGCATCACCGTCCTGGTCCCTTTCCTCAAGAACGTCCTCAACTTGCCGACAGGACTAACCGCCTTCTCCGGCTCCATCATGCTGGCTTTCATGGCCCTGCCGACGATCATTACGATTTCGGAGGACGCGATCAACGCCGTCCCCCGCGAATACAAGGACGGCGCCCTGGCCCTCGGGGCGACCCACTGGCAGACGCTCCACCGGGTGATCATCCACGGCGCGCTTCCGGGCATCATCGCCGCGGCCATGCTCGGAGTCGGCCGCGTGTTCGGCGAAACCATGGCCGTCATGATGGTCACCGGCAATGCGGCCGTCATCCCCCATTCCCTCTTCGAGCCCGTCCGAACCTTGACCGCGACGATCGCCGCGGAGATGGGAGAGGCGGCCAAGGGCAGCCCCCATTACTTCGCCCTCTTCGCCGTCGGCATCGTGCTGTTCGTCATCTCCTTCATCATCAACCTAACCGCCGATTTTCTCCTCAACCGGGGGAGGAAGCGATGAACCGGGAAACCCGGCGGCAAAAGATCGGCTTCGGGGCCCTGCTTCTGGCCACGCTGCTCGTTGTCATCCCCGTCATCGCCATCGTCGCCCTGATCGTCACCGAAGGCTGGGGCGCTCTATCCTGGGAATTCCTCTTTTCCATGCCCCGGGACGGAATGCGGGCCGGAGGAATTTTCCCGGCTATCGTCGGGACGGTTTATCTCGTGTTCATCTCCCTGGCCTTCGCCCTGCCGATCGGGGTGATGGCCGCGATCTACCTATCCGAATACGCCAAGGACAACGCCTTGACCCGGCTCATCAACCTGGCGATCATCAACCTGGCCGGTGTATCGTCGGTTGTCTTCGGCCTCTTCGGGTTGAGCTTGTTTGTCGTCTTCCTGAAGTTCGGAGTCTCCATCATTTCCGGCGCCCTGACGCTGGGGATTATGACTCTTCCGGTCATCATCACCACGACCCGGGAAGCGCTTCGGGCCGTCCCGGCCTCCTACCGGGAGGTCAGCTTCTCCCTCGGCGCCTCCCGTTGGCAAACCGTCCGGCACGCTGTTCTGCCGCGGGCCGTCTCCGGCATCCTGACCGGGGCGATCCTCAGTGTCGGCCGGGTGGCCGGCGAAACGGCCCCGATCCTGTTCACCGTGGCGGCCTTCTACCTTCCCAACCTTCCGACGGGATTATCCGACCAGGCGATGGCCCTGCCTTACCACCTCTACGTCATCACCACCCAGATCCCGGGCATTCCCGAACACTTCCGATACGGAACGGCATTTGTCCTCATCGGGATCGTCCTGATCATGAATGTCATCGCGACCGTCATCCGGTCGAAGGCTGCGAGGAAGCGATGATTGCGGCGGGAAAGAAGATCAAGATCTCGGTCCGGAGCCTTTCCGTCGCTTACGGCGGCGTGACGGCATTACATGGACTGGACCTGGACATTCAAGCCGGCGAAATCCTCAGCATCATCGGACCGTCCAACTCGGGAAAAACCTCCTTTCTCCGCAGCCTGAACCGGATGAACGAATTGAACCTCCATGCCCGGACGACCGGAACCGTCCTCCTCGACGGCGTCGACATTGCCAAGGAAATATCGGCGGAAGCTCTTCGGAAGCGCGTCGGGATGATTTTCGCCATGCCCGTGCCCCTGCCCCTGTCCATCCGGGACAACATCACGTACGGCCCCCGGATGGCCGACATCCGGGACGCGAACATTCTCGACGCCCTGGTGGAGGAGAGTCTCCGGGCGGCCTACCTCTGGGACGAGGTCAAAGACCGGCTCGACATGTCCGGACAGAAGCTCTCCGGCGGACAGCAGCAGCGGTTGTGCATCGCCCGCTCGCTGGCCCTCAAACCCGACGTGATTCTCTACGACGAGCCTTGTTCCGGCCTGGACCCGATTTCCACGGCCAAGGTCGAGGAATCGATGCTCGAGCTGAGGAAGAGCCACACCCTCGTCCTGGTGACCAACAACACCAAGCAGGCGGCCCGGGTCGGGACACGGACGGCCTTTTTCCTGATGGGCGAGATGGTCGAAATCGGCCCGACCGACCGGATCTTCACCGCCCCCTCCGACAAGCGAACAGAGGATTACATCGTCGGCCGGTTTGGATGATCCCATGAACGAAACAACCGTGCCTGGCCTCGTCCCGCCCGTCATCGAGGTCCGCGATCTCAACCTCTGGTACGGGGATTTCCAGGCCTTGATCGACATCAACGCCTCCTTCCGGCCGCGGGCGATCACCGCCCTGATCGGCTCTTCGGGCTGCGGCAAGTCCACCCTCCTCCGTTGCTTGAATCGCATGAACGACCTGATCGATGGAGTGAGGATCGTGGGGGACATCCGCTACGGCGGGAAAAGCATCCATCAGAAGGATTGCACCCTGACCGTCCTGCGCAAGAGCGTCGGCATGGTTTTCCAACGCCCTAATCCGTTCCCCTTGAGCGTCTACGAAAATATCGCCTTCGGCCCGCGCGTCCATCGAATGGCGAAAGGGACCGACCTCGACTCCCGGGTCGAGGAAAGCCTCCGGGCGGTGAACCTCTGGGATGAGTTGAAGGACGGCCTGAAAAAAAGCGCCCTGTCGCTGTCTCTCGAGCAGAAACAGCGGCTCTGCATCGCCCGGCTCGTCGCCGTCGAAGCCGAAGTGCTTCTGATGGACGAGCCCTGCTCGACGCTGGACCCGATGGCCACGATGAAGGTCGAGGAGCTGATGCACCGGCTCAAGGAGCGCTTTACCATCGTCATCGTGACCCACAATATGCAGCAAGCCGCCCGGGTCTCGGACGAGACCGGCTTCATGCTCCTGGGCGAGCTGGTCGAGTTCAACCGGACGACGGATATCTTCACCCGGCCGGCCGATAAGAGAACGGAAGACTACATCACCGGCCGCTTCGGCTGAAAAAGGATGAACCTCGCGGATGAGCGGGTCCTGATCACCGGCGGAAACGGATTTCTCGGCGCGAATCTTGCAACCCTCCTCGTGAAAGCGGAGGGAGTGCCCGGGGAATCGATCAGGGTCCTGTACCTGGAGGGTGGACCGACGGGAGCCCTGCGGGACTTGCCCGGCCTCGAGATCGTCCCGGGCGACGTCCTCAACCCGGAGTCCGTCGCCGCGGCCTGCCGCGACCGCACCGTCGTGTTCCTTACGGCGGGTGTCACGAGCTTCGACCCGCGCTTGAAGCGGATCCAGTGGCTCGTCAACGTGGAGGGAACGCGGAATGTCCTTCGCGCCGCGGCGGAATCCGGCTCCGTGAAGAGGGTCTGCTATACCAGCACCGTGAACGTCCTCGGCTGCCCCGATCCGCCGGGATCCCTCGGCATCATCAGCGCCTGCCGCCCCTACACGAGCCGGCCGCGCGTCTTCTCCTTTCCCTCGCCCGGCGAGACCCTCGCCTTCGCGGATGCTGTGCATGAGGGCCGGGCGCCGCAGGGCTGGGAACAAAAGATCGGGATCGGCTATTTCGATTCCAAGCTCGCCGGACAGGAACTCGTCGACCGGGCCGTTCGGGAGGAAGGACTCGACGCAGTATCCGTGCTTCCCGGCACATTCTTCGGCCCCCGCGACTTGCTGATCGGCCCCTCGATGTATATCGCCCAAGTCCGCAAGAACGCCTTCCCGGCCGTCTCGCGGACAGGCCTGCCTCTTGGCCACGTGGAAGACGTGGCCCGAGGCCACGTCCTGGCCGCGGTCCGCGGCCGGCCGGGCGGCCGCTATATCGTCACGGGAAAACCCCAGGATAACCGGTACCTCGACGACATGCTTGGGATCATCGCGGAAGTCGTGCAAAGGAAGGAGCCCCACCGCCGTGTCAGGAGTCGATTCCCCATCCTGCCCGGGCCCTTGATCAAGGCCGCCACATTTTTGGCCGAGACCTTCGCGATCGTCCGCGGGACGCCCTGCCTCATCAGCCGGGACGCCGTTCGCGGCGGCTCATTCCCGAGCTTCTACTCGAACGAGGAGACCGAGCGGGAAATCGGCTACGTCCCGCGGAAGTCATTCCGGGAGGCGGTCGAGGATGCTTGGGAGTACATGAGCCGCGCGGGCCTGCTTGACCGAACCGAAAGGGAGATGGACAAGTCGCTCAGGCCTCACCGGACTTGAGCTTAAAATCGGAGCTGGTGTCGCGGCCGGCTGCTGAAAGGACCGGAACCTATTCAAGCATTTTTCGGACAGCCGCGGACAATCGCTTGACGCCCTCGACGATTTGGCCCTTGGTCGGGTAGGAGAAATTGACCCGCATGTGATTGCGTTGAACCCGCCCCTTCGGGTAGAACGCCTCGCCGGGGATGAAGGCCACTTTTTCCCGGATCGCCAGCTTGAGAAGCTCGGCCGTGTCGATTTTCTCGGGAACCGTGACCCAAAGGAAGAGACCGCCTTCGGGCTTGGTCCAGCGGACGCCCATGTCGGCCGGGAAGTGCGTCTCCATCGCTCCGAGGAAAAAGCCGAGCTTTTCCGTGTAGTACTCCCGGGATTTCCGGAAATGCGCCTCGACGTCGTAATCGCGCAGGAACGCCGCGCAGATATCCTGGTTGAACTTGGGCGTATTCAGGAGGTTGGCGCTCTTGATGAAATGAAATTTCTCAACGACTTCGGCCGGACCGATGTTGAACCCGACCCGGAGCCCCGGGCAGAGGATCTTGGAGAACGTGTACAGGCCGATTACGTTCCCGCGGCTTTCATCCAGGGAATAGATCGAGGGGATGCGTTCGCCCCGGTATCGAAGGTCCCGGTAGGGGCTATCTTCGACAAGCGGCAGTCCATACTTCACCGCCAGGGCCAGGACGGCCCGCCGTTTCTCCAGGCTCATGGTGATGCCGGAGGGATTCTGGAAGTCCGGGACGACATAGATGAACTTGGGCTTTCGGCCCCGCTTGATCGACTCCTCGATGGCCGCGGCCAGACCCTCGACGTTCGAGCCGTCTTCCTCGATATCGACGGAGGCATAGGCCGGGTCTTCCATTTCGAAGGCGGCCAGCGCCCCGCCGAAGGTGGGCAGGTCGGTCACGATGACGTCGCCGGGGCTGAGAAAAAGCCGGCCGACCAGATCCAGGCCGTGCTGGCCCGAAGTGGTGATGACGACGTTTTCCGGGCCGAGGCGGATGCCGTCCCGTATCAGAAAATCGATGATCGCCTTGATCAGGGACTTTTCACCCGGGACCGCCGAATACTGGAGAGTGACCCGGGAGTCTTCCCTCAGGGACCTTTCGGCCGCCTCACGGATGAACTCATTAGGGAAGACGTCGGGACTGGGCAGCCCCCCGGCGAAGGAGATGATGTCCGGATCCTTGAGAAGCGCCAGCGTCTTGCCGATCGAATACCCCTCGAATGTTTTCATGAACGGAGTAAACAAAGACTCCATGTGGCTCATCACGTTCTCCCTTTCGAATCCGCCCGGATCGCTTACCGCGAAGCGGGGGGCCCGGCCTTGGTTTTATAACGGGCGGCGGCGGCGAAGACGTCCATGACGAACACGCGCGTCCGGAACTCGGCCGCGTGAACGATGCCTTCCGGGATGAAATACCGGTCCCCTTTGCGATAAACCGCGGTTTCACCGCCGATCGTCAGGGCCATCTCTCCGTCGATCATCAAGCCCCACTGGGCGCAATGGGAGTGCGCGGGCACCTGGGCCCCTTTTTCGATGTCGAAAAAAACGACCTGGTTTTTCTCGCCCTGGAGAAGCCGGCCGCGAACGCCCGGAAGAGGCGTGTCGATCTCGGGCAGGCCCTCGAACATTTCCGGATATACGCTTATCATCCTCTTCTCCTCAACCCCGGGTCGAAATCCGGGCGAACCTCGCCTCGTGGCCCTTACGCATGATGGCCTTGGCGTCCCGGTCGCAGCGCAGGCACTTGTGAAAAAGAACATCGCCGATCAAGCCCGCCTTGTCCTTCCTTTCCGCGTCGGAGAGGAAATACGCTTCCATCGTGTCGTACGGACGGGATTCGCCGTCACTTTCATACTTGATCGTCAGGTCGCAGCCGGCCTCGAAGACCCGGTGGGCACTTTCGGTCCAGTCGAAATCGGACCGGCCCAGGTCCGGGTTGATCCGCAGGTGGGCGGCCAGGGAAATGCGGGGCAGCCCGGATTCCCGGAGCTCCCGGACGCACTGAATGAAGGTTTCGGCCGTGGCCGCGTTTCCGATGTTGATCTCGTAAATGGGCGTCGTTCCGTCGTCCCGGAGATATTCCTTGACGATGTTCATCAGCATCCGGAGCTGAACGGCGTTCTGGGTGGACAGGAGCATCGAGATCTTGAAGGACAGGGCCGGGATTTCCCGGGCATAGCAGCAGGCGGCGACGATGGTCGACCAGCTTGGATTGAGGAAGAACGAGGCTCCCGTCTCCAGGGCCGCCCGGGTGATCCCATCCAGATAGGCGAGGTGGTTGTTGTTTCCGATCTCGATGCCGCCGAAGTTGCCGAAGGCCGTCCCCTGGTTCTTGAGCTTGATCTGGCTCATCCCGTTTCCGAGATCCACCCGCTCGAATTTCTCTCCGGTGGCTTTTTCGAGTCGCTGGAACCGTTCTTCCGGGAGGGGCGTCCCGATGAGGTTGGTCGAACAGAATTTGCTCGCCCCGAGGATGTTCTCGGTGACGGCCAAGGTGGCGAGCAAGTTGCCCGAGTAAACATATTCCTCGGTCATCGGGACCACCGAGATCATTTCGGCGGGAAGCAGCGCGTCGCCTTTGTCGCCCAACCGTTTCAAAGCCTCGACCGTCACCCGGGCGCCCTGGAAGCCGGAGACCTGGGTTGTACATATGCCCTCCCGCGTCGGGCGAATCCCTTCCTTTGCGATGAAATCCTCGACCTTCGGCAGACGCTTGGCCGCCGACTCGGCTTGTTCCAGCATCTCTCCCCAGCCTTTGTTCCCGGCTGTTTTCTTTCTCCCTTCATAGAGGCCGAGGGCCTTGATGTTGCGGGAGATTTCCGCCCCGCCGCCGTAGGACTCCCTCAAGGCCTCGATGGCTTTCAGGTCTTTCGGGGACAAAAAGGGGAAATGCATGACGTACTCCTTACTGAAGGTGTGAGGAAACGGCGAGAAAATCGATGGGAGGGACGAACAGCCGCCAGGACAACACTATCGTCCGCCGCTTTGGTATTCCCAAAATCATGGCGCTAGTTCTAATGAGCGACGCTCCGGAGTGCCGGATGATTCCATTCCGGCCCAACGCCGGATTTATAACACAGGCTAAAGGCATGGTCAAACCAGGTCCCACCCCGGTCGGGAGGGAGGCCCGGTGGACTCCGCTTCGGCTATGTGCTAAATTGTTGAACCCGCGCGTAAAGACCGTTCGGCCTCCGGGCGGAGTCAAACGGCGGCAAAGCACCCAAGAGGCGAGCAGCGATGAAATTCGACCTCCTTCGGATCCTGGTGTTGACCTCCGCGGGATTGAGCCTGGCCGTGCTGACCGGGTTGGCTGTCCGAGCCATCGGATTCGGTCGGACCCGGTATCATTCCCGGGCCCAGGGAAGCATCAGCAGAGGCGTGGTTTACGCTTTCGGCCGGGGCATGATCGAAAAGGAGAGCGTGACTCTTCACCGTCCGACATTTTTCGGGGGAATCGCCTATCATGGAGCGATCTTTGCCGGCTTGGCTTACCTGTTCTGGGTGGTTTTCAGGATCCCGGCCGTTCCACCCGCCTGGTTCTTTCGTCCCGTCCTCATCGTGGGGACGGCGATAGGGCTGGCTCTCCTGGTCAAGCGGATAAGAAGCCTCCATCTGCGGAAGCTGAGCTGTCCGGACGATTTTTTTTCCAACGCCCTGGTCGATCTGTTCCTCGCCGCCGCCTTTCTTCATTCGGTTATCCCGACGCTTGAACCCTTCCTGTTCGGTCTTTCCATTTTCCTTTTTCTCTATCTTCCCCTCGGCAAGATCCGCCACTGCTTTTTCTTTTTCTACACCCGGCTGGTGTTCGCCGTTCATTACGGCCGCCGGGGCAGTCTTCCCGGATCTTCCCCGGAGGCCCGGTCATGACGACACCCGCCCCGAAAGTCGACGCCCTGGAAGAACGGCTCAACGGCCTCACCGATGAGGATTTGGCCAAGATCCTGACCGAATTCCGCCGCCGCTGCGGCGCTGCCGAGGCGGCCGCCGCCCAGACCTGCATTCGCTGCGGCCTCTGCGGCCAGGCCTGCCATTATTTCCTGACCGACGCCGTCGTGGAAAACCTCCCA
>Ga0105099_10002610_pt1 | contig 10636 bp, 5 predicted proteins | sample PPLLak3cmMay2015_2_FD_79138 | JGI IMG/M metagenome (GOLD analysis project Ga0105099, IMG submission 79138) | Freshwater sediment microbial communities from Prairie Pothole Lake near Jamestown, North Dakota, USA - PPLs Lake P8 Core (1) Depth... | ecosystem: Environmental > Aquatic > Freshwater >...
AGATACATTGGTATATGCTTCCTCATAATAGTTTCCTGATCAAATTCGAATCTTAACAACCAATAATATTCGGCAATTTCGACATTTTTGTCCAAGTCTGGTAACAGATCATAATATGTGTCAATAAACTCTTGATCTTCCATCACACATGATGACCGATCATCGACATCATAGAAGATTTCACTTTTAACTAAAAGATCCCGTAATGATGTGCATTCAATCTCGTTAGCAATTTTGGTAGCACGTTCAATATTCATTTTAATTGATGAATCATCTATTATTTCTTGAATGAAGTAACTATCCAACATATGAATAGTCATTGATGGTGTCTTCGCATTCTTTGAAACACTCATTAACTCTTTGAGTCGTGGAGTACCACGCGAGATATTCGCTTTTGACCCCTGACCCGTATAATGGAAAGTATTTAAAGCCATTTGGGTTGTGGGTTCTCCCAATGATTGAGCAGCTATAATACCCACATTTTCACCGGGGTTGATTAATGTCTTTAAAAATGTCATATAAATTGTTTCAATTAAATAATCAAATGCTATTTTATTAATCTTGTGCTCGTAAATAAGTACTTTCGATGATAAATAAATGGAGATAAGGGAATTAATAATGATTGTTGACACACAATTAATTGTTTCATTTGGATCAACAACTAATCTATTTCTCAATTTACTGACTTGTTCAATAATATAGATGGGATTAATATCAGTGACATTAATCTTTGCCAAGTTAAATTTATTGATAACATTGGAGATGATACGTTTTAAATTAATTGGACAACGCACATCTGGTTGTAAATAATTTGATGGTACATTCTTCTTCAAGTATTCATAATATTTGATAATTTGGTTAAATTCTTTTTCTAATATTTGATCTTTATGTGCATAGTCAGAAAATTCCTGAAACGCTTCTTTTGTTAGTACACTTTGTAAGTTCTCATTTTCAAGAAATTTGAATGTCCTACATAATTTTTCCATATTGTAATTTAAAAAGAACATCTTTTGAGTTTCGAGATAGCATGCATCAAAACCATCATTACCATAAACTGTTTGAATAATAATATTGTTTGCGTTACGAACTGTACCATCATAACAGATTCGCAAATCTTCCATTGCTTTAATTAATTTGCGTTGAAGATAACCCGTTTCTGCTGTTTTAATCGCTTTGGTGATTGTACCAATGCGACCTTCCTGTGCATGAAACCAATATTCAGTTGGACTTAAACCCGACATAAATGAATTACCGATGAATCCGTGAGCATCAGGACGCAAATCATCTTTATGGAAATGTGGCAGTGTACGCCGTTGATATTGATCCACAATCCATGATGCCTCAATCTCTTGTTGCCCCAACATACCCACAATTTGACTCAGATTATTTTTGTTACCTTTTGATCCACATTTGACCATAATATCAATGGAATTATAGGAGATAATACCTGCAGCTGTCTCTTCTTCTACGGATTTACGGCATTTACCCATTGCCACAATAACTTTTTTGGGAAAATCTTTTTTATATGTGAATGGATCAGTTCCCGTGACTTGACCTAATTTGGCTTTTTGTATTGCATCTGAAATTAAATCTTTGGCATCTTTAAGATGTTGTTCAATTTTTCTGTGTTGTTCTGTACTAATTACGCAATCACTAATACAGCAACTGAATCCTTGTAATTGTAACCAAGTATTTGCTGCAAAACTTAAATTATTAAACAAATCTCTGGCGACTAAAGGTCCATAATCATTCCATGCAATATGGAACAAACTATTATTCTTTTTACCTATAGTATTGGAATCCAGTACACCACGGGTCATTTGACCCGCAATTATATCAATATCGCCTTTTTTATAAGAAATTTCGGGCATAAACATACTAAGCATTTGTTGACTGGTCCAGCGCGGATCAGTGGAATCTAACCCTACTGGTTTGGGTAGATTATCACTAAATGCTGAAACGGCGCATATTAGTTTAATCATCTCATGATATGTTAAATTTTTGCATTGTGTAAATAAATATGTACCCAGTAAACTGTCTTGTACTAATCCCATTACAGGTTTGCTAGCTTGCGGACTAACAATTTGTGTTGGGACAGATGTTAAATAGCGTAATTCTACAACACTTTCAAGTGTCATTGGTACGTGCATGTTCATCTCATCCGATGAGTCCTCATACTTTCATATGAGGTCGGACTGTATCTTAAGCCATCACTGGTTGGTTGAACCAGTATTGATGACCGACACCCGTTCAGTCTCTGAAGGGATACCCTAGACTAACCATTAACTTGTCATGAACTTGTCATGAGTTACAAGTTGCGTCCTTAGGTATTCATTCCCTGCGGATTGCCCAATCCTTAACATTATTACCATACCTGAGTTCCGTTCTCAGCCATTCGGGTCTTTCGATCCCAAACTTGGTAGTTAAGGCTCTAAGGGGTTTCCCGCATCAAGGTGTCTCGCCCAGTGAAATTAAATATTGGTCATATTTTTCCAAGTATGTTGTCAGTTCTTCTTTTTCTAAGTTATTTTCCTCGATATATTGTGTCAGTCGTTTTTTGTGTTCAATGATTTGTTCATAGTCAATGTTAACTCCTTTTACGCGACGATTCTTGTGACTAGACAGTGGTGACAAGTTAGTATCAACAATTGATTCTTTTTTCACGACTGATATTTTGATTTTTGATTTTTTCACTATTTCTGTAGACATTTCAAGTTATTTGCTAATTAATTATTCGCAACTGACACAAATTGATTTAATTTTTTGACCAATATAATTTCAACTGAACTAGGTGATTGTATCTGAATACAACTGTATTCAGTTAAGTTTACACTGAATATCCCTAATAGGGTACTTAACAACCTATTAGGCAGTCACCTGTTGACGGCCATGAGAAGTAAACTTCAAAAACACACTGAAGTTAAAAATTCGACCATCAAAATCTGCGTTGTATGGTGCACAAACGTTAACGTTCATGCGAAAAGTTTTGCCGGGGAGTACCTTCACTCTATGAGCCATCATACTCATTTTGTGCAATGAGGGTTGTCTGTTAAATAATACCCAGTCATTGTCCATCAAGTGACGATATACAATGTCACCCGGATTTAGATTGAAATCTATGTTTTGCATCCCGTGTTTTAAATTTTTCTTGAATTTTTGGTTCTTCTTTTTATAACTTTTAGCACCGGGGTAAATATTCGGACCATTCCGAATTAATTGAGTCATTTCGGCACGATTAAAATTTGTTACCAATTCCGGATAAGTTAAATTCATAGCTATTTTGAGTGGTACACCCAATTGATCCATTGACAAATATGGATCCGCTGTAATAACCGACCGTGCCGAACCATCCACACGTTTGCCCATCAAATTACCACGTACGCGTCCATCCTTTGCCTTGACGCGTTGACGAATTGTTTTAAGTGGGCGTCCAGACCTCTCCTGAGCTTTGGGCAAACCCGAAATCTCATTATCATAATATGTGGCAACATGATATTGTAGAAGTTGCCACCAATCTTCAATTAAACTTTGCTTACAACTCTCCACAATTTTTATTCTTAATTGACTATTGAATTTAATAATATCATTCAATTTACGCGTCAAATCATCATCTGAAATACGACCATTTTCATCTTTGGCAGTAGGTCTCATAGCGAGAGGAGGTACGGGCATAAGTGTCCAAATCATCCACTCAGGGCGAGACAATTTAGGATTCAACCCGATCAACTCTATATCTTCATCAGATATATTTTTGAAAATGGTAAGAATTGTCTCTGCATTAACAATTTGAATCGGTTTCCCCGTATCTGCTTTTGATTTAGCATATGTTGCAGTAATTCTCACAATACCATCCTTATCCTTACTATATTTCGGTTGTTCCGCCCCACAAGTTAAACAATAACCTTGATTGGGTACAATTGATTCAATATAAGCAAATAGTGATTTACCTTTACGAGCATTAAGTTCCTCCTGAATTTTGGGATTATATTTATCAACCAGAATGGCAGAACAACGATTACAGAAAAACCCCAATAATTTGATAATTATTTGATAATATTGATATTGTATCACTGGTTTAGCTAAATTAAGATAACCAAAATGTCCGGGGCATTCTTTGTAACTATACCCACAAGTACGACAAATTTGTCCTCTTTCTATGGGACCTAATCGGGGATCCATCAGAGTACCCTCAAGATTTTTTAAATTTGTAATATGTTTATAAATTTCACAAACCGCTTTCTCTTTAATTCTCTGTGGACTCAGAATCCCGAATGTTACGCGGGAAACTTGTCCAACATTTTCACCATACTCAAAATCAGTTAAAGGCATGGGGTTATATATAATAATATATATATAATATTTTAATCCATATTTTCATGAATCAATTTTTATTATTTTACTAATAAATATATGTGTATATATGGTATATAATGTCTATGACAATTCCGTCACTTTGGATACAAGACATCTGTTCAGATGTCAAATCACTCAATATTACATACACAAATTTTTATTTGGATCAACAAAGTTATGGATATATTTTGTATGTTTCACAGATAAATATAAATACAAATAATATTTATTTTGCCAAACTTGACCCAGATGGTCTAATCATTTTCAACCATCAATTCCCTACATTTAACACAAATATCAATACACTTCGACCAGAAATTAATGTTGATTTACAGGGAAATATATATTTAATGTATGTCAGTTATGATATGTTAAAAAAAAATCAACTCATAATTTTATTAAAACTGGACTCATTGGGTCAACGCTTGTGGATTAAATATCATACACAGGTAGATCATGTGCCACATTTATTATTAAGGAATAATACCCCACTCGTATATCATGATTATATTGATGATAATCATAATCACCATCTGTGTATTGATGAATTTAATCAGTCACACAATTTAACCCAACTGTCTGTCAATGTACCAATGTGTATTCCAGTAAAAATACAATCGAATGATGATATTTACATAATTCTCAATAAAACAACTCTCTTTAAAATGGATGCGTATGGAAAAATTTCATGGTTATGTCTCGTTACAGACAAAAAAATATTAAATGAAGCGTCTCTATTAATCGATGAACAATTTATTTATGTCATTTTTTTGACCAATAAAAAACTTCATATTCATCAATTTGATAAAAATGGAATAATTATCAAGAAAATACACCATTCTGAGATAAATCTTGAAACATCAGCAATACAAGCGATTATTACTGATAATCATGATATAATTGTATCTTATATTAGTGCAGATATGATCTTACATTATTATCGTTTTCACCAAGATAGTGGATTATTCGAAAATTATTGTGAAAATATTCAAATACCACAAATCATTTTAATGTTGAATCACGAAGGTTATGTATATCTCATGCTACAACAATTGAATAAAATAACTTGTGTCAAAATGGATTTCCCAAATAATAAGAGGGTATCCAATTAGAGAGCGTTACAAAAATTTATATCATTAGTCGAAAAATTAATAATTTTATTCGATATTTTATGAATTTTGCGAGAAATTCAACAATTTCTCACAAAGTAATCCGACAATAATATATATTATTTTAACAAATAGTGAATTTCTGGATACTCTCTAAACCCTACTGCTCATAAAATTTAGTCATCTAATTCACAATGATAGATGATCAGTGACGAAATAATTATGTTTACCTATAAATCTTAATAATATATGTAATATTATATATACATATATAATGTCTCTAGTTTTACAATGGAAGAAAAATTTAACATCAACTTTCAGTGAAATTTGGGATACTCCTAAACCAAGTGTCGCCATTGATACATCGGGACAAATTTATGTAGCTTATGTGTGTATTAATCCGACTGATGGACAAACGAATGTGGGTGAAATTGATATATGTGTGGTCAAATTTGATTCCTCAGGAAATGCTTTGTGGTTCAGACAACAACCGAGTTTTGATACGACTAAGGATGATGTTGATCCTAATATCCGTGTTGATACATTGGGAAATATATATGTAACATATTGTTCCGCTGGTGCAGTCTCTGGTGCTACCCCAAGAGACTATAATGATATAGTAGTTTTCAAATTAAATTCGAATGGTGATACCTTATGGGTCACTGAATCATCACAATTTAATGCAACTGGTAATAATTATAAACCACAAATTGCTGTGGATAATAATAGTAATATTTATGTTGCATACTATTCAAATGACCCATCAATGCCTGAAACATATTATGATAATGTATGTTTTTTCAAATTAGCATCCGATGGTTCATTTGTCTGGGCAAAAAAAACGGTTCCAGTAGATTTTAACACTAATGGTGGCAATTATAATCCAGCGATTGATGTTGATGAATCAGGGAATTGTTACATTACATACTTCTCCGATGGTTTCGGCAATCCCGTTGATGGGGGAACAAATGTTGGTGGATATGATGTAATTGTATTTAAAACGGATACGGATGGAAATGTTGTGTGGATGAAACAAAACCAAACATTTAACACATCCGAAAATGATTACTCCCCCTCAATTGTAGTCGATAATAACGGTAATAGTTATATTGCATATTATACGAGTGGTATTGCCACCAATCAGACACCCACAGGCAATTTAGATATTGTTGTTTTTAAATTGGATACCAATGGTAACACTCTATGGACTAAACAAAATCCAACATTTAATACTTATCTCACTGATAGCGATCCCTCAATAGATATTGATTTATTGGGGATCATTTATATTACATATTCAACATATGGTATACTATCAGGACAAACAATCACGGGATCTCCAGATATAGTCATTTTTCTAATGGATAATGACGGTAACGTTTTGACTGTACAACAACAACCATCATTTAATACGTTATACGAAAATATTTATCCTTCCATTGCTGTTGGACAACAGGGCAACTTTGTTATTGTCTATTATAGTGTTAATCCAAATACGGAAGGTGCTGATCCATCTCAGGATTTAATAGTTTTTAAAATGACTAATTTAATTTGTGTTACCAGTGACACACTTATTTTAATGGCTGATGGATCAACAAAAATGATCCAAACTATCCAAAGGGGTGATCTTGTCGCACCAAATAATCAAGTAGCTCGCTTATGTCGAGAAAAGATTGACGAATTATCTAAAATTGACCTCGTTGTATTTGAAAAGAATTGTTTGGGAAATCGCCCCGATCGACGATTGGTGATTACACCAAATCACCCAATTTTTTACAAAAATGCAAGGAGACCCGCCAAATGTTTCGAAAAATGCCCCGGAGTTACCGTTTGGGACCGTAAACAAATTAGTCAAGTAACTAATTTACTCGATACATCAGGGGATATATATTTATATGATTTACAATTTGAACATGACGGTAGTTATATTGCGAATGGTACAGAAATTCAGTCGCGATCACCTTATAGTTATTATGGACCATTACCCAAAGAATTATATTTTGATGAGTCATTGTATGATTCAGAAAAAGTCTGGGATAGTTTAGAACATGTTTTACCACTGGATATGACCATCCTTAATTTTAACCTAATAATGCTCAAAAATAAAGTACACAATCATGTCAATAAATCACACAATAATTTAGTTATATTTAAAAATGGGGAAAAAAAATTTTCAAAAACAGAGTCAATTATCAAATATCCTACAAATCATCCCTAATTGCAATCCCACTTGGGAATCTGGGGATACCATTTTCATATGTTTCTTGAAATCGAACAGTATACATATGTCCAATAAATTGGGATGGATTAGTTTGATATGCAATCCAATCCGCTTTTCTGGATGTATACGTATCACGCGGACGACAAGTAAATGTCTCATCCGATTCGGGTAATCGCAGTTCCCAAATGATACATCCTTTTTCTTTCGCAGTGGTTGGTGCCTTAGCACCAACTATTTCAAATTCGGCATCTTGAAAATTTTTGTATTTTAAAAGATTATTGGAACGGTCTTTTAATTTATATGGACTGTTGATGTTTCTAATGATGATACCCTCGTATCCATCACTCACAAACTTATCGTGCCATGTTTGTATCTCGGATTCATTATCAATTTGAACGACTGGTACTAATTGTAAATAATTGTTATTATTAGACAGTAATAATTCGATTAAATATTGGTATCTCTCATTAAATGTTTTTTCTGGATGATTAATAAAATAACAATCAAATATATTATATTCTATACTCTCCAGATCCATTTTCGGAATAGTATTATACCCTGTTTTACCATCTATTTTTTTACGATTACAATAACCATTCAGTGTTCTGAATGGCAACCGTTTACTATAAAATTCACCATCTAATAACACATTGGGATCAAGATTCAAATGACATATAGCATTTTTGATTTCATCAAAAAATGGACATTCGGCATCGCTTCGTGTTTTTAAAATGACAGTATTTTCGGATAATTTGCGAGCAGTATACCTTACTCCGTCTAATTTTGGTTGTGTCATACATGGATATTTAACATATTTTTTTCGTTCAATCCATTTGTTTGCCAACATTGGCAAAAATTTAAAAGATAGTGGTTGATATGGGGATTGTTCGGGATTAATTTGAACATTGCTGTGAATTACTGGTTTGAGTGATATTTTGATTTTTTTTATTGGCAATTGTGAGTCATCATGAGACTGTAGATTTTGTGGCGTAAATTGTGTTAGTTGTGCGGAAGTGTTGATCAATAATTCAACATCTGGAATATATCCTTTTTTTTCTGTCATTTCTTTCCAATCTTTTTCTGCTTCAAATATTGCTTGTTCATAAACGGTTGGTTTACTTTTGGTTTCGATGATTAATTTTTTATTAATGATTGGTTTGCCTCCTTGTTTACCATATTCACGATAAATGTATACTATATCGTCTTCAATCATTACTTTAATTTTCCAATACCGAATCATTTGTGTTCCTGTTAATGTGTACAGAATTGGCCATTCCATTGTGCGTATAATGTATATATGTAATATATATTGATTCATTCATCAATTTTTATTTGATTAATACAAAAAAATTGAAATAATTATTGTAATATTAATTCGTTTAAATTAAACGAATGCCCACTGATTATATAATCGGTATTGATCTTGGAACAACATATTCTTGTGTAGCAGTGTGGAAAAATGCTCGCGTAGTAATCATTCCAAATGACATAGGAATGAATACAACACCATCGTGTGTTTCATTTGCGGACACAGAACGCTATATTGGACAAGTGGCAAAAGACAATTCTCTAAAAAATCCTCAAAACACTATTTATGATATTAAACGTTTAATAGGACGCAAAATCGATGATCCAGTGATTCAAAATGATTTAAAATATTGGTTATTCAAAGTAACGAATAATCCGCAAAAACAACCACTGATTAATGTAACGTATCGTGACCAAATGATGAGTTTTTACCCTGAAGAAATTTCAGCAATGATTTTAGAAAAACTGAAAAATTATGCCGAAGATTATCTCGGTCAACAAGTGACAAAAGCGGTCATAACTGTACCAGCATATTTTAATGATTCTCAGAGGCAAGCGACTAGTGATGCTGCAAAAATAGCAGGTCTCAATTGTGTTAGAATCATCAATGAACCCACAGCTGCAGCATTAGCGTATGGACTGGATAAGCATTGTTTGATAGAACAGATGGTTTTAATTTTTGATTTAGGTGGTGGAACATTGGATGTGTCGCTATTAGCCATTGAAAATGGCACATTTGAAGTAATTGCTACATCTGGTGACTCACACCTTGGTGGTGAAGATTTTGATAATAGAATGGTCATATATATGTGTAATGAATTTAATCATTCATACCCAGAAAGTGATATTAAAACTAACTTAAAAGCTCTTAGGAAACTAAAATTTTCCTGTGAAAAAACTAAAATTATTTTGTCTTCCTCCATGCGTGCAGTAATTGACATTGATTCATTACATAATAATCATGATTTTAGTTACACATTGACTAGATCTAAGTTTGAGGAATTATGTATTGATTTATTCAAAAAATGTCTTATTCCAGTTAAGCGCGTGCTGGATGATGCCAATATAAAAAAAGAAGATATTCACGAAATAGTTTTAGTTGGAGGATCAACCAGAATACCATACATACAACAACAATTGAGAGATTTTTTTAATGGAAAAGATCTAAATAAATCAATTCTTCCAGATGAAGCGGTGGCATATGGCGCAGCTATCCAAGGATCAATTTTATCCAAAAATACTGATGTAGTTACGAATGATATTGTTTTATTAGATGTTACACCTCTTTCCTTGGGTGTTGAAACAGCTGGAGGTATTATGAATTTTATCATTAATCGCAACACTTCTATTCCTTGCTCAAAAAAGGATGTGTATACCACATATACTGATAATCAAAAAGCAGTGACAATTAATATATTTGAAGGTGAAAGACAAATGACTAAATTTAATAATAAATTGGGGCAATTTGATGTTATTGATATAACACCCGCACCCAGAGGTGTACCACAAATCGAAGTCAATTTTGAGATAGATAATAATGGTATACTAACAGTAAGTGCGGTTGATGTAATGAGTTCAAAAAGGAATCAAATATCCATTGTGAAGAACAATGGTAGATTAAAAAGCACTGAAATTACGCAACTCA
>Ga0105099_10002612_pt1 | contig 10631 bp, 5 predicted proteins | sample PPLLak3cmMay2015_2_FD_79138 | JGI IMG/M metagenome (GOLD analysis project Ga0105099, IMG submission 79138) | Freshwater sediment microbial communities from Prairie Pothole Lake near Jamestown, North Dakota, USA - PPLs Lake P8 Core (1) Depth... | ecosystem: Environmental > Aquatic > Freshwater >...
GCAACCCCGCCGGCCAGGCAGAGATTGCGCATGCCGGTTTCGCGCCGAACATGACGTGCCATCCGGAGAATAATCTCCTCGGTAACTTTTTGGATTGAGGCGGCGATGTCCATATCCTTTTGTGTGATTTCGGATTCCGGTTTCCGGGGCGGACCGCCGAAAAGCTGATGAAACTTATCCGAGGTCATGGTCAGGCCGGAGCAGTAATTGAAATATTTCATATTAAGACGGAAACTGCCATCCTCTTTCAGGTCAAGCAGGTTATCGAGAATGTCAAGAAAATATTTGGGCTCACCGTACGGCGCCAGCCCCATCATTTTGTATTCTCCCGAATTTACCTTAAAACCGGTATAGGATGTGAATGCCGAATACAGCAATCCGAGACTGTGGGGAAATAACATTTCATTCTGGATAATAATTTTATTATCGACCCCGATTCCCCACGAGGCGGTCGCCCACTCGCCGACACCATCCATAGTAAGTACAGCCGCCTGCTCAAAAGGGGATGGGAAAAAAGCCGAGGCGGCGTGCGATTGATGATGCTCCGGAAAAAGTATGATCCCCTCATATAACGATAGCTCTCTTCTTATCAGCTCGCTCATCCAGAGCTTTTTTTTCAGCCAGAGCGGCATCGATACCAGAAACGATCTGATACCCCTCGGGGCAAAAGTCAAATAAGTCTCCAGCAGGCGTTCAAATTTAATCCAGGGTTTATCATAAAAGGCGACATAATCGATTTTGTTCGCCGAAAGGCCGGCCTCATTCAGGCAATATTCAATGGCTCCGGCGGGAAAATTGAAATCATGCTTTATACGGCTGAACCGTTCTTCCTGCGCGGCGGCAATAATTTCCCCGTCCCGGATTAGAGCGGCGGCGCTGTCATGATAATAGGCCGAAATTCCAAGAATATTCATGCCGAAAAATATATTATCGGCCAATCAATATCCATCGAAATATTATCTGGTTCTCATTGGTTAATTTTATTGCATAAAAAAAGCGGCGTCGCCCGCCGCTTCTGAATCAGTCTGAAATCGAAATATTACTGCACCAGAGCCATTTTCTTGGTGGCGATAAAATCCCCCGCGTTAATACGATACATATATATGCCTGAAGAAACCGGCAATCCGGATGCATCTATTCCGTTCCAGACAATAGCATAATTACCGGCCGCCTTGATTTCGTCAACAAGGGTGGCCGTCTGTTGCCCGAGAATATTATAGATTGAAATTGTCACGTGGGCTGTGACCGGTATTGAAAACTCGATTCTGGTCGATGGGTTAAACGGGTTCGGATAATTCTGTGATAAATAATACTCGGTTGGAATATTATTAATGGTTTCGTTGACGTCAAGGACCAATGACAGGGTCTTGACGGCAATTATATTTGAAAGTCCCGACCAGTTATCGGCATCATCGGCGCTGACTATCGCTATATAATACCAGGTATCAGGAATGAGATCGATTATGGTGTAGCTTTCCGGATTGCCGTAAGGCTGAGGATCCGGCTCGTCAGCCGCCTGCGAAAGGCCGTTCCAATTTCCGATATTTATTGGCGACGTCGAAAAACGGATATCATATTGGGAAGCTGTCCCTTCGGTCCCATTGTCTCCCGGGGCCGTCCATCTGATTGTTATTGAAGTCTGTGTGATATCGGCAGCCGATGAAATTACCGGCAAAATGGGAACACCGATTAATAATGATGAGGCAATGAGCAACACAAAGACGAGATTCGATGATTTTAAATTCTTGTAACAGACCCTGCATTTCATGACAATTCTCCCCAAAAACTGCGTTGCTTGACCTATACTCTTTCAGGGGATTGTCAAATCCCGGGCCAATTATGACCCCATTTCCTAATGTGTATTAGTGCAATTAGTTAGGGGTATTTTGGAGAGGCGGGTAATCAAATCTGATGATTAAAAGCTGTTTCAATTAAGGACACTGCTCAAAATTGAATCAAAAACGAATCGAATCCATACTTTTGATGAAATTTGAAACGGAAGACGAAAAGCCAGATGAATGATTGCATCACTTGGCAGAATAATTATATAAAAATGGCCGGAGGGGCTCCGGCCAAATCCAGCTTAATCCAGGGAACAAATTTAATTCATAATGATAATATCAATCCGGCGGTTTTTGGCGCGGCCGTCGACTGTTTCGTTTGATGCCACCGGCTTGTGGGCGCCATACCCGATCGCCTTAATTTTATCGGCGCCGATTAGCATCGCTTCCCGGAGGTATTGCATTACCGAGTATGCCCGCTTTTCCGAAAGTGATGTATTTGAAGATGGGTCTCCGCGTGAATCGGTATGCCCCTCAATTACAATTTGCGAGTAATCAAACAATTCGATTATCTTTCGCACCTTTTCCAGAAGCGGAATATGATCGTCCTTGATGTCGGATTGGTTGACATCGAAGGAGAGACCCGGCAGACGAAGAATAATATCATTGGATGGACTGTACAGCAGTTCGCCTTCGGACGGATTTATCATCGCCTTGGCAGTCCGAAATTTATCCTCGCGCTCGGTGCGGGATTGAAGTTCTGCAGAGACTTCTTCCTTGGCCGCTTCGAGATTGGATATTTCTCCGGTCATCCGGGCGTTCTCGGAAAGAAGAGTGGTGACGCGGTTGTCGATATCATCGGCCAGCGCCAGCGGATCAGTCGTAAAAAGATTGGGATCTAATTTATTGGCAATGCTTCGCAACTTTTCAGTCAATTTCTCACTCAATTCCCCCGATGATGAAGATCTTGTCTGCAGGCTTCTGATATAGAGTATCAGGCTATCTGCCGCCGCGATCGGGCCATTGTCAAATGGTAATTGATCCTGTCCCACTTCTTTACCGATACGTTCCATTTGAATTTCATAAACCAGCATCAGCTTCTCCCAGGCCTGATCGTTTCTCTGGAGGGAACGCACCGATTGAGCGATGTTTGAAGCGTGGCGCGCCTCATATTCAGCTCTTCTGATTTCAGCTATTGATTGGTCCCGGTCATAACGGTCATTGAGCAGAATGGCATCGCATTTGGCCCGCGCCGTCGTGGCTTTATCAAGAGTAGCCAGAGCATATTTGTTGGCATCACCTTCGATGGCTTTTTGAATAAGCATATCGGCAGTGCCCATGATATCGATTCGAATCGCCTCCAGTTCGGCCGTCCCGAATAGCAGGGATGATTTTTCGGCTTCCTTTAATCCGCCCTTGACATTTCCGGCTTCCACACCCTGGGTCGCTCGAACAAATTGATCTTCGGCTTTCTGATATAGCTCCGGAACCAGCATTGGGGCTTTGGCAGTTTTTGCATTTTCACGCGGCTTGAGATATTCCTGCAACGTTAATTTAGCCACTTCGGTAGCCTTAAGGGTATTTTCAGCGAACTCTTCGGTCTCTATTAGAAAACCTTCTATTGTTTTCTGTTTTTTGCCGGTATTAATGGCCTCTCTGGCGCTCTCATAACTCTTCGCGGCTCGGGCATAGGCTTTGGGAGCGAAAATGTTTCCCTCAATCAGAAGCGTGGAGTCCATCAAATGCTGAACCTTATTATAAAGAGCGTCATTGGAATATGTACCATCCTGTCCGGAGGCAACTGAAAAGCAGAGCCACAGGATAACAAACGAAATCCGTTTCATTATAAGTATCCTTTCATATTCTTCTTAATGAGAAGGTTAATCTCTTTCTTCTTTATCGGCTAATCTTATACAACTCTGCATATTACAGGCAAGATAAAAATTGATGGCTGCGGTCCGTTCGAGCAAATTCTATCTTATTTTTCTTGAATTGTTGTCAGCGAATGGTTATTTTAGAATTTCAAAAAATATATTTAAAGCGGGCCAAATTAGAGCATATGGGACATTTAGTCGGAAAAGACCTATATCGCGAACTGGGGAAGAAGATTGATAATCTGACGATGCGGGCGCCATGGAATGAGACTCTTTATAAAATCCTTAAAGAGCTATATTCGTCGGAAGAAGCGGAACTGGCTGTGAAAATGCCTTATGGTATGGCAACTCTGGATCAGATCGCTCTGGTGACCGGATATAATCAGGATAGGCTAAAATTCCTTCTAGAGAAAATGGCCGCCAAAGGACTTGTGGTTGATGTGGAAGCAGACGGCCGGTGCCGGTATATTCTTTCTCCGTTTGTCATTGGAATATTTGAATTTACAATGATGCGGACAGGAGAAGACGCAGATTATAAAAAAATGGCCGGATTGTTCAATGAATATCTGGGTGATCGAAGTTTTTATGAGGCCAATACTAAGGGCGGTCAGGTTGTATCGCCGCTTAGAGCACTGCCGCATGAAGGAACGATTGAGGCTGCCGACTATGTCGAAGTTCTTGACTATGAGAAGGCCACAGCTATTGTGGAAAAAGCCAGGAGATATGCGATCGGAATCTGCTCATGTCGTCATGAAAAGCTCCATACAGGTGAAAAGAAATGCGATGTCCCTCTGGAAACCTGTTCCAGCTTTGACGACGCGGCTGATTACTTAATCAGACACGACTTCGCCAGAGAGGTCTCCCGAACCGAAATGCTGGAGCTTCTGGCGAGATCAAAAGAAATGGGATTGGTCTTCTGTGCTGATAATGTCAAGAAAGATATTACATTTATTTGTCACTGTTGCTCCTGCTGCTGCAATATTTTGCTGGGAATCAGCAGATTCGGCTATCCCAATGTCGTGGTTACGTCAAATTATATAGCCAGGAGCAATACCGAAACATGTTCCGGGTGCGGAACCTGCGTCGAAAGCTGTCCGATTAATGCCATCAAGATGTCGAATGATAATTCTCCTGAAATAAATGATTCAATTTGTATCGGGTGCGGAGTTTGCGCTCTCAAGTGTGAAACCGATTCGATGAAATTAACCAGGCGTGAACGAAAGGTCCTGCATCCCGAATCGACCTTTGAAAGAATCATTCTGCAATGCCTGGAAAAGGGAACATTGCAGAATTTCATTTTTAATAATCCTCAAAATATCGGTCATTCCTTTATGCGAAGTTTTGTAGGCGCTTTCCTTAAATTGCCTCCGGTCAAAAAGGCTCTGATGACCGATATGTTAAGATCTCGATTCCTTAATGCAATGAAGAAGGCGGACTAACAGGACAAGCTCAATCAAATAAGAATCATCACAGTGATAAATTAATATATTGTAAGGGCGATCAGGCGGGCGATGTATAAACTCAGCGGAACCGATGGAAATAAATTTTATTCCTGGGATCTATTGCCGGGGAAATATCAAATCGGGCGCGATATTGAATCCGATCTGTCTATTCCCCACAAAACCGTGTCGCGAAAGCATGCTCAAATAGAGGTCGATTCATCCGGCGAAAAAATATTTTTAACAGATCTGGGCAGCCGCAACGGAACTGCGGTAAATAATAAAAATCTGGATAAACGGATTGTCCTTCATCCGGGCGATATTATCATGTTCGGCTCGACTGAATTTAAGATAACTGCCCAGAATGATACCGTGTCGTCAAAGCCGTCGTTTCCGAGAACAACCCTTTCCGGCGATCAGCCGATGAAGTCAGTATTCCTCTCTATAAATGAGGCCCTGAAGCCGCTTCCTCAAAAAGTTAGTGAACTGCCGCAACTTTTGCCGACCATGTTTGATATGGCCAAACTGCTTGTTTTAACGGAACCGAAGGAGGTTATGCTGGAGCGTTCGCTCAAGGCGATTTCGAATATTATTCCGGCCGAACGATTAATGGTCCTTTTTGTTTCTGAAGATAAATCAGAAGTTTATACTGCCGCCAGCCTGCTGGCTGATGGCTCCACTGCCGGCGGCTTGAAGCTTTCGCGAACTATCGTCAATGAGATTATGACAAATAAAAATGCGATTCTGATTACAGATCCTTCCAGCGACCCGCGTTTTGCACAACAGCAGTCAATAATACTATCGGAGATGAAATCGGCAATGGCTGTTCCATTATTTGACGAGGGTAAAGTCCTGGGTATACTTTATGCAGATACCACCAAACCATTTCATATATACAACAATGATTATCTCAGGGTGATGGCCACCTTTGGAAACATCATAGCCTCAAAGCTGCTAAATTATGCTTTGCTTCATGAACGTCAGGAGAGGGAAGTTATCAAGGCTGAGCTTGATAGAGCTTCGTCGATTCAAAAAAGTCTTCTTGTCACGAAACTTCCTGAAATCCCCGGTTATGATATTTTTGCTTTTCAGGAGCAATCTCGATTGGTCGGCGGAGATTTATATGATATGAAAATCTTAAAAGATGGCCGGTTTCTTTTTATGGTCGCCGATGTCAGCGGCAAGGGGATGGGGGCGGCGTTGCTGATGTCCAATATTCTGGCCTCATTTAGAATACTCTATGAAACCGATCATTTTGATTTGAAATCGTCGGTCGAAAAAGTATCGATTCAGCTTTATAATAGCAGTCAATCGGATGATTTTGCGACGCTATTTATTGCAATTCTTGAACCGACAACCGGGAAAGTGACTTTTGTAAATGCCGGGCACAATCCGCCGCTCTTACTCCGCAGAGACGGCAAAATGGAAAAACTGAATCCGGGAGGTCCAATGATCGGCGCCTTTGATTTTATCTCGTGGGAGGAGGGAACTGCCGAGCTTTCAAAAGGAGACTTAATATTTATTTTTTCCGACGGAGTTACCGAGGCAGATAACGGCGAAGAGCGGTATGGGGACAGCAGAACCGAGGAGTTTATTCTGAGGTCGGACGAATCCAATCCGAAGGAAATAATATCACATCTGATGAATAAGATACGGATTTTTATGGGAGAAACGCCGAACTCTGACGACATCACGATGCTAACCCTAAAAAGGAGGTTTGACTGATGCTTAATCCCGACCAGAGTATCAATCATTTCAGGATTATAAAGAAGATCGGCGAAGGGGGAATGGGTGAGGTTTATCTGGCCGAGGATCAAAAGCTTTCACGTCAGGTGGCATTGAAGGTTCTCCCGTTTGACCTATCCGATGACAGTGATCGTCTGGAAAGATTTGCGCGGGAGGCCCGCACGGCGGCCAAAATTTCCCATCCTAATGTAATGTCCATATATGATTTTGGCACCGGTCGTCCGGAGGGAGAAAACCGAGATCTGAATTATATTGTTATGGAGTACATCAAAGGGCAGTCCTTAAAAGAATATCTGGTCGGCCGTAATTTAACCATTTCCGAGCGATTAAAACTATCAGAAAAAATCGCGAGGGGCTTATCGGCGGCCCATAAACTGAATATTGTTCATCGTGATATTAAAACCGATAACATCATGATTGATGCCGAAGGCGAGCCAAAAATTCTCGATTTTGGATTGGCCAAGCCCTTTGAATCGGTTTTTTCAAATGAGTCATCGGATTCCGTGACCGCCTCCCAGGATCTGACTCAGGATGGCAAGATACTTGGAACCGTCACCTATATGTCGCCCGAACAGGCCCGAGGAGAGGCCGTTGACGCCCGCTCTGATATTTTCTCGTTCGGCATCATGATGTACAAGATTTTTTCCGGCGAATACCCTTTTGAAGGCGGCGATAGGATTTCGACGATCGCGAAAATTCTGGAAGTAAAACATACGCCGATTCGTGAGAAGAATAATACTTTGCCTCCGGAGCTGGAACGAGTCATAGATAAATGTCTTCAAAAGAGTCCTGATGATCGTTATCAGGATTCGCGCGACCTGGTCGTCGACTTGCGGGCGCTCCGCCGCCAGTATGAAAGCGGGATTTCCGAGTCAAAGTCGATTGAGATGGAATCGATTAAGGCAAAAAGGAACCATATTTCTATTCTTAAATACTGGAAAGTGGCCGCCTCGCTGGCAGCTCTTATTTTAATTATATTTCTTATAACGAATTTTATAAACAAGCCGGAATCATCCTCTACCGGCGCTCTGCGGGCCAAAGAAAATTCTCTGGCGATACTGGAATTTGAAAACAAAACCGGTGATGCAGAGCTTGATTGGCTGACGGCGGGGCTTCCCGAAATCATGCTGACCGATCTGGCCCAGAGTGAAAGCGGCAATATTATCAGTCGCAACCGGGTGCTTGATTATTTGGGCAAGGAACCCGGCGCTCAGGTGGAGGCGCCCGGTCATCAGGACTGTGTTGAAGCGGCTGGATCGCTTGGAGCATCAATGGCACTATCCGGTGCATACTATAAACTGGGCGATAAAATAAGAATTGACGCCCGGTTGGAAGATGTCGAGACCGGGAAGATATTATTCGGTGAAAAAGTCATCGGCACCGATCCTTTTATTCTGGTTGATAGTCTTACACAGAAAATAGCCAAGTCCCTGAACTCAAAGGAGTTGATGTCAAATAATGTCGGCGTGGCCGATATAACATCATCGTCTCCGGAGGCCTACAAATATTATATCATCGGGATGGAGAAATATAATAAGAGTCTATATGATGAGGCAAAAATCAGTTTTGAAAAGGCAATAGAAATAGATTCGACCTTTGCCTTGCCGTACATGCGTATAGGGATGGGTTTTGCCCTTCAAAACCGCGGCCAATTGGGTGCACCATATTTCGAGATTGCCCAGCGATTCCAGGACCGTCTGCCAATCAGAGACAAAAGCATGCTCGACGTTTATACCAGTGTTTGGCTTGAGGCCAGTTGGGACGAGGCGATTGTCAAATTGAAATCGTTTGTTGCCAATTATCCCGACGATAAAGAGGCCAGATCATTTTACGCAATATTGCTGTCAGTATTAAAAAGGGATAGTCAAGCCGCCTTGACCCAGCTCGACACGGTAATTATGCTTGATTCCCGATTTATGCTGGCACTGGAAATGTATATTCAGATTTATTCCGTTCGTCAGGAATTTGATACGGCAATTATCTATGCCAGAAGAATAAAGGAATATTATCCCGATTTACCGGAATCATACAGAATTCTGGCTGATATGTACCATCAACTTGCCCGGCATGACGAAGCCATTGAAATAAACAAGGAATTTCTCAGCAAATTTCCGGGTAATGGCGAGGCGTTAACGTCGCTGGTGGATCTGCATATTTTGAAACGTGATTTTAACAATGCCGTCTTTTATCTGGAACGAATTCCCGAAGAACATCCGAATGACTCCTATTTAATGGTTGATTATTATAATCAGCGAGCTAATCTCGATATTTGGACGGGGAAGTTCAAGGTTGGCCTGGATAATCTAAAGTCAGCCGTCCAGAGCGCCTTATTAACGACCGATAGCATGCAAATTTGCGGTCAGTACGCAAAAGTGGCGAATTACTTTGGGAAATTCGGATTAATAGACAGCGCCATTGTCTATTCAGAGAAGGGTAATCGCTGGGCTACAAAATTTATGACTCTGAATTATCCTCTGACTCTGATTCAATTTGGCCCGGAATATGAAAAACAGGCCAGACCACTGCTTGATAATGCATTGAAGTATTTTAAAGCAAATGTTCCTGAAGAGATGTGGGGGATGGCAGATCTCATTGAGGCCAATTTTAATGCCCATATATCAGCTGATACCGGTAAATTGATTGAGATCGAAAGAAAGCTGATGACCGAGTTTGACCAGGATAATACCGGCAGCCGGGATGATCTTGGAAGATACCTGATATTGACCGGTAATTTCAAGGAAGGTCTCGAAGTTATGGCCAGGAATATCTCCGGTGTGGATGAAACCTCCCAGGGTTTTTACTATCTGAGGGGACTTTATTATACCGGCATGGCCAATGAATCATTGGGACATTTCGCCGAGGCAATCTCCAATTATGAAGAGATTCTTAAATACTGGAATAATCCGGATATTGAACTCGACCTTATCGCCGATACGCGCCAGCGTTTGGCCCGATTACGAACCTGATTGGAATAAAAAATCCGTAGGCAGAAGGGATAGGTAATTAAACCTATCCCAACCTTATGGAATAAGAAATTGCTATAAATAGCAGACCGGTTCCGGTCCATCTTTGTATTGGTAGTTAATCAGATAAACAATATCAAGTATATTTACATTCAGGTCATGATTGACATCGGCTGATTCCATCGGGTCCGGATCCGGACCTCCTTTGTATATTTTATTTACCAGAAAAACAATGTCGAGAATATTGACCAGACGGTTGCCATCGGTGTCGCCACAGATATAATCGCAAACATCTCCGATATTGTTTTCATTGCCGTCTTCCTGCCCGGGATTATAATGTTCCGGACAATTATCGCAAACGTCGCCGATGCCATCGGCATCAACATCTTCCTGTTCCGGATTAGAACCATTGGGGCAGTTATCGCAGCCATCGGCAAGGCCATCTATGTCGGCATCGGCATTGTCATCATGCCCCGGGCAAGCATCGCAGTCGTCAGGAACACCGTCGCCGTCGTCATCCAAATTATCATTATAGCCCGGGCAAAGATCGCAAAGATCACCGTTGCCTTCGCCATCGCTATCTACCTGATCGGGATTATTTACGTATGGGCAATTGTCGCGATAATCAAGATCGCCATCTTCGTCGACGTCGTTGAAAGACAGAAAATCGACCTTATTTCCGCCGAAACTCGGTATTGCCAGTATATTGTCCCGCTTATTGTAGTCGAGACCGGCCGGTTCAATCGGCAGGTCGGTAATTAATGTCGGCGGATTGGTAAAATTCGAATTATACATATAGACCCGCCCGCCATAACTGTGCGTGGACAC
>Ga0105099_10002614_pt1 | contig 10631 bp, 23 predicted proteins | sample PPLLak3cmMay2015_2_FD_79138 | JGI IMG/M metagenome (GOLD analysis project Ga0105099, IMG submission 79138) | Freshwater sediment microbial communities from Prairie Pothole Lake near Jamestown, North Dakota, USA - PPLs Lake P8 Core (1) Depth... | ecosystem: Environmental > Aquatic > Freshwater >...
GGATGTCATTTGAGGATGAAAAATCTGAAAAGATAATGATGTTAATTAAGGAAGAAGTCAAGAGTGAGACTGATTGGGCTGCTCTTATGACTAAAGTAATGTCTGTAATGATTGCAGAAGGACACAGAATAGGAATAACTGAAGATAGGTTAGTAAGTATCATTACAGGCATATGGTTTGGCATGTTATATGATTGTTTACCTACGGAGTTGTTTCAATCATATTTAGAGAAGTCCATTAAGTGGTTTGTAGAAAATGAGGGAGGAATAAATGGCAAAGTATGAGGTTGGATTTGAGTTTCCTATAGTAGAGACATTTTATTCGATTCAAGGGGAGGGAAGATATGTAGGAACTCCCTCATTATTTATTAGATTAGCAGGATGTACTAGAGCATGCCCTTTCTGTGATACAGATTTTGAAAGTGTGTCTTCCATACTAAATTTAGGTGAAATGAAGAGTTTACTTCGAAAATATAGGGATGTCAATGTAGTATGGACAGGAGGGGAGCCCTTATTACATTGGGAGAGTATATCAAATTTATATGAAATAGGTGGTAAGCATCAAGATTGGCATATGGAGACTAATGGAGACTTGTTAATTGAATCCATATATGAAGAATCAAGTAACATTCTTAATTATTTGGCAGTATCTCCTAAGTGTTTAGAAACTGCAAAAAAAGTTTACCAAGAGTTAATTGAAAAAGGAAGAAGGAAACGATTTACTTTTGATATTAAAGTAGCTTCTGACACTGACGTAGTCAATAAAGAGTTACTTCCTTATGCTACAATGATTATGCCTCTGACTTATGATGATATCAAAGTGACTAAAGAAATTCAGAAGAAAGTAATTCAGTATGCATTAGATAAAAAAATAAGGTACTCTCCCAGATTACATGTGGATATCTGGGGATTTAGAACTAAAGGTGTTTAATTAATAGAAGGGAGAACAGTATCATGTGTGAACATTGTGTCAATCCAGAAGAAAACCGTGAGGTATCATTTACCTCTACTGAAGGGGTAGAAGATTGTACAGTATCAGAATTACATACAGAGACTTTTCAATTAATTAAGGAGACTGTCATTGAAAGTAAAATTCGAGACATTTTGGAGTATATAGGGGAAGACCCTAGTCGTGATGGATTAGTAGATACTCCAAAGAGAGTACGTAAAAGTTGGGATAGGTTGTTTGGAGGATATTTACAAGACCCAGAAGTCATATTGGGTACTACTTTTGAGAATGAAGAAAAGTATAGTCAGATGGTAGGATTGAAGGATATAGAGTTCTATTCTACGTGTGAGCATCATATGATTCCGTTCTTTGGAAAAGTAAAAGTATTTTACATTCCGAATGGAAAGATTGTAGGAATTAGTAAACTTGCTAGACTCGTAGAAGTGTATGCTAGAAGGCTGCAAGTTCAGGAAAGGTTAACTAATCAGATTGCATTTGCGGTACAGAAATATTTGAAGCCTAAAGGAGTTGGAGTAGTTGTTGAAGCCAAGCATATGTGTATGGTAGCTAGAGGCGTGGAGAAGCAAAACAGTACTATGGTCACTTCTTGCTTGCTTGGAGAGATGCTTACGAAGGATAAGGTACGAGCAGAGTTTCTGTCACTTTAAGGTATAATAAAGTGAACCGAAACGAAAGGAACATGAATGATTAAAACTATTTCAGAATTACACAAAGTAGCCCACTTTTTAAACACTGAGTTGTTTGAAGGAAAGTTGAAGGATTACGTAATTCTAGTGGTTCCTCAGAAAAAAGAGGGAGTACTTGGAACCTGTAGTAGGCATCCTATTTGGCAAAATAGAGAGGAAGTGAATATAGGAAGGAAGTATGAAATTACATTAAGTGGAGAACGTCTAAATAGGACTACTGAAGAAATAGTTGGAACCCTTCTTCATGAAATGGTTCACCTTTATTGTCAAATGAATCACATTAAAGATGTTTCTGGGTTTGCTTGGCACAATGACAATTTTAAAGACCAAGCATTTAAACACGGATTGACAGTAGAGAAGGCAAAAGGAATAGGATGGTCAGTAACAAAGTTAAAACCGGAAACAGTTGAATTGTTAAAAAGAATTGAAGTAGATTCTTCTGCTTTTGATTATTGGAGAAATCCTACAGTCATAGAGAAGACCGGACCAAATATTTTGTGGTACAAATATACATGTCCTAAGTGTGGATTGAATTTTAGTCTACCTAAGAAGGTAGATGTAGTATGCGAATCATGTAATGAAAAATTAGCAGTAGGAGACGTGTAAAATGAGTATTAAAAAAGTATGTCCTGATTGTGGGAGTCCTTTGACATATATAGACTATACCTTCGGTGTAGATGTAGATACTCTCTTACCAATCAGGATAGAAGATGGTTATTACAAGTGTACTAATTTTAAATGTATGCGAGAGTGGGATCCCCTCACTATAGAGGAGTAAGCATGTTTAGGTTACTTTTGGCAGTCACAGTAGGTTATGTATTAGGACAAGAGAGAAAACGTAGAGACAAGTCAGGAGGAAATAGAACTATGGCTCTTGTCTGCATGACAGCATGCTTAATTACTATCTTAACTCAAAAGCTACAAGGACTGGGAACCTATGACATTGCTAGATTAATGGCATATGGAATTAGTGGAATGGGATTTATTGGAGCAGGAGTTATTTGGAAACATGGAAAGAGTATAGCAGGATTAACTACAGCTGCAACTTTGTTTTTGGTAATGCCTATAGGATATTGCATAGGATTAAGATATTATACATATGGATTATTTACAGCTATTTTAGCATACTGTATATTAGAAAGTAAATATTGGTTTGAAGGAAAAGGAGAAGAGAATGAAGTATGAAAATAATTCATCTTTAAAGAGGGGACATAAGAATAGATTGACTAAAGGAGCATTTGGTAAGTGTAAGAATATTCCTGAAGGATATGACAGTAGTAAAATGAAGGTAATTCCTAGGTCGAAACGAATCAGTGAGAATGCAGTAGTTCCAAATAGAGTGATTGTCAGTTAGGAGAGGAATGCTTACAAGAGAACAAATTCACCCAATTGATTTGCAGCATTGTTATGACCCCAAAAAGTTTGATTGGGAAAAGGAGTATTACTCAAAGTATACTGTTGCAAAGAATTTAAACCCTAAGTTAATAGTAGAAATAGGAGTTAGAGCAGGATATTCTGCTTACAGTTTTTTAAGTGCTTGCCCGAAAACAAAATATATTGGGTATGATATATGGCAGGGAGAGTATTCGAAACTTCCTCAAATAGTAGCAAAAGCTTGGGCAGAACAGATTCTCAAACCTTTTAATGCACAATTGTATGTTAAAGATACGCAGTTAGTGAGAGCATTGTCTGAGGTAGGTGTATATGATAAAGTAGAATTAGCTCATATTGATGGCGACCACTCTTATTATGGAACCTTACACGATTTACGTTTAGTGAGCAGGAGTACGTTTGCTACACATATGTTGATAGATGATACTTCCTTCATTGAGGACGTATTACGTGCGGTGAAATGTTTTGTTGAATGGGATAAGGAATACGAACTACTTTATGAAATAGACAGTCCTAGAGGAGCTTGGTTGTTGAAGAGAAAGGAATCCATCCCTTTATTACCTTATGGAGATGGTACTGCTTATGATGAGATAAGGAGAGATTAATGGAAGAGAATGTATCAAAACTGAGCATCATTCAACAAATTTATTATCAGTATTTCGAGTTTATTCAGACTAATAAGTGTAAACCTACTGCATTAGAGTTAGGTAGCGTTACGAAGCATGAATTTTTTGTGGAACTTTCTCCTGCAATGATGGCGTGTATGGCAATAAAAGGAGACAATAAGTATATGGGATTAGAAATAGTGATAGTAGAAGAGGAACAACATATTAAAGTGAGGTAAAAATGGCTAGTACTAGATTGGAATTCAAGATAAACATAGAAACTTGCCCAAAAGAATATATTGATGGTTTAGTTCTTGGATTGGTTCACGCAGGATATGCTACATATTTTGATTATGAAAAGGAACACATATGTTTTGAGGGATGGTCAGATGAGGTGATAACCCAAAAGGTGGAAGTAAAAGATGAAAATTGAAGAACTATCAAAAAATCTCTTCTTTATAAAATTTAAAAATCAACTAGAATTGGCTTCAACCTTCATACGCCTACAAGAATTTTACGAAAGTCAGTATGAGGAGATTCACGGTAAGTATTTTACAGTAGAGCAATACACTAAACTTTACGTAAAAGATAGAGGTAAGTTTGATTATTACGAAGTATGGTCGGGATTTAATCTGCCATCAAGGGTTGTACGTAGATTTATGAAGGTATTTAACGGAAAATTAATGAAGAAAGAGAAAGATTTGCTAAGATTTTTAGAAGTAAATGGAGTTTTTGCTAGGAAAAAGTTTTACATTATAGCAGGTGCCAGTTATAATGTAGTAGAGCATGAGAAAACTCATGGATATTACTACTTAAACCGTGATTATAGACGAGAAATAGACGAGACAATAGCAAAACTACCCTATGATTTTTTATATAGGCTTCAAACTTCATTATTGATGAAGGGATATGCAGTAAGTGTATTAAAAGACGAAACGCAAGCCTACTGTATAGACTTTGCAATCGCTAGAAAAAATACTTTAGTTGGATTTGAATGGAAAGATTCTGACTTAAGAGCAGTTCAACGCATATATGACATTTTTTCAAGGTATAATAAATATGATGAAAGATATTCGTGAAGTAGTTAATAGAGAAGATTGGCAATCCCTTCGTAGAAACTTCGTAGGTACCTGGAAGCACCAACCAGTAGAGAAGAAAGGAAATTAAAATGATTAAGCAATTCGGTATAGGTTGGTTTGGAAGTCAACAAAGATTTTATCAGTCAATTAAGAATTTAGTAAATACTGAAACATATATAGATATCACAGCCGGAGGTAATGGAGTTCCCTATCGTATGTTGGCAGGAGGGGATGTACTGAAAGTAGTTACAAACGATTTATCTTTTTATTCATACGTTTGTGCCAAGAGTGTATTCATGAGCACTCCTATGAAGAATGAAGAATTGTCCTACTGTTTAGTTGCAGACCCTATAGAAGGCTATATTTCAACTAAAGATGCAGGAAGTAAATTCAGCTTTTTTAGTCCTCTTATACGAAGATATATTGATGGTTTTTGTTTAAAGAATAGAAATAATCCTATAGCTTTAGCTGGAATGGGTAAACTATTATTGGCAGATTGCACCTTTAGGGGTACTAGTTTTTGTAGAAAAACTTCTGAGGGTATTAATTTAGAAGAAATCTCTCTTGAAGAATTCAAGAAACTACTTCTTCCTAAATTGGAATATTTTAACACAAGAATTATAGGTGGAGGAGAAAGCTATAATTATAATGCAAATGACTTTGTAAAAATATTTGAAGGTTTTAGAGGAGCCACTGTATACTCTGACCCTGCATGGCCGGGAAGACCTATAAAGAATAAGACAGGAATGGATAATCCCTATCATGTTAGTAGTGAGATTATCCCTAGCATCTTACAACAAGAGGATTCTTCTCTACGCCTACCTTGGAGTCATCGAGATATATTTGCAAAACCTACCTTTACTCAACACTACATTGAAGACAGTTATATTATGGAAAGAAAAATAGTTGAAGATGTTATTCTTTGGATAGACACTGCTTTATCCAAGGGAGCGGCTCAATTTATATTGAATACCCAATCAACTAATTTTCCAGATGAGAAAAGATTAGCTGAAATATTGAATAAGTATGAATTTACAGTAGAACGATTTGAAAATATTAAGGGAAACCATACACATAGATTTGATGAGACATGGTTTATTATAACAGGTATTAAGTAAGGAAAGTCTTATGCGTATGTGGGGTAGCATAAATCCAAAGTTCTTATGTAACAAGCATCTCTTAGGTGAGTGTAAAAGTAGCACGATTGGCTCATACTCAAGAAGAACTGGTGCGATTCCAGTACCCACTACCAAATTTAAGGTATAATAAATAATAATAGAGGAAAAGTATCATGTCTCTATCAAATTATGACTATGAAAAATTATTGGATGATATAAAACTCATCTCTAGAGCTATCAAGGTAGTGTCTAGAGAGACCAATGATTCTAACAGACAAGAAGCAGCTAGTCTTGCTTGTGATATTGTAGACAGATTGTATAGAGACGTAAAGGAATTAAGGGATGGATTCAAGCCTATCAGTCATACAGGACATGTGGAATGTGGAGAGAATGGTATTGTGAAGATAACGGGTGACCGTGATAAAGGATACTTATCTGAAGGAGAAGAGAATGCATAGTTGGGGAGATAAAAATATAGATTGGAAAGGAATTAATGATGCTGCCGAGTATATAGGTACGAATCTTAGGAAGTGGGGAAGAGTTGAGGTTAGACAGTATAAAGAGAAATATGGCACCGTAAGAGTCTATTGTTCGTTTGGTTGGTCGTGTTTATTAAGCATTACTCATCCAGGTTACTGTCATTATCCATATCCTAAGTGGTTGGTAACTTTGGATATTTATGTCTTCTCTAAAATCATTCCAAGTTTATGTAATTGGTTAGTAATACCCTTACAAACTTGGTTATATAGAAAACTATATGCAGATATGGTGAAGAAGTATCCTCATCTACGTGAAGAAATTCTTTGTGCTGCTGACTGGGAAGAATTTCTGAAAGGACTGTAATGACTTTAGAAGAAATAAGAGACAAGATTAGAGCTTTCCGAGAGTATTTTACAGAGCAAGACTTTGAGGATATGTGTACTCACTGCGGAAAGTGTTGTCATGCGAAGGCTAAGATACGTGGGAAAGTATTGATATTTTTAAGCCAACCTTGTTATTTTTTGAGGAAGGTAGAGGAGAGTGAGTATCTATGTGACGTTTATAACGAACGCTTTGAGTGTTGCAAGAATTGCCTACCTATAGATGAGGCTTTAGCTAGAGGAGTTATGCCTGAAGAATGTGTCTATGTAAAGTGGCTAGGAGATAAAGATATACCTCCCGCTAGAGTTATCAGTAAATTAAGGGACATAGGGAGAACATAGATGAGACCTAGAAGAGATAAAGTCAGAATTGGAGAATACTGCTTGAGAGTTCTCAGTAGACAACTAATTGAGACTTATGATGATGAAGACTGTTTACATTGTGTAATTTCCATACGAAATATGAATACACCCATTCCTAAATTCAGTGAAAAGGTTTTTACTAGGGTAGATACTTTATTATTGGAATGTAGCGACGTAGAGGATAGTACACTAGAAGGACAAGTGAGTAAGTATGATGGTCACGCTATTCAAACCTTTTCTAGAGATGACGCTAGTAAGATTTTAGCTTTTGTAGCAAAATATGTACGACAGGATATTCACACTTTTTACATTCATTGTGAAGCAGGTATTAGTCGAAGTGCGGGAGTAGCTGCCGCTTTAGGCATGATAATTGAGAAAAATGGAGATGAGTATTTCTTCAAAAACTATCTACCTAATAGATTAGTCTATCGTACAATTTTAAAGGAATGGTTTATCACAGGAAAGTATTTGATATGAAAAAAGTAGAAGTGACTAGTAAATATGTTAATCCATTTCAAGTTTGTGAGGGCCAAGTTTGGCAAAAGCAGAGAAGGAATAGCTACAAGAGAATAATGGCAATCACTCTCAAAGATAATAAGTGGTATGCTGTTTGTGAGAACTATAATTCAGTAGAAGAGTGTTTAAGAAGAATCCCTAAGAGTACTTCTAGAGTTAGACTAGATAGATTTTCAGAGAAGAGGTTTAGATTAACCCCTTTCGGAAATATCACTATAATTGCATCCTTGCCGTAATGACTATTAGCTTGACATATTGTAGTACTCAATTTTTTCATTCCAGTTGGACTTAGGAGAACAGTATGACAGAACCAACCCTTAGAACACGTCTTCCAATAACAATAGCAGGAGAAACTGTGGGCGAAATCTATCTAGATGAGGATACTCTAGAAACAGTAAAGAGGTTTGTAGAAGATAAAGCATTAATTAGATTAACTCCTAATAGTGTAACATTTGAACCGGGTCAGACTGACATTTTGTCGTTTAGTCTTTTGATGCTTTCTTCAGAATATTAATTACCCCTCAAAAAGATATAATAGTTGTAAGGAGGGAATAAAAGTGGATATGCGAATACTAGAAAAACTCATTGAGTATCAAGGAAGAGAATATTCTGTAAAAGCAGCGGTAGATTATGTTTGGGTGGATGATAGTTTTGACCACGCGTTTGGCACAGAATTCTGCGGTCATTATGAAGTGGCTGATTTGGAAGTATTGGAATGTACAGATGAGAATGGTGAAGAAGTGAATATAAAGAGTACATCAGATTTCTACAACTTTCTATTGGAATATTTTGAGGAAGTATGAAGTTTCATAAATGGGTTCATAATAATATTTGTAGAAAGTTAGGTAGTGGACTTATTTGGATAGGCAGTCCTTATACTAATAACAAAGTATCTGCATATAAATGTAGTCTTTGTGGTATAGAGTTTTGGTATGGCAAGATAAGAGGAAAGCAAGTCTCTAAAGTCCCAAAAGAGTTTATGGAATTAGTACAGGAGTAGAAGATGGAAAGAAAATTAGCCAGCATTCAACGTATATCTGAAATTAGTCCTATTGAAGGTGCCGATAGGATTGAGAGAGCACAAGTATTAGGATGGTACTGCGTTGTAAAGAAAGGAGAGTTTCAAGTAGGAGATTTCTGCATTTACGTAGAGATAGACAGTTTGGTACCTAAAGCAATATGGTCAGAATTTCTTTGGAAGGAAGGAGACACTAAGGAAAAGTATAGACTTAAGACAGTTAAAATGAAAGGTCAAGTAAGTCAAGGATTAATTCTTCCCACTTCTGTTTTAGAGTATTGTAAACCTGAAATTGCTCAACTACCTACTCCCTTTGAAGTACAGGAAGGATTAGATGTCACTGAATGGCTTCACATAGAAAAGTATGTACCTAATATTCCTGCCCAATTGATGGGTTTAATAAAAGGAGAGTTTCCTAACTTTATTCCAAAGACTGATGAACCTAGATTGCAGACTATTCCCGAAATACTGGATGAGGGAGAAGGCTACGAAATTTACGTAACTGAGAAATTAGATGGCACATCCTTTACTTGTTATTATCATTTAGGTGTTTTTGGAGTATGTAGTAGGAATATGGAGTTATGTGAATCAGAGGGAAATACCTATTGGACGATTGCAAAAAAATATGATATCGAAAAGAAGTTGAGGGAAGTAGGTAGGTCACTAGCCATCCAGGGCGAGATATATGGACAAGGAATACAAGGGAATAAATATGCTTTGGAAGATACCCAGTTAGCAGTATTTAACGTATATGATATCATTGAGAGGACATATTTGTCACTATACGAGATGGAAGAACTTCTTACACAATTAGAACTTTCCCTGGTACCTATTGTTAGTAGAGGTATTTCTTTGTCAGGTACAGTCAATGAATGGGTTGATATTGTCAGCAGATTTATGAGTACAAAGAATAAAAATATACCTGCAGAAGGTTATGTGGTAAGAGGTATGGAAAAGAAGTATGTAAATGGAGATAGATTTAGTTTTAAGGTGATTAATCCCAACTTTCTTCTTAAATATGGGGAGTAAGATGAAGATTGTATGCATATCCGATACTCATAGACAAGAAAACAGTCTCAAACTGCCTAAAGGAGACGTGTTAATTCATGCAGGAGATACTGACATTTATGAGAATAGACACTTACAGGATTTGGATGAGTGGTTTGGAGAGCAGAATTTTGACGTATGCATATATGTTGCGGGAAATCATGACTTATTTTTAGAAAGTCTGCCTAAAGAGGAGATTCAGGCTAGAGTCAAAAATTTTAGATATTTAGAAGACGATGAGATTGTTATCAATGGGATAAAGATTTTTGGAAGTCCTTGGACACCTATTTTTATGGATTGGGCATTTATGTTAAATGAAGGAAGATTACTAGAAAAGTGGAGGAATATCCCTATAGATACTGATATTTTGGTAACTCATGGACCTTGTTTTGGTATCCTTGACTCAACTCCTGACAAAATCAATGTAGGTTCACCTTCATTAAGGAATAGAGTCAAAGAAGTACAACCCGAATATCACATTTTTGGACATATTCATGGATGCAGTGGAATATATTTCGATGGTTATACTCAATTTATCAACTCATCTGTATTAAATGAACAGTATCACCTTAGTTACGAACCAAAAATTATAGAAATAGAGGCAGATGATGTATGAACGACGTATTTTACGTAAATTAGCCTTATTTGAGTTGTGGGATATTGCTAAGTATATAAATAAATTCTTTCCTTTAGTGACAGATGAGAGAATCTTTGAATTAATTTTACAAACTGACTCAATTGATATTGCACTTCATCTTTTATTGATACATCGAGATGAAGAATTAACTTCCTTAGACGCAATTTTGTTTGATTTTTTGAGGGGGCAGGATGAAAAATAGTGAAGAGATACGAGGCGGAGTTATGGGTTCACGTGAAAGATGTCTGGAGAATTTAGCTTTCAGATATTACTTAAAAGATAGAAGTAGAAGTGCAGAAGAGAATTGGGCATTAGCTGAAAGATTTTTAGAAAAACTGGAA
>Ga0105099_10002616_pt1 | contig 10629 bp, 19 predicted proteins | sample PPLLak3cmMay2015_2_FD_79138 | JGI IMG/M metagenome (GOLD analysis project Ga0105099, IMG submission 79138) | Freshwater sediment microbial communities from Prairie Pothole Lake near Jamestown, North Dakota, USA - PPLs Lake P8 Core (1) Depth... | ecosystem: Environmental > Aquatic > Freshwater >...
CTGCGGATTTATATGTTTGATCCAAATTTTTCTCGCAATTTCGTAAAAGTTGATTAATATTTCACAAAAAAATTTAACATTTATCCTTCACTATTACAAAGGATTATATACTTGCAGTATCACTTTAATTTGAGATATTAAAATAGAAAGAGTTTTAACTAATTTTTTAAATACAGATTTATGACTAAAACTTTTCTAAAACAATCGTCAACTCTTTACAGTGAGTTAAATAATCTAAAAACTGCTTTAATTTAATTTTAATTAAGATTTTTGGCTTGCCAATCGTTTTAATGAATGAGTTTGTGAAAAGTTAAGCAAAATTAAAAAGTCCGCCGAAAATAAAATACTAATGCAATTTTTCAGTATGATCTATTATAGAACCATTGATGACTGCCTGAACAGCATCATCAATATTTTTAATATCTGTTACAACGGGTTTAATATTTAATTGAATCATACTTTGATAAGCACCGTTTCCCATTCCTCGTGCAAGTAAAATCTGGCATTCTTTAATTGTCTCAGCCATACTTACATGTTTATTGTGAGAATGCTGATCCTGCCCATGCTGCTCGCCGGAATGATGATGATGTTCTTCTTGCGCAAAATTATTATGACCAAGTTTTTCGCGGCGTTCACGCTTAACAACTTTACCGTTTTCAACAAATAATACTTCGTAAAATTTTGCTCTTCCAAAATGCTGACTGATAGTTGTTCCATCATCTGTTACTGCTGCGATATTGATTGTTGTGCTTTCCATTTTTTCTCCATTACAATTTTTATAAATATTTAGTTTAATTACTGTGTCTTATTTTCGATTTATAATTAGATATATATAATTATGCTGTCTCATTTATTAACCACGGTTTTTTACATACAACATTTTCTCTGGCATTTGGATTGCAACAACTTTGCCTCGTGCAGTAATTTCTCCTCTTGCAGAAACCGAAATTTCCGAAATTACTTTCTTCCCTTTTAGCTCGAGTACTTTTCCTCTCAACTCAAGCTCAACACCAAGTGGAGTAGGTTTAAGATAATCCACCTGAAGAGATGCTGTTACGAATCTTAATGGAGGCAAAGAATTAGGATCTCTGTTTTCCGCTCGATAAGCTGCCAACGCAGCGGTCCCTGTTCCATGGCAATCAATTAATGATGCAATCAATCCTCCGTAAACGTAACCTGGAATTGCAGAATGATATTCTTTTGGTTTAAAATGGGAAACTGTTTCGTCACCATCCCAATAACTTTTTATCTGATGTCCTTGTTCATTTAATCTGCCGCATCCATAGCAGTGTGCCACATCATCGGGATAGTAATCCTGAATTGGTTTTACTTGCATTTTTTTCTGACAATAATTTATCTAAAGAAGATTTTAATAACTTAATGAAAGGATTCTTCCTTTAGTGAAATTAAAAAATCTATCTTTGTTTGCTGGTTTAATTCCGTCCATCAATTCTTCGGTTTTGTATCCTGCAACTTTAAGGCAAGTAGGACAGGCGTAAATTTCAACTCCCATTTCAAGTAGTTTTTTTATATAACTATGTGCCGATTCAAATTCAGGATGTGTGATGTCTTTAGAATTTTTAACTAAAATTTTTACTGCTTCAATATCCATATAAATTAGAACCGCTTTTTCCTGAGCCATTAAAGTTGCCATTTTTAAAGGCATCAAAAGACGATGAGGATTATCGTAACTAGTTGAAATATGTAAAAATATTCCTTCTTTTTCCTGTTGCTGAACTGTTTCTTGCGCATTAACTATTGGTATTAATAAGCACAATGAAAGGATAACAACCAAATAGATTTCAGTTCGTATCATTTTAATTACTCCTTTGATTTAATGGATCAATAACTTTTAAATTTTTATTTCTACATCTGTAACTTACGCGCTTTTGTTATAAAATATCCAATATTATTTACAGAAACTGCATTATCATAACCGGTATTAACAAGGACATCATATAATTATTTTTTTCTCAACCTTTCTTAACAGCATAAATATTATTTTTTATTTTTTTGTTTGTTAATCTATCAAAAACCTAAAGCATAGATTATCAGACCAATAAGTAATCCAAAACCCAAATTGAACATTTTTAATTTTATAGAATCCTTAACTGAATATGAAAGCATCGGTAGCATTCCGTGTCCATCCTGAACAACCGAACTAGTGAATAAAACAGAGAATGGTATCAGTCCATTTGCAAAAAGCATTACAAAAATTAAATGTGGTCCTGATTCCGGAATCAATCCTATCAACGCTCCAAGTATCAACAGCAAAAATGTATACTCTGATGTTATGCTTTGAAGGTCTACTAAGGTCATTGTATACTCAACAACAAGTAGAGCACCAAATGTCCATAAAAAAACTCTAACAAGATGCCCTTTTATTATGTGAGTCCAAATATGATCTTTTAAGTAATGTTTGTATCCTTCTTGCCCAGGATGATATTGTTTGAACTCGCAATCAGTACAGGTTTTAATTTTAAATTTCTTAACAAGAAAATCTGTTAAATAACCAGCAAGAATTCCTAATACAAAAAGAATTCCGAACATAATCAACGCTGTTTCAGGAATCATAGCCAGCATAATAAATTGTTCATCACCTGCTGTTGCGAGCATTAGACCAGTTAACGCTCCAAAGCTTATCATACCATGGATGTAAAGCGAAACACCCGCAAAAGAACCAAGACAACCGGGGGCTGTACCAAGCAATGAAGCCACAAAATACTGTTTCCATTTATTGCCTGTTTGCAGAATGGATTCTAGTTTACCCTTTGATTTAACATTAATAAAATCTATAATGATCATCATAAACATAACAAAGAGAGTTACTTTTAATGATTCCTTAAAGACATTAATAAATATTTCCATAGAGCATGTTCTACTTTATTATTAAATAGTGCTTGTATGATGCAATAAATCTATTTTGGAATCATAAAAATATTTTTAGGGCAATAGTATTGCTGCTGCAATTACTGTAGACCACAAACCTGTTTTATCACCTTCAGCAGATTGTGTAACATTAAATGTTTTTACAATTTTTCCGGACATTTTAAATTCCTGTTCGCGTTCATTCCAATCAGATTCGGGATTGAATTCAACTCCTAATGTTGTAGCAAGCATCTGCGCAGCAAGATCTTCGGCATAATCACCTGCGTTTTTTTCAGTCACTCCAAAAGGATGATATTCAGAAAGATATCCATACTGAGTATTGTCAGCAGGGATCGCTCCGCCAATTGATGCTGCAATTAATCTGTTGGGTTCATTATTTGAGTTTCTAGCCATAACTGCAAAAGTAATTTGTCCGGGTAATAATTCTTTTAACCCCTCTTCCCTGCTAATACGTTTACAGGATGGCGGGAATATACTGCTGACTGAAACCAGGTTACATTTTTCAATTCCAGCATTTCGTAATGCAAGCTCGAAAGAACTAAGATAATCCTTATGCCTGCCAACTCCTTTTGTCAAAAATATTCTTGTTGGAACGTACAATTTGTTGACCTTTTATTTTTTTGATAAATAATTAGTTATTGCTTCTCTTACTTTTAAATCGCTCTTTATACCATCCACCATTTTTATATTTCCTCTTTTAAGTGCTTCTTCAGCTTTATCACCAACGTGACCGGTTAATAAAACTTTTATACTTTTATTAATTAAGATTTCTGCTGCCTTTGGTCCGGCACCACCTTGCATATTTTCAGCAATATTCGGAACCGCTTCAAATTTCATTGTATCCGGATCTACAATTATAAAGTATTGGCATCGTCCAAATTTTTCATTTACCAAAGAATCAAGTGAATCTCCGGATGATGTTACAGCTATTAACATTTTTAGTCCTTTCAGTTTAAAATAATCTTTTGGATATCATTCCAAATCGTTTTGAATCTTTCTACATAAGTATGATCATACTCAACTATAGTTTTAGAATTTTGAATCGCTCTAATGAATTTTTGGTCAAAAGGAATTTTTGCAAGCAAAGTGATTCCTTTCGGGTTTATGAATTCCTCAATACTATTGCTCATATCAGTATTGATATCAAATTTATTTATTATCACACCACTCGGAATCTTAAATATATTTAACAGGTTTATTAACCTTTTCAAATCGTGCAAACCTGATTGAGTTGGTTCAGTTACAATCACTACAAAATCTACTCCCGATAAACTTGCATTAACGGGACAACCAATTCCCGGTGGTCCATCTATTATTATCCATTTAACATTTTCCTTAACATTTTCATAAGCCTTCTTTTTTATTTCGCTTACGAGCTTTCCTGAATTACCTTCACCCGCCAATAATTGTGCATAATAGAATTTAGAATGATCTTCTAATTCACACTCTGAGTAAACTCCTGACTTTGATTCGTAAAATGAAATTGCATTATCAGGACAAACACGAAAACAAAATCCGCATCCTTCACAGCTTGTTCTATTCACTTTAAAATCTTTTATTGCATCAAATCTGCAAACTGATTCACAAATTCCACATTGAGAACATTTGTCGGGAATTATTTCAGCCTTCTTGCCTCCGAAGTAATCATATTCAGCGTTAATGTAGTAATCAAAAACTAAGTGCATATTAGCAGCGTCAACATCGGTATCAATTACAACTTTATCTTCAGCTATTTCTGAGAGTGCAGTTGCAACTGTTGTTTTTCCGGTTCCCCCTTTACCACTAAGAATTACAATTTGTTTATAATGTTTATCAAACATACTCTTTTTCAACAAGTTCTTTTTTTATTTTTTCTAGCAGCTCCACCATCATTACTTTATATTCTTTAACGGTTTCTGTTGGCAGTTCACCTTTTGAATAACTTTCTGCTATATCCATTCTAAATGGAATTCTTAATAGAAGATTCAACCTATTATCATGAATGTATTCATCAAGTAAAGAAAAATTTTCATCATATTTATTTATTACGATACCGTATGGAATATTTATTTGTCTCAATACGTTTATGGCAAGCTTAAGATCATTAAATCCAAATGGTGTTGATTCAGTTACTAGTATGCAGAAATCAGAATCCTTAACTGCTTCAAGCATCGAACAGGATGTACCAGGAGGTGAATCAATCACTACAGGTCTATCTCCTTCATAAGCATTTTTAACTTTTTTAATCAGCGGGGCAGCAGAAGCTTCGCCAATTTTCAGATAAGCATCATAGAACAAAATATTGTTTGAAGTTTCACCGACTCTGATCTTCCCATTTTCTTTTTTTACTTCTGTAATTGCTTTTTGTGGGCAAAAGTAAGTACACGCTCCACAGCTATGGCAAAGTTCATCAATCAAATATATTTCTGTTTTGAAATTAAGTAACGCATTGTACTCACAAACTTCTGTGCATTTATTACAAAAGTTGCATAGGTCATTATTTATTTTAGGAATATTCTTGTACGAAGATTCTTCAAAACTGATTTTAGGTTTTAACAAAATATGACCGTTAGGTTCTTCAACATCACAATCGATATACACACAGTTATTGATCACAGAAGCAAGTCCACATGCAACTGTTGTTTTTCCTGTTCCGCCTTTACCTGATGCAATTGAAATTATCAACTTAATCCTCAATGATGATGATGTTCATGCTTACAAGCTTCATAACCACTAAGCTTCCCTTGCAAATAAAGATCGAAAGCATCCTTAAATAAAATTCCCGGTGCTGTGATAACATTTATACCGTAATTAAGAAAATTATTAACAGCTTTTTGTCCCATTCCACCAGCGATAATTGTGTTAACATTAAATTGCTTTACATATCCGGGTAATTGACAAGCACCATTATGTTCACCAACAAGCGGATTAAAATAAATTTCAGTTTTTATTAATGTTTTATCATCATCAAATTCACAAACTTTAAATTTCGAACATCTTCCAAAATGTTCCGCAACAGTTTCTATTCCATTGCCTGTTTCTTCAATTGAAATTGCTATTCTTTCATTCATACTGTTTCCTATAATTTATTATGATGTTTTATTATGATATCATTAGAAAAATTTCTTCTAAATCTCTTTCTATTTCTTTTTGTATAAAGTTCATTTTCATTAATCTCAATTTCTTTAAGTTTTTTTTGCTTAAATAACTTTATCGCTTCTTCAGCCGGTCCTTTTACACAACGATATACTTTTATATTTAAGGAATTAAAAAAACTTAATGGATGTAATCCAATATTTGCTGTTATTAAAGCCTCAATATTTTTTTCGAAAAGAAATCGGGCGGATTGAATTCCCGAACCGCCCAATTCCGTTGAGTAAGGATTTGGTAAAAAATCTAATACGTTATCAGTTAAGTTATAAATAACAAAATATTTACTTCGGCCAAACGTATCAGAAAGTTCGGCTACTAAATCCGGTTTATTTATTGAGACTGCAATAAGCATTTTTTATTTATTAAAAGTTTGGTTTCTTCCAAAACCTCTTCTTCTTCCTTGTCCTTGCTGTCCTTTTTGTCCTTGCCCAAATCCGCCACCGCCGCGTGGTCTTCCACCGCGTCCAAGTCCATAAATAACTTCTTTATTTTCGGATGATTGGTTTTGTGTATCTGCTTTTTCCGTACGTATGCAGCGTCCTCTTTTTCTTCCACTCAAAGGACCTTGTCCTTGTGGACCTGTTCCATCAAAATTTGGCATTATTAACTCCTTTATTTTATTTAGTTAGTATTAAAATTCAAAGTGGAGCGAATTTGAGAACTTATTCGCTTTAAGTAATCAAATTTTACTCTCTGATTCGTAAATTAGTTTCGCTCCATTATTGAAATTATAATCTTCTAATCAGAATCACCGAATTCTTTGAATCTCTTCATCTTATCTGTTTCCAAATCCTCTTCCGCCACCTCTTCCTTGTCCTTTATCCATTCCACCACCTCGAGGTTTTGCGCCCCTTTCGGTCTTCGCATCAACATCTTTATTCTCAGTGGATTGATTTTCGGATTTTACCATTTGAGTCGTTTTCGTGTCTTTACAACGTCCTTTCTTTTTACCCCTCATTTTTCCTTGTCCTTTTGGACCTGTACCATCTAAATTTGGCATGATTAACTCCTAATAATTTTTATATAATTTTACTTAGTTAGTCTTTCTAATAAATAGAAGGACAATTTTAGTTAACAGTTTCTGTTATTCAATTGATGAACTATTCTGAGCCCCAACTTTTATATTCAACATATTCGTTATAATCCATCTCACTATCATTTGATTTAAGAAGTAGCACCTCATCAACCTTACATGGTTCAGTTAATCTTACTATCTCATCAAATTTTAGGGATTCATCTGATTCAACAATTTGCTTAGCCTGGTCTAAATTTGAAGTATTAACTACTCTTTTTGCGATTGCGCTAAATCGACAAAACACGATGAATTCTTTTTCTGTTTTCATATTGCTTCACCTTTCTCATAGTATACTAAATGACTTTTTTAATAAGACGCATAACCTCGAACATTATTAACTCATACTACTATTACTGAATTTTTTGAGTCGCCATAATGAGTCAAAACCTCTGCATCAGCTTGAGGTTCATTTAACCAGGTTGCTCCATCACACAGATATCGGAATTTAAATTCATTACCAGCATCAAGCACTAATTCGATTGATGACGAACCATCAGAAAGTCTGTGTGAAAATTTATCGTGATGCGGATCCCAGTCATTAAAATCACCAACAACGCTTATCTCCTCAAAGTTTTCACAAACTTCTTTTGGAAGTGTAAAAGTAACACGACAAACTTTTTTGTCTTGTGAATATATTTTACTGATTGCCATTACATACCTCTCTAATTAATTGACTAATTAATTCTTTTTGTAAAAAGTATTGCCATCGTAAATAAGCTTTTTAATCTTTTTTTCTTCAATCAGTTTTGTCACTGTATTCCAATTTGAATTAGATTTTTTTAGATATTTTTCAACAGCATCTTTTCGCATAGGATGAACGGCCATGATGCTGATTAAACTTTCTTCTGTTTCACTGCTTATAGAAAATTCATTCCCTTCGTACTCATCTAATAGTTCGGTTCTATTAAAGATAGATTTTACAATTCTATACGCATTTTTTGTTTTTACTCTCTCAGGACTATGAATATTTTTTAATGGTGTAGGTCTTGTCGGAACTGTCAAATAAGCAATTTCCGGATCAACCTTAACAATAAAGTGAGCAATTTTTATTAGCTCATCTTCATTATCATTCAGTCCATCAATCAACATTGTTTCGGTAACAAGAGTACCCTTATAATTTTCTTTGAAATCCAAAATTCCACCCAATATTTTATTAAGATTAAGTGATAATGAAGGATGATTAATTTGTTTCCAGGTTGTTTCATCTATTGCATCAATCTTCACTGAAACATAATCAGCAAGATTTAATGCTGATTGAACTTCCTTTTTCCATAAGAGAGATGAGTTTGTGAATACAGCAATCTTTATCCCAAAATCCTGAAGTAGTTGAATTGTTTCAAAAAGATTCTTATCGAGAGTTGGCTCGCCATCTGGTACAAATGAAAGAAAATCGATTCTTTCTTTATTTGCTTTTAGTTCTTTTAAACGATCTTTTACTTCAGTATAAATGATCATCGGTGAATAAAACTCTTGCTGGTCGACTGATATTTGTGTAGTCAATCCAACCTGGCAATAAACACATGAATAGCTGCAAACTTTAGGAGGTATGTTATTTATACCAAGACTTCTTCCTAAACGACGCGATGGTATTGGACCGAATAAAATTGACATTTTTTATCTCTTTGTTTTATTCATTGTAACTATTTAATATGATCCCAAACCACAAGAACAATAGCTCCTGATTTTGAAGTAAATGGTCCATGATCATTGTGGGCCGGAATAAATCTGTAAGTACCAGAGGTAATCCGAATGCCTTCACTTTCATATTCGCCTTCTAGCACTAAATGTTGTTCATTATAAACATGTGTGTGAGCATCAAGATGAAACCCTTGCGGTAGTTTTAACAATAATGTTTTGGAATCAATTTCATCCCGTAAAGTTTTAATCCTCGTCCCAACAGGGTAACCCTCTGCTTTTTCCCAGCCAAATTCATCATAAATATTAAGTATGTTAGTCATTATTCCACCTCTCATATTTATATAATTATTTTCATCACTCAATTATTTAATAAGTCTTTTAGTTATGTAGAAAAATCTCTGATGTTAGTTTTCTTAAATCAAGTTTTTTAAGTATATCACAATCGCAACTAAAGGACTGAAAAGCAAAATATTTCATAATTTCTTCAATTTCTAAATCAGAAAAATTTCCCTTTAGATACCATTTGGTGTATTTAAAATTTTTCTCGCATTTCTTTTCACCTCCAAAGATTTCATACAAATATGCCTGCAACATAGCTAACTGATGAATCGGTATAGGTAATTTAGGTTCTGACATTATCCAGCATCCTTTTACATACTATTGAATTAAATAATAAATCACACTTTTAGATCAGCAAATAATTGTAAGAACAAGTTCATTCGAAGTCATTATTTAACTCTAATTTTGCGGATTCTTTAAAATCTTTTCGGGCTTCCCCATAAAGTCCAAGTTGCATCTCAATACTTGCTCTGTTAAAAAAGGCTACAGAATCTTTCGGATTTAATTTGATAGCCTTCGTAAATAATTCAAGAGCATCTTTGTAATTCCTACTATCAGCTTGATTAACTCCTATGATATTATAGACAAAAGAGCCGATCCCGATATTTGTTTTGGAAAAAGATTCATCAACATTATTTAGGTTATTCATGTGCTTGCCTCGTTAATTAATTAGTATATCTTAAAATTTTACATGTTTTATCTGGCACATTTTTACATAAGATAATTCTACTTTTCATCTAACAAAAAAAAATTAAAATCAATCATAAGCCAATCGAACTGCTATTTCCTTTAAAGTTGGTGTCAGTAATTCATTCCATTCATTCGAATTCCAGGTAGCAAGAGTTGTATGTGTTTTATAATATTTTTCAGGAATAGGATGTGTACCAACAACTACTTTTAAATTGTACTTTTTTTCTATAAAACTTTTGAAGTGGTTTATATATGGGCAAGGCGGATATCCTACAACCATTCCAGTTGCAAAGTGAATTACTTCTGCTCCATTCTTTTTGAGTTCTTCCGGAGCGTACTCTATATTTCCACCGGGACAACCTCCGCAGCTTGTATATCCAACAAGTTCAACATCTTTATCTTTATAAATATCAAAAGCTCCGACTTTTTCTTTAATGGATCTAAAACATTTTCCGCCTGCACAACTTTTATATCTATCGCAGATGATGATTCCGATTTTTACTTGCTCTTTCATATAAATTTCCTGTTTTTATTAAAGCTTAAATATTGTTTGTAACTAGTTAAACTTTCTTCCCTTTACTTTCATTGGATCACCAGCATAACCAAGTTCTTTCCAATCCAATCTATCGCCTTTAACTCCGTGGCAATTTGTGCATTTTAGTGCATTATCTTTGGAAGAAATCATATGATTTATTGGCCAATACATCTCAGTCTCCACAAAGGCATAAGTGCCAGAATAATTTAAGTTCACTGCTTTCATCCCAATTTGCGAAGCAAGATTCCAATCAAAAGTCTTCCAGTAACCATCAGCGCCAAAAAGTTTTGGTATGATTAAGTAATTATTTTGTGAATCATAAATTTGTTTA
>Ga0105099_10002618_pt1 | contig 10622 bp, 10 predicted proteins | sample PPLLak3cmMay2015_2_FD_79138 | JGI IMG/M metagenome (GOLD analysis project Ga0105099, IMG submission 79138) | Freshwater sediment microbial communities from Prairie Pothole Lake near Jamestown, North Dakota, USA - PPLs Lake P8 Core (1) Depth... | ecosystem: Environmental > Aquatic > Freshwater >...
ATAAAGCGGTTGACAACGCTCGTCGGTCGCAAAGGCCGGGTGCGGCTGATAGCGGATGCCAGGCTTCAGGCGCAATTCATAGACGCTCTCGGCAATCGCGTCGAGCGGCGTATCGGCCGCCAGCTCCCGGCCCTGAGCACCGAAGAAGCGAGGCTGCGGCACCTGCTCCAGAGTGGCGGGAATCAGCGTGTACGGCCGCTTCAGGTAGTGGTACTGCAGCGGCGGCTCGTAGATCTGGCCGGTAAAGGTGATCTCGTCCTCGGTGTAGGACTGCGCCGGGTCGAGATGCTTGGGCCGGTCGGTAAAGGCGGCGTAGAGAACGTTGTGCTCGGCATCGGCCGCCGGATACGGATCGTTCCATGCCTGGCCGCAACCGGCCAGCAGGGCGATGAACGCAAGTTGAATCAGGATTTTCGGCATGGGGTGAAGTGTAACAACTTGACCACATCCCTGCCCATTGCCGACAATGCCCAATAAACAGCAACTGGAAGGCAAACTCATGCTCGACACGAAAATCCCCGACTTCACGCTGCCGGCCACCGGCGGCCAGCAGTTCAACCTGGCGGCGCAGGCCGGCAAGGTCGTCATCATCTACTTCTACCCCAAGGACAGCACGCCCGGCTGCACCACTGAAGCGCAGCAGTTTCGCGACCTCTACGACCGCTTTGTTGCGGTCGACGCCGTAATTCTCGGCATTTCCCGGGACAGCGTGAAATCGCACGAAAACTTCAAGGCCAAGCAGGCTTTGCCTTTCGAACTAGGCGCCGATGCCGACGAAACGGTCTGCAACCTGTTCGCTGTCATGAAAATGAAAAACATGTACGGGAAACAGGTCCGGGGCATCGAACGCAGCACCTTCGTCATCGACCGCAGCGGCATCCTGCGCCGCGAGTGGCGCGGCGTAAAAGTACCCGACCACGCCCGGGAAGTCCTCGATTTCGTCAACACCCTCTAACCTCGACAAAGGCCCATTACATGCCGCGCAAGCCCGCCGCCAGGAAACCCGCTGTGACCAAGATCTTCGTTCTCGACACCAACGTCCTGATGCATGACCCGAGTTGCCTGTACCGTTTCGAGGAACACGACATTTTCCTGCCGATCATGACGCTGGAAGAACTCGACAACAACAAGAAAGGCATGTCTGAAATCGCCCGCAACGCTCGCCAGGCCTCGCGCACACTGGACGAAATGCTGGCGCACGATGGTGTCGACATCGACGAGGGCATCGATCTCTACGGCCCGTCGGCCAAGCTGGCGAGCGGCCGTCTCTACCTGCAGACCGAGGCGATCAGCGCCGAACTGCCGCAGGGCCTGCCAACCTCGAAGGTCGACAATCAGATCCTGTCGGTCGTCATCCATTTGCAGAAGAAATTCCCCAAGCGCCCGGTCATCCTGGTGTCGAAAGACATCAACATGCGCATCAAGTCGCGGGCGCTCAACCTGCTGGCCGAGGATTACTTCAACGACAAGGTGCTCGAGGATACCGACATCCTCTACACCGGCACCCGTGCCCTGCCCGAAAATTTCTGGAGCAAGCACGGCAAGGGCATGGAATCGTGGAAGAAGGAAACCAGAACCTATTACAAGGTGACCGGACCGCTCTGCCCGCAACTGCTGGTCAATGAGTTCGTCTGGCTGGAAAGCGACGGCTTCTCCGCCATCGTCAAGGAGGTAGCCGGCAAGACGGCCGTCCTGGAAACGCTGATCGATTACACCCATCCGAAGAATGCCGTGTGGGGCATCACCGCGCGCAATCGCGAGCAGAACTTCGCGCTGAATCTGCTGCTGAACCCGGAAATCGATTTCGTCACCCTGCTCGGCCAGGCCGGGACCGGCAAGACGCTGCTGACCCTGGCCGCCGGCCTGACGCAGGTGCTCGAAAGCAAGCAGTTCGTCGAAATCATCATGACCCGCGTCACGGTCCCGGTCGGCGAAGACATCGGTTTCCTGCCCGGTACCGAGGAAGAAAAGATGGCGCCGTGGATGGGGGCGCTCGAGGACAATCTCGACGTTCTCACCCATATCGACGAAGGCAGCGGCCCCTACGGCGGCGAGTGGGGCAAGGCGGCCACCCACGACATCATTCGTTCGCGGATCAAGGTGAAGTCGCTCAACTTCATGCGCGGCCGCACCTTCCTGAAGAAGTATCTGATCATCGACGAAGCGCAGAACCTGACGCCGAAGCAGATGAAAACTCTGGTCACGCGCGCCGGCCCGGGCACCAAGGTGGTCTGTCTGGGCAACATCGCGCAGATCGATACCCCCTACCTGACCGAAGGCAGTTCCGGCCTGACCTACGTGGTCGACCGCTTCAAGGGCTGGCCGCACTCCGGTCACATAACGTTACAACGCGGCGAACGCTCCCGCTTGGCCGACCATGCGGCCGAAGTGCTATAATCGCACTTAACTACTAAAGGGGCCGTGTCAGTGACACGGCCTTTTCGTTTCAGCCACGGGCTGTCTCCGCCGGAGGAAATTCTTGAAACGTCGCGATTTTCTGGCATCCGCCGCTGCACTATCCTTGTTTTCCGTCGACGCTCTAGCTGCAAAGAAGAAGTCTGACACCAAGCCGGCATCGGGTGCCAAGCCAAAAAAGCCAACTTCGGCGCGCCAAAGTGTAAAACCCGCCCCGGCGACAGCGCAGGCGAGCGGGCGGGTCGCCCATACGGCCGAAGACCCGATCTTCGAAAAGCCGCCGCAGGGCACCTCGGCCACTCGCCTGCCACCGGTCAAGGCGGTGGAACCGCCAGCGGACTGGCGTAACTACGAGATCTCAACAACCGTTACGGTCAAGGCGGCTTCCGGCCAGACGCGTCTGTGGCTGCCCCTGCCACTCAATCAGGACACCCTGTATCAGCGAACGCTCGGCCACAGTTGGGACGGCAATCCAAAAATGGCCAGCATGCGCCGCCTGCCCGACGGCAACCTTGAGGTATTCCATTCAGAATGGTCGGACGGCGGCGAAGCGCGCTTCCAGATCAAGACCCTGGTGACCACGGCTGACCGTCATTTCGATATCACCAAGCGAACGATCGCCCCCGAGCGCGAGGATATTCTCCGGCGCAACCTCCAGTCCTCCCAACTGATTCCCAACGACGGCCTGGCGCATCAGCTGGGTGAACGAATCGTCGGCCGAATCAAGGATCCGGTTGCTCAGGCCAAGGCCATCTATGACTGGGTCGTGGACAACGCCATTTACGATATCGCCCTGCCCGGCTGTGGCAACGGCAACATCAACCAGCAACTCATACGCGGACAGTACGGCGGTCGTTCGGCTGACATCAACGGCCTGTTCGTGTCGATCTGCCGCGCCATCGGTATTCCCGCGCGTAGCGTTTACGGCTTGCGCGTCGGCCCCTCGCGACTTTTCCGCAGCCTGGGTCTGAACAGCGACGACGCCACCCGTGCGCAACACGTGCGGGCCGAATTCTACGTTCCCGGCTTCGCCTGGATTCCGGTCGACCCCAGCGATGTGCGGCGCGCCGTTGCCCTGGAAGGACTCTCGGATCGCGACAGCAAATTGCAGTCGTTACGCAAGATCCTGTTTGGCGTCTGGGAAATGAACTGGATTGCCTTCAATGTGGGAACCGATGTGGAACTTCCGGGCCGCCAGACCCGGATCCCGTTCCTGCTGCTTCCGCAACTCGAAGCACAAGGTACGCTGCGCGACGGAACCGATCCGGACGGCTTCGCCTACGCCATCAGGGTACGCCGCCCGATCGACGACTAGCCGGACCCCGTCAATAGCCGGATGGACGCCCGGACCCCCCGCCGGCCAGGCTTTCGAAGCGCGTGTACTCGCCGAGGAACGCCAGCCTGACGGTACCGGTCGGGCCGTTACGCTGCTTGCCGATGATGACTTCGGCAATCCCCTTGTCCGGGGTATCAGGCTTGTAATACTCCTCGCGGTACATCATCAGGATCACGTCGGCATCCTGCTCGATGGCGCCCGATTCGCGCAGGTCGGACATCATGGGCCGCTTGTCGGTCCGTTCCTCGACCTTCCGTGAAAGCTGCGAGAGTGCGACGATCGGCACCTGCAACTCCTTGGCCAGCGACTTGATCGAGCGCGAAATTTCCGAGACCTCGGTCGCCCGGTTCTCGCCTTGCCGGTTGCCGCTCATGAGTTGGATGTAGTCGATGACCAGCAGGCCGAGCTTGCCGCCATACTGGCGCGCCAGACGGCGGGCGCGGGCCCGCAGGTTGGACGGGGTCAGGCCGCCCGATTCATCGATATAGATGGGGGCTTCATGCAGCTTGCCAAGGGCGAACGACAGCCGCGACCATTCATCGTCATTCAGGCGACCGGTCCTGACGCGCGTCGAGTCAAGGCGACCGATCGATGCCAGCATCCGCATCGCCAGTTGCGTCCCGCCCATTTCCATCGAGAAGACCCCGACCGGCAAACCGGTGTCCACAGCGACGTTTTCAGCGATATTCAGGGCGAAGGCCGTTTTTCCCATCGATGGCCGTCCGGCAACGATAATCAGGTCGCCCGGCTGAAAGCCTGAGGTTTTCTGGTCAAGATCGACGAAGCCGCTGGGTACGCCGGTAATATCCGAGGGGTTGTCGCGATCATGCAATTCCTGAATGCGCTCGACCACCTGGGTCAGCAACGGGTTGATATGGATGAAACCTTCTTTGTGCCCGGCGCCCGCCTCGGCGATCTTGAAGATTTTTGACTCCGCTTCATCGAGCAACGATTCGGCATCGCGCCCAAGCGGATTCAGCGCATCGGCGGCAATCTCGTCAGCCGTCGCCACCAGTTGACGCAGCACCGAACGCTCGCGAACGATCTCGGCGTAACGCCTGATATTGGCGGCCGACGGGGTATTCGCCGCAAGTTCGCCGAGATAGGCCAGGCCGCCGGTCTGATCGCCCTCCCCGGCTGCATCGAGGGCCTCGGCAACCGTGACGACGTCGGCCGGCTTGGCGCGTTCCAGCAGGTTGCGGATCTGCCGGAAAATCCGCCGGTGCTCGTCTCTATAAAAATCGCTGTCCGCAACCAGATCGCCGATCCGGTCCCAGGCCTGATTGTCGAGTAGCAGTCCGCCGAGAACTGACTGCTCGGCCTCGATGGAGTGCGGCGGCACACGAAGCTGGTCGAGTGCGGAATCGGCAATTCTGGGCTTTGGCGGACGCTGGTTCATGGCAGGTAGTGTAAATTAAAAAGGCCCCGCTTCCGCGAGGCCTTCTCGTGCGGGTGACAGCCGGAATTACTCGGCGACAACCACCACGGAGATGTTGGCCAGCACGTCGGTGTGCAGCGCAACGTCGAGCGGGAACTCGCCGATCGCCTTGAGCGGACCGTCCGGCATGCGAATGGCGGCCTTGTCGATCTCGAAGCCGGCGGCCTTCAGCGCATCGGCGATGTCGGCATTGCCGACGGAACCGAACAGGCGGCCATCCATGCCGGCCTTGCGGGCGACTGAAACGGAGAGACCGGCCATCTTGTCGGCAACGCCCTGGGCAGCCGCCAGTTTTTCGGCAGCGGCTTTTTCGAGTTCGGCGCGGCGCGCTTCGAATTCAGCCATGGCGGCCGGCGTGGCGCGCTTGGCCATGCGCTGCGGAATCAGGAAATTGCGGGCGTAGCCATCCTTGACCTTGACGATGTCGCCGAGGTTACCGAGATTGACCACCTTGTCGAGCAGAATGATTTGCATTTTTCGTCTCCTCGCTTATTGATGGTTGTCGGTGTAAGGCAACAGGGCCATGAAGCGGGCGCGCTTGATCGCGGTACCAAGCTGACGCTGGTAGCCGGCTTTGGTGCCAGTCAGGCGAGCCGGCATGATCTTGGCGTTTTCCTGGATGAATTCCTTCAGGACATCCACATCCTTGTAGTCGATCTGTTCGACTTTTTCCGCCGTGAAGCGGCAGAACTTGCGGCGCTTCAAGAGACCGCCACCGCGTTTCTTTTTCTTGTCGTCATCCTTCTTCTTGAAGAATCGAGCCATTTCCATTTCCTTCCAAAAATTCGATTGTATTCACATGCAGCACAGGCGTTTTGCTGTTGCGACTCCTTGCAGCCAGAAATCCAGTCACCTTGACTGCCCCGCCGAGGGGTGCCGCCTGAAGCCAGCGGGCGGATTCGCCCAAGGCCAGAACAGCAATTTCCACTTCCACCAGGCGTTCTGTACCGCTTTCAGTCTGCGTGGAGCCGTGTTGCAGCCATCCTTCGCTGACCGGCACGCCGGCCGGGGTGTAGCGCAAGGCTTTGCGCTCGACCAGCCTTCCGGAGAGTTCGATACAGTTCAGCCGCTATTTCCTGCAATAAGCCCGCAGCACTGGATTTCAGGCAGCAGCCTGTTCGGTGGACTCGGCCGACACTGCCTCGCCGGGCATCATCGACTTGGACTTCTCTTCCTTCATCATCGGCGAAGGGGTCGTCACGGCGGCCTTCATCTTGACGGTGAGGTGGCGCAGCACGGCGTCGTTGAACTTGAACGAATGCTCGAGTTCATTCAGCGTTTCGCCGTCGCACTCGATGTTCATCAGGACGTAATGAGCCTTGTGGATCTTCTGGATCGGGTAAGCCAGCTGACGGCGACCCCAGTCTTCCAGGCGATGGATGCTGCCGCCCTTGGCGGTAACGGTGGCGCGATAGCGCTCGACCATGCCGGGCACCTGTTCGCTTTGGTCCGGATGGACGATAAAGCAGATTTCGTAATGGCGCATGCAAACTCCTTATGGGATAAACCCCCCGCCATGCGAATGCGGTGGGGCAAGGTTGAAAAGCCCGTGATTATAACAACAATCACGGGCTTTCAGGTAAAACGCAGTGAAGATCAGGAAACTGTCTTCAATGATATCCGGCATCGGCTCATGTCGATGACGACTCGCCTTCTGTCTTGCTGGCAATTTCTTTCAAGTCGATGAGGAACAGGATGTCGCTGACCACCGAAAGCGGGAATCCGATGCGTGTGCCGCCCCGGTTGTCACGCAGCAACTGGTTGAGGTAGCTGATGGCATCGCCTTCGGTCCAGCGCATGAGAACCTGCTCCATAATCGCCGGCATGCCCTCGACCCCCTCGACCCGGCCTTCGTCGGGTCGGCTCGCCGGCCGGGCGTGATCCGCGTCGAGCACGACATCGACCGCGCTATCGTCTGCCGCGGCCGGGGTTTCCCATTTCTGCACCTCGACATTGAAATTCTTGTTCAGATCGCGGGCGATCCGTTCAAACTCATGGCGCATACCGGCCATGCGGTAGACATCCATCAGGCGTATCCAGGGCTTGACTGTTTCCTGAGGATTGGCGTCAACGTATTCCTGCAGCGCCTGGGCAGCACCCTTGACGCGACCGAAGGAAAGCATGATCTCGGCGAGTTCCATCACCGGATTGGCCTCGAAATGCTCGTCGACCGTGGCAGCCGAAATCGACATCACCGAATCCAGTCGCGAAGACGAAGTTGCCGGCGGCGCCGGTGGCGTTCCAGCCGCCCCGACGGCTAGCCTAACGGGCGTAACCATTGCCACCGGATCGACCTGCATCTCGACACCGCCCGGCTCCTCATGTTCGTCCATGCGCTGCGGATCGACCACGACATCCGGCGCACCGCCTGCCTCCTGCCGACGTTGGCTGTAGCTCCGCCAGCCGAGCCAGGCCGCGACCGCGAGCAGAGCGCCGAACAATGCACCGTAAAGGCTCCAGCCTGATCCACCGGATTTCGTCTCGCTGACCGGCGCGCTTGGCGCCGCAACCGCTGCAGGTGCGGCCGGGGATGCAGGTTTAACTTCGGGCACCGCAGACTGGCCGGTTTGTGGCGTCGCCGCTGCCTGCTCTATCTTCTGCGTCAGGTCGGCAGCCCGCTTTTGAAGTTCGCCAACGGTAGCTTCCATGTCCTTGATCTTGTCATCCGGAGGCATGGTGCTGCCCGGCGCAACCGTGAGACTTGCCGGCTCGGCCAACCGGGTACTGACCGGTGCGGGTGCGGATGACGACGGAACTGCAGCAGGACGGGCCGCTGCCACCTGGCGGCGCGGCGCCTTTGCCGGCGTCGCTGACGGTGCACGAAGCGGCGGTGACTCATCCGCCACACGGCTGCCTGGTGGCGACGCAAAAACGACGTACTCGCGCACGATATCGTGTCCGCAGGAGACGAAAACTGACACCGCGAGAACCGGATCGGTCAGTGGCGTGGCAGACCGAATTTCGAGGACCGCCGGATTGCCCCGGCGAACCGAGAATGTCGCCTGTTTCAGCCACGGCAGATTGCCATCGCCGGCGGGCCGCTTGAGTTGGAAACACCCGGAGTCGAGAGAATCTGTCCCGGCACCCAGAAGATCGACCTCGAAGCGCGCTCTGTCGCCCAGCACCGACTTCCCCCTCAGTTCCCCAAGGCCGATGGCGGCGGCTTCTCCCGACAGTGCAAGCAACGCAGCAATCAGGGTAAAGCGAAATGTGGAATTTTTCACCGACTCAAACCCCAATGACATGAAATCAGTTGAATTGTATTACCTATTTGTTGGCGAGATAACTGGAATCGTCAAAAGTCGCAACCCAATTCGGACGATAGATGACAAAGAGGGTCATCAACATGCCGCTCAACCACGCTTCCGAGAATCCGACGAGCAGAAAATACGGCAGATATTCGCTCGCCAGGTAATTCCACTCATAGGCGCCGGCAATGGCCAGCAAGATCGCCGCGACGAGGCCCACGCCGAACATGGTCAGCGCGGCACCGAAAAAGCCGTTGGCGAAAATATACACAAAAAAGTGCCGTGGCAAAAACCGAAACACCATGCGAAAGATGGCCTGGCTCAAGAGCACGCCGACGCCTGCCATCAGCAGCGCATTGAGCGCATACGCCAGGAATCCCGCCCCGCCGTTGAGGCTGATGCCGAAAAGCACCAGCGAGAGGCCTATGAATGCGAGGTGCGGACCGAAACTGAGCGTAAAGACGGTCGCCCCCAGCAGATGCAGCGACAACCCCGGTTTGACCCCTGCCTTGAGGCTCCAGACCAGCGTCAGCAGCACGATCATGCCGAGCCATACGTTCAGTAGCTCGGACTCCTTGAGCAGTGACCACGGCGCCTTGAAAAGACTGCGGGCGAAGAGCGGTAGCCAGGCAGCCCAAGCCACCCAGTACCATCCTTCACCCAGCAATGTATCCGGCAGATTCACACGGCTATTTTAGTGCCAGCCTCCGGTTTTGTGGCATTAGCCGACTGCAGCCGCCAGTTGCGGAACCACCTCGAACAGATCGCCGACCAGGCCGTAGTCGGCCACCTGGAAAATCGGCGCGTCCGGATCCTTGTTGATGGCGACGATGACCTTGGACTCCTTCATCCCGGCCAGATGCTGGATCGCCCCGGAGATGCCGACCGCCAGGTAAAGCTGCGGCGCAACGATCTTGCCGGTTTGGCCGACCTGATAGTCGTTCGGCACGAAGCCGGCATCGACGGCGGCACGGGAAGCGCCAAGGGCGGCGCCGAGCTTGTCGGCGAGAGGTTCGAGGAGCTTGTGGTAGTTCTCGCCACTGCCCAGGCCGCGTCCGCCGGAGACGATGATCTTGGCTGCCCCGAGTTCCGGACGTTCGGACTTGGTCAGTTCCCTATTGGTGAGTTGGGTTTGATTGGTGTCGGCAGCGGCGCCGATGGCTTCGATTTCGGCACTGTTTCCGGCGTCGACCCCGGGGCCAGCCGTTATTTCTGTGGTCGCATCGAAGGCCGTGGTCCGCACGGTAATGACTTTCACCTGGTCGGCGCTCTTGACCGTGGCCAGAGCATTGCCGGCGTAGATCGGACGAACGAAGGTGTCCGGCGATTCGACGGCGGTGATTTCGGAGATCTGCGCGACGTCAAGCAAGGCGGCGATTCTTGGGCTGAGGTTCTTGCCGAAGGTGGTGGCCGGCGCGAGGATATGGCTGTAGCCTGCGGCGTGGGCGACAACCAGAGCGCTCAGGTTCTCGGCGGTCTGGCTCTCGTAGTGGGCGGCGTCGGCCATTTTTACCTTGGCGACGCCCTGCAATTGGGCAGCGGCCTGGGCGGCGCCATTGCAATTGCTGCCGGCGACGAGGACATGGACTTCGCCGCCGATCTTGCGGGCGGCGGCGACGGTGTTGAGGGTGGCGGCCTTGAGGCTCTGCTGATCGTGTTCGGCGATAACGAGAATTGTCATTCAGATCACCTTGGCTTCGTTCTTGAGTTTGTTGACCAGTTCGGCGACGTCGGCGACCTTGATGCCGGCGCTGCGTTTGGGCGGTTCGGAGACTTTGAGGGTGGTCAGGCGCGGAGTGACATCGACGCCGAGGTCGGCCGGCTTGACGATGTCGAGCGGCTTTTTCTTGGCTTTCATGATGTTGGGCAGCGTGGCGTAACGCGGCTCGTTGAGGCGCAGGTCGGTGGAGACGACGGCCGGCAGGCTGATCTGCAGGGTTTCGAGGCCGCCGTCGATTTCGCGGGTGACACTGGCCTTGTCGTCGGCGATGACGACCTTGGAGGCGAAGGTGGCTTGTGGCCAGTTTTGCAGGGCGGCGAGCATCTGGCCGGTCTGGTTGGCATCGTCGTCGATGGCTTGTTTGCCGCAGATGACGAGTTGCGGTTGTTCTTTGTCGCAGAGTGCCTTGAGCAGCTTGGCGACGGCCAGTGGTTGCAGCTCGACGTCGGTTTCGACGAGGATGCC
>Ga0105099_10002620_pt1 | contig 10616 bp, 7 predicted proteins | sample PPLLak3cmMay2015_2_FD_79138 | JGI IMG/M metagenome (GOLD analysis project Ga0105099, IMG submission 79138) | Freshwater sediment microbial communities from Prairie Pothole Lake near Jamestown, North Dakota, USA - PPLs Lake P8 Core (1) Depth... | ecosystem: Environmental > Aquatic > Freshwater >...
TATTTCAATTTTAACAACAGAATGTATGCCTAGCCTTATTTTTCTATATGGAAGATTTGTTAGTTCAAATGATATTTCATGTTTCTCGCCATAATGTTCCTCATTTTTCAGATCATCTCCGGATGTTTTATCTACGTTAATACCTACACCATATATTTTATTATTTTTATTTGGATCTCCGACTTCCTTTTTACTTATTATGCTCCAATCAAGTAAAGAGTATCTTGATCCTTTGTTACATACATCAATATGTGCTCTGAGAGATAACTTTCCGTCAGACCAATAATGCGGATAATCTCCATATACTGCAAATTCTTTTGCAACTTCTGTTTGTTGCATTTTTATTGTGACTTTTTCAGCGCGTTCCATTTCATCGGTTCCGCCAGCTATATCAACGACCCAAATGTATTTACCGGCTAGTTTTATTTCATATGTTTGACCTGGTTGAATATTGTAGATAGTAAATGAAAGGGTACCACTTTGCTTACCTTCAGAAATTGCAGAATCTATAGCTTGCTCGTCATCCCAATAGCTAATTCCAACCATCCCTACATCAAACCAATCTAATGCCCCATCTTTACAACTGATTTCATAATCAACATTTATTATAGCATTTATACCTTTATTTAATATAGGATCTAATATAATATCTTCCTTAGGATATATTAATACATGACTATAAGAAGTGACGTAAATTTTTCCAAGGTTAAATGTTTCCGTTGAAGTTTCTTTAATTATATTATTTGTTTCTTCAATTATATTGTTAATTTCTTCAAATTGATTTTTTTCTACTGTAATTCCCATAGAGGATGTTGCAGATAAAATAATGCTTATAGAACACACCAGCGTTAGTAAAAATATTTTGTTTCTTTTCAGTCTCATTTTTATTCACCTATAAATATAATGAAAACACTTTAAATATATAAACTTTCTAGCACATTGCTCCCATTTAGATATAAAAACGTCAAATTTAATTACAACAAAACTATAAAGTATATGGGGGAGGGAAAACTTCAGATAATGAGTCTAGAATTTTGTCTACTGTATGTTTATCACTTAAGGCCATTGAAGAGTTATTATAAAAGAAAAACTCAGAAAAGTCTAAAACACTTTTAATAAAATTGTTATTTTCAGGCAAATTATCATTGTATTTGATAAGTAAATCATACAGCATATATGGGTCTCTTATTTTATAGATAGTTTCCCTGCCATTAATATCTCTTTTAAAAACCTTTTTTTTCTTGTAGTTTATAATAATTTGTCCATTTTTTATATCAGCTGGCTCAATAATTCTTGCATCAATTAATTTATTTAAATGAAAATTGATGGTTTTTGTGTCTTTATTTAATTCTTTGCTTAATTCTTTCTGAGATGCGCCTATTGCACAAAATACGTATAAGAGAATATTTCTAGGTGTTTCGTTTCTAAGAAATTTTATTGTCTCTATTTCATTTTTTGAAATTTTGCCATGTGCATAGTATCTATTGTAGCCATCTTCTTTTTTTTCAATAATTAAATCATATCTTTTTAAATAATCAATATTATATCTAATTGAACCGGATGAATGATCTATTTCTCTAAATATTTGTCTGAGATGAATTCCAGGATATTTTAAAACACAGCTGTATATCTCTCTTCGTGATTGGAGATTTAATACATTATTTGCATTCATATTCTATACTTTCTTAAAATTATATCAAAGTATATATATATAATTCTTTCTTTATGGGATAATACTTTGCCTAAAATAATTATAAAAATCTTTCTTTTACTTGTTCAAACATATCCTTAAATCCATTTGAATCTTGTTTCTGGCAATATTTTGGATTACATTTTTTATCTATTTTGCCGCCAACAGGTAAACCAACAAGTCTCATAGCTGGGCGTGTCAAATTTTTTCCATGTTTCCAACGTGCATAAAACCAGTGTCCAAAGAAAAAAGTTGGTGCAATTATTTTTTGCATATCTGGCGCCCAGAAATCAATATTGTTTTTCCAAGAACGAGCAATTATTTCCCATTGCAGCTCAGATAAGTTGTTTAAGCTTGCACGACTTGAATTACCTAGTATTGCTTCTTTTAAAGGAATGAAAAGTACTGGTGTGTAAAACATTTTTGCGTTATGTGCACGTAAATCATCTATCAGATTTATTGTTGCAATTACATCTTCTTCTGTTTCATCAGGCTGCCCTGTCATAATTGTACATAGTGGCCACCAGTCATGATCGTTTAAAGTACCTATTGCTTCTAATACTATTTCAGGCCATTTGTCAACACTATATGGTAGTGCTTTTCCTTTCATGTGTTTTTTCATTAAACGACTGCTTCCTGATTCTATACCCATTTCAACTGAGATAAATGGTTTTTTGTGCATTTTACTGGTTTTTGGGTTCCATTTGGTTTTTTCAATTAAAATTGGTGTTAGTTCATCTAAGAGTTTTTTATCATAAAGAACAGGTGCAAAACTTCCGTGAGATAAAAGTATATAGTCAACTCCAGGGTAGTTTGCAATTGTTTTGTAAAGTTTTACAACTTCAGAGGTGTTTGGTATAAAGTTTTCTTTGCATTTATATAAGAAAATATCTTCTGTTACAGTAAAAATACTGTTTGCTCCGTCTTTTATGTTTATCTCTACTTCTTTCATTATATGTTCAATTGGAAAACTATGACGGGTACGCATTGTAGGACTGCAGAAATGACATCCTCTCCCGCATCCTCGCATTATTTCTATCATGCCGTAGCTTGCAGCATTTTTTATTATAGGTACGTTACTTCTATCTGGTTTTTCTGCTTGAAAACTGCCTGGTACTTGCTCGTCTTTCATAAGTTTTTTAAAAACATTTACAAGGTCTTTTTCGCCTTCTCCTTGAAAAACTACATCTATTCCAAGCCTTTTTTGTGAGTCTGATTCTATAATTTGCCAGCTACCTTGTCCACCCACTATTACTTTTGGTTTGTATTTTTTTATCGATGGATGAGTTAATAGTTTTTCAAATTCTGAGGCATTTAGTGCTTCGCCGCCAAAACCAATAAGTGAGTTGTATGTTGTTGATACATATGCAAGTCCCATTGGATCCATTGTTGATATACCTACTATTTTGGTTTTTTTGCCTATAAATTTATTTAGTTCGTTGTAGTGTGCGCATACTACGTTTTCTTTGCCAAATTCATCTATTAGCATGGATTCTACTTTTCGTAGTCCATAAATTGTTCTTTTTGCGCTCCCATCCTGGTTTGTTGGAAGATTTTCAAGATGTTCACGTAAAGCGTATCCTGATAGTTTTTTTGGAAAAGTACATATGAATGCTGAAAAAGGGTTGTTGCCGTATTCGTTTGCCTCTGCACGTGATGCTGCAAGAACTATTGGAACACCATTAAAGTTTTCATCGTTTTCCATGTTTTACCACCTGGGTTTTTTATCCTGTTAGTATTTGTTTAAAAACAGGGTCTTTAACTGTTTCTTCTATTTTTAGTAAGAATTCTTTCCATGAGATTTTGTTTCTTGACCATTTTATCATTTCTTTTTTATGTAGTGATAATATTTTTAAGAAACTTTGCCAGTTGTATCCCATGGCTTTGAGAGGGGTGCTCCATCCTCCTTCGCCCCATAGGTAGCTTGGTAGTTTGTTTCCAAACCATACTGTAATTGTATCTATATCCCATTTTTTGTTTTCTTCTTCATTTGATTGTTGTTTTAATGTTATTGGTTCTGGTGGAATAACAAAATTCATAAATTATACCCCATGTACTATGTATATGGGGGTTGAATAAAAAACAGGTATTTATTTCTTTTTAGAGACATAAAACTAGGGACATAAAACTATATATTCCGTAACATTTAAATATAGATTAATAATATAATATAAAAAAAATAAATATTGGTGATACAGCATGAAAATAAAAATTATGATCTCGACATTAAGCATATTATTGCTTTTTTTTAGCAATATTATAATCATTTTACCTGCAGAAAGTTCTGTTTTAGAAACAACAGGTGATACTATCTGCGCTGCCCATTATGGCCCAGTTACTGACTTTTATGTATTAACTACACAAGAATATCGTGAAGCCCAAAGTTTCATAGTTACAAACAAGGTAACTAAACTCACTAGTCTTTCGATTCGAATATATAGAAATCAAGAGGCAACTAACGGTGATCTAATAATTCATGTTTCAAAAGGACTTGAGATAATGGGTCCATTTCCATCAGGATATCTTAAAGCTCAATGGATAATTCCAGTTGAAACCTTGGGTTTAGATAATGAAAATGTATTGAATTTAGATTTTCCAAGTTCGTCTAATGGATATATATCTCCTTTTGTTGAACCTGGCGAAAAATTGTATATACATTTCTTTTTAACAGAAGAAATTAGCAACGCTGGTGAAATATATATCGGCAGAACTTTATCACCCCTTGATATTTATAAAAGTGGTTCTGAATGGCATATAGGCCCTGATACCAATTATCAATGGGTTGAAAACTACAATACTAAGGATATGAATTACGTTGATAATTTCTTTATAGTATATGGTAATTTTGATCAAGAATACGATCCTGCAATAACATATAGGGCAGTAATATATGGCATAGGGGAGTATAGTGTCCCTTCTATCAACAAAGTTCCTTATTGCGCTAATAACGCAAGACTTATAAAAACAGCTTTAGATAAAGGTAGTATAAACTGGGATATGCGTCTTAGGATAGATAGTCAAGCCACAAGGCAAAATCTTATTGAAGATCTAAAGTGGTTAGGCAATACAGCAGATAGAAATGATGTATCATTATTTTATATATCTTCTCACGGTCAGAGCATAAAAATTTTTGATGATTATTTTGTCGAGTCTACTGTATTATATGATGGCTATTTCTATGATTTAGAATACGCGCTAAATTTTTCCAGAATTGATGGTAATACAGTCGCAATCTTTGATAGTTGTTATAGTGGTGGATTAGTTGAAGAAATTTGGTTATTAGCTGAACAAAATACTGAAAATCATTTTGAACTGATAGGAGCTTGTCAAAAAGCTAGTCCAGAACAAACTATATCTGAATATTTTCTACCTGAAGACTTTCACTATCTGCCTTTTAGTCAAGGCTTTATATCAGGTCTTCTTGGTTCAAAAAGAACAAGCGAAGGTATTGTATATGCGGAAGATTGTTACGATTATGGTAAATCTTATGTTAATTCATACAAATCAGCATTTGCCAATATTTGGAATGAAGATGAATCAGTTCAAGAACCAGTAAGATATGATAATAAACCTAATGAAAAAATTGTGTTAAACAAAGGAATTACAAATAAGGGTCCCGCTAAACCAACAAATCTAAATGGACCTACAACTGATCTTAAATTCGACGAAGAATACGAATATAGCTGTGAAGTAGGCGATCCTGATGATAAACCGATAGATGTATTTTTTTATTGGGGTGATATTACATATGATACATTTGCAGATGAGTCCAGCGAAATACATACAATTAATGCAAGGCATATCTGGAGAGATACAAAATTATATGAAGAACCTGTTAAAGTATGGGTTGTAACAATAGATGATGATGGGGCAATATCATGGGCTGATCCTTTAGGCGTAGATGATAATAAAGCTTTGGCTAATCATCAGAATTTAAAGCAGTTATTCACGAACTTCTTTGGTAGATTAGTAGATAAATTATCAAGAATAATCAATTTATTACAGTTAAAAAACTAATCCAAATTTTTTTTCTTTTAAAAAGAAAAAATAGAGCTTTTTTAATTAAAAAACGCAATTTATTTTACTATTGCGTCTAGGGTCTATTAACTAATATATCTACAAGATTTACTAACGGTTTACTTTTTATTGAGTTATCCTTTTAGTTTATGTCTACAATCTTTGTAGTCGATATAGCATATATCACAAAATACAAAAACTAATATATACAATAAAATTGCGGAAAATATATTAATACTCTACTATATATTTTTTTTGGGGTTCATAAATTTAAAAGGTGATAGGTGAAATGAAAAGCACAAATAAAAAAATAAAAAATTTTTTTGTAATTGGAGCAGTAATAATCTCATTACTTTTGATATCTTCTGTTATTGTTGTACCACAAGTAAATAGTCAAACTATTATGTCTAGTATCTCACAAAAAGAAAAATTAAAAGATGAATTAAATTCTGTAATTTCTATAGCTGGGACGCAATCTACTTTTAATCCTGATAAAACAAAGGTACTTAAATTAACTGATACAATAAATAAATTTTTAGATGAAAATAACCTAAAGATAACCCAAACTAGTACCACAACTTGGAGTTGTAATTTTCAAGAAACTATTTATTATAATGATCCTGTTTTTCAGAATTTTATCAAAAAATATATTGTTAATGAAGATACAAATAAAATACAAGAATTACTAAATACTGTCGAATCTAAATGGCAACAGTATGTTAAACCTGATAGTACTGAAAAGGAAATACGCGATGCTGAAAAGATTATTACTACAGAATTTGTAGTACCTTTCTTTAGAAATTTATTTAATGTAAATAATGAAGAATATACTGCAGTTTTAAACTCAGAATCCTTTACGACTTGTAGTAGATCTCTTGCTGATAGTTTAAAAAATGTATATAAATCAAAAAGCAAGGATATTAAAAATCTGGGCTCAACAGATAACGATAATTTTAAAAATAAGCTATCAACTAGTAATACTCAACCAATTTATTTAGAAAATATTCTTGTAACTCTATGTACACTAGTTTTTTTAGCAAACTGGATGGCTTGTGGAAACTTTCTCGGGGCGTTTACACAAGTTATAGTTGGTTTTATCTTAGCATTACTTCTTGTTGTTCCTTGTATTTTTATTCTTTTAAGCGAGATTGCTTTTGATGCAGTTGGTGCTTTTTGGGATGCTTTATTATCCACTGCTGTAATTTTTATAGGGTTCTTTGGACAAACTCTTTTTTCAGCTGTTTATGCAGCTGGTGCTCTTGGACTTGCAGTATGGGTAATCGGCTTTTTATTTAATTTATCGCTTCTACCATACGAGTTACTGGTTATTCTTGTTATACAATATTTTATGTATGCAAATAAAGATCCAGGATATATAATTATATATCTTGGTCCACTTATAGGGGAGATAATCAATCAAGCGGCAGAGAATGCATATGATATATGGACGTCTATATGGGGTAGTCCAAATAGTGAGATACATACCTTTAAAATACAGCTAACTTATCTTTTTAGAAAGTTTCTTGAAAGATATAGATTCTTGCAAAAATTTTTGTTTGCAAAAAGTTTAGCAATTTAAAATGAGGTGGAAAAAAATGATTAATAAAAAAAGAGGGACAAAAATAATTATTGGTTTAGTTATTGTGCTGATGACATCAACAACACTATCAAGTGCTATAAAAATAAATAATACCGATGTAACAAAGAGTAATAATGTATTAAATAATTTAGGAGCTGAAAAAGAAATGACAAAAACTGGATGGAGTGGAAAAGCTAGATTTGAAGAAGGTTGGTCTTGCTTTACTTCAAGTGAAAGTGGCGATGCTGCACATTGTGACTATTGCTTGTCGTTTTTTGGGTGGTCATATATATATTATTCTTTCCAGTTAGATGAATGGGATATTACAGATGGTATTTCAAATGTTCAAGTATCACTTTATTACGATGCAGATACTTCAGGGTTTAATGAAGGTCCAGATATAAGAGTAACAAATGATGATAATAAATATGGTGATGCCTATACTTTAATAGAGCAGGGAATAGGAAGTCCTCAGCAGTATGAATGGAAAAGTTGGACAAAAGATAGTTCACAAAACGCTTTAATAAATTATGTAAACATCAACGGACAGATATATTTCTGTGTTCTAAATGCTGCTGGTTGTCACACAAAACTTGATAAAATAAAATTAAACTGGCGGATAGATAACTACATACCAACTGCAGAAATATCTGTGGATATATCTAATCCACTTAGGAATCAAGAAGTAACAGTTAGCGGAGGCGATTCGTCTGATAGTGATGGGGAAATAATTGAGTACAAATGGAAAGTAGACGGTGTAGAAAAGCAGGATACAAATAGTAATATCAGAATCAGTTTTAGTAACAGTGGGGAACATGTAATATCCTTAAAAGTAAAAGATGATGATGGTGCATGGTCAAAAGAAGTTACAAAAACAGTCACAGTTCAAGGAAATCAAAAACCAGAAATGGACGAAATTATTCCTCCCTCAAAAGTTTATGCACGAACATCATATGATTTTACTTTTAAAGCAACAGATCCAGAAAATGATCAAATACAGTTTTATATTGATTGGGGTGATGACAGCCACACGGGGTGGACAAGTTTATCAGATCAATATACAACAACGGCCTGTCATGTATATTCAAGTGCTGGTAAAACTTATACAATTACAGCCAGAGCCAAAGATGCATCAGGTGCAGAAAGTTCACCCATATCAAAGGATGTTACAACCTATAAAAAGACATCCAAAGATTTATTATTTTTAAACAATGCCTTCAAAAAAACACCTATCTTATACAAGATACTTAGCCTCTTAAATATCTAATAAACCAAGGTATAAATTTAAATGAAAAAAACTATACTAATTTTTTTTCTTTTTATACTTATAATTAATATACAAGTAGAAGGCCTAATAACAACTAAATATAGTTTATCTGTTAAAAATACTGTTACTGCAAATAATTTTTATGAAGATTATACTGATAATAATGGTAGAATAATAATAGAGAACGAGGAAGCACTTGCAAACTCAAATGCTGTTAGATATGGAAGTGGAACTAAAAACGATCCTTATGTTATTGAAAACTGGAAAGTAAAAGAAATAAATATTAGTTATATACTAACAGTTTATCTTAAAATACAATCTTGTTATATAACAGGAAAAGAGGGCATATATTTTTTTAGAGTAGCAAACTGTCAGATTAACAACTGTTTAATCAAATCCGATAATTGTTACAAAGGAATAGGAATGCGACTTTCTATGTCAAATAACAATATTGTAGATAACTGTATAATACAAAACCATGAATACTCTATCTATCTATTTTCTTTTTCAGCTTACAATATTATAAAAAATTGTGAAATCTCTCATTTCCAAGAAGATGGTATCAGCATAAGACCATCTTCACATGATAACGAAATAAGTTATTGTAAAATATCAGATAGTTTTTATTCTAGTGGTATAAGACTAGAAGATACTTATTCAAATATAATTCATAACTGTGACATATCATATTGTTACATTGGATTTTATGGTTTCAAAGGATGTATAAACAACATATTTTACCAAAATAACTTGTTTGAAAACAGAAAATACAACTACAAATTTGATATATTAGATGGAGTTAATTCAAATATGTGGTACAATGAAGACTTGAAACAGGGCAACTATTGGGATGATTTTGATGAGCCACGTGAAGGTGCTTATGATGATAACAGAGAGGGTATAGTAGATAGTTCATATACACTTGGAAACAACAATGTAGATAATTATCCTTTAATAGATAAATACGGAACACCAACTCCGCCATCTGTTACAGGGTCAGTAAAAGGACAATACTGTAAAACTCACACATATAATTTTACAGCATATGATCCTGATAATGATCAAATCTATTTTTATATTGACTGGGGTGATAATACACCTGTTAAAGCTTACGGTCCATATAGTTCAAATATCGAAAATAAGATAAAACATACTTGGCTAATACCAGATAAATACACAATCAAGGCTAAAGCCATTGATAATAATAACTTTGAGAGTGATTGGGGTCTGCCTCTAGAGATCGTTATGTCACAGGGTAAGAGTTTTAAAAAAATGTTTTTACCTAATTTTTTTTTGAAAAACTTAAAACGATTACCAGGTTTTTTATATCATAGTGATTCGTATAAAATACAGTACCAGTTATTCTAAAGGTATCATTCGTTTACCAAAAAGTAGTCTAAACCAAAAAATAGGCCAAAATATGAATAGTAATATCAACAAAAATGTTGCAGGTAGTGATATTTTTTCAGCAAGTAAACTCATTAAACCAACAGGTATTAAAAGAAGCGCAAGTCCTTCTTGTAATCCTACGTATATAAGCATTTTATCTCTTTCTTTTAAGGGTGTTGATAGAATTTTAAAAGTTAGATAAAACAATATTATGGATATAACTATAAAACAAAATCCTGGAATTGGATAGTCATAGATAAATATCGCGGTATATCCTAAGAAAAATGGTAATGATGCAATAAACATATGTATAAATTTTATAGTAAATGCATATAACCCAAAAGATAAAGGAATAATTAGTTTTTCATCTGATGCATGCACTCCAAATACTGTAGGTGTTGTTCTGATACCTTGTTTGGAATCAAATTCTACATCCTTTAAATTTGCTGATATGCCAACACTAAATAACCATTGCATAAACCCTAGTGCTGAAACAATTATTGCAAGAGCTGATATGTTATTAGAGACAGTTAACGCCCCAAATATTCCACAAGTAAAGACTCCTATCCCAAGTATATATTCCATTCCAGAGAATTTTTTACTATATTTGTTGTAAAAAGTTATACATAGAAATGATAGTAATAATATTATAAAAGAGTAGAATGTAAAAAAGA
>Ga0105099_10002624_pt1 | contig 10591 bp, 7 predicted proteins | sample PPLLak3cmMay2015_2_FD_79138 | JGI IMG/M metagenome (GOLD analysis project Ga0105099, IMG submission 79138) | Freshwater sediment microbial communities from Prairie Pothole Lake near Jamestown, North Dakota, USA - PPLs Lake P8 Core (1) Depth... | ecosystem: Environmental > Aquatic > Freshwater >...
CCCCCGGTCTGTCGAAAGTACGGTATTGGGATAATATTTTTCCAGATCTTTCGTTTTTTTAGGCCAGCCGAAAACAGCGAATGGCCAAAGCGCTGAAGAAAACCAGGTGTCAAGAACATCGTTTTCCCCTTTGACGGGAATCTGATGACCCCACCAAAGCTGTCTTGAGATACACCAATCACGAATATTTTCCATCCAATCAATACTGACCTTTTTCCAGTTTTCAGGATAATATTTGATATTATCCTTTTTGGCAGCAACGACTGCTGGTTTGATGAGCTCCTTCATTTTCAGAAACCACTGTCTGCTGGGAATCGGCTCAACCGGCCGTGCGCAACGATAGCAGACGCTTAAATTATTGATAATTTCTGCTTCTTTTTCTAATAAATTGTTATTTTTAAAATAAGAAATAATTTTTTCGCGTGCATCAGAAACTCTCAAACCTTGATAATTTTTGCCTGCCAATTTTGTCATCTTGCCAAATTCATCAATGATTTTAATACTCGGGAGATTATATTTTTCTGCCATCTCTGCATCAATTAAAGAATGGGCGGGAGTAACACCAAGTGCGCCAGTGCCGAATTTTTGATCAATTGATTTGTCGGCAATGATTTCTATTATTCGCTCTATTCCTGCAAAATTCACTGGGAATTTTTTACCGATAAATTTCTTATATCTTTTGTCCTTGGGATTCACGGCAACAGCAGTATCTCCCAGTTTGGTTTCCGGCCGGGTGGTGGCAATTGTTATTGGGAATTTTTTATCATACTTAAAATAGTATAGTTTCGCTTTTTGCTCGTTATGCTCAACTTCAAGGTCGGAAAGTGATGTTTGGCACCTGGTGCACCAATTAATGACTCTCGTCCCTTTGTAAATCCACCCTTTTTTATAATAGTGGTTAAAGGCGGTTTCGACCGCAATAATATAATCTTTATCCATCGTGAACCGCTCTCTGCTCCAATCGCAGGAACAGCCCATTTTTTTAAGTTGATCAATTATAACATGACCATATTCCTCTTTCCACTTCCAAACTTCTTCAAGAAATTTTTCTTTTCCAATATCGTGTCTTGATTTATCTTTTTTAGCAAGCATTTTTTCCACCACATTTTGTGTTGCAATCCCAGCATGGTCGGTTCCTGGAACCCATAGTGTCGGTACACCTTGCATCCGTGCCCGGCGGATCAAAATATCCTGGATGGTATTATTAAGCGCATGCCCCATATGCAAAGAGCCGGTTATATTGGGCGGTGGAATGACAATCACAAACGGTTTTTTATTTTTGTCGGCATTTGGCACTTGATCAGGATCAAAATAACCTGATTTCAGCCAATTTTTATAAATTGATTCTTCGACATCTTTCGGATTGTATGCTTTGGATAATTCTTTCATTTTATTTTCCTAATTTAAGATTAGAGTTTGCATTCACATTATACCAGGGAGTCGGACGCTTTCCAAGAGCAATTTTATATGCGGCAGCAATTCCAACCATTGCTGCATTATCTGTACAAAGATTTTTTTGCGGTGTAAAAAAATCAACTTTCAACTTTTCACTTTCAACTTTCAACTTTTTTCTAAGCAAATCATTGGAGGCAACGCCGCCACATAAGAGGATGGATTTAGCTTTATATTTTTTTGCTGATTCGATTGTTTTTGCAACTAGAGTTTCTACAACTGCATCCTGAAATTCTATGCAGATTTGCGCCTTGGTCTTAGAGCCTAGAGGCTTAGGCAATTTTTTGATTGCATATAAAACCGCGGTTTTTAATCCTGAAAAACTGAAGTCAAAATCTCCCGAATCAATCATCGGCCTCGGGAATTTGAGTTTTGAGCTTTGTGATTTATTTGAAAATTGGGAATTGCCTGCCTGCCGGCGAGGCAGGGAAATTGGAAATTTTTCGGCCATGGCCGAAATAGCTGGTCCTCCCGGATATCCGAGGTTTAATAGCTTTGCCACTTTATCAAATGCTTCTCCAGCTGCATCATCTAAAGTTTCTCCGATAACTTTATAGTCAAGGTGGTTTTTCATATAAACAAGCGAGGTGTGCCCACCGGAAACAATAAGTGCCACCAAAGGAAATTTTGGCAGTTTTGAGATTTGAGATTTGAGATTTGAGATTTCGCCAATGAAATTGGCGTAAATGTGTCCCTCGATATGATTAATGGAATAAATCGGTTTTTTCAAAGTAAAAGCTAGAGTTTTTGCGGTATTGACTCCCACAAGAAGAGAACCAATGAGACCTGGACCGGATGTAACGGCAATAACATCAAAATAATTTTCAATTTTCAACTTCCATTTTTCAGTTAATGTTTTGAATTTTGAGTTTTGAGTTTGACTTAAAATTTGAATTTTGTTATTTGAATTTAATATTGCCTCTTCAATAACTGGCAAAATGTTTTTCACATGTTCCCTAGAGGCAAGTTCTGGATAAACTCCCCCATATTTAGCATGAATCTTGATTTGCGAAGAAATGATATTAGATAAAATTTTAAATTTTAAATTTTTAACTTTAAAATTAGCTTTAATTATTGAAGCGCTTGTTTCATCGCAACTTGTTTCAATTGCTAATATTTTGAATAATTTATTGTGAAGTCCATTTTTCATAAGGTTAATTCTAACAAAATATTATGCTATAATCAAGAAAGAAATTATCTGTGCAATCTGTGAATAAAATCAGTGGGAGAAATACATTATGAATTTCCTCCAATCAAAAGAATGGGCAGAATTCCAGGAATCGGTTGGACATAAACCATTCTGGATAGAAAATAAATTGCTGTTAAAATTTCATTTACCCTTAGGGTATTGTTATTTATATTCTCCTCGGCCTCATTTCAAAGACCAAAATGAGTTTGAATCATTTATCAAGGAAGCAAAAAAAATCGCCAAAAATGAAAATGCTATTTTCCTCCGCCTCGAACCGGATTTAATTGAAAATTCATTGACAATTGGAAATTGCCCGCCTTGCCGCAAGGCAGGTAAATTGAAAATTTCCAAGTGCATCCAGCCCCAAGATACTCTGATAATGAATCTAGGCCATAACGAAGAAACTTTATTAAAAAACATGCACCCTAAAACCCGCTACAATATTCGCTTGGCAGAAAAACATAACATAAAAATTGCAAAAACTACCGATCCTGAGCAAATTGATTTTTTTTACAATCTCTCCCTTAAAACCAGTATTCGAGACAATTTTAAATACCATGCCAGGGCGTATTACAAAGAAATGCTAAAACTGCTTGGAGAAAAGAATATTGTTAAATTGTTTATTGCATTCACCAAAGAAAATATTCCAACAGCCGCTATTCTTGTAATGCATTTTCACAAAACTGCAATATATCTTCATGGCGCTTCAGATTGGGAATACCGCAATTTGATGTCGCCATACCTTTTGCAATGGGAGACAATTAAAGATGCAAAAAAAAATGGCTGTGAGTTTTATGACTTCTGGGGAGTTGCGCCGGAAGGAAAAACAAATCATGCCTGGTCGGGAATTACCCGTTTCAAGCAAGGATTCGCCCCGAATGAAAAAGTTATTCACTATCCCAATTGTTTTGATATACCGCTTAATGGCTCTTTATACTCATTTTATAAATTGATAAAATTGTTTAGAGGTTAATCGTTTGAAAATTATATCATTGGAATTTTATTGAAAATTGGAATTTGAAAAATGAAAATTTATGCAAAATAAATATGCTTTCCTAACAAAGCCATCACTAACTCAAAAGGTTTCTCCATATATAAAATGGATAATTATTTTAATACTCATTATTCTTTTGGTCTTTGGCCTCCGAAGTTATGTTAATTCAGTTTATGAAAAAGAGATGAAAAAAAACAATGAGAATATGGAATCAATTAAAAACAGTTTCAAAGATTCTGTTAAAAAATCATCAAAATCAAGCGCCGATTTGGTCAAACTCGGGGTAAAACTTCTTGAAAACAATCAAACTGAATGGGCGGCAATAATACTAGAGGAAGCAGCAACCCGCGATCCAAAATACCGCGATGCGGCATTTTATGCGGGATACGCATACCTCCGCCAAGCGGAGGAAATCCGAAATTCGAAATCCGAAATTCGAAACCATTCGACTTCGCTCGGGGCAGGCAATTTATCAACTGAACAATATAACAATTTAGCAATTAAATATCTGGAAAAAGCCAAGGAACTCGACCCGATTTACCCCAATACCTATGAACTATTAGCTATCGCATACAGAAACATAGGGGATAATAATAAATCAGAAATCGCTTATGAAAAATTCCAGGTCTTAAAATAGATATAAAGCTAGCAAAACTTGTCACCAAAACATAGTTCACCTGTAATCATTTACGAAATGTAATGAGGTAGCAATTGATTTATGAGAAAAGATATTTTATCCAACAATGAATATTATCATATTTTAAACAAAAGCATTGCCAACTTTGTAATTTTTAATGATGAAAATGAATTTATTAGAGCAATCGGCCTTTTGCGCTTTTATCAAAATAAAAGACCATTGTTGAAATTTTCTCAATTTAACCAACTGTCCTTAGCAGACCAAGATTATTTCCTAAAAATAAATATTCCTGAAAAAAATAACAAGCTGGTTGAAATCATCGCTTATTGTCTTATGCCTACCCATTTTCATTTAATCCTTCAGCAATTGCAAACAAAGGGGATTTCAAACTATATTAAGAATATTTTGATCAGTTATACGAGATACTTTAATTTAAAACACAACAGAAAAGGACCGCTTTGGGAAGGCCGATTTAAAAATGTTTTAATTAAAAATGACAAGCAGCTTATCCATCTTACCAGATATCTGCACTTAAACCCGGTTAGTGCGGGTCTTGTTAAAAAACCGGAAAACTGGCCTGCTTCTTCTTATGAGGAATATATGGATAAAATTGATTATAAAAAAGCGATATGCAATTACAAAAATGTAATCGATATACATCCTTTAAAATACATAAAATTTATAAATGACAGATTGTCCTATCAAAGACAATTAAGCAGAATAAAAAAATTGTTATTAGAACAACCCTAACCTGTAATCATTTACGAAATGGTTTGGGGTTGAACATATTATAATTAAGTCGGGATGATGAAAAAAAAGATTTATGCTATAATAAATTTAAAGAATTTGACAAACAGTCAATCACATAAAGATTGATTGATTGATTGAACAATAAGGGAGGGAATGTGACAATTAAGAAAAATAAAGATAGCAAAGATCAAAAAAGTACTAAAAAACAATCTAATTTTAATGTAAGAAATTTATTGTTATATATCGCACCGGTTATTGTTATTGCAATCTCCGCAGTGGTGATTGCATTTTATCTGCCTTCTATCTATGCTCAACCTGCACCTGTCATGACTGCGCCAGCCGCTACTACAACTCCTAAAGTTCAAGTTTACAATCAACCGGAATTTAAAGCCAACTACGAAACATACAAGACAAACAGTGACAAACTTGATGAAGCAATCAAGGGCATTGAAAATCCCAGTGGAACATGGTTTGAAAAAAAAGAAAATGCACTGAAAAGTGAAACAGCCGCACAAATAGCAAGAGACAATATCGCTACTTCTTTAAATGATTTAGGCGCATCAAAACTTGATGATCAATTATGGTATGAATTATATGGTGAAACAAATACTAAAATTGATAAATTAAATAGCATTATAGCTAAAAGGAAATCTGAAGGACTTGATAATTTATACGATTCACTTAATAAATTGCCTGATAACTACAAAACCCTTATTAAAGGAAGCGAAGAGGCTCAAAATGAAAAGAAAAAAGAACTCGAAAGTCAACAAAAAACTGACCAATCACGCACTGATGCAATTAATAAAACATCTGCAGGTGGTACCACTATCAAATCCGATTACTTAGATTGTGAGAAATTATGTGAACCAACAACTTTAACCGGCAAAGCTCTGGCGAAAATAATCCCAAGTACATATTTAAATCCTGTTTGCTCTTTGACCTGCACTCTTACAAACTCAATATTGTTCATTATCGACTGGTCGAGCCAGACATTTGTATGTAAAATCACTATTTAATATTGGAGAAATATCTTGCCTAAAAAAGAAGAAAAAAAATCGAAAAAAGAAACAACACCGGAAAACGAAAAAAAGAAACGCTCTCTCAATGTGCGTTTATTGGCATATATTGGAATACCGCTTTTGGTTATTGGTATTTCGGTGATATTAATCTTAAAATATTTTCCAAGCATATTTGCTGCGCCTTTGTTTGAAGAACTCTCGCAGGATTATTTTGAATCCGGAGGTTCGGGAACCCAGGATATTCCATCATATATCCCCGAATCAAATGAATGGTATATTCCCAGTGACGGTGGAGGTGAAATAATTTCAAATGAAGATTATATCAACAGTGGCATTGACCCAAAATATTGGACTGAAGAAAATGGAGAATTAATGTATGTTTATCCTGATCCGCTCATGGGAGGGGAGATAATTGTACCTGCATATGATGCAGATTATTATGATACACAAATTTCTAACCAGTATCACAAACTAGAATTTCCGACAGGTTTTACAACTGATGCTAGTGGAAATAAAACGGCATATTGGGATGTTTATGAAAACCCGGGGGATTGGGAAGCCAATAACCCCACAAGATACACTTTAGATCAAATGATGGAAAGACTAGAGGGATCTCTAGTTGATGCAAGTGATAGCGGCATTAAAATCGGGGACTCCGGCATAAGTGCTCCATCTGGAACCGATCCCGAGCTTAGCAGTATATATTTTGGCAAAAACGAAAGCGGCAACGGTTATTTTGTTCTTTCCTATCCTGCTGAAGGAGGAGAAACTATCTGGGATGTACGCAATCTAAATGTTGGCGCGCTGGAAAATTTTATTTCCGGAAATGATAAATCAATTGATTCGAACGATCTGGTGCAAAATGCCGCTATTGATAGCGGACATTTTTTTGAATCTTCGGATGGAGAAATATCTTATAATCCAAATGGAACTGATACAAAATATCCAATAGATGTAGCCCAGGCGAAAAGTCTTGAGGACTATCTATCCGACTATGGCGCCAACCATTTTAACCAATTGAAGACAGATGCTTGGAACTTACAGAATAACCCACAACTGGCTGCAGATATTTTAAACGGCAAAGACCCGGGAAATCTTATTCCAAAAGATGATCTTTCAAAATATCTTATAGCAAAAGATTTACAAATTCATGACACAACCGGAGCATACAAAGCAATTACGGATAAATATGGAAATTTAGCAGGATTATTAAATACAATTAAAGATAAGAATGGCAATGATGTCGCTTATCAAGCTGCCCCCCTATCGGAAATAACAGATGCAATAAAAAATGGCACTCTTGCGCCAGCCGGTGGGGAAGGAGTAGGATCGTCCTGTAAAGACACAGAATCAATGGCGGATCTTATTTCCAACGATAAAGTTAAAAGCGTCTGGAGAGGTATTCTAGGTTTTATAAACTATTTTCTTATTTTTATCCTTATTCTCATCGGTTTTGCTAATATTTTGCGAATCCAGATTGACACTTACGCCATCAAAAAAATCCTGCCGACACTTATCATTGCGATTATCCTTGCCAATTTCAGTTTTTTGATTTGCCAAATACTCCTTGAACTATGCAAAGCTATTTTTTCCGAAATAAACATTATTGCCGGGGGCGGTCCAAATACCAACATTGTCAAGCAAATATGGGAAGCGATATTTCCTTATATGAAATTGATCAGCACTACACAAAAAGCTGGCAATTGGTTTTTAGATCACGGTTTAGTTTGGGTAATGCTGGGTCCGATTGGATTTACCGCTTTAACAGGATTATTTATCGGAGCGATTCTTGCTTTTATTGTAATAGTTGTTTTTGCAATACTATATTTTCTGCTTTTGATCAGAAAATTTGTGCTTATTGTTCTGGTAGTTCTTTCTCCTCTTGCCTTTTTTGCTTTGGCATTGCCGATGACATCTAATTATTTTAAAATGTGGTGGAGCCAGTTTATGAAATGGGCGCTTATGCCTATTGCTTCTTATCTTGTTATTGCATTGGCAATACGGATTAGCCCAGCTTTTGGAGCGGCAAAAAGTGCAACGGGAGCAACAGCAACTTTCTTTTCTTACGCTTTTCTCCTCGGATCTCTTGTCTTGGCAGTTATTATTCCTTTTAAACTGGGGGGATTTGTTATGGCCGGCTGGGGCGCGCTGGGGCGGGCGCTTACCGGCACCGGCAAAGGCGGATATTTTCACAGAAAAGGCGCCGAGGGATTCGGATATGCAAAACAGCAAGCCATGTTTGCAGGTCAAAAAATACCGGGTATAAGAAATATAATTGCTGCGGGAAGAGACTGGCAGGCAAGAATGCAGTTATCTACTGCAACAACAAAGGCAATGGAAGAAGAAGCATTAACAAAAGGAATGTGGAAATATGGATTTGGCGAGCACAACGATGTATATAACAAATTAATTGAATCTAATACTGCAAAAATGGGAAGAGATTGGGCAAATAGCATGAATCCTGATGTTCTATTTAGAGATTATGTCGATAAAAATGAATTTAAAGATGCCAGCGGGAATTTTTTGAGCGGGGCAAATCTAGATAATAGGTTGAAAGAACTGAAAAAAACAAATCCTGACCGTGTTCGCAAATTTATGTATGCAATTAGTGCATTAAAATTAATAGCTGATAATAGAGTAAGAGGTGGCAAAACCACAGAAGGACAAGCAAGATTGCAAGCCATAAATCCCGCTTGGACTAATCCTGATAAGGTTGAAGATATTTTTGCATATAATAATCTTTATTCCAAACCGCAAGCAATCACGGGTTCTGGCTTATCTGCCAAAACAAAAGGAACCGTAAAACCAATTGGCGGGGCTGATCATCAAACTGCTCAAGCAACTGAAATCGCAAACAGGATAAGAACCGATACCGAGTTTGCCGGACCCAAGGAAACACCCCAAGCCGGCACACCTGTCAGAGTTCACTTAACAGAAAAACCATTGATTACTTCCAAACTTATTGAAACGAAAGAAGTTATCAGCAGCAAAAATTATCCAACTGGCGTTACACAAGTAGTCAGAAACACTGTCCAGGAAAACAGCACTCAAATGTTGGATCATTTTGATAATCAAATAAGCGAATTTGAACAAAAATTAAGCACAATCCTAGCACCTGTTATTTCCATTCATCCTGATTTCAAACTTGAAGGGCTAGACGAATCTAAACTTAGGGGACTCGCAGATAGCCCAGAATGGTCGTCTCTTCAAAATAAAGTCGTAGATATGATTGGAGGTCAAGCAATCACGGCAGATGCAAAATTAAAAATAAAAACGAGGTTGGATAACCCAGAACTTAAGAAAGGGCTCTCTAAGATTCAAGGGGACTTAAAAATTCATTACAGATCAATTGACAATCTCAATGATGTAATGAGTTCCTCAGTCTATAAATCAATGAGGGGGGTCTCCACAAACGTACAATTATAATAAGGAAATATTATGCCAACAATAATTACAATACAAGCACAATTGAAGGAACAGGAAGAACAATTGCTTATAGCTAAAGAAAAACTAAATCGGGGTTCGATTGACGATCAGAATGAGGCCAAGGAAATTCTTCGGGAAATTTCCAAAATGCCAAAAGGCGCTATGAATTATTCTCCTGATAGATTAGAACAAATAGCAAATGAAATTTATTATGGTAATCAGTATATCCAAAAAATTATAAGTAATGGGCTACAAAAAAATAAGACCGACGAAGAAATAATAGCCGAAATAAATAAAATTGCAGGCATCAGCAACAATAAATAAGGAATAATCATGCCGGAAATAATGGAAAAAGCATCTGAACTAATATCTGCTGAAACTGCAGAAAATTTAGAAGCAGAAAAATCACAGGAACCAGTAAAAGAAAATCCCAAACCTAAAGAAAAAGTTCTTTCCAAAAAAGAGCTTTTTTTGCATGAAGTAAAAGCCAATGAGAAATTTTGGGTAAAAGAAAAACCGGTTATTGCCAAAGGCGGACCGGAATTGGTGGCAATCGGCGAAAAATTAATGGATGAAAAAGGTGTGATAGATACCAACAATCAACCCCATGATATTGAAAAACCCGAAGAAGCAAAACAGGAACAAGAATCCAAAGTTGAATCTAAGGAACTTGCTTCAATCAAAAATGTTAATAAAGAACTAATCAAAAATAATCCCGAGTTGGCTGGATTGGATGATTTATTAGATGCTTTACCGGAATTTGATATAGCAAAATATTTAAAAGAAAAGAATCCTGATCTGAACCCGGAAGAGCTAAAAAAGAACACAGAAGAGTTTGAAAAATATCTTCGAGATAACGATATTATCTGCTTGGCGCTGGAGGATAAAGTCCTGATGACGCCAAGATTATTCAAGGAATTTGCCGATCCCGAAACAGGAGAAATCAAAAAATTCAACATAGAGCACGCCTGGTCGCACGAACTAAGCCATTTTCTCATAAGAAAAGGCGCGATATTCAACAAAACGGAACTAAATGTGCTTAATAAATTTGTCAATTCGGAAGAAATGAATGACCAGGAGAATGAAATTATGGAAAAAGATCCGGAGGCAAATCTGGTATTCAG
>Ga0105099_10002625_pt1 | contig 10587 bp, 18 predicted proteins | sample PPLLak3cmMay2015_2_FD_79138 | JGI IMG/M metagenome (GOLD analysis project Ga0105099, IMG submission 79138) | Freshwater sediment microbial communities from Prairie Pothole Lake near Jamestown, North Dakota, USA - PPLs Lake P8 Core (1) Depth... | ecosystem: Environmental > Aquatic > Freshwater >...
AAGTTGAAAGCTAAAGCCTTATCTGATAAGTTATTCAAAGAATGGTAGGGAGATTTAACGATATATTAAGTTGTCGTTAATCTGTGTAAAAATACTTCCTCTCCATTTTTTCTTTATGTTGAATGTAGATAGGTGGTAGGATTATGTCTAGACCTAAAGTATGGAATGATGAAGAAAGGGATATACTCAATAAAGCTAAAGGTAAACCTTATAAGTTTGTTAAAGACCTATTAAAAGGTCATACCATTGAGGAGCTACAGATTCTAGCTAAGAGTTTTAAAGACCATGCTAACTTGCTAGGATATTGGAAGAACTCACCAGATTTAACTCCTAAACAAAGAATGAATGAACAGCAAATCTACAAGACTCTATACAAACAAGCTAGTAGAATCATAGAATACAAACTCAGAAAAGAAACTGAGAGTACATATAACATACGAGAAATTGAGACACAATTAGATGAGAAGATACACCAAATTGAAAAGGATATTAGACAAGCTAAGAACATAGAGATGAGAAACGAGCTAGAGAAACAACTCGTAGATGCTAAAACAAAACATGAAGATGCAGGGCAGAAAGTTAAATCACTAGATGTCTATGAGAAAGGAAAGAAGTATGATGACATTCACTCTCCTTTATATGAAGAAGAAAAGATAGAGGAGATTAACAAGAAGTTAGACGAAGAGCAAGATAAGAGATTAAAGAAATTACCTAAGATGAAGAAATCATTAGATGATGTCTACAGAGAGTATTACGGCAATGGATAATTATTTCCTTAGTTCTGTATATATGAGGAATAGGAATTATGAAGGTCATTTTTGACGAGAGAAAAGAAATAATCAAGTTATCTAAACTAGACCCAGAGATGCAGACTAGGATAAACAATCTAGCTAAGGAGTTTACAGTATCACCACATACTTTGAATAAGTATCTACAGACACACCCTAGTATTGATACATCTAAGGGTACAGTTATCGATAGACTTATAAAAGTTAAACAAGAGTTACAAGATTTATAAGAAGATTAAATCTAATTTTGGTATGTTTTTTTAATGTAGTAGATTAGAGAAAGTATAGTATGAGCATTAAAGGAGAAGTGTGTGATGCTCCAGATTGTAGTCACACATTCCAAAGAGGAGAAAAACCCGTTAGGATATCAGAGGATATCTATTTTTGTGAAAAATGTTGGTTAAAATATAAATTAATTTTAGTAAGAGCATTAATTGAAATTGGTTTTATTAAAGTTGAGAAGAACCCAGAGGTAAAGAAAAATGAGTGACAAGTTCGAGTTGGATATGGATGCTTACAGGAAGAAGATTTCTAATCAAAAAGTAGGTCTAATACCAACAGGCTCTAATAAGTCGGCAAATACACCAGTTGAGATTCAGATACAATCAGCAAATGAAAAGAAGGTTAGTCACTCTGAAGTAGAATTGGAGCAGATAACTAATTCTAATAGAGAAAAAGTTGTTATTGCAACGAAGAGGAAATAGTAGATATGAAACAAGTAAATACCGAGAAAGATACGTCTTGGATTAAGACCGATGAACTTGATAGATATGGAGCTAATTATCTATACGAAGGTCATTGCAGTAAATGTAAAAGCGTATGCCGTATCCCCTTCCAACCTTTCGTAGGCAGTACTCCTTTGTGTCCTAGTTGTTTCAGAGAGAAAAAGCGAAACGATAGATTAAAAGAAGAGAGATGGTAAGACTTCAATAATTTAGGCTTCTCGAGATTCTTCACTCGGGGAGGGATTTGGAGAATGAGCCACGTAGGTTATATGGGAGGGTTTTTGGTTTCTCCTTCCTTGTCATTATCCTACTCTGAACTACACCTGTAGAACTTACATAGTCGGCTCAAAGTGTCTACAGAACCTTCATCATTTACGCTACTCATAAGCTTGTCACATTCCATGTTTTATGTATGTACACGAAAATTAGTTCCAAAGATAATCGACACAAAGATAGAGGAGGTAAGATTAGCTCCCTTACCTCCTTTTATCACCTAATGTAGATATTTAACTTAAAGGATAAGAATTATGATAGATGAACAAGAATTAAAAGAGATTGAAAGCACTTTTAAGAAGAGTTTAGAGAGAGACTTAAAAAAACAACAAGTCACTACCAAGAGTAAAAAACAACCTATGGAATATAAGCTCCTGTCAGTAAAGGATTCTATGAAACTTCAAAACGATATCATCAGACTAGAAACAATTGAGAAACGACTATCGAAAATCATAGATGATTTAGAAGTTATTTATGATAAGGGAACTCCAAAGACCCTGCCCACATACGAAGAGCCAAAGAAAGACAAGAAAGATGAGTTAGTGATTCACTATAAATAAGAAGGGATATGTTTGAGAGTATGTTGTATTTTGTTTAGTCTATTGAGACCTTTTTTAAGATATGGTTATAGTATTAGAAGAAGATTATACTAGTAAAGACTTACACCCAAAACCTGATTTCTTTATCTATACTTTTTTAGGATTAAGCAAAGATTGGTATGTCACAAAACACATAACAAAACGGATTCGGAATAGGTCTAGAAATTTTATAGGTCATAAGCGTAAGTTATCTAAGAGCCAAGAAAGAGTTGTTAAAGGATACATGGGAGAAGAGATGTTTCCATCTAATTGTAGACAATCTTTAAGACAGTTGGGATTAGTTGAAAGTCAGAAGGGATATACTAACACTTTCAAATTAACAAACTTTACCACAAGAAACAAGAGTAGACCTGATTACTATTTGAAGATTAATTATAATGACATTATCTATAAACTTCTCATAGAAGTAAAAAATTGGGGTAGTTACGATATGTACAGAAATGAAAAGTATTTTAACACAAAGATACTGAAGAGATTCATAGAGTATGACCCTAGTCATCTACAATATTGGATTCTAGCTATCAATAAGAGACTTGTACCACATATAAAAGCGTATTGTGATAAGAATGATATCCTGATACTACCATTCAATGAACATTACACTAGGAGCTTTATTAAGAAGCTAGTTAAGGAGAATCGGTTAGACCAGATTTCTAACCCTGAAAATATATTGACCTCATAAGGAGAAACTGGGTTAAAACCCATAAGGAGAGGTTATAGGAGAAAAAAGGTATCTGTTTATCATATAGATATTTTATCATATGAATATTATTTAATACTTTATCATATAGATTGTATTTGTTTATCCTTTATGTCTAAATGTTATCAATAAGAGGTTATATATGAGCAAAAGAAGAAAAACAACAGGATACCCCAAAGAGACAACCTACGGAAAAGGGTCTGATATTCCATATGATACAAGTATCCCAGAAGACAAAGCGAATAAAGTCAATATCTACAAAACCAACAGAAAGAGAAAATAATTACTCCTATATCCCAACAACCAAGCAGATAAGACAGACCCATTTAGTAGCTATAGTATCTATGTAAGTGAGATAGGTACACATAACCTTGGATTTGATTTAATACTCCTCATGATACAGAGCAATAGTCTATCCCTTATACTTATCTCATAAGTAAGACCCTATAATACGATACAAAATATATTGGCGATTCAATGGATATAATATCTTGATGGGTCTTCTGTTAGTTGATTTTGTCTATGTGTTTAACTACATATCGAGATAATTCCGTTATGAATTAAGTTATGTCTATTGTTATGTAGAGTCTATAAATTCCGTTATAAGAATAGGTGATTATTATTTGGTGTGTAAGATGTCACAGGAAATTATCAAGTAAAAACATTAAATGTCCTTATTGTGGATTTGTGATTGAAGATTGAATGAATGAATGTCTAAAGACAAGAGATGGATAATCTATGAGTCTGTAGTACCTTTAGATGTCTATATCCGATACATGAATCATCTGAAGCATAAGAAAGGCTCGTTAGAGGAAGATGTGTCTTCTAAGTCAGAAGACAATGTTGTTGAGAAGGAGTTATAATGAGAAAAGCAAAGACAGGTAGACCAAGCGTTATTGAGTTGAATAATATGGAATCAGATATATTATCCATGCTAGATGAGGGCAAATCAAGAAGAGACATTCATCAGAATCTACTTTATAAGTACCCAGATTGTGGTCTGTCATTATCATCTTTACAGAGATGGATAACAATATATGCAAATTCTCCAGTTGTGGTAGACCCTGTAGAGAATTTAAGACAGGTAGAGAGAGATTTGGAAACTGTATCTACTAGAATCTTGGGTTGTAAGACTCAAGAGCAGAGGTCAGAACTCAAGAAACTAATTAATGATATTAAGAGAAGGATACAATCTAGTTATAGAGTATCTATGATTGATAGGAAAAGATTTGAAGATGCTAGAAAGGAGTTAATGAGAGATTTTGTAATGCAAGTCATGGTACCTATCATAGAGCAATATGACCCAAGAGCAAGAGAAGACATTTCCCTTTTGGTGTCTAGTTGGAATATAGATTTTAAAGATGATTTGCCTATGAAAGACTTGGTAGGAGCAGATGGAGTCAAGTTCCGTCTTAAGAATATCAAGAGTGAATCTGTACAAGAATGTACCACATAATCACCTATAATTATCATAATTAAGATATCATAGAGTTTATATCTAGTAAACTACCCTCAGATAGTATCAGAGTTTTAGAGAACTAAGAGTATTTAATGTAACAACTCCTTATAGGAGAGACATCTGGAGTTGTTGAACACTTTTTTGACCCTTAAGAGAGTATTATATTTATTGTACAGTATAGATTTTTAACAAAGCACTATATAGCGACAGTTGATATCTCGAAAGGTTTGTTTATGCTATCAACAGGAGAGCAAACCATAATTACAATTATGTTCTACTCCTGTTAGATAGTCTTTTTAGGTCTGGAGTATAGGATATCTGTCTTTTTTTATGGTTTTTTCTCCATGCGTAACGTCAAACTAGGAGCCTTTATAGGTACTAAGTTATCCTATAGCATCATACCTGTTACATAGTATTTATCTATACAGACTTATAGGATACTAGGGTATCATGATAAGCCAGTAGGTATTCTATATTATATATTATTGAATTTTTCCTTCGTTTTATCCCATCTACTTATCCTGTTGAGAGCATTTCTATTTGCTCACTTTTATAGACTCCATCCAGATTTTAATTGTATCTGTTACTCTTGAAGACTCCTATCTGTGGATAGAGTCTTTTTGAGAGTAAAAGAATATAAGCAGGGAGCATACAAATATTACTCATGCTTACGCAGTATGATGAGAGCATAAGACTCTTTCGAGAGTTTCATACTGTGGAAAGCAGGAGATAAGAAAGAATGAAACCAGAAGAAATAAACCGAGAATTGGAAGCAGGAGCCACCCGTCAAGATGAGACCCACAACCAACCCTCAATATTAAATAAATCTGAGGGTAATAAAACTTTGGTAAAACTGAATATCAATGAAGAATTAATCGGTTATAATCCTCTGTTGGGTCTGATTGTTGTCAGGATGTCAGACTATCACTTAAAGTATTATAATCCTAAATACTTTAAAGTGGTACCATCAGAGACACCAAAGGAATTAAAGCAGATACTCCCAACAGTTAAAGAGGAGCTTAAGCAAGTATCAACTATAAACACCCTAGTAACAAAGGTCATGAGCATTAACAACCAGATAGAGAAAGCTAGAACGACAGGAGACGAAGATAAATTCATCCTTCTAGGCAGACAGATAAACAAGAACAAGACTCTTATAAACAAATATCTGAATCAATTAAAACAAGATAACCGATTCAAAGCAGAATACTCTAACAGTTGTTTAACCCTTCAGTATACAGGAATCTATGCTCAAGTAAAGAGAACAGTATACGCAACTATTCCAGATGGGGTGAGCATCTAATGACCCTCAGAATACTAGAGAAACAACCAACAGAACAAGAGCCTTTTTTAGTTGATAATTACCCATACGGTTACACTCTAAAAACAAAGATAAGGTATTGGGTAGAGACTACAAGAAACGGTCAGAGGTTTGTAAGTCAGACCCTAAACCCTAAGACAAACATCTGGAACAACCCGAAAAAATCAACTTATAGCCAGATAATCTTAATAGGACTTAACGAGCAGGAGCATATAACCTATACAAATTTATCTTTATACTCTTTAAAAGAAGCATTAGAGTTTAGAGACAGGTATCTAAATTATCTTAGTGACTACCAGAAGACAGAGTTAAAAAATATCATTAAAATGTCTGAGGTATTCGATAAAGTAGAGTATAAGATAAAAGCTAGAAGATACCGACACAAGATAACGGGAGAAATCACAGAGTGCATTAACCTTATGGAGTTAAACAACTACGAAGAGGTAGACGACAACGACCAACCACTAGACCGAGAGAAAGCAGACCAAGAACAGAAAGAAATTAACAGGAAAATAAACCAGACAGCAGTATTAAATGCAAGTAAAGAGACCTCTATAACTTCTGCAATAAAGACTTTTAAAAGGGCTAGGTAAGGAGACGGTAAACAATGCAAAATAAACCTTATCGGGTCTTTTTACCATCTAGTAACCCAAAGATATCAGAGTCTAGGATATCCGTATTAGTTAAACCCTTTAAGACATACGGAGACCAGACAGGAGAACAACTCATAAGACAGTATGGAAGAAGACAACTCCCACCTATTGAAGAGCATGAGCCTGTTAAATCATCTGGTGAGTTGGTGTCAGATACAACTTTGTTTATTCCATGTGGAGTATTGCCTGTTAATGTTGTCATAAACAACAGAGCATACAACAGTAGACAGTTGTTTAACCTACTTGAAGAGATATTTAACAGAAAGATACTTTGCAGAAATAGGAACAAAGCATTAAGAAACTGGCGAAATGTATCTGTAAAATTACCTCTATTAGAAAGCAACAATCCTTTAGACCCACTCCAGATATTAGTTAAAGAAAAGACCTATTCGTTAACACCCATAAAGTAATGGGTCTTTTTCTCTCCTTTTTTTGATTTTTCTCTTTCCCAAATGAGGGGAATCTACTATATAAATGTTTGGTAGTCGATTTCTCCGAGAAATCTAAAAACCACTATTGGCTCAGTGCCACCAGATAATATATTTGAGGAGAGAGAGAGGAAATAAAAATATTATGACAAAATCCATCATAGATAGATACATCTAAGGAAACTCTTATTTAAGGTTATCTACGAACCTACAGAAGAAACCAAGGAATAAATCAAGAAATCAAGTTCATAATATAATATTATTGCAGAGTATGGAAAGGAAAAATAAAAATGCAATCTATAGAGTTATTTCCTTAGATACATCTATTGAAGATAGGGTAAACATTTCACCTATCGTAATATATGGAGAAGAGAGAAAATCTCCAATGTTTTTTTTATGTGGTTAGTCAAAAGATAAGGTGATTGATTACGAAGGCAACGGGAAAATGGAAACAATGTACCATCTGTAGAAAGAATCTAAGAATAAAGGATTTCTATAAAGACCCTTACAGAGCAGATGGGTTGAGTAATAATTGTAGGTCATGTCAGAAAGCTAAACAAAGAGCTTACAATGAACGAATACGAGCAGAACTCGAATACAGAAAAACAATCTAAAGAAGATGATTTAGAAAGTAATCTAGATGCTCTGCGTAGAGTCACAAAAGAGCTAGACGAAATGGGAGCATATCTAGATGATTTGATTTAATATTTTGTAAAATGTGCATTTTGTCATTTATGTAAATTATGTTTAAATATTACTACTAACAGAATTGATTAATGAGATGAAAAAAATGAATGGAATAGAAATTAGAAAAAATGGAAAGAAATTAAAGACAACCGACAAAACATATAAAGCAATTATGAAAGAAATAAAGAATATACCACACACAAAGGGATTTCCAAAAGTTGGTGATTTTGTAAAATCAGATTTGGGATATATTAATGATTTTGCAAGGAAGTATGGAGTTGAAATCAGACTTAGAGGTGGGTGTATAGGAAGTCTTCTATTAGTATTAGAGGGGACAGAAAAATTTCTGCTATATGATATAGTTGCAAATAAGGAATTTTATTGTGGGGTCTGTCTAGCAAAAATAAGGAGAGAAGGATGGAAGATAAGTTAGCAAAATTTAGGAATAAACTACAATGTAAAAGATGCGATGCTTTATTCAATACTAAAGAAGAGCTTACCCAACACAAGATAAAACAACATGGACAGATACCTAGAGTTAAACAGACTAAACCAAAAGTAAAGGAGCAAAGAGAAAGTAGGTCAATCCCTATCGAGAATTTGATATCGTTTCCTACATATAGATACAGATATGGAGATGATGAAGAGCCAACTAAGATAATTGACCCTAGCAAAGTTACAAAGAGATTAATCTACGGAGATAAGGAGTTTAGTACACCAGAGAAAGATGCTTGTGGTCATAGAGCCTATAATGGTAAAGAGATAGATGGAGCAATTCATAAGCTAGAATCTGGATGGCTCAACAATAAAGTTGAGAATTGGAAAGATTCTAAAAACCAAAGAGAGCAGATGTTGTATAGGGAATATCTAAATCCAGACACTCATAAAGTGAACTATAGCTGTAATCAGCAATGGCTCATACATTGTTTTCCTTTCATAAAAGAAAATGGATACAATCTGTCTAAAGCAATTTTAATGGAGCTTTTACTAGAGTGCTACAATGAGAAGTTTGGAGTATGTATTAATGTAGTAAAGAATGAAGAAGTATTAGGAGACACACAACATGAAATGCCCAAGATGTTTAGACGGTCAATTTAGGTCTAGAAATGGTGGATACCGTAAGAGAACAGGAAAGTATACCAGAATTAGAAAGTGCGACAAATGTGGATTTGAGACAAAGACTATAGAGATATCTGTAGAGACTTACGAGAAAGAGAATGAACTTATGAACAGAATTATACAAGCTGTCAACGACTTTTCACAAAGACCAGAGCCTAATAAAATAGGCAAAGAAGAGGGTCTGATTTGATTGAGTTGGTCTATGTATATGTTGAATTTGAATGAAAACAAAGAAAATAGGCATAAATGTACTAGGTAATAATGTCATAAGGAGAAGAGGGAGATGGAATTACAATCAGATGACTTATCAAGATGCTATCATAAGTTTAGGGTTGGTAGTTTCTTTGAGTACATAGAAGGACAAAACTATCTTATAGGCAAAATCAACAAGATACAATCTAAACCATTTGGTGGTAATGATATCTGGTACTACTTTGATATTGTGTATCAGGAAGGTAATGAAGACTTCGGAGCATTTTTCGGAGTCGAGAGTCAGATATCTAGAGACTCTCAGATAGTGTCGGAAGATGATGTAATCGTAGAATTAATTTAGAAGAGAAAGAAGATGGAAATGTTGAGTAATAAAGAAATAAAAAAGATAGTGAGAGACAGATGCAACTGTCAAGTAAGCAACGAAGTTATAGAAGAATGTGTTAATAGAACGGTGAAGTTGATATATGATTCTATCAACTATGAGAACTACATTAGAGAAGATGCAGACCTACCAACTATAAAGAGAGTATCTCGGGAGTTTGTCAGAAACTTATTCATAAAGCTATCGCAACAAACTATAAATTCAACGGAGCCGATTTCTTATTATGATGATGTAGGAAATACCTCAGCGAAGGCAACCACTACATTATCTAAGCAGAATATGGAAGTGATTTGAATGAAGAAAACCAAATCTATAAATCAAACCACTTCTACCGTTAATGTTGAAGAAGCATTAGAGAAATTTAAGACATATCTCGAAAAAGTAGAGACTCTCAGAAAAGATACTGTAGACACCTATCTAATAACCATGCGACAATTCTTTAGAGAAGTAAAAGGCTCAAATCCACACGAAATAACAAAAGCACAAACACTCGAATGGAAGGCATACTGTTCTAAATATGCAGAAACCTGTTTAAGTACCAAATTCTCAAGTGTAAATAGATATATGAAATACTTAATAGACACAGATACGAACACATCTCAACGAGAATTCAGACTAAAAGCAAGAAGAAACCAATCTGGAAAGACCTCAAAAAACATAGAGATACTATCCAGAGATACAGTACAGAAAATCTTTAAAGTAGCTAAAGAGAACAGAGTAAGAGATTACGCAATATTCAGATGCCTATACGATGGAGCATTAAGACGAAAAGAACTGATAACTTTGGATATAAAAGACATGAATCTCAAAGACAGAACACTACATCTAAGAGAAACCAAGAATCATAATGACCGATACCCAAACATATCAGGTGAAACAGTTACAGCTTTAGAGGAATATCTGAAAGTAAGAGTCAGAGAACAACCACAAGAAGGACACGAAAATGCTTTATTCCTAAACGATGGAAGAAGGATATCACGAACTAGACTATTCGAGTTGTTCAAAGAGTACAAACACAGAGTAGGATTACCTAAAGACTTTAAGTTTAATCCTCATCTATGGAGACATACAGCTTGTAGTCACTTTGGGGAAGAGCTAAACAAGTCCAACAAAAACGAGCCTGAGAAACTAAAATTTCTACAACAACAGACAGGGCATACAGACCTTAAGATGCTAATGCACTATCTACACTTTAACCCATCTAAGCAAAAGAAATGCTTTGACGAAATCTTTACAGCAA
>Ga0105099_10002626_pt1 | contig 10586 bp, 8 predicted proteins | sample PPLLak3cmMay2015_2_FD_79138 | JGI IMG/M metagenome (GOLD analysis project Ga0105099, IMG submission 79138) | Freshwater sediment microbial communities from Prairie Pothole Lake near Jamestown, North Dakota, USA - PPLs Lake P8 Core (1) Depth... | ecosystem: Environmental > Aquatic > Freshwater >...
ACTTATCTACGCTTTGAATGTATCTACTCTAATGGCGTAGATATGTCAGCTACAGACTCTAAAATTTCATCAACAGCTGTCTGAAGGTATCGGCAAGGATCTGCAGGACTTCCAGGGCTTTTTTCACATCATCCTCGCCGCCTTTCTGGAGCAACATATACGAATAGTCATAGAGGTAGAACAGACCCTCGGACACGTCGTCTTCGATCCGGAGAGCGGATTGAAACTGCGCCAGGATATTCTGGGCGCCGTCAAGGAGTTTTCTCCGCACTGTGCCGGTCTCGCTCTTTGCACGTACTATCAGGGTAACGCACTTCTCGTGCATCATGGCTATCTGTTTATGGCGGGAAGCCGTGACTATCTGCATTTTTTTATAGTATCCGGCTACTGCAGGCTCTGTTATTTTCATAGGAATTACCCGCGCTTCATGTTCTTATGGCCAGTTTAAAAAGAGTTAATAATATAAAGTATCATACCGTGCCCCGACCGTGAGGGAGGGGTTGTATTGGTCATAAAAACCCCTCCCTCACGGTCGGGGCACGGCTTTTTATTAATCGTCTCATATATCGAAGAGTGTCTGCTTTCAGCCACTTCCCCCTGTAATCGGAGCAGCGGGATGGGGGGTATGAAAACAACATTGAGACAGTTAATAACTCTTTAAAAGCACTTATTAAACAAGCTCTTACTAAAAAAACAGTCACTCTCCTCTTCGCCCGCGTCCTGAACGAAAAATCTTCTTTTTCGAGGACGGGGAGGAAGGCAGATACGATCATTACTACCAAACAACAAAGGGATGGAGCCCGTTGAATCCATCCCTGGTAACCAAACAATTGAACAAAAAAAAATCTATTGCTGTAACAATCCCAGAATATGATTTGAACTTATCTCATTAAACCTTTTAAACGCGCGCATGCCGCTCTCCTGCAAAAGCCTGGCGCGCGTCAGATCCGCAAGACCCATGGCCATATCCTCATCCCGGAGTATGGACTCTGCTGCGGTGGTATTCACCTCGGCAACCATAAGGTTGTTCTGGGTCGACTCGAACCGGTTGACCATGGCGCCGATAGTGCTGCGCTGAGTACCCATCGCATCAATCGCATTGTTTATCGCGGAAAGCGCGCCTGAGGCAGAGACCGAATCGGCAATGGATGTGCCTGCGATACCGAGGCCAATACTGGTCATATCAACTGCCGGCATTGTCACCACATCACCCTCATTGGGCCCCACCTGGATCTGGGCGGTCCCCGAAGCAAGTCCGGTGCCTCCGGCAACATTCTGGGTATTAAACTGGGTACCTTCGGCAATGCGGGTTATTTCCATAGAGAGGTTCTGATACTCGACATCGAGCTGCTGGCGCTGATCGTCGCTAAGCGTGTCGTTGCGTGCCTGTATTGCAAGCTCCCGCTGGCGCTGAAGCATACTGCTGATTTCCGTTGCTGCGCCCTCGGCTATATTCAGCGCAGACATGGCGTCTTCGACGTTTCGTTCAGCCATCTTGAAGCCACGAACCTGGGTATTTAACTGCTCCGCAACACCCAGCCCTGCTGCATCATCGGAAGCCCTGTTGATTCGCCGTGCACTGGCAAGACGCTCCAGAATTTTTGAAAGTTCCTTCCCCGTCCTCCGGAGCGCATCCGTAGTCTGCTTCCGGCCAGTTTCAATCCTTAATCCGCCGGCTCTTTGAATCTCCATATAACACCTCCCTGGATCTATGTTACTCCTTACTTTTTATTCGATACAACTTCCCCATTTAATATATCGGTACATTTTCAGAAAACTTTAGAAAATATTTTGATTATTTTTAATTATACCTATCTATTTGATTTTTTTCAAACAAAAAAGAGGTTTGATACTTGCAACTCGTTGTTATATAACAAGTTGCAAGTAACGTTGCGCCGCATCGTTATTTAGCCGGATTTTTTATCCACCTGGTACAAAACTGAATTTTGTTCGCGGGCCGGTACTTTTCCTTAATTCTGCTGATATGGGTAATAAGTGCAGGATTCTGTATTAAAATATCGGTATCTATCTCATTCAGCGCATACTCAAGCGCATCTTTATCTGCGGGTACGGAGATATCCGGAATAATGCCGTTATTCTTATAAGGCTCACCGGTTATGGTAAACAGTTCCGCGCAGGTTACTGCGGCATAACCGCTGTCCGGAGTAGGAGATACTATGCTCAGCACCCCGAACCCGTACGTTTTCGAACCGACTATTTTACTGGCCGGGACATTCCTCCTGATTGCCGATACGACGATTTCCGAGGCTGCGGCAGTTACGTCATCGGTCAAGAGGTAAAACGTGCGCGTACTGAAATCAACGGTGTCCGCGTCCGAAATAAGCGAATCTCTCAAGGTATCAACAACCCACTCGCGGGTACGCAGTATGCCGGATTGGCTGGGGACGAATTTAGAGGCAGTCATGATACCCTGGCCAAAATCGCCCCCGGGGTTGTCACGCAGGTCTATTATAGTATATGCTGCCCACGAGCTGCTTTTCAGTGCTGCTTCAATCTCCTGTGCAGTGATCTTTGAAGAAATCGGCGTATCTACAAATGATGAAACGTACAGATAAAACACATCGCTATTGATACTGTCGCAAAATACCGGAGGCAGGAAGTACTCCCCGATTTTAAGAGTATCCTGGATCGTAACCGTGTCACGCTTATACCGCAGTATCTTGGTCAACCCGGTCTGCCTGCTTAATTTTCCCAGAATTGTGTTCATGTCCATGCCGGACAGCACGGTACTGTCCACACAAAGAATTGTATCAAACACCGCAAGCCTGGCGCCATCAGCGACTGATCCGGGATATACATAGGATATAACCACGCCCGGGTGTACGGAATCCACGAGTATGCCAAGGCTTGTATCCGCCGCTGACTTGAATCTTTGAAGAAACTTTTTTGCGTCGCTCCGGGTAACATACTGCGTGTTTGGTTCATGAACGCTCAAATAGAGCGAATCGACGGAGGAAAAATTCTCGAGGCTGTCGGGCAGCGAATCGCGGTAATAAAAGTGCCGGTCAAGAAACGCCCTGCAATACTCATACTCCTTTTTAAATAAATTATCATAATAAAAAGGGTCGCTGGTGTCAAACACGCAGGAGATAAAAAGCATTGCCGCAAGCGCGGAACAAAGAGCCCAGTTTGTTATTGATACACTGCGTTTCATAACCAATTTACCCTGCATGAGAAATCCGCTTAATTAAATGTGCAACCTCTATTGACGGCCTCCTGCTGCCCAGCTCCTGTTTGAGCGATATCAGCTTTTTAACCGTACCTGCATATTTTTCGGCGGACGTAATATACTGCTCCAAAAACCCTGCAAGCCTCTGCGGCGTCATGTCAGTCTGAATACATTCAGGCACCACATCGTCGCGCGCGATGATATTGGGCAGGCCGATGTGCCTGATTCCCCTGATACATGTTTTATAAATATAATATGATAACGGCGACGTTTTGTAGGCAATAACCATGGGAACGCCCATCAGAGCAGTCTGCAGGGTGGCTGTTCCCGAGGTCACCAGCGCAAGGTCGGACGACAGAAACAGCTCCTCGAGCGGGCCGCCGAAACAGGCGACGTCCGGATCGTTGACAAACCGCCGGTAATCCTCGTCCCTGATATATCCGCACCGGGAAACGGTCGCCCGTATACTCGGATATCGCTGCTTCAGCAGGTGGAAGGCTGCCAGCATAACCGGCAGCATGTTCTCTATCTCCTGCGGCCTGCTTCCGGGGACAATCGCCAGGCGAATCACCTCTTTTTTCGATAGATCCGCCGCTTTTGACTCCGAAACAGCATACCCTCTGGCGTCATTGTATTCTACCAGCGGGTTGCCCACAAACGAGACCTCCTTCATATACGGAAGAAACAGATCCCGCTCAAACGGAAAGATCAACGCCACATGCGCCGCGTACCGCGCCAGATTTGTCGTATGTTTTTTCTTTTTCCAGATCCAGATCTTTGGTGCAATATACCAGAGTACCGGGATGTTCATTCCGTGGGCCGCTTTCATGATGTGCGTATTAAAACCCGAAAAATCAACACATACGAGGATGTTCGGGCGATCATCCCTTATTCTCCTGACAAGCAGCTTTTTTGCCCGGTGAAAAAACGACAGGTTTTTCAGCACCTCCCAGTAGCCCATCCGGTTGAATCCCTCGAAGGGAAGCAGGGGCTCGAATCCTTCGGCCTCCATTTTCGGGCCGCCGATGCCGTAGCACCGTGCACCGGGCGACTCCGTGCGGAGGCTGCGTATGATCGCAGCCGTATTGTGGTCGCCAGAGGGGTCTCCGACTATAAACATGTATAAGGGATTTGACAAGGAGAATTGCCTTCCTGCTTAAACCGCCGTATGTATAAAATAGTATTAGACTCTGTAGCTGAATTATCTACGTTTTTTGCGTAGATAATTTAGCGTACAGAGTCTTATCCCAAAGCCGTACAATATGTTACAAAAGTTTCCGGCTTTGCCGGATTAGTGTCTGTAGCTGACTTATCTACGCAATACGAGTAGCTATTTTCAAAGCGTAGATAAGTCAGCGTACAGATTTTAATCCTGCGACTAGCAGGGCACTTATTCTGTTGTTTTGCGTAAAAGGTTAAAGAACTAAAGTGCCGCAAAGCATACAAATTCAATTCCTTAATACCGGCTTTGCCGTATCAGAAAAGCGTCTGAGGAAATTCCGGATGCTTTTTAATTTCCGCCAGATACTTCTTGAATGCAGGAAGCTTATCGCGAGCAATGGCGAGCACCGCATCGTCGGCGACCACCAGTACCGCATCGGACAGGCCGATGGCCGCGACCGCCATCTTCGAGTTGTTGGCAATGATGGTTTTAACGCACTCTCTCTCGTAACTCCGGCCGCCGGAAACCACGGTCTGATTTGCATTCTGCGGAAGCAGCCTGCACAGCGACTCCCACGAGCCGACATCATCCCAGTGAAACACGCCCTTCACCGCGGCAACACGCGCCGATTGCTCCATAATACCGTAATCGATCGACTCTTTTTCACACGCACGGTAAAACGCATCGATCGCTTTTTTGCTGAATCCGGCAGCAGCCGCTTTTCCCACCCCGTCATGGATGGAAGGCATGTAGCGCGCAAACTCCTCCAGAATCACGGAAACCTTCCACACAAACATACCGCTGTTCCACAGGTAGTTTTTTGACCTGAGGTAGCGCTTCGCTTTTTCGGCAGACGGCTTCTCGACGAACCGTTTCACCCGGAAGCTGCCGATTTCACCCAGCCGGCCGAGCTTCTGTCCCAGTTCGATATAGCCGTATCCGGTGTCGGGACGCACGGGTTGAATGCCGAACACCACCAGCAGGTCGAGGCTGGCGGCAAGGTCTGCGGCATAGCGCACCGACCGGAGGAACGTGTTTTGGGGTGAAATGGCGTGATCCGCAGAAAGAACCGCCATCACCGCGTCGTCACCGTATCCCGCGGCGATCCATGCCGCGGCAATTGCAACCGCCGGAGCGGTGTTTCTGCCGACCGGTTCTGCGATGCAGTCATACTGTATGGAACCGGGTATTCTCTTCCGCAATACCGGGGCAATCGTCTTTGAGGTAACGATAAGCGGCTTCGTTCCCCTCGCACACAGCGGCGCGATCCGCTCCAGCGTCTCCTCGACCATTGACCTGCGGCTTATCAGCGGCAGCAGCTGCTTGGGCATTGACGAGCGGCTGAACGGCCAGAACCGCTCGCCGACTCCTCCGGCAAGTATAACGGGAATAATTTTCATGTTTTACCTGTGGATTTGCGCATGCCGCTCTTTCAGTTTCTCGAGTATCGAATAATTGATCTTGGGCTCCCCGATGATCGCCTTACTCTGCGCGGGGCTGTGAAAATCGGATCCGCCGGTTACCGCAAGACCGCGCTTTCTGCAATAGTCCATGTAAAATTTACGTGCAGTAATGCTGTGTTCGGAGTGGTACACCTCTATGCCGCCGAGTCCATCGCGGATAAAGGCGGGTATCCGTTCATCAACATGCGTAATCCCGGGATGGGCAAGCACCGGAATTCCGCCGGCATCAAGGATCAGCCTGAACACCTCTTTCGGCGTCAGCCGTAATTTTTCGACATACGCGGGAGAATCATAGCCGATGTATTTTTCAAACGCCTCTTTGAAGGAATAGACGAGCTCCTCGCTCAGCATGGCGGTTGCGATATGAGGACGGCCGATCGAACCGTGACCGGCAATCTTCAAAACCGATTCAAAGCGAAGATCGATACCCTGCCGGTTCAGATTCTCAACCATCTTCTGTGCCCGGATGTACCGAGCATCCTTCATCTCCTGCAGCTTCTGCTGAAGGGCGGTATTGCTGATATCCATAAAATAACCCAGTATGTGGATATCAACGCCGTCAATTTCAGACGAAAGCTCCGCCCCCGGTATAATCTCCATTCCCAGCTCTGCGCCGATCTCGATCGCCTGCGGGTAGCACTCGGTATTATCATGGTCTGTAATGGAAACCGCCCTGACGCCTTTATGGCAGGCCATCTCAAGCAGGTTCCGTATCGAGCACTCGCCGTCTGAAAAATTAGAATGGAGATGAAGGTCTACATATTTTTTCCCTGCTCTGCACTCTTCATGCATTGTGTTCCTAAACGATTAAAGTTACTATCTGTTTTCATAGAAAGGTTAAAATAACCAAATTCTCTCTTCGGGGTCAAGCCAAAAACCAAAATTCATGCCGGGACCCAACCTCCCGCTCCAGAACGGCTTATACGAATCCTGCCGGGATCACGAATGTCCCGTAGCACGCCAAGTGGGTAATAATTATTTTAAGGTTATGGAGAACGAAAAAAACGCCTCTTTTGAAGATACGCTCAAAGAGATTCTCAGACCCGAAGAAACGAAAAATAGTGAGCATCCGGCAGCCGCCCCGCAACACCGCAACGACGACCTTGCCGCAAACCATGCGGCCGGACCCGGCGTTGAAACGAAACAGCCCCCTCCCCGGTACAGCCTGACGAACATACCGCCCTGGGTTGAATGGGTTGTACGGATTGCAGCAGGGCTTATCGGGGCGCTCCTGCTCGTCTTATTCGCCTTGCAGATAGCGAAGCGGTAAAACACTACGGCGGGATCAGGAAGGCCGGTCACTCACCCGTGCTTTTCCGGCTCTGCGCCCCCTGCTTTAATCCGCCGGTCGAAATAATGGCATCGATAAGCTTGGCAGCGCGCACATATTCCCAGGAAAAGGGGGATGCGGACTGCTTGAGTGCTTTCAGGCAGGCGACGGCCTGTTTCGCGTCTCCCGCCATCATTGCCTTGCTGGACAGATAATAGAGGTAGAGGGGATCCGCAGCATGCATAAGCCGCCACTGTCTGACAAACTCGTCAGCGTCGATCATATCCCGGTAAAACCGTGCGATCAGCCGGGGCTCGGCAAACACATGCGGCTCTTTGACGACGAAATCAACCATCTCCATGGGGTCCCGGGGCGATGAAACCGCGGCCTCTTCAAGCTCGGCCATCTTGATCCTGGCGATCCAGCAAACGGGCAGATTCCGGGGACACCCGTCAAACACTTTCTTGTAGATGCTGTACGCATCCTTATACTCGTAGTCGGACTCATACACCTCGGCAAGCAGCATCCACGCCGTCCATACGGCCGCGGCCGGCTGTATCGACGCGAGGCACTTATTCAGGGCGTCAACCGCCTTGGACTTATCCCTCCGGCCAAGAAACCCCCTGGCGATAAGGATCCGTGATGAAAAAAAGACCTCTTCATCCTTCTGATGCTGTTCCTCTATGGCCCGGGAGGCCGACAGCGCATTCTTCCACAGGCCGCCGTGTATATAGTAGTCGAGGATTTTCAGGTGGATTCTTCCGAAATAGGACGCGTACGCCGGATACTTGCGGGCCATGAATATGATTCTGGATTCCGCCGAATCAAGCTGCCCGCTGGCGACCATTTTATCGCAATCCATCGCCATATATGCCGCGGCCGATTTCGTATAGGGCGATTCCTGAAAAACCTCCGCCAGGGTGTTGAGAAAGGCGTTTTTCTCGCCCCGGTTTTCGCCCCGTTCGCTGATCATACCCCTGAAAAAAAGTATTCTGGCACGGTCGGGCTCGCTGATATTCTTTTCCTTTTCAATCTGCATGAGGATCGCTTCAGCTCCGGTGTAATCACCGAGCCGTATGAGGCAGTCAACCATCCTGAACCGTATCTGGATCGTGATATCGCTCCGGGAAAGATCGATCAGCACCTCCCGGTATTCGTTGAGCGCCGTCTCGAAATCACCCTGTTCCCAGAACCTCTCGGCGATAAGCGTCGGCCGCGCAAACCGCGGAACCCCCATCCGGTATACCTTCAAATTATCAAATGCCACCGTGCCGCCGTTGACAAAAAAACCCATCTTCTGGTTCTCTTTTCCCAGGGCGGCCGGAAAGAAGTCGTTAATCCTGGCGATGACCGTTTCACCCAGCAAAAAGGTGATGAACCCCTCTTTTTTCTCTATGGTAACGTGGTACTGCGAGTCCGCCATAAACTCAAGGGGCTTATAATCATAAAAAAGAATCTCCGACCCCGGATAGGAAACGGCGTTGATGGCCTGGTTTCCCCTGTGTATATAAAAACAATACCCGTTTTCCGGCCTGCTGCCGCAGATGAAAAATCCGGTGTTGAACAGCCCTCCGGAAACGCTTCGCAGGTCGAATTCTACCTTGACATCCGCGGTAAAAATGCTCTCCAGCCTGAAATAGGAATAGCCGCCGCTCTGCGCGCACAGGGCGCTGTCCACGATCCGCCACCGGGAATTCTTCGGCCCGCCCCCGCCTTCCGCATACTCAAACCATTTTTGAAGCGCCGCCTCGTCGCAAAACTGTTCCACAAAGACGATTTGCCAGCGGGATTTTCTCTTTTCGCCCTGCACCACAATGATGGTGGCGATAAGCGCCGAGAATATGAGGATAATCAGTATATTTATGATAAACGACTGATGCCGTTTCAGAAACCGCTTCGTTTTTGCCCACCGCGAAAGCGGTTTTGCCTTGATAGGCTCGCCGCGCTGGTATCGCTGGATATCCTCGGAAAATTCCTTCATGCTCGCATAGCGCTCTTCCACCTCACCCCGCATGGCCATCAGCGTTATTGATTCCACCTCGACGGGCAGCCAGGGTATCAGCTTGCGGGGCGGAACCGGATTCGCTTCGACGACATTCCGGGTAGTCTGGATCATACTGCGCGGGTCAAGGTAGGGGTTCTTGAAGGTGAGCATTTCGTAGAGCATGATTCCCAGCGAACACACGTCGCTGCGCGCATCAAGCCCCTTGCCGAAAATCCGCTCCGGCGCCATATAGGCAGGGGAACCCAGGATCTCCCCGGTTTTCGTCAGGTTGTCGCTCTTGCCGCCGATCACCTTGGCAAGGCCGAAATCGATAAGCACCGGCTCCTTGTTGTCTCGCATGATCACATTATTCAATTTCAGATCGCGGTGCAGGATCATCTGTTCGTGGGCGTACTGGAGCGCGTCGGCGAGCTTCCGCACGATCTCGAGCACCACAACCAGTTTGGGCTTCTCCTGGTTCAGGAAATAGAAGAGGTTCTTGCCGGGGATGTATTCCATCGACAGATAGTATATATTCTCCTGAACATCAACCTCGTGTATGGAAACGATGTTGGGGTGCCGCAGTTTCGCAACCGAATGGGCCTCGGTCAGGAACCGCTGGACAAAGTTTTCGTTGATGGTGACATTCGCCGGCAGCACCTTGAGCGCAACCTCGCGCTCCAGATCCTCCTGATTTGCTTTGTACACGACCGCCATGCCGCCCCGGTCAATCTCTTCGATAATCTTGTATCTGCCGATCTGCGAGCCGATCGGCAGATAGGTGCGCTCGATGGAGCTGAGAATGTTTTTGACCTCAACATTATCATCATCGGGAAAGCCGTGAAACAGGGCTTTTTTCAGTTTCTGTACCTTATCGGACATAACCGGTTATTCTCTCAACATTAGCGTGAAGAAATAAACTCTTTCGCACTCCGATTCCAGCACCTGTCACCATGTACTGCTCAAGATTCACCATTAAGCGTTGTATAATAATTATATATAAAATGCATCGGGGAATCGACACTATTTATCTTTTTGCGCTGCACACGGTTTGAAAGCAATCCGGCACCGGAGCAGTAAACGTTACCTGCCGGTTCATCGCAGGGTGATAAAAAGAGATCTCTTCGGCATGCAGATAGAGCCGCGGCGGAATCTTTTTCTCCGCAAACAGCGCCCGGTCCTTGTCACGGTCGCCATACCGCTCGTCACCGATAATCGGGTACCCGATATGCGACAGGTGCACCCGTATCTGGTGCGTCCGTCCGGTGTACAGCATGACCTCCAGACGCGAAAACCCCTGGTGCGCGCCAATCACCCTGAATCCGCTCCGCGAGTCAAGCCCCTCTTCACCCACCGCCATCTTCATGCCCGCGCTCTGAACGTGCGTTTTTACCAGAGGCGCTTCGATCATTCCCTGTTTTATCGCCGGCACGCCATGACAGAGCGCAACATACTTTTTCTCCATGCTGCGCCCGCGGATGTCGGTATGCAGCAGGCGCAGCGTCTGCTTATCCTTG
>Ga0105099_10002627_pt1 | contig 10586 bp, 9 predicted proteins | sample PPLLak3cmMay2015_2_FD_79138 | JGI IMG/M metagenome (GOLD analysis project Ga0105099, IMG submission 79138) | Freshwater sediment microbial communities from Prairie Pothole Lake near Jamestown, North Dakota, USA - PPLs Lake P8 Core (1) Depth... | ecosystem: Environmental > Aquatic > Freshwater >...
AATTCTTTATAGGCATAACGATATAAATATAATCATCTAAAACCTCTCCCGTCTCTTCATTAATTTCTTTTAGAGCAATCGGAGTTGTTCCACTGTTCACCAAAATAGCAATTTTAGAGGTGGAAACAATATTAACTCCATCTAAAAGATATTTTGAATTCAAAACTACTTCTTGAGATGGTCCAGTAATGTCTAGTTTGAGTTCTGATGAATTTTCTCCCACTTCAGCACTCTTTGCTTCTATAAGAACTTTTTTCTCTTCCTGGGCTATTTTAAAGGCTACTTCGCTAGTTTTAACACTAGAAAAAATACTGGCCATTTTCACAGCGCCTTGGATTTGATTTTTATCCCCCACTATTCTGGTCTTAAAATCTTTTGGTAAAATGTGCTTATATTCAGGATATTTTCCATTTATTAATCGGGAGACTAGGGTTGTCCCATTTATCTCAAAAAATATCTGTCCGTCTTCAATTGCAATTTTAGTTTCTTCATCTTCATTGTTGGAAATAATTCGCGCTAATTCCACCATGGTTGCCGCGGGGATAATAATATTACCCTTTTTAGCTATCAAAGTTTGATAATTTTCAGTATTTATGTTTTTTTCCTCCAATTTTAATCGGCATTCCGAAAGGCGAAAACTGTCTGTAGAGGCAAAAAATAGCTCTTTTTCCTTTAAAATAAGGTTAATTCCAGTTAATTCCTGTCTGGATTCAGTAAAAGAAACGGAAGTAATTATTTTAGAAATAATACTTTTTAATTCTAAAGTTGGTAAAAATAATTGAAAATCGACGCTTTTATTGGGAATTAATGGAAAATCTCCAGCTGAAAGGCCTTTAATAGTTGATTTTATTGATCCGCTTTTTATTTTCAAATTTTGATCATTAACTTCCAATGAAATATTTTCACCTGGGGGTAAATTATTAATAAAATTGCCTAAAAGCTTGGCGGGAATGGTAATTTTACCTTCTTTTTCAATTTTAGCTCCAATTTTAACCATTACTCCTATTTCAAGATTAGTAGCAGATAATTTTAATCCTCCTTTTTCTGCTTCAAATAAAATATTATTTAAAATAGGCAGGGTTGTTTGGCGAGAAACTACTCTTTCTGAATTTAAAATGGCTTTTTTAAAATTATCCTGAGTACAAATTAATTTCATATATTTTATAATAATATTTATTTATATAATTTTTATTAAAGTTAGTTGTTATTATAAAGTAATTAGATGTGAATTTGTTATAATTTTGCTTTAAATAAAGCTTTTTATTTTTAATTTAAATGTGGATAAATAAGTGTAAAGGAATGTTTTAAGGGTTATTTTAAATGAAATAGATTAATGTTGGGAAAAAAATAGTGAATTATTAAGACTTTATATAAATATTTTTAAGAAGAACTTAAGAGGTTAAATAACTATTTATTAAGAGTTTATTAACATATTTTGTATAATTGTTCTCTTAAAAACACTAAATCTTCAGAAAGTTTTTTATTATATTCTAATTCTTTGCTTATTTTTTCAAAAGCATGGATAGCGGTTGTGTGGTCTCTTCCACCTATTTTTTCGCCAATTCCAGGATAAGAGTAGTTTAATTCACTTCTCATAAGATACATGGCAATTTGCCTTGGCTTAACCACCTCTTTTTTTCGTCCTTTTATTAGTAATTCATCCTGATTAATATCATAAAATTCAGAAACTACCTTGATTACGTGTTTATGGGTTAAACCCTTCTTTTTCCCGCTAGCAATCAAATCAGAAAGCACAGAAGAGGCGAAATCAAGCGAAATTTCACTTCCAGTAAGCTGGGCGGAAACAGCCACCCTATTTAAAGCGCCTTCCAACTCGCGAATATTACTAGAAATATTAGAAGCAATGAATTCAAGAGCTTTTTCGCTGATATCAATATTTTCTTGAGCTATTTTTTTCCTTAAAATAGCCATTCTTGTTTCAAAATCAGCTTTTCCCACATCAGCTATCATTCCTCCTTCAAAACGAGATCTTAACCTTTCTTCCAGAGTAGGAATGGCCTTGGGGGGGCGGTCGCTACTAAGCACAATCTGCTTATTTAGTTGGTATAAATGATTAAAAATATGAAAAAATTCTTCTTGAGTTTTTTCTTTGCCGGACAAAAATTGAATATCATCAATTATTAAAAGGTCAATAGCTTGATAATATTCCTTAAAACTGTTTATTTTTCCTGTTTTTATAGAGGTTATTAAGTCACTGGTAAATTTTTCGGAAGTTATGTATTTTACCCTGTAAGAAGGGTTATTTTTTAAGATTTCATTGCCAATTGATTGCAAAAGATGCGTTTTTCCCAGTCCCACTCCGCCATAAATAAAAAGAGGATTATAAATCTTGCCTAAATTTTGAGAAACAGCAAAACAAGCAGCTCTGGCCAGTTCATTACTGCTTCCAACTACGAAATTAGCAAAGGTATATTTGGGATTTAAGTTGTTTTCTTGGCTTATAGAAGCCTTTTTTTCAGACGAAGATTGAATAAAAACCTTTTCTGAAGGAATAACTGCATCAATAGTATGTTTTTTAAAGAAACTTTCTTGGTGGGTTTTAATAGAGCAGGAAACATCTCTTATGTCGCTTTGAATATTGCGCAGAGCTTTTAAGATATAAAGTTTATATTTGTTTTCCAGCCATTCTTTGGCAAAACCATTAGGAACGCCAATAACAACAAGCCCGTCTTTTATGGAAATAATAGATGTGTTTTTAAACCAAGTTATAAAATTAGCCTTTGAAATGGAAAGCTCTATTTCCCCCATTGCAGACTTCCAAAGTTCATCATTATTCATAATAGAAGAAAAGTTTATTTTGAAAGTATATCACAAAGACAATTGTCAATCTATCCTCAAAGTGGATAAGTTTGTTGATAAACTGTTAATCCATATAAAATTTATATGCCATTATTAAAAAAAATGCAAGTTTTTGCCATATTAAAATATTTAGCATAAAAAAACAGTTATAATTTAAAAAAGAAAACAACAATGTCGTTTGATTAAAATTGACTTTTGGTTTTATAACTGATAAGCTTTTAATTAGTTAAATTTAAAAATTAATTATAAAAATAGTATGAGTCAGACATATAAACCGAAAAAAAGAAGACGAAAAAGAAGACACGGATTTCTTAAGAGAAATCAGACTAAAAATGGAAAAAATGTTTTAAAAAGAAGAAGAAAAAAGGGAAGAAAGAAGCTTTCTGTTTAATTTTAATTTGATGTTGCCATTTAAGAATAGATTGGTAAAAAGAAGGGATTTTGAAAAAGTCCAAAAAAACGGAAGTTTTTTTTCTGAAGGAAATATTGCCTTAAAGTTTGCTTCCAACGAAGGAAATGATGCCAGGATTGGAGTTGTGGTTGGAATTAAATTTTCCAAATTGTCGGTGGAAAGGAATTTAATTAAAAGACGACTAAGGGAAATTTTTAAAAAATATCTGAAAGGCAAAAGGATTAAAAAAGGAGTGGATATTGTGATTATGGCCAGAAGAAGAGACAATGAAAAAGTTAAATTTTCCAAATTTGAAGAAGATACTGAAAAAGTTCTCAAAAAAAGTAGTTTAATTGATTAAAATTCACCCAATGGAATAAATTTCATAGGGTAAAAATAAAATGTCATTTTTATTTGATACTTTCGTTTATAATCCGATTTATAATCTTTTAATTTTTATTTATAATGTAATCCCTCTGCATGATTTCGGTGTGGCTATTGTTTTGGTGACTCTTTTAATCAAATTTTTGTTAATTCCTGTCAGCCGAAAACAGATTGAATCGCAGAAAAAAATGACAGAACTGCAGCCAAAAATAAAAGAGCTGCAAAATAAATATAAAGATGACAAAGAAAAGCAAAGTAAAGCCTTAATTGAGCTTTATAAGGAAAATAAAACCAATCCTCTTTCCGGCTGCTTGCCGATGATTGTTCAATTGGTTTTTTTGATTGCAATCTATCGAGTTTTGTTTAATATTTCCAATGCAGGACTTTCGGTTAATTCAGACGGACTTTATTCTTTTATTAAAAATCCAGGACAAATCAACCATCTGTTTTTAGGAATTATTGATCTTTCTTCAGTAATTAATTTAAAAAATATCACACTAGCTAATATTCCCCAGATTATTTTAATTGTTCTGGCAGCCGGATCGCAATTTATCCAGTCAAAAATGATGATGGGAAAACAAGCTGTAAAGATCACGCCGGGAAAACAGGACGATTTTGCCCAAATAATGTCCAAACAGATGCTGTTTCTTGGGCCGCTTTTAACGCTTTTTATTGGAATAAAATTTCCAGCCGGATTGTCTCTTTATTGGCTAGTATCAACTGTTTTTATGATCGTTCAGCAGTATTTGGTCGAGAAAGACGAGAAAATTATTGAGAAAAAATAATTCGTTAATTTAAATATATGGAAAACGGAAAGTTGGAAGAATCAATAAGAGAAACTGTCAAAGAAATTATTTCCAAAATGGGAATAGAGTCAGAAATTGAAATAAAAAAAACCTTGGAAGAAGAATCAGAAATGTTAGTTTGCAACATCAAGACGGAAGACTCAAATTTTTTAATTGGTCAATATGGAGTTAATTTGCAATCTTTGCAGCATCTGGCTCGCCTCTTAGTCAGAAAAAAACTGGGTGAGGCTGAAAAAATCAGATTTATTATCGATGTGAATTCTTATCGCCAAGAAAAAAACAGTTCAATTGAAAAGATGGCGAAGGAAATGGCGGAGGAAGCTGTCCGCGAAGGAAAAGAAATTGTTCTTCGTCCAATGTCTTCTTATGAAAGAAGAATCGTCCATATGGAACTTTCTAAAAATTCTAAGATCAAAACTGAAAGCATCGGCGAGGGAGAAAATCGAAAAGTTGTTATTAAGCCGATATAATTGCCTAGTTTGTCAATAAATATGATAGTAGCTAGGAAAATAGCTTATAATGTTTTAGCCAGCAGCATTTCCAAAATGCTTTCCACTGTTTTAGCCTTGGTTTCTATTGGTTTTATAACTCGTTATTTGGGGAAAGAAGGCTTTGGAAATTACGCGACAGTGCTGGCTTTTCTGTCTTTTTTCGCAGCCATAGCCGATCTGGGACTTTATCAAATTTCCACGCGGGAAATTTCCAGGACGGGCGCTGACGAAAAAAAAATAATGGGGAATATTTTTTCTTTGAGAGTGGCTTCGGCCGTAGCTATTTTAATAATTGCTCCGGTTATAACTTTTTTTCTGGATTACCCTAAAGAAGTGAAAGAAGGCATAATAATCGTAGCCTTTTCCTTTTTGTTTTCTTCCACCTACCAAATTTTAAACGGAGTTTTTCAAAAAAATTTGGCAATGGATAAAGTGGCTTTTGGAGAATTGATTGGAAAAATAATCCAAGTCATAGTGATTGTGTCGGCGGTGAAATTAAAACTGGGCTTCAATTGGATAATGTCTTCCCTGCTTTTTTATATGATTGTCAGCTCTTCTTTGATATTCATTTGGTCCAGAAAATACCTTGTTTTTAAGATGCAATTTGATTTGGCTTATTGGAAAAAATTCTTAAAAGAATCGATGCCGATGGGAATCGCCGCTATCATTACTTTCGCCTATTTCAAAATGGACACCATCATTCTTTCTTTTATGAAAAGCGGAACGGAAGTGGGAATTTATAACGCGGCCTACAAAGTCTTGGAAAACATTACTTTTTTTCCGGCGATGGTTGTCGGATTGGTAATGCCGATAATGTCTAAAAATATTTTTGAAAATAAAACTGAATTTGAGAACGTTTCCAATAAGACATTTAAGTTTTTTATAGTCATCTGCGTCCCTCTTTTGGTAGGTTTGGTTTATTTTTCCGGAAGCATCATTAGAGTTATTGGAGGAGCTGGATTTTCAGAAGCCAGCGGCGTCTTAAAGATTTTGTCAGTCGCTTTGATTTTGATTTTTTTCGGAAATTTTTTTAATACCATTCTCATTGTTGGAAATCTCCAGAAAAAATTGATGTATGTTCTTGCCATTACCGCCATAGCGAACATTTCGCTTAATTTTATTTTTATCCCCAAATTTTCTTATATGGCTTCCGCTTATGTTTCCGTAATTACTGAATTAGTAGTGGTGGTGTTGACATTTTTCTTAGTTTCTAAGAATATAAAGTATCTTCCGAGAATTGAAAAAGGAACGAGCATTTTAGCCTCTGGAGGCTTAATGGCTCTATTCCTCTATTTTCTTAGGGAGTATAATAACTTAAAGTATTTTGCCTTTTTGGCCATTGGCAGCATGGCAATCTACTTTTTCTTTCTCTGGCTGTTTAAAGCCGTCAAAACCTCTGAAATAACAAGCTTAATAAGCAAAAAAGGAGTTCAATCCTACCATGAAGAATTATCCTAAAGTTTTTATAGTAATTCTTAATTACAACGGAAGGGATGTTATTAAAAAGTGTCTCTCCAGCGTTTTTAAGACCAATTATCCTAATTTTGAAGTAGTCATTGTTGACAATAACTCAAATGATGACTCTTTTGAAATTGCCAAATCAAATTTTTCCAAGGCTAATTTCATCAGGAATGAAGAGAATTTAGGCTTTGCGACAGGAAATAATGTCGGTATCAGATTTTCTTTGGAAAGAATGGCTGATTATGTCCTGCTTCTTAATAATGACACGGAAGTGGAACCGGACTTTTTGGAAAAATTGGTGGAAGTGGGAGAAAAAGAAGAAAAGGCTGGAGTTTTAGGGCCGGTTATTTTCAATGGAGGGAATAAGCAGGTTTGGTTTTCCAAAGGAATTATAAATTGGATGACAATGAAATCGGAGCATAGCCGGAAAATTGAAACCCAGGATTATTATGAATCAGATTATATTACCGGATGCGCCATGCTGGTTAAAGCGGAAGTTTTTAAGGAAATAGGACTTTTTGATGAAGACTTTTTTCTTTATTGGGAAGATGCTGATTTTTGCCTTCGGGCCAAAAGAACCGGCTTTAAAATTTTAGTCATCACGGCTAGCTGGGTTTATCATTACGAAAAAAGCGAAAAAAGCATCAAAAACAAGGTTTATTGGCTGGTCATGTCAGGATTGATATTTTTCAAGAAAAATACGCCAGCTTTTTTAAAACCCTGGGTGAATTTTTATTTATTTTTAAGAAAAATCAAAAATATAATGAAGATAGCTTTAAAGAGAAGCGAAATTGCCTTGATTGTCAGAAAGGCCTATAAGGATTTTGAAAATGCCAAGTTTTAACGATCAGAAAAATGGAGAAAAAAAACTCTCCATTATAATAGTGAATTATAGAAGCGAGCAATCCCTTAAAAGATGCATCGCTTCTATTTATAATTATCTGAATTTTGATTTTGAAATAATTGTAGTTAACAATGACAGCCGAGAAAAATTGCAAAATATAATTAAAGAATTTTCAGAGGTAAAAATAATACAGAATGAAAGAAATCTGGGATTTGGAAAGGCCGTTAATTTGGGCGCCGAAAAAGCTGAAGGAAGCTATCTTTTTCTTTTGAATCCTGATGCTCGATTAGTGGATGGAAAATTGAGAGATGCCTTGGAAATATCAAGGAGAAACGAAAAAATAGCTGTCATTGGACCAAGAATCATCAATAAGGAAGGCCAGACTCAAGAATGGATTTGCGGTTTTGAAACGAGTTTTCTAGATTTAATTAGGAATAATCTGGGTGCTTCTCGCAGTCGAAAAATTTGGAATCGACCGAAAAAAATTTTTGTTCATTGGGTAAGCGGAGTCGCCATGATTATTGATAAAAAAATATTTAAAGATCTGGGCGGCTTTGATGAAAAGTTTTTTATGTATTTTGAGGATTTGGATTTATGCAAGAGGATTAAAAATTGCGGAAAAAAAATATTATATTTTCCAGAACTGGAAATTTTTCATGAATCCGGCGGAAGCGCTGAAAATAAGCAGCAGCAAAAGAAATATTATTATGAATCACAGGAAGCTTATTTCAAAAAACATTTCGGGAAAACCAAAGCTTTTTTAGTTAAAACTTTGAGAAAAATTACGCATGTTTAACTGGATTTTAATTATTGTGCTATATCTTCCTTTTCAGCTGGCGCTTAATCCATCGGCCGGAATTGATTTGGCTTCCATTAGAATTTTAATTTTGGGATTATTTTTTTTATGGCTGGCGCAAGGTCTTAAAAACAAAAAATTGTTAATCCAAAGCAATTTGCAAACGTTGTTTATTATTTCTTTTCTTTTCTTAAATTTAGTTTCCATTTTTGTGGCCAGAAATTCCGACTGGTCCTTGCGGAAATTGATTTTTTTGTTTTCTATTTTTCCCATTTATTTTGTAGTTTCCAATGTGATTAATAGCCAAGAAAAGTTTTTTAAAACGGTAAAAACTCTGATTTTCAGCGGAACTCTGGTGGCTTGCATAGGTCTTGCGCAGTTTTTAATGCAATTTATCATCGGGCTTAGGCGGACATATGATATTTGGTCGGACTATGTCATTGTTCCCTTTTTGGGGAAAACTTTTTCCCAAGCGGTTTTGGAAAATCCAAGCTGGCTGGTGAATATTTCCGGGAAAACCTATTTGCGAGCAACTTCTCTTTTTCCTGATCCGCATATGTTTTCTTTTTTTCTGGGGCTTTTGATCCCCTTCTCCTTCGGATTAGCAATGATTAATAAAAATAAAATTTGGCCAATAATCTCTTTAATTGTTCTTTTAATGGCGGATCTTTTAACTTTTTCCCGCGGAGGATATTTGGGTCTTTTGGCTGGAGCTTTGGTTTTAATTTTCTTATTCTGGTATAAAATTGATAAAAAATTTAAGATTACCCTGTTGTTTTTTTCCAGCTTATTGATTCTTGTTTTAATTATTCCCAGTTCTTTTTCCAAGAGATTTTATTCCAGTTTTGATTTAAAAGAAGGCTCTAATCAAGGAAGATTGTCAATGTGGAGTAAATCCTGGGAAGTTTCTCTGGATAATCCGATATGGGGAGTGGGAATCGGAAATTATCCTTTGGAAGTGAACCCGTCAGCCAATTATCGGGAACCAATCTATGCCCATAATACCTATCTGGACATTGCTTCGGAAACAGGAGTCATTAATGCTCTGGTTTGGATTATGGCGCTGGTTTTTTCCTTGATGGCTTTTTTAAAAAAAGCCAAAAAGGACGAATTATTTTTAATGGGAATCGTGAGCGTGGTGATTTTTTCAGCGCATTCAATTTTTGAAACTGGAATTTATTCGCCAGTAGTTCTGACTTTATTTTTAATTATTTTAAGCTTTAGCAATATTAATTTGAAAAATGAAAAAATATCTTAAGTTGGAAAATTGGATATACCTCACAATATTTTTATTGCCGAGTTATTTGATTAAATTCAGCATTTTTGGCATACCCACAAATTTACTAGAGGTTTTAATAGGGATTTGTTTGATCTGGTGGCTGATGGAAAAAGGATATAAAAATATAAAAGCAGATAGGGGCTTGGTAATTTCAATAATTATTCTTCTGGCCGGACTTTTTGTGTCAACTATGATAAATGGAAGTTATAGAGCCGGATGGGGAATTATTAAAGGCTGGTTTATACTTCCCTTGTTATTTTTCATAATTTTTTCCAGTGTTGTTAAAAACAAAGAAAATCTTTTTAAAGCACTTTATTTTTCAGCTTTCAACCTTTCTTTTGTAGGAATAATCTATTTCTTTTTGGGCGAACTGACTTATGACGGAAGATTAAAAATTTTCTTAAATTCTCCTAATTACTTGGCAATGTATCTGGCGCCGGCGATTTTCTGGGGAGCATATTCTTTAAAAGAAAACAAAAAAATATATTTTGTAACGCTGGCTATAATTTTAATCAGCTTATATCTGACTTTTTCCTACACGGCTTGGGCAGCGATTGCCGCCTCTTTTTTGATAATGGAAATATTCAGAAGCGGAAAAAACTTTTTTCGATCCAAGAGTTTTATTTTTTTGATTTTTATCATATTTATCATTTCCATTTTTCAAATTAATAATCAAAAAATCAATAACTTAATAAACCTTTATGAAAGGTCTTCAATAGCTTCCAGAATGATGATTTGGAAATCTTCCGGAAAAATACTAAAAGATAACTGGATTCTGGGAATTGGACCGGGAAATTTTCAGGAAAAATATCTGGAATATCAAAAATATTTTCCGCCTTATCTGGAATGGGCGGTTCCTCATCCGCACAATTTATATCTGGCTTTTTGGCTTTCGGGAGGCGTTTTATCCTTAGTGGGTTTTTTCATGCTGATCAGCAATTGGTTTAAAAAAATTTTAAAAATGAAAAACAGCCAATTGAAATTAGCTGTTCTGGGAACGATGCTTTATATTTTGATTCACGGTTTTTTTGACACGACGTATTTTAAGAATGATTTGGCGGTAATTTTTTGGATGCTGTTTTCAATCCTATAACTTTATGCGGTAAAGCTTGTCGTCTTTTCGGTTGATGAAAAAAAGCATTGTTTCTTCGCTGCTTAAAAATAAATTAGCGGCGTCAAAAGTGTCAGACATTTCTTTCAGTTCGATCAAGCGGGTTTTTTTGCCAGTAGCGATATCGACTTTCCAGAAAGTGTCGGTGGTGGTGAATTTTTTGGAATCATATTCGTTGGGCAGAATGGAATTTTCCGGAATAG